>Ga0193713_1000288_pt1 | contig 17093 bp, 11 predicted proteins | sample H3a2metaG_FD_143054 | JGI IMG/M metagenome (GOLD analysis project Ga0193713, IMG submission 143054) | Soil microbial communities from a riparian zone of the East river system, Colorado, United States - H3a2 | ecosystem: Environmental > Terrestrial > Soil > Riparian zone | place: USA: East River... | reverse complement strand
ATCGTGAGACTCCGCCAAACCGTTGATGACAGAATATCTGCGGATCGAAGATAACCCGCAGAGTGTCGTCGGATCGAAGGTCGGTGGACTCGCTAAGCACGGGTTTCAATCTTTAGAAAACAGAAAGTCGGCCTGAATTGGTCGCGCCGACGCGCCACACGACAGATTTGCGACGCACACCAACTTGAATCCTCGACTGAACAGGAATTCGATCACTTGCGTTGCAAGCGCCTGACCTACGTAGAGCTCAATAAAGGACGCTTCTACGTAGACATACTTGAACCGTTCCAGAAGTAGCCCGCAGCCCTGCAGCGCCGACAGCTCGAATCCTTGCACATCGAGCTTCAGGAGGGCTGAGTCCTGGATCAGTTGCTCTTCGATGCACGTTTCCAGTGTCGTGGTCTCCACGACCTCCCTGGATGCCTCCTCAGTAAGCGGGAAGTTATCGTGTTGCGCCTGGGCGAATGGCAAAAGCGATGAGGACACGTCCCACCGGGACACGTACATGGTGGCGGATCCGGATTGCAAGGCAATGGCTTTGTTGAACAGCCGTGCCCGTGTGTCAGCGCCAAAATTGCGCATCCAAGCGCGGGCCGGCTTGCGCAGTGGCTCGAATGAGAATATCTGTGCATGCGGATACAGGCGGCGAATGCAAAGCGCGAACTGGCCGCGGTTGGCGCCGATATCCACAACGGTGTTGAGCTGTAGACCGGCCAGAATCCGGTCGTGTTCCGTCGATGCAACTACGCGTGCGCGCAAGAGTGCACTCCGGTATTCGGATATCCACAGCACCCGCAGTAGTTTTGTAAGGATGTGCACCGGCTGGTTTCCTGATCGCGGCCTCTCCGCCGTGCCTAGTCTATGCCAACTTCATGAGCCGGTGGCTGGGCCTTCGACGCATCCTCGCACCTGTCCGACAGATCGAACATAATTGAGAGATCGTGATTAGCAGTTCCTGTATTTTGCGGATCGCGGGTCCGCGCACCTTGTTTCTGATCGGCGCAATTGTGACTACCGCGATACTGCTGTGGACGCATCAATTGCGCCTCAGTGGCGACTTGCATGGCCTCGCAGCCATCTTCTTCGTGCTTTTTGCCTACAACGACTACCCCGGTGCGTTCTATGCGCTGCTCATCCTCGTAGCCTCCCTCTTCGGATCCAGGTACCTTCCGGCGCGACGGGTCGCGCAATGGGCAGGTGATCAACCCTTTGTCATCGCAGTCGTCACCGCGCTGCTGCTTACACTCGGCACCTTGGTCATCTACCACAATCATCCTCTGGCCATGGATGAGTACGCAGCGTACTTCCAGAGCCGCGTTTTCGCGGCGGGCCATTTACAGGGCAGATTTCCAGCCGGGCTTCTGGACTGGCTCATTCCGCGGGGATTCCAGAACTACTTCCTGAATGTGTCACGAGCCACAGGCAGCGTGACCGAGGCTTACTGGCCGGGCTTTGCGCTATTGCTCACGCCTTTCACCTGGGCGGGCGTCCCGTGGCTGTGCAATCCCGTCATTTCCGCGCTGACGCTTCTCGTCATTCATCGGCTTGCTCTCGAGTTGTTCGATGATCGCGAAGCGGCCGGTTTTGCGCTGCTACTGACGATCGCTTCGCCCGTCATCTTCGCCAACGGCATCTCCTACTACTCGATGCCGGCTCACCTGCTGGCCAACTCCGTGTTCGCCCTGCTGCTGGTCCGTCCGACTCCACTCCGCGCCGCCGCGGCCGGTGTCGTGGGTTCATTCGCGCTCGCCCTTCATAACCCGGTCCCACACATGCTCTTCGCTGCGCCCTGGCTGGTCTGGGTCGCCACTCGCCAGGGCGGCGCGCGGCTGCTCGCCGCGCTCATGACGGGCTATCTGCCGCTCTGTGCCTTGCTGGGACTGGGCTGGTTTCTGTTCTCCGGACACTTGATGCGCGAAGGCCTGGCGACAGTTTCGGCACCGGGTGCGGCCTCGGATCGCCTGCACGGCATGATCGCTATCTTCTCGCTGCCTAATGCGACGGTGGTGCTTGCGCGCCTCGTCGGGATCGCCAAGACATGGGTGTGGGCAGTCCCGGGGCTGATGATTCTCGCGGCCACTGGCGCGATACGGTGGCGGCGAGACGCACTATGCCGGCTACTCACTGCTTCGGCGCTCCTAACCATCCTTGGATATTTCTTCGTGCCCGTAGACCAGGGACACGGCTGGGGTTATCGGTACTTTCACTCTGCTTGGATGGCCTTGCCGCTGCTCGCGACGGCAGCTCTCTTCAAACCCGCGCGAGCTCCCACGGAAGCAGGCCCTCAAGCACGGCTATTCGAGGACGGCGAGACCAAAAGCTTCGTCGCAACTTGCATAGTCCTCACGCTGGTTTTCGGAGTAGGCTTTCGCGCGTGGCAGATGCAGGACTTCATTGCCCGCGACGTAAGCCAGGTGCCTCAATACGCGGGCTCCGAAAGGCGTGTCGTTATTCTGAGCGGCAGGCACTCCTTTTACGGGGCGGACTTGGTGCAGAATGATCCATGGCTGCGCGAAAAGGAGATCCGAATGTACAGTCATGGCGCGGTTGAGGATGAGCAGATGATGACGCAGTACTACCCGCTTTTCCATCGGGTGTATGCCGACCGGTACGGCACAGTGTGGTCCCAGACGTCTGCGCCGTCCGGAACACCCAACGAATCCCACTTTGAGTACAAATGAGCCGCACCGAAGATGTAAAATGCCTTTCGACGCAAATGAATACCGTCGAGGCTCAAACATGAAAGCTGATACATGAGCGTCGTCCCGAAAGAAGGCGTTGAATCCCGAGTCCCTGATCAAATGGACCCTGGTACCGCTAATTCATTGTTGGATCAACGGCACAAAATCGCGGTGATAATCCCGTGCTTCAACGAAGCGCATTCTATTGCGGAAGTAGTTCGTGGTTTCAAATCCGTGCTGCCGAGCGCAAAGATATACGTATTCGACAACAATTCGACCGATGAAACCGTTGCAATTGCCGGCGCCGCCGGAGCCTTGATACGGCGAGAGATGCTCCAAGGAAAGGGTAATGTCGTTAGACGCATGTTTGCCGACGTGGACGCAGATGTCTATGTGATGGCGGACGGCGATTCGACTTACGACCCTAACTACGCTGCTGATATGGTAAGTCGGCTGTTGAAGGAACACCTCGATATGGTCGTTGGGATCCGAGTCGCCTCACAAGTTGCTGCCTACCGGCCAGGTCATCGATTCGGCAATCGTATGCTTACGTTCGCCGTCGCGAATCTGTTCGGCAAACGATTCTCCGACATGCTTTCAGGATACCGGGTGTTTTCGCGCCGCTTCGTGAAGTCCTTCCCCGCCATGTCGAGCGGTTTTGAAATTGAGACTGAACTTACCATCCATGCATTGGAGCTCCAGCTGCCCGTCGCCGAGGTTGCCACGCCCTACCGTATTCGGGTAACCGGGTCTGCCAGCAAACTTCGCACCTATGTAGACGGTCTGAAGATACTTCGCTTGATTGTGTTTCTCTATAAAAATGAACGCCCGTTTCAATTCTTTTCCGCAATCGCGGCGGCTTTCATTGCGGTTGCGCTGAGCCTAGGTATCCCTCTAGTTGTCACTTTCATCAAGACCGGTTTGGTACTGCGTCAACCAACGGCCATTCTAGCGACGGGCTTGGTTCTCTTGTCCGCCCTGAGCTTTGTATCCGGACTGATCCTCGACACCGTGACGAGAGGGCGTCGAGAAATGCGCCGGCTCGCCTATCTGGCGGTGCCACCATCGGACCCCTGAGTGACCTCGAACGCGCCGCGCCGGAATTACGGATTACGGTCGGCACGCATCGGCGCAAGAATCCGGTGGCGGTATACAGTACCGTATAGGCCGACGTGCGTGACGGTGTAGGCGAGGGCGGTCGCCGCGACCAGTCCGGTCGCGCCGGCGTACAGAGTCGCGAACACTTTGGCGGGCAAGGCTAATACGCAGAATGCGAGGACCACAACCATCTGTTCGCGGACGATTCCGGTGCCATTGAGGTAGTAACCTACCGCGGTGCCGGCGGCCTCCAAGGGCGTCCACAGCGCGAATACGGCCAATAGCGCCCATGGAACATTGATCGCGCTCTCGGTCCAAAGCGAAGCAAGTCGGGTCCCAAAGATCAGCAGCAGAATCGATAGCCCCGTGCCGATCGCGAGACTCACTGCCAGGCTGCGACGCAGTGTGTTTCGAATGAAGACGCGGTCATCGCGCGCGTGTGCATCTGAATACGCGGCCCACAACGAGCCATTGAGGATCACGACAGGCTGAGAAGCGAACAGAAATAGCCGCTGCGCAACCGCAAATGCGGCGACGTCCGCGGCACCGGCGATACTGGCGAGCAACAAAGTGTCGCTGCCCCAACCGATTGCAGTTCCAATCTGGACGATCAGGAACATTGAGCCGGTAGACAGCAGCTTGTTGCGCTCTTCGCGCATGCAGACGCCGAGGCGGCGCACGGCGAGCAGCCCACGACGTGCGAGAAGCGACAGAACCAGTGAGATAATCAGAATCGACTGCGTGCCGAGCCCTGCCACGAGCAAAAGCCCAACGCTATTCCCATGTTTGAGCGCTATCCACGTCGCCGGATACGCCAGAAGCGCAGCGAGCATCGAGATAAATTGCGCTTCGTACGATCGCTGTTGTCCGATTAGGATCTTGAGCGCACCGGAAGAAACGATGTTCAGCCCGAACAGCCAGCTGAAGACGAAGGCACTTGTCCGGGTCTCGGCACCCGAGACTGCACTGGAAAGCTTGAACAGGGTGGTCCAAGGAATCCAAGCGCTCGCCACCGCCAAGATGATCGACGCCGCCGAGCCAATGGCCAAGAGCCAGGCTAAGCCGCCCATAACTACGCTAGTCAGGCGCTGCGAATCACCGCTCGCCGTCGCGTGAGCGATTCTGTTGACCAAAGCGTTGCCCACGCCCAAGTCCAAGAACGCCAAGGTCGTCGCCAAGCCGGAAAACGTAGCCCAAACACCGAAGCGTTCTGGTCCGAGCTGCGGCGCGGCCAAGCGCACGGTTAACAGTATCAGTCCGATACCGGCCAATCGAGAAGCAATGGTCGCCAGTGCTCCGAGGGCCGCCAGCCGATAGCGCTCGGCGGTGCGATGCGCCTCCGTGTCGGCCGCGAACGGAGACAGGCGTAGATATTGCAGGAGTCGCCGATTGGCATTCACCGGCGGCTATGCTACGGCTGTTCCGTTGAGTTTGCCAGGAACGCCGGCGCCTTGAGAGCCACAGACGCCGTGACGCTTGAGGAATTGCCGCCATTCTCATCCTATTCATTGCCAGTTAGTATGAATCATGCCGAAACCAGCCATGGTGTCCGACGGACGCACCTTCGCGAGCGATGAGGTCTGCCGGCTCTGTGAGGGGCATCTCATGCCAAAATTCAGCTGCATAGTGCTGCACAAGCACGAGGTGCGGTATTTCGAGTGTGATCGATGCGGGTCGTTGCAGACCGACCCCCCCTACTGGCTCGACGACGCCTACAGATCGAACTTGTCGAGCCTCGACTCAGGCGCTGCGCAACGCAATCTGCAGAATCTCTCGGCCGCGTACCTCATCTCCAAGTTATTCGGGGTCCGCGACGCCCTCGACTTTGGCGGAGGTGACGGCCTCCTGTGCCGCCTCTTGCGCGATTACAACGTAAATTGTTACGTGAAGGACAAGTACGCAGTCCCCACCTACAGTCAGGGCTTTTCGGAGCCCGATTTTGCCGCCCCGAATTTGGTTCTGGCCTTCGAAGTACTCGAGCACTTCGCGACCCCGGCGAGAGAATTGCAAGATCTGTTTCAACTGCAGCCCAAGGTGCTGCTCGCGAGCACGGGGGTTTACAATCACCAACTGTCGGACTGGTGGTATCTCGCCCCCGAGGCCGGTCAACATGTGTTTTTCTACAGCGAGAAAGCTGTCCGGATGATTGCCGAGCGATTCGGCTATTCGAGCCTCCAGAGCGGAGGCTTTGTGCTGTTTGTCCGCAAGCCGTATCGTTCGGCCTTTAGATCCTTTCTCGCGAAAATCCTCCTCAGTCGCGTGGTGTGCCGGCTGCTGCGAGGTCTGATTTTGATCATGCCCGCTCCCGGTGCCTGGCGGGATCACCTGTCCGCCAAGTCGAAGTAAGTGCGCTGTCGTGCCCCTGAGAAATTTATGAGGTGAACCAGTGCTCGTGCGGGCAGCGCCCAAATCGAATCTCGGATAGTGACTGCAGCGTCTTGATCAGTACCATGAGCGCAGCTTTGGCGCCGCCTACCTCGGCCGATAGATGACGATAGATTTCAAAGCTGCCGCGACACATGGCTTTCAGCCCCGCATTGGCGGCCCCACCACCCTCCATGAACGCGATGTCCGCTCCGACGAGGCGAGTTGAAGGTTGGAATCGCCTCTCCATGTCGTAATACTGATTAATGTCCGCCGCCAAGCGTAAACCGGCGTTGAAGCCCCCGACAGCCTCCAGAAGATGCAGTTTCGAAAACTGGGCCTGATGCACGGGATACATTCCAAATCCTCGGATGCGCCCGAGCAGGCGCGGCACGCGGCGATGCCGCCACAGGCCCACGCGCCCAATTTTTCCCATGACGGCGTCGCCGACGATCAGGTCCGGGTTGTCGGCGCCGCCGTAATCGCATCCCGCTAACGCGAATGCCAGTGAATCGCGCGCAACCAGGAAATCGTCCGCGTTCAGAAATAATACGTACTCCCCTTGAGCTGCCCTGAGACCCTTGTTCATCGCGTCAAAGATCCCTTTGTCGGGCTCGTATATCCGCATGATTCGCGGATTGCGTTCCGCCCAGCTATCAATAATCGTCCGAGTATGGTCGCTAGAACCGCCGTCGACGCAAATATGTTCGACGCCGAAAGTAACCTGCTGCAGGGCTACCGAGGCGAGCGTCCGCTCAATAGTAGCCTCCGTGTTTAGGCTCACGGTAACGATCGAAAGCAGAGGGTTCGTGGGTTGCTTACCCAACTTGCCACCGCCAGTGCAGGCGGGTCTTCCAAAATGCTGCAAGTGAAGGACTTGCGAATGCCGCCTCGTGCATAATATTGAGTTTACACAAGACGTCCGCTAATGCACTCGTCCAAACTCGGGTTTCAAGCGAACTTCGCCACCCTTTCGCTTGCCCTGATGCCTGTGACGCTTTGGCTTCTCATGCATGGCTACCACGGCCTCACGGAGGACGGGCAGATCTATGCATTTCAAGCGTTGGCGAGACTCCATCCACAACTCACGGCCGATCTCTATCTGCAGAACACGTCGCAGGATCAATTCACATTGTTTTCGCCTCTGTATGCGTGGTGTATCGGGCTACTGGGACTGGAGGATGCGGCTCGACTGCTCACCTTGGTCTCTACCGCTTGGTTCTTGGCGGCCGCTTGGAGCTTTGCTCGTTCTGTCTCCGGCCGCGAGGCCGCCTGGCTGGCGGTCGCATTTCTCTTGATCATCGCCGGAGACTATGGCGCGGCCGGCGTGTTCCGTGTTTTAGATCCATTTTTGACTGCACGCTTACCGGCCGAGGCACTGATCATCACCGCGCTTGCCTGCCACGTCCGTGGCATGAACCGGCTCGCCTTATTGCTGGCGTCGGGAGCACTATTTATCCACCCACTGGTGGCGCTGCCCGGATTGCTCTTGATTGTTTGCCTCTGGGTACCGGTGCGGGTGAGCGTCCTTGGCTCGATCGGCTGCATATTTGCGACTCTCGTCATTGCAGTCGTTGCAATCAACCTGCCGACGGGTTCGCATATGCTAAGTGTCATGGACACTCCTTGGTTGGACGTGGTGCGCGAGCGCTCGCAATTTCTATTCCTGCAACTCTGGACGATTCACGATTGGGACATCAATGCAAAGCCGTTCATTTCTTTGGGGGTCACGGCAATCGCCGTGACAGACGATCGGATACGCAAACTCTGCGCGGCGGGAGCGCTCGTGGGAGCCGCCGGCTTGGTAGTGGCGATCATCGGCGGTCTCATTGGCCCGGTCGCGATTTTGGTGCAAGGTCAAGCCTGGCGGTGGGTTTGGATTACAGTCTTCATTGGTGCTGCGTTGGTCCCCTTAACAGCCTTGCAGGTCTGGCGCGATCGGAGCGCCGGTCCGCTTTGCGCACTCTTGCTGGTGTCGGGTTGGACGTTGCCCGGGATCGATGGGACGGTGTGCATATCGCTTGCATTGATTTTCTGGTTGACCCGGGCACAGGTCAGCTCACATCTGACCACCCATATTCGATGGGTATCGGCGGCGCTTGGCGTCGCCATCGTGGTGTGGATTTCGATGAAATTCTGGGTCATCGTGTCGCCCCCAACGCGATCGGGGCGCGCGCCCTTGGGCGGGGTGCAAATACAAGATATGTTCGCATTGAGAATCCCGGCCGTGCTGCTCGGCGTGCTGGTCTGGTGGGGGACAAGGGCCGTCAGAACGAGATGGGTGCCCATGCTCATCTCCACGATGCTCATCGCCCTGTCAATAGGCGCTTTCCCCGCGGCATTCAAGCAATCGCGCACGCTGGCTGCCGCCGCGGACGTCCATGAATTCGCGGATTGGGCAAACGTCATTCCGCCGACGAGCGCGGTGCTCGTCGCGCCGCCGCGTGACGTGGGCGCGTTCGTTTGGTTCACGCTGGACCGGCCGAATTACTTAACCCTGAATCAATCGAGCGGCGTAGTCTTTTCACGCGCAACCGCACTAGAGGTCCGGCGCCGTTCGGAAGTGCTGCTCCCGCTCATGGATCCTGACTGGAAAATACGGAGCAGCCTGCGTGCCCTGTCCGGCAGTCGACGTAAGAACGAAGCGACTACGCGTCCGCTTACCGCCAAGAACTTGATCCAAGTCTGCGCGGACCCGCAACTTGGATTTGTTATTGCGCAGGAAAATGTGGGATTCGAACCCTTGCGCCACGAACACGACGGAGTCTGGAAAGACTGGAACCTCTACGACTGCGGAAGAGTACGATCGGCGCCGTCGGCAACATGAGATCTGTCGCACCGCCAGTTCCTTTTCGTCCAACACCGCGCGGCTTGAGTGACATTTGCCATGCCTTCCAGCGATAAGCAGCAGAAGATTGCAGTCATAGCCGGCGCAGGACCTGCTGGTCTGACGGCTGCCCTTGAACTTTTAAGGCGGTCCGATATCACACCCATTGTCATAGAGGCCGACGCCCAAGTGGGCGGCATTTCCAAGACGATCAACTACCGCGGCAATCGAATGGATCTCGGCGGCCACCGGTTCTTTTCCAAATCTGATTGGGTCATGCGATGGTGGCAAGAGATCTTGCCGGTGTCCGAAGGCCAAACTGAACCATCGCGTGCGCTGCGCATTCACTACCAGGGCCAATCGCGCGATCTGACGCCCGAGGGACTCGCACCTGCGTCTTCCGACGCCGTCATGCTGATTCGTCAACGTCTTTCTCGAATTTTCTATCGGCGCCGGTTTTTCGAGTATCCGCTGACACTGAATGCAGGCACGGTCAAGAATCTAGGGCTCGCAGAAGCCTTCAAGATAGGATTGAGCTACGGCCAGGCGCAACTCAAGTCCCGATCGCCTGAGACAACCTTGGAAGATTTCCTCATCAACCGTTTCGGAACCCGTCTCTACCGCACCTTCTTCAAGGACTACACCGAGAAGGTTTGGGGCGTTCCGTGCAAGGAGATTTCCGCGGAATGGGGCGCGCAGCGCATCAAAGGTTTGTCGGTTTCGAAGGCCATTGCGCACGCACTCGCGAGTCCGTTTCGCAACTCGTCCGACACCGTTCAGAAGGGGACAGAAACCAGTCTGATAGAGCGATTCCTGTATCCCAAATTCGGACCCGGTCAGATGTGGGACGAAGTTGCCCGGCGTGTAACCGCCCTTGGGGGTGCGATTCACTTGCGGCAACGCGTGGTCGGCGTGGAACGTGCAGCGGACAAAGTCGCCAGCGTCGACGTGTTCGATGAGACTGCGGGCGCGGTGCGCCGCGTACCTTGCGACCACTTCCTCTCCACGATGCCAGTCAAAGATCTGATCGCAATGTTGAAGCCGGAAGAGACACACATTGCGCAGATCGCTGCCGCTCTCCCCTACCGAAGTTTCATGACGGCTGGCCTGCTGCTGCGAAGCATGCGAGGCGGCCCGACTCCACTCGACAATTGGATCTACATCCAGGAGCCCGATGTGCGCATTGGGCGACTGCAAATTTTCAATAATTGGAGCCCCGCCCTGGTCGCCGACCCCGCCACCGTCTGGCTGGGTCTGGAGTATTTTTGCGACCAGGGCGACGATTTGTGGGCCATGGAGGATGAACAATTTCTGGATTTCGCCATTGGTGAGCTAGAGAAAATTGGGCTGATTGAACGAAAAGATGTGATCGACGGCACTCTTGTTCGGGTCCCCAGCGCATATCCTGCGTACTTTGGCACATACAGCCAATTTGGCGCCTTACGCAATTTTTTGGATGGATTCTCCAACCTATATCCGATCGGTAGAAACGGAATGCACCGGTACAATAATCAGGACCACTCCATGCTGGCCGCCAACACCGCGGTCGACTTGATCACAAGAGAAGCCCCGAAACAGAATATCTGGACCATCAACACAGAAGACTCCTATCACGAAGAAACCGTGGCGCCCGACGAGGCTCGCAATGCCTCCGCGCGATCGTGATGACGTCTGAGGCCGTCCAACCGGCCGCCACATCGCCTGACCATTACGTCGCTTTCAACGTGGAAGCGGCACCCTATCGAAGGTACGTGTATGCCGCATGCATGATTTTGGCGGTTGCTTTGAACTATATCCTTGGAAAAGAGATGTCATGGGACTTGGTCCACTACCATTTTTATTCCGGATTCAGCGCACTCAACGATCGTTTTGAACAAGACTATTTTGCGGCGGGACCCATTTCGTACTTCAACCCGTACGCGCATGTGCCCTTCTATACCCTAGTGAAGCTGGGTTTACCCGGACTCGCGGTGGGTACGGTGTTGGCGATGATTCACAGCATAGTCCCGTGCCTCACTTATGAACTCGCTTGCAGAGTCTCACCGTCGCAAGATCGCAACGGGCGCTTTTTCTTCGGCGCGTGCGTCACCATCCTGGCGTTCATGAATCCTATTCTGCTGCAGCAAATCGGCACGAGTTTCTCAGACATCACGACCACTGCGTTGGTAGTTGGCGGATGGCTGCTATTAGTCCAAGCCATTCTTCGCCCACGCGCGAAGTTGGTGATTGCGGCGGCCGTCTTGCTTGGAATTGCAACGGCATTGAAACCTACCAACGGGCTTTATGCAGTCGGTGCACTCTTCCTTGTGATCTTCCTGCCATTGCCGATTGCCGGACGAATTCGCAGCCTGTTTTATTTTGGGGCGACACTTGGAACCAGTTTTGCGCTCACCGCCGCGCCATGGTCCTATAGGTTGGCACAAACGTTTGGCAATCCAATGTTTCCGTTGCTGAACAATGTGTTCAAGTCGCCCGAGCTCCCGGTCGCGTCGGCGAAGACTTACCGTTTTATCCCTGATTCGCTGACGGACGCGCTTTTGCGCCCGTTCGCGATGACCGGTACGGATAGCATGATTTCCGAGGAACTTCAGGCCCCAGACCTCCGCTACGCCTTGTTGCTGATGGTTTTCTTGCTGACGGCTATTGTGTGGGCAATACGCTCGAGCACACATACTACGATTCCGCCTGCAACCCCGGCGTTCAAGGCGACAACTCGCGCTCTCACGGCTCTTGGATTTGGCTTTACCTTCGATTGGATCGTGTGGCTGAGCAATTCGGGAAATAGTCGATATTTCTTGCCGATGGCGTGTGTGGCCACAGTTCTGGCAGTCGCGCTGTTGTTTCGATTATTGGCTAATCACACTTTGGGCCGCAATGGTATATTGCTGGCCCTGTTCGTCGCACAGGGAACTGCGCTTCTCCTGGGAACTGAATATCGCTGGAATCAGGCACCTTGGGAGGGGCGCTGGTTCAATGTAGAAATTCCTGAGAGGCTCGCGACCAAGCCGAGTCTCTATTTATCGATCGGCATGCAATCGAATTCCTTCATCGCTGCCTTCCTGCCAAAAGGCTCGGGCATCATCAATTTTGCCGGCGGGTACGCGCTCGGTCCTAACGGCGCAACTGCATCGCGCGTCCGCGCTATGATCGCCCTGCGTGCACCGCATCTGCGCGTTCTGGTTAGCGGGGACCGAATCTACGAAAATTCAGCGCAACGCCTGCCACGTCAATCGGACGTTGACGATGCGCTGCGCACGTTTGGCCTTCGCTTGGATATGAGCGATTGCGAAACGATTACCATATACGGGATGCGGCCGACTGTATGGCGGCCCGTGGACAGTCCTATACCGGCGCCGCCAATTCCGCGCTCTGGCAAACTTCGGTACACGAGTTATCTCGCAAGCTGCCATCTCGTGGCCGACACCGACGATGAGTCGAGGGAAATCGCGGCGCGTCGAGCCGTGGATGTGGTGTTGGATCGCTTGGAAGATGCCTGCCCCGCGCTATTTCAACCTCATCGCCCTCAAACAGAACATTTCGGTCAGGTGTGGCAGCGATTTTATGGGGCAACTGACTTGACAGCCTGGGTCAGCCAGGGAGAGGTCAAGTTCGCCTCCGCGGTCCGCGACATTAAGGACGTCAATGTTGGACGGGAGGAAGCATGGGCCCAGGGACCCCTGACGCTCGAGTGCGGGCGTGTGAAAGGCATCTACTTTGCTAGATTGGCGCAGGTCCGACCATGAAGATCGCCGCAACAGCAACTGTTGCCGCACCCTACCGACTTCCCGTCTATCTGGCGTGCACCATACTGGCGCTGGTCATCAATTACCTCCTCGGTAAGGACATGGCGTCGGACACACTGAGCTATCACCTTTATGCGGGGTTTAGTGCAGTTCACGACCGCTTCGCTCAGGATTACTTCCCCGCCGGCCCCCAGTCTTACTTCAATCCTTACGTCTACGTGCCTTTGTACTTTTTGGTCAGTAGCGGTCTTTCTTCGCTCGCGATTAGTTCCGTACTGGCGATAGTTCACAGCGTCATGCTATGGCTCACCTACGAACTGGCCGTCAGCGTTTGCCCGTGGGATGACGCACGCAAGCGCTTGCTGTTTGGCCTTTGCGCAATAACCTTCGCACTCATCAATCCGATCCTGCTGCAACAAATTGGATCTACATTCGCCGACATCACGACTGGAGAATTGGTATTGGGTGGCTGGTTGTTGCTCGCCCTCGCCGTGCGAGCACCCAGTACGGCGCGTGTCATCTGCGCCGGCCTTCTGTGCGGCATCGCGACTGGGTTGAAGCTGACAAACGCCGTGCATGCCATTGCCGCCTTTGCCATTTTGACCATGCTGCCGCTGACCTTGACGGGCCGCATCCGCCAGGGCGTTGCGTACGGCGTTTCGCTGGGAATAGGCTTCGCTGCGGCCGCCGCGCCCTGGTCTTATCGGCTCGAGCAGAGATTCGGCAACCCTCTGTTTCCCCTGATGAATCGTATCTTCCGTTCACCGGAATACCCTACCGAGTCGTCGGCCGCCTTCCGTTTCATTCCGGAATCATTTGCCCAGGCTCTCTGGCGCCCGTTCGCCATGATCGATCCTGTGACGATGGTGCACGAAGAACCGCGAGCTCCGGATCCTCGGTACGCCGTATTGTTGGTACTGGTTGGAGTCCTTTTGTGTCGCTGGCAGTGGAGACGTTGGCGGCGGCGCACAGCAGCTCAAGGGATGACTAACGCCGAGCCCGACTCCAGAAACACCCTTGCGGCGATCGCCTGCGCCTTCGCCGTGGATTGGGTGATCTGGCTGAGCGGTTCTGGAAACAGCCGCTACTTCCTGCCGATGTCCAGTGTCGCCGCGGTCGTGATAGTCGCGCTGCTGATTCGCTTGCTTGCAACGCAGCCGAAAGCTCGTAACTACGTTATCGCGTGTATTCTTGGGATCCAGGGCGTACAACTCTGGATGGGGGCGGATTTTCGTTGGAATCAGGCGCCCTGGGACGACCATTGGATCAACATTGAGGTGCCGGTCAAGCTAAAGTCGGAGTCCAACCTGTTCTTTACGATGGGTGCCCAGACGAATTCTTTCGTTGCGCCTTATCTGGCTCCTGGGTCCGGACTGATCAATTTTTCCGGCCTTTATGCACTCGGTCCCGACGGAGCCAATGGGGCTCATGTCTCGGCGCTGGTTGATCGATATGCCCCCGACATACGCATGCTCATCCGCGGTGAAAGACTCTACCGTGACGACGAGCGGCGTCTGCCGAATCGCGCTCAAATCGATGACGCCTTGAGGCCGTTCAGTCTGCGTGTCGACGAGAGCGACTGTGCGACGATCGCGGTGCATGGCTTACGTCCCGACCTGGAAATCACGATGGCGGCCTCGGAGCCTGCGGCGCCGCAATCGCGCGACACGACGTACCTGGTGAGCTGCCGCGTGGCTCCGGACAATACCGATTATTCGGCGCAGATTCCCGCTCGACGCGACATCGATCTTGCGCTGGACCACCTCGAGGATGCCTGCCCGGCCCTATTTCAGCCACGACGTCCGCGCACCGAGATCATAGGCGACGGTGGAATGAGGCGTTACGGCGGTACCGATTTGATTGCTTGGGTTAGCCACGGCACGGTGAAGTTTCTGCAGCCACCAATAGGCGGGGACGTGGTTGTTCTTGGTCCCGAAAGCGACTGGGCGAAGGCATCCATCCAGCTTCGGTGCGGACGTCGCAATGGCCGATTTTTTGCAAGATTGCCCACGCTACAATAGGGATATGCCGAAACCCGCGGTCTTAGTAGTTGACGACGAGCCGGATCTTTGCGAATTGCTGTCAATCACGCTGCAGCGCATGGACCTTGATCCTCGAACGGCACATTGTGTCGCGGACGCGCAGCGACTGCTCAAGACCGAGCACTTCGATTTGTGTTTGACCGACATGCAGCTGCCGGACGGCGATGGCTTGGAACTGGTCAAGTGGATACAGCAGTACTCGTCCAGCGTGCCTGTGGCGGTGATTACCGCTCACGGCAACATGGAGACTGCGGTGCGCGCGCTCAAACTGGGCGCCTTCGATTTCGTGTCCAAGCCTCTGGATCTCGCGGGACTGCGCAAGTTGGTTGCGAGTGCCATCAAGCTGTCGGGAACCCTTGACAGCGACACCAGCGTCTTCGGTCCCCGTTTGCTTGGCACGTCCAAGTCGATGCAGCATATGCGAGATATGATCGGACGCGTCTCGCGCAGCCAGGCGCCTGTGCATATCTTTGGCGAATCCGGGACCGGCAAGGAATTGGTGGCGAAGCTCATTCACGAGTCGGGTCCGCGGCGCGACGGTCCCTTTGTGCCGGTGAATTGCGGCGCCATTCCCACGGAACTCATGGAAAGCGAGCTATTCGGTCACAAGCGCGGTAGCTTCACCGGAGCGGTGAGCGACAAGAAAGGCCTCATCCAATCCGCCGAAGGCGGCACGCTGTTTCTTGACGAGATCGCCGATTTGCCTCTGCATATGCAGGTCAAGCTGCTGCGTGTCATCCAGGAAAAGGCGGTGCGGCCGCTGGGCGAGCAGCTCGAAGTCGGAGTCGATGTGCGCATCCTGTCAGCCACGCACAAGAACCTCTCGACATTGGTTGCTGAGGGAAAATTCCGAGAAGACCTGTTCTATCGCGTGAATGTCATCGAGCTGCGCGTACCGTCGCTTCGCGAAAGGCCCGAGGACGTGCCGGAACTCGCCGAGGCGATACTGCGGCGGCTGGGACGACGCATCAAGATTTCGCCGCCGATGCTGGGCAAGGACGCACTGGCGGCGTTCGCAAGCTACGCCTTTCCTGGTAACGTGCGCGAACTCGAAAACGTCCTCGAGCGCGCGATTACCCTAAGCACCGGCGGAGAAATCAGCGCCGGCGATATCCAACTGCGGCCAACCCGTGGCGAAGCGCCCGCTGTCGCCAATACCCAAAATACAGGAGCGCTGGGGAATCATCTGGAAGATATCGAGCGTGACGCCATTCGGAAGGCACTGGAGCAAACTCGATATAACAAAACGGCGGCGGCAAGGGTATTAGGGATGTCATTCCGGGCATTGCGGTACCGCATCAAGAAGCTGGGCATCGAATAACCCTTTCGTGACTCAAAGCACGAAGAAGAGTCTTTTGATTATGTAATAGTCACACTCCGAACCCCTATCTGCTCCTTCGGGGCGCAATTTTGAGAGCCGGCATGAAATTGATGATATTGGTGCCCCGCCTTAACGGGACGATTAGCGGCGAAACCTGCATGGATACTCCACGATGATTCTCGCGTGGTTAGACGGGCGTGAAGCCGCCGAAATCGGCATCGGTTTGGCCGACGAATTTGCGCCACCGACCGCATCCTTCCAGGGTTCAGCGCGAAACAGCCCCGCCGGTTCGCTGGAGCAATTAATGCGGCGTGCTGACATCGAGGTGCGCCCGTTGCAGCTCAATTTTTTTAAAAAGGCGAAGTTCGCGAATTCCTTCAAGTGGCGGCTGATCGAGAACGGTGTTGCGCGAAAAATCGCCGATGAAGTCACTCAGTCGCTGGTAGTGCATCTTTCGCAGAGCCAGCTTCCCGCGTCAAATCAGAAATCGGCGGACGGTCCGGCCAATCGCCCCGACCGGGCCAAGGCTCAACAGCTCTTTAATCGAGGCAATAAATTGATTGAGCAGGGGGCCCATGCCGAGGCCGCTGCCCTTTATGAGCAAGCGATCGAGCTTGACTCCTCTCATGCGGAGGCGCTCAACAATCTGGGATCGTCGCTGTCGCACCTGGGCCGCTATGAAGAGGCGGAGCAGTGCTTTCGCGTCGCCATCGCGGCAAAGCCGAATTTCCCGGATCCGTATCGGAATCTTGGGGTTTTGCTGCGACAGAAGAGTTATCTTGCCGATGCAGAAGCATTACTGCGGCGCGCGCTCAAGTTGAGGCCGACTGATGTCGATGCGAGGATCAATCTTGGATTGACTCTCGTGCTTTTAGGCCGGCTGCGCGATGCCAGAGCGTGTTTTGCCAAGGTACTGAAGACCACCCCTCGCAATGCGCTCGCGTTGTTCGGGATGGGACAAATCGCCGCGCTGGAGGGCCGATTCGAAGAGGCCGAATCAACGTTTAGGCGCATTAT
>Ga0193713_1000287_pt1 | contig 17098 bp, 9 predicted proteins | sample H3a2metaG_FD_143054 | JGI IMG/M metagenome (GOLD analysis project Ga0193713, IMG submission 143054) | Soil microbial communities from a riparian zone of the East river system, Colorado, United States - H3a2 | ecosystem: Environmental > Terrestrial > Soil > Riparian zone | place: USA: East River... | reverse complement strand
GGCGGTTGGCCTCTCCGAAGCGGACGCCAGGGCGCTGATCGCGGCCGAACAGGTGACGGGAGTGGAAATCAGCGGCATCAACAGTCCGGGCAATCTCACGCTGTCCGGAGATCTTGCCACTGTGCAACGCCTGGGAGCGATTCTCACCCAGCGCAATATTTTCTTTCGGCTGCTGGAATTCGACTACGCCTTTCACAGCCGATCCATGGATCCTATCGAGAGCGATCTCGGCTCCCGCCTGGCGAACCTTGTGCCGGTGTCCGCGGGCGGCGTGAGCTTCGTCTCCGCGGTGACCGGTGAAGTAATGCCCGGCGCCGCGCTCGGTGCCAGCTACTGGTGGCGCAACGTGCGCGAGCCGGTGCGCTTTGACCGAGCCATGGCCGCTTTGGTGGCGCTGGGCTGTCGCGTCTTCGTCGAAATCGGGCCGAACGCCATCCTGCAGCGGTATATGAGCGATTGCCTCGCCGCAGATAGTGGCAGTGTCCGCGTCCTGCCCACCATGCGACGCAGCGACGATGGATTGGCCGGCATCGAAAGCGCTGCGCTGCGCATGCAGTTGCTGGCCGAGCCGCCGCGGCTGGACGCCTACTTCCCGCAGCCGGCACGGCACGTGCGGCTGCCGACCTATCCCTGGCAGCGCGAGCGTCACTGGCATCCCCGCACCAGCGAAGCCTACGCCCTAATCGCGCGATCGCGCGTGCATCCGCTGCTCGGCTGGAGGCTCAAGGAAGCCGCCGCCGCGTGGGAGAACAGCCTCGATCCGGAGTCCTTCCCCTGGCTCGCTGATCACAAGGTCGGCGATGCGATCGTGCTGCCCGGGGCGGTATTTGCGGAGCTGGCGCTGGCGGCATCGCGCGCACATTTCGGCGGTACCCTGCATGAGTGCGAGGAACTAAACATACTCGTGCCCATCGTTTTCGATGGCGAGCATGCCCGCAGCATCCGCTTCGACCTGTCGGTACGCGACGGAAGCTTCCAGATTCTCAGTCGCCAGCGCCTGAGCGATGATGAGTGGACGCTCAATGCCGCCGGCCGCCTGCTCATGGCTTCCGGCGGTGTCGAGCCTACCGGCGCGATCGAGGAGACGCGCGGCACCCGCGATGTTGTGGTGATTGATCGCGCCACGCACTACGGCCTGACCGGAATGCTGGGCCTGAATTACGGGCCGTCATTTCAGGGGCTGCTCCGCGCCGAGGTGCGCGGCCAGGCGCTGTCGGCGAGCCTCCAGCTGCCCGCCGGTGTGAGCAAAGCCGCGTCGCAATACCTGATTCATCCAGCCCTGCTCGACGTGTGCTTCCAGTCCCTGGTGGATTTCTTCCACGCTGACATCGACTCGCACCGGGCGGTGCCCGTGCTGCCAGTGAAGTTCGGGCGGCTGCGCTATTATTCTGGCGCCCCGGTGGTGCGCTTCCGCGCATTACTGAAGCGCCGCAACGAGCGCTCGCTGCTCGCCGACTTCGAGCTGCTCGATGCCTCCAATCGGATCGTCGCGACCTTAAGCGACTGCCGTTTCCGTGCGGCTCCAATTCGTCGTAGCGATCAGGCGCAACCGGCATGCTGGACGATCGTGCCGCATCTGCAGCCCCTCGCTTCCGAGCAGCTGCATGCGGCGTTGCCTTCGAGCAGCTATCTGGCTGAGCGCCTGCGCGCCTGGTTCGACCGTGAAGAGCCCGCGCTGCTGCGCCACGCCTACTTCAAGTCCGCGTTGCCGCTGTTTGAAGCTTTGGCCGTATCGTTCGCGCGTGACGCCTTCCAGGACCTGTTCGCGAAGCAGGGCGCGTGGGTGCAGCGTTCGCTCGCGCAGCCCGAGAGCGTCGAGGAGGCCTCCCGGCCGTTCTTCCGCTGGCTGGCCGGCGTCTTGCGCGACGAGGGTCTGCTCATCGAACGTCCGGCCGGGACCTGGCAACTGGCGACGACCGATCTGCCTTCCGCGCAGAGCATCTGGCGCACGCTGCTGCGAGATTGTCCCGCCAGCCTGCCTGAACTCGTCTTCGCCGCCCGCGTCGGGCGGCGTCTCTCGGCACTGCTCACCCAGGCGAGCGAAGCCCAGGCGCTCACGGAAGCCATGCAGCTCAGTCACCAGGCCGAGGCCCTGTTCCAGGATTCATCCAGCTACCTCGGTACGCGTCTCGCGATTCAGCAAGTCCTGCGCAGTGTGGCCGAGCAATGGCCGCAGCACCGGCGGCTGCGCGTCCTTGAAATCTCAGCAGGTGCCAGCCGCGCCGTGCAGCAACTCCTGGAATGCTTTTCAGAGGACCGGCTCGACTACGTGATCGGCCATCCCGATGAACCCATTCGTGCGCGACTGCAAGCCGAATATTCCGGGCGACCCTGCGTGCGGGTGGCAAGCGTCAACCCGGACAGTCTGGAATTGACGGCCGAGGCGCGCTTGCCCGAGTCCTTCGACATCATAGTGCTGCGTCACTGGCTGCATCGCACGCCTCATCCGGTGGGCGTGCTGGCTGCGGCCCGGCGCAAGCTGGCACTCGGTGGGCTGCTGGTGTTGGCGGAGCGGCATCCCGATCTGGGTGCAGACTTCGTCGGCGGGATTGATCCGCAGTGGTGGCAAAAAACTGAGCACGGGGAACCGGTGTCACGCCTGCAGGCGCCCGCTGCCTGGGAGGCGGCGCTCGCTAAGCAGGCCTTCGTCGATATCGAAATCTGCCGTGAGCCCGCCAGCGCGAATCTCTCCGAGGGTGCCTATGTGCTGCTGGCCAAGCGCGCGGCGAGCGATGCGGTGACAGTCGCCGAGCCGGCCGGCGCCCGCTGGCTGCTCATCTGCGACGGTGAGGGACTATGGCCGCAGCTCGGCGATCGCGTACAACGCTTGCTGGAGTCGCGCGGCCAGCGGGTGGCGAGCGTCGGGGCCAGCGCCGCTACAGAGACCGTGCTGGCGGCGGCGCGCGGGACCCTGGGTACAATCGACCATGTCGTCTACATGAGCGGCCCGGTCGATAGCAGCCAGCCCCCGACCGATGCACTCTGGCACCCGATGGACAGCGACGGCATCGTGGGCGCTTTGCAGCTCGTGCAATCGATCGGACGCAGTTCTGCGCCGCCGCGGCTGTGGCTGGTCGCGGCCGGTGGCGCGCTGGTCGATCGCCTTCCGGACGGGATCCCTGGCAATTCAACGCAAGGGGCCCTGTGGGGTTTTGGGCGAGTCGTCATGAACGAATACCCGGCGCTCGAGTGCACGCTGATTGATCTGGACATCGATCTGGCCAGCGATGAGGCGGCAGGGCGCCTGCAGATGGAACTGCTCCAGCCGGATGGCGAGCAGGAAATCATCCTGGCCGCTCATGGACGGTACGTGGCGCGCATGCAGAGCGCCGCAATGGACGCGCCCATCGAGCCTGAGAACAAGGCGGCTCGTTTCCAGCTCGATTTCCACACGCCCGGCAGGATTCGCAATCTGCAGTGGCGGCCTCAGCTTGAGCGCTCGCTCGCCGATGAGGAACTTGAAGTTCGCGTCGCCGCTACGGGGCTGAATTTCCGCGACGTCATGTATCTTCAAGGGATGCTGCCGGACGATGCCATCGAAGGCGGCTTTGCCGGCGCCAGCCTCGGGCTTGAGTTCGCCGGCATCGTGAGCCGTGTGGGACGGCATGGCGGCGAATTCACCGTCGGCGATGCCGTCATGGGCTTCGCACCCGCCTGTTTCGCCAGCCACGTCATCACCACCGCGAAGGCCATCGCGCACAAGCCCGCCGACTGGTCCTTTGAGGCGGCAGCGACCGTACCGACCGTGTTCTTCACTGTTTACTACGCGCTCAAGCATCTGGCGGATCTACAGGCCGGGGAACGCATCCTGATCCACGGTGGTGCGGGCGGCGTGGGCATTGCCGCCATTCAGTTCGCGATGCACCTGGGCGCCGAGGTCTATGCCACTGCGGGTAGCGATGAGAAACGGGATTTCGTCGCCTTGCTGGGTGCCGATCATGTACTCGACTCGCGAAGTCTCGCCTTCGCCGATCAGATACTGGCCATGTCGGGCGGCGAGGGGGTCGATGTGGTCCTGAACTCGCTCGCGGGCGAGGCGCTGCGGCGAAGCCTTGATGTACTCCGGCCCTTTGGCCGATTCCTCGAGCTCGGCAAGCGCGATTTCTTCGAGAACACGCCCATTGGCCTGCGTCCCTTCAAGAACAACATCAGTTACTTCGGCATCGACGCCGACCAGCTGCTCATCGCCCGGCCAGCGCTGGCCGGGCGGTTGTTCCGCGAAGTCATGGCGCTGTTCCGCGAGAAGGTGTTGTTCCCGTTGCCCTATCGCCTGTTCCCCGCCACAAACGTCGTTGATGCCTTCCGCGCGATGCAGCAGGCGCAACATATCGGCAAGGTGATCGTCGGCATCGAAGGCGCCGCCGTTGCGGTCGAATCGGCACCAACCCAGGTGGCGCCGGTTCGATTTGACCGGCGCGCCAGCTGGCTCGTCACGGGCGGCATTGCCGGCTTTGGTCTGGAATCGGCCCGCTGGCTCGCCGAGCGTGGCGTCGGTCATCTGGTGCTGGTCGGCCGGCGCGGCATGCGCACACCTGGTGCTGCTGAAGCTGTTCGCACGCTGGAGGCCATCGGCGCACGCGTCGATGTGATTGCCTGCGACATCAGCGACCGCAGCGCGGTGCAGTCCATGGTGAATGAGATCCGCAGCTCACGCACGCCACTGACAGGCGTGCTGCACGCGGCAATGGTGCTCGATGACGCACTCATCGGTAATCTCGACGCGAATCGCTTGCGCCATGTGCTGGCGCCGAAGCTCGTCGGGGCCTGGCATCTGCACGAGCTGACCCTCGAGATACCAATCGAGCATTTCGTCCTGTACTCGTCGATCACAACGATGATCGGCAATCCGGGGCAGGCGAATTACGTGGCCGCCAACGCTTCGCTGGAGAGCCTCGCGCTGTTGCGCAGGGCCGTGGGTCTGCCGGTCACCTGCATCGGCTGGGGGCCGATCAGCGACGCGGGCTTCCTGACCCGCAATGAAGCTGTCAAGGACGCGCTCGCGGGCCGGCTCGGCGCGACTCCCTTGAGCGCGCGCGCCGCGCTGGCGATGCTCGATCGGCTGCTGCCGCACAACGCTGGCACGATTGCCGTCGGCAATTTCGACTGGTCCACGCTCGCACGCTTCCTGCCTTCGGCCAAGTCGGCGCGCTTCGAGTGGTTGCGCCGGCGGGCCGGTCCGACCGTCGATACCGGCGCCGTGACCGATGATATTCGCGTTATGATTGCCGGCAAGACGCGCGAGGAGGCCCTGCGCATCGCCCAGGAGCTGGTCCTGCAGGAAGTCGCCCAGGTCCTGTGCGTCGCCCCCGACCGCGTCGATCCGCGCCGCTCGGTTCACGATCTGGGCATGGATTCGCTGATGGCCGTTGAACTGGTGATGGGGTTGGAGAGGCGCTTTGGACTCGAGTTGCCGGCGATGATGTTGAACGAAGGCACCACCGTCGAGCGGGTCGCCGCGCGCGTCATCGATCGGCTCCTGCGCACCGACGAGCCGGTCAAGGCAGAAGTCGGTGATCGGTTTGATGCGGTCGCCGCCGCATTGGCGACGCAACACGGTGAGACCATGGCTGCCGAAGATCTGGTCAAAACGCTTGAGCATGCGCGCAGCCTGGAACCGGGCAAAATGCGGTTGATCCGATGAGCAGCAAGCGCTATGGCCTGGTCGACAAGGCGCGCGATGAGCTCGTCCGGCGTTTTCTCGATCGCAAGAGCGCCGAACACACGGCACAGGCGCCGCCGCCCGCCGCGCAGACCGGCAGCAAGTGGCTGAACATTCCCGAGGCCTACTGCCGCTTCGATCGCTTCCCGGGCTACGAAAGGCTCCTGGTGCCGCGGGTCGCGGCCGACCGTCTCGGGCTGGACAATCCCTTCTTCAAGTCGCACGACGGGGTGGCGGGAGCGACCACGCTGATCGAAGGCCGCAGCTACGTCAATTTTTCCTCCTATAACTACCTGGGCCTGGCCGGGCATCCACGCGTCAACAAGGCGGCCACGGCCGCGATTGAGCGCTATGGCACCTCGGCCTCCGCCAGCCGCCTGGTGGCCGGAGAGCGTCCCATTCAGCGCGAGCTCGAGAGGGCGCTGGCGGCGTTTTACGAGGTCGAGGACTGCGTAGTCTTCGTCAGTGGCCACGCGACCAACGTGACCACGATTGGCTACCTGTTTGGAGCCAAGGACCTGGTCGTGCACGACAGCCTCATCCATAACAGTGTGCTGGAAGGGATCAAGCTCTCGGGCGCGGCGCGGCGCTCTTTCCCGCACAACGACACCGCCGCTCTCGACACCATTCTGAGCGAGATTCGCGGCCTGTTCGAGCGCGTGCTCATCGTCGTCGAGGGCCTGTACAGCATGGACGGCGATGTCGCTGAGCTGCCGCGCCTGATCGACATCAAGCAGCGGCACAAGGCCTTCCTCATGGTCGATGAGGCGCATTCCCTCGGCGTGCTCGGTGAGACCGGCCACGGCATTCGCGAACACTGCGGCGTTGCCGGCAAAGCGGTGGATATCTGGATGGGCACGCTCAGCAAGGCGCTGGCCGGCTGCGGCGGATTCATCGCCGGCGAGCGCGCTCTGGTGGAGCACCTCAAGTATGCGGCGCCAGGATTCGTTTACAGCGTCGGCCTGTCACCCCCGTTGGCGGCCGCGTCCCTGGAGGCGCTGCGCATCATGATCGAGGAGCCGGAGCGCACCCGCCGCTTGCGTGAGCGGGCCAGCTACGCCTACACGCTGGCGCGTAAGGGCGGCATCAATACCGGCCTGTCGCAGGGCCATGCGGTCATCCCGGCGATTATTGGCAGCTCGCTCAGGTCCGCCAAGATCTCCAACCAGCTGTTCGAGCGCGGCATCAACGTGCAGCCCATCGTGTACCCGGCGGTGGACGAACGGGCCGCGCGGTTGCGATTCTTCGTCAGCACCATGCATACCGAAAAGCAGATTGAGTCCGCCGTCGAAGTGCTGGCTGGACTGCTCTGAACGCTTTTATGCGCATTCACAGAGGGGAAGTACTTGTTAATTTGTATGTGTCGCCATGAATGTTAATGGCAGCCGATATTTGCAGCGGCTGATTGGCGTTTGGCGGGGGCTGCGGCGCCACCCTCTGTTCCTCTACGTTGTCGTGATTCCGACTACGCTGTCAATTATCTATTTCGGAGTGATCGCCTCGGACGTGTATGTTTCCGAATCACGCTATATTGTCCGCAGCTCCCAACAACAGAGTTCCGATTCACTCGGCCTGATGCTTAAGAGCACGGGACTGTCTCGCGCCGAGGATGACTCTTACTCAGTGCAGAATTTCATCCTCTCGCGTGACGCGCTCATAGCGCTCGATGGGCAGTTGCACCTGAAGGCAGCCTTCTCCGCGCCCACGGTCGATTTCATGAGGCGCTTCGCGAGCTTTGGCAGGGACGCCAGCTTTGAGGCGTTTCAGATTTATTACCAGCGAATGGTGGAAGTGCAACTCGACTCCGGTTCGTCAATAACGACTCTTCAGACTCGTGCGTTTACTGCCAAGGATGCCCACGCCATGAACGGCCGGCTCCTGGATCTTGCAGAGAATCTCGTTAATCGGCTGAACGAGCGTGCTAATGGAGATATGATCCGGTTCGCGTCAAGCGAGGTCGCTGCCGCGGAAGCAAGGGCCAGGACGGTGAGCGGTGCCCTGGCTCACTACCGCAATCAAAATGGAGTCATTGACCCGGAGCAACAATCAGAGATTCCGCTGCAGCTCATTGGCAAACTTGAGGACCAGCGGATTGCCACGAACGCGCAGCTCCAATTATTGGAAAAGCTCGCACAGAACAGTCCGCAGATTCCGGTGTTACGTCAGCAGGCGCAGCAGTTGAATCGAGAGATCGATGATGAAACGCGGCGCGTGGCGGGGACAGGCGGTCGCTCGCTCGCCGGCAAGGCGGCCGAATACGAACGTCTGGCTCTGGACAAGGCCATTGCCGACAAGATGCTGGAAAGCGCCATGGGCACGCTCGCGCTGGCACGTAGTGAAGCCCTGCGCCAGCAGCTTTACCTCGAGCGCATCGTCCAGCCCGGTGTGCCGGACAAGGCGATGGAACCGCGCCGCGCAAGGAATATCCTTGCGACCCTCCTGCTGGGTCTGATTGTATGGGGCGTGCTGTCACTTACAGTCGCGGCGGTCAGAGAGCATCAGGATTGACTCAAGCATGTCCGCAAGTGCGAGTCTGATCCCTTCCGCAAGAATACAGGGCCGAATCATCGGAGCCTTGTTAATGCGAGAAATCCTGACTCGGTACGGCCGGAACAATATTGGATTTATGTGGCTGTTTGTCGAGCCGATGATGTTTACCTCTGGCGTTCTGGTGCTTCGGACGGCAATCGACTTTCACGAAGTGGCAGTGCCAATCGTTGGGTTCGTACTTAGTGGATACGCATCAATTCTCATGTGGCGGAACACCATTAACAGGTGCGGAAATGCGCTGACTCCAAACCGAGCGCTCATGCACCACCGCAACGTGCGCGTCTTTGATCTCTTCGCGGCACGCATCATCCTGGAAAGCGCTGGTGCGACGATGTCTTTTATGATCCTTGCAACCCTTTTGACTCTAGTGGGCTTAATGCAGGCGCCGGACGATATTCTGAAGATGCTTGTGGGTTGGCTCTTGCTGACGTGGTTCTCGCTCGATATGGCGCTGATCATCGGTTCGTTCGCGGTGCTCAGCGAGTCAGTCGAACGTGTCTGGCATGTGCTGGGATATCTGTTCCTTCCGCTTTCCGGAGCTTTCTTCATGGTCGAGTGGTTGCCCACCTATGCACAGCACATCGTCGTATGGTTTCCCACCGTTACATGTACAGAGCTGATGCGTGAAGGGCTCTTTGGACCGGTGGTTCGCACCTACTATAATGTTCCATACGTGATCATACTCAACACGGCGCTGATGCTTCCCGCACTACTTGCAAACAGGTATGTCGCGTGGCGCGTGGAGGGTGAATGATTGAGCTTCAGGGAATAAAAAAGCAATACCGGGTGCGGGGTGGCCACCACGTTGTCCTCAACGATGTTAATTTGACAATTGCGCGAGGCGAGAAGGTTGGCATTCTTGGTCGGAATGGCGCAGGCAAGTCCACACTCATCCGCCTTATCAGCGGCGCCGAGCTCCCGACACAGGGGCGCGTCATAAGGAAAATGTCTGCCAGCTGGCCATTGGCATTTGGCGGCGCTTTTCAGGGAAGCCTGACGGGGCTCGACAACATACGATTTATTTGCCGAGTCTATGACGCCAATGCCGCCGACGTCATTCCATTTGTCGATGATTTTGCGGAACTTGGGCTGTATTTGCGGGAGCCAGTCAAGACTTACTCATCAGGAATGCAGGCACGGCTGGCATTCGCCATTTCCATGGCCGTTGAATTTGACTGCTTCCTCATTGATGAGGTGATATCCGTGGGCGACGCGCGCTTCCACGCCAAATGCCAGAAGGAATTGTTCGAGAAGCGCAAGGACCGATCTATGGTGATCGTCTCTCACCAGGTAGAAAACATACGGGCTCACTGCGAGCGCGCTTGCGTGATTGTCGATGGCACCCTAACCGATTTCCCCGATGTGAATGCTGCACATGAATATTACCGGGCCTCGTAAAGTCCGTCCAACCGTGAAGCACCGGATCATGATTGATGGCCGGAATCTGGGCCTCGAGAAAGGAACCGGTGTTGCGACCTATGCCAGGAATCTGAGTTATTGCCTGCACGACCTGGGGTATGAGGTTGACGTGCTCTACGGCAGTCGTGCCTCACCCGGTCACACCGATCTAATGAAGGAGATCGCGTTCTTCGACACCAATGCCGGTGATAGCCCGCGATGGTTGCAAATCCTGCGAAATGTCAGGGACGTCGTGCTGGCGCCGTATGGCTACGCAGGAACGAAAGTGCCGATTACCGGAACGGTGATTGCGGATCATTTCAAGAGTCGATTGCCGTATTTTGATCGGATCTATAACAGTCCAGAATTATTCAGCAGAGCTCATACACTATTTGGCTTATTCAATAGGATGCACAAGGTTCATCTTGCCTCAAAGCCGGACCTCATACACTGGACCTACCCTCTGGCAATCAGAATGCCCGGCATACCAAATGTATACACCCTCCATGATCTGGTGCCTCTGCGCCTACCCTATACGACGCTGGATAACAAGCGACGATATTTCAAGCTGATCGCCAGAATTGCGAAATCGGCGGACCACATTGTGACTGTGTCGGAATCGTCCAAAGATGACATCGTCCGCATGTTCCGCATTAAGCCGGATCGAATCACCAATACCTATCAAGCGGTTTCAATTCCAAAAAAATATGCCAACAAAGCTCCAGAAACTGTGGAGCGAGAGGTTGAAGGGACGTTTCGCCTTGCCTACAAGCAATACATTCTATTTTGGGGTTCCATCGAACCCAAGAAAAACATCGGTCGAATGATTGAGGCCTATCTGGCAAGCGGCGTAAAGGCACCCCTCGTGATGGTCGGTGCGCAAGCCTGGAAGTCTGAGGAGGAACTAAGGCTCCTGTACGACGACAATATTCGGTCGCTCATTCAGATAGGCAATGAAACGCGCGTCAAGCATAAGGTCATTCAGCTCAGTTACGTCCCGTTCTCGTTGCTCGTCAGTCTGATCAAGGGCGCAAAGGCGACGTTGTTTCCTTCCCTCTACGAGGGGTTTGGGCTGCCCGTCCTGGAATCCATGCTCCTGGGTACCCCGGTCATCTCGTCAACGACCGCTTCTGTCCCGGAAGTGGCGGGTGACGCTGCGATACTCGTAGATCCTTATGATACCGGCAAGATTGCCGATGCCATTCGAAGCGTCGACGCCGACGCCGATCTGCGGGCGTCTCTAATCGCCAGAGGGCTGAAGCAAGCCGAGCTATTCTCAGACGACAACTATAAGAAGAGGTTAAAGATGGTTTATGGAGAATTGCTATGAGTAGCAAGGACTACAACCCCCCGAAAATTGTATTTCCCCACATACAGAAGACCGGCGGTACTTCGATAATTCGGTGGATCGCTAGACATTATGCGTACCAGCAAGTGCTGGCCGAGGCGTCGACCTGGAAAGAGCTATTTGGCCTTTCCGCGGAGATACTAGAGGGCAAACGCTTTGTTCGTGGCCATTTTGGGTCCGGAATTGTGAATGTGTTTGGCGAGCGCGGTGGCTTCCGGCCGATTGCCTTGATCCGAAATCCGATCGACCGAATCGTATCGCATTTTTGGCATTTGAAGCGCGCGCCCGATGCCGGCAAAGAACTCGCCTTTATGCGCGAGGAGTCCTTTACGATCCATGACTTTCTTCAGCACCCGAAGACGCAGCGGCTCGTTTCCGACTATCAGACGGCGAACTATTCCTCATCGGCCGCCCAGGCGCAGCGTGGAGTGGTGACGGTGCCGACGAATCCTGAGATTTCTCCGCTGAACCTTGACAATGCAAAGGCTTTTATCGATCGGTGCGACGTAGTTGGCGTCACGGAGAATATGGACACATTCATTACAGCGTTAGCTGTGCGACTCGGTTTCTTTGCCGATACGGACCTCATCAAGGCCCGTTCCTATGGTAGTTCCGAGGAGCCTGCGGTTGACATTGAGGACAGGGTTCGGGAGCTCAATAAACTAGATTTCGAGCTCTACGAGTACGCGAAGCGGCGAGCGAACATGCCCACGAAAAGCATCTCGGCGAGCCCCGCATCCAATCCCAGCCGGGCTGCCCCGGATGGGGTTATTCGCTGGTCTGCCGGAGAGCCGTTCTGGGGGCGTGGTTGGTCTGATTTCGTGCGCGACAAGGTGCGGGACCATGTCTGGAGTGCCGCGAGCAACGCCAGCATTCAATTCTCGGTAAGCGCGGGCGAGCGCTACATGGTAGTGATTACGGTCTTGCGCTTTGTGTCGCAGATTCAGTCGAAATGTTTTTCTGTTGTTTGCAACGGGAGAGACATTGCTCCGACACTGGTTTCAAAGGCTGGGGGTGGCACCCCCATAGTGTATGCGGCGTCGCTCGGCAAAGCCGAAACGGACGAATTGACCATTGAATTTAGTGTCGACCGGCTGGTTGGGTTTGGGGAGCCCTTAAGCACGGAGCCGGACATTGAGCGCCGAGGCTTGGCACTATGTTCCGTGGATTTGTTGCCTTGCGAATAGAGACTTGTTGCGGTTCCGTCTGGGCCTTCTGAGGTAATCCGAGAGGAGGACGATGGGCAACGGCGAATCCACTGGCAATAGGCGCGCCTTTCCAGTTCAATTTCCGCTTTGTCTCCTCTCATGACCGTCGGGAGCGTTGTTCGTGAGCCCCGCAATGGGAGACGCCGTTGATTCAACGATTTCTTAAGAAGCTTGCTGTTCAGGTAGGCAGAACCCTAAGGCCGCCGTCGATGGCGGATGGGATGGAAAAGGACCAAGGCGATCCGAAAGAGGACCTGAGTGTTGCCGTTGCAGGCCTGGTGAAATCCTTTCGTGAACTTCAGGCATCGACTGACAAGCGAGTTGCTGAAGCCATCCAGAAGCGCATGTTTATCCCAAACGTGGCAATGACACCGGGCGCCGACTGCGGCACGTTTATGCCCTGGTCGACGTGCAGCGCAGCGGATTTTTTCCATCCGCGGTATGCCGACATATGCGCAATGCTCATGGTTCAGCCCAAGTTTCATCGCAAGCAATGGGAGTATGTCTACATCATCCATAAGCTTCAGGCAGCGGGCTCGCTGCGTGTCGGAAATCGTGGAATTGTATTTGGCGTAGGTAGAGAACGACTACCTGCACTCTTCGCAAGCCTTGGAATGTCGATCGTGGCAACCGATGCGCCAAAGAAGCTTGGCGCCACGGCCGGCTGGTCCAAGACAAATCAGCATAGTGACTCGCTCGAACACCTCCTATGGAGGGACCTTGTGTCAGACGAGGTGTTCCATAGAAATGTCTTGTTTAGAGAATGCGACATGAGAGCAATCGACGACGATCTCGTGGACTTTGATTTTACATGGTCGTCCTGCTGCTTCGAGCATTTGGGTTCGCTGGAGAAAGGTATCCAGTTCGTCATAGACAGTGTCGGAAAAACATTAAAAGTCGGCGGCGTTGCCTGCCATACGACAGAATTTAACTTGCTGTCGGATGATGATACCCTGAAAGGCGGCGCCACCGTGCTCTACCGGCGTAGGGACATGAAGGAGCTGATCGACCGGTTGCGCGACCTTGGACACGAAGTGGAGCCCTTTGTCGTTGCGCCCAACTCGCATGTTATGGACCACTACGTCGATTCGCCGCCTTTTATTCACGATCCACACCTTAAGTTGCGTTTGGGGAAATATGTGGCCACGTCGGCCGGCATTGTTGTGAGAAAGTGTTAACGCAGTTATAGGAGCGCGAGAGTGAGCAGGGTCTGGGGCGGCGACCGCAATTCTGCCGGGCCGACGTGCCCCGCTTCCAGTAGTGGAAGGCACAAGAGTCGCCCCGCATCGTAATGGTCTTGATGGCCAGCTGCTTTCTGCATGCCGGGTGGGTGTTAGCCCACCCGGTGAGCGCTTGAGGCCTTCCTCGTTGTATTCGCGTGGCCAGGCCTCAATTCCCGTCCGGGCCTTAGGCAGGCTTGTGACCCAATGTTGGTTTAGGCAATCGTCGTACAGTGGCCCCTTGAACGATTCGACTTACGCGCTCTGATTCGGCTTGTCTAGCTCGATCGACGGCAGCACCACACCATCAATACCGGATCTCCGTTTCCGCAGTGCAAAAATCTAGGCTCTAGCCGTAAACTCGTCGTTTACTCGCATCGCCGCCTTACCCATTGGCGATACGCCGCCTCCACCGAAAAGTCAGTCTGAGAGAATTTCCGTGCCGACAGGTTATATAGAGAATCATCATCCCAGGTTGGCCGACTTCTTCCAGCCCAGACGGCTTCTAGTCGACTGAATACCGCCGACGTTGCTGGATACTAGCCAAGTCTTCCGCGCGGTCGCCATTGCTATTCATGGTCGTATGCCAAGCCTAGTGCCTTGCATCTCGCAGCGCAGCTGTGTCCACTCGAGAAGGGGCCACGCTAAGGCGCCGTCCAGGCGTAAGAGGTTCGGGCCGAGCCTTAGTGGAAAGCGCTAGGACTAGGCCGTGTGAAGTTGCTGTAATTTGCCGCTTATCGGCCGGGACCGCACCAACTACGGTGTATTATGAATTGGAGGACGGGATGAGCGACACTTGCCCTGTTGCCGAACTCGCCTCGCTTCAAATTCGCGGAGCTCGTTTGGAAACGGGCATTGCGCCAGCTCGCTAGCAAGCGTCAGGAGTCCATGTTCTCGAGAGCCGCCATGTTCTTGCGCCGACTGCGCCACGAAAAGGTGTTAGTCCGTAAGAAAACCACTGCAACAAGTCTACGGGATTATCTCGCCGATAATCAGACGTACAGATTGTCCATTTCGGACTTGGCGGACAACACACAAAGGGACCTGGTAAAACTTTACGCAGAACAGCGTTGCGCCTATGTCCCAATGCCGCAAGAGCGCGTCCTTTGCAAGGTGCTCGGCAAATACCTCATGTGGGTCGACGCAAATGACAAGGGTCTCGGTCCCCACCTGATGTTTCAAGGATATTGGGAGATGTGGGTCACTTCCGCGGTGGCCCGATTTGCCAGGCGCGGAACCACTGCAATCGACGTTGGCGCAAATGTCGGCTATTACACGCTTATCATGGCCGATGCCGTTGGACCGGAGGGAAAAGTAATCGCGTTTGAGCCAAATCCCAGGATTGCGGAAATGATCAGAATGTCCGCACCCTTGAATGGCTACCGATCGAGAGTGTCTGTGCGTCCCGAAGCGGTCTCGGCCAAGTGTGGGGACGGGTTGGCGTTCGCAATCCCGACCCAAGATCCAAAGAACGCCCGGCTGCTCACGAGCGAAGTGGATCGAAGATCCATGTCGAAACACTACGGCGAAAATGTCAAGTTTGTAGACGTTCCCGAGATCTCGTTGGATAGTCTTGCGCTTACTAATCTTAGCGTAATCAAGATCGACGCGGAGGGAGAGGAAGCGAATATCTGGGACGGAATGCAGGCAACGATCGACAGCAACCCGCAGGTGTGCATTATCATGGAAATAAATTGCGGGCGAAAATATGACGCAATTTCTCTTTGTCAGGGAATATCAGAGCGCTTCCAACTGCGGCATGTCGATCACGACGGCGATATAAAGCCCTTGACTCTTAAGATGCTGGAAACGGAACGCCAAGGGTCGGATTGGATGCTGTTTCTCAAGGGAGACTGATCAAATGAAAATCGGGCCGCGTCTCATGGTGCTGCTGGTCGTTGTTGCCGTTCACGCACGCGCGATGGCGCAATCAGAGCCGCTACGCTGCGCCGTACCGCCACTTGGAGCGTCTGCGGCAGCGGAGTCAATCGCCCGTGAATACCTGATTCAAAAGGTATGCGTGGACTCGGGAGACAATGCGCTGTCACTCGACCCATGTAAGTGCATGTCACCCAATCGCCTCCGAGATCTGGCGGCTCAAGAGCCCGTGATGTATCACAAAGTTGATCAACAGGGTGTCCAGCGGCATGACTCCTATCCGGCGCGAACGCCCGATGGCGGCGAAATCAGCGTCAACCCATTCGACTTCCGACCCTTCGGGATCGTTAATTCATGGGGAGATGGCTACGACGTGTACGTGATTCGCGACGGTTGGGTATCGGCATCCTTTACGAAGGATGGCGGCGGATTTGCTCAGACATTTTTTGGCGAAGGCTGCAAGCCGTATCTGGGTTGGGCACTGTTCCCGGTTTCGGCGGTTGATGCGAGCGGCGTCAAAGACGGAGAGGCCAATATCCCAATTGCCGGTCGTTACTGGGAAATGAACGGAGAGCCGTGGCCCGGCAATTGCCCGAGCAGCTATAGCAAGAACTCACTGACGTCCTGGAAATATATCAAGGATTTCGTGTTTGGCGGAAAGGGCGGCAGCGGGGCGAAGAGCATTGACACCGTCCAGGTTGTTCACGGCTATTCGCCGAACCCGCAGTTTGCAATGCACGGGCATCTGGAGGTGTTTTACTTTACCCGCCCTTATGGGGTGACACGGTGGGAGAGTTGGGTAACGGAGAGTCAGGGCGCGCTCCCGGCAGACTCGGGGAATTGTAGCGGCGAAGAGCAAATGAACTATAAAGGATTGCGATTTGTTCGGAAGGCATGCCGGGATTGGTCAGCCATTGCACTAGTTCCGAAGGCGGAATCCCTGGTCACTTGGCCGATTCCAGCGCTAAATCTGCTCAAAAACTTTCATTTTTCTGAAGGCACTACGCACTGGGACCGGACCGGCGCAAGCGCGGAAGGCAAACCAACCAACTGGAGCTTGCGCAATTCATCGCTCGCTCGGGATATGAAGTATCGTCAGCCGGGGGGCAAAGGGGTAAGTTATCTGGCCATCAATTGCGATGGCAAGTGCACCGAAAAGGAAGCGGTATTCCAGGATGTGTCGCTTGCGCGGGCAGCGGGGGCTGGACTGTATACCTATGCGGCTACGGTTCGTTCGGAATCTGGTCCCGGCACGATTCGCCTGAGTATTACGCAGCTTGATGCGAACGGGAAGGAACTGTCGTCGGGCGGTACGGCGGCGCAGGTCGATGAAAAGAACGAGCGCGTCGGCGGGACGGACTCGGTGGTGCTTTCTGGTACCTTCGTGTCTGGGACCGTTGACGTGAGTCCGAAAGCCAGCGTACTCAGGTTTCAGCTGTCCCCGCTCACAAGCGGGACATTCGACATGATTGATGCCTGGTTAATCCGCAACTAGCGTTACGAGCTCATCGCAAGAGCGGATCTGGCCGCGTCGTAGGGCGGTGCAGAAGTCAGACGAGTCCGCTAGGAGGTCGCGTGCGCGTCTCTTTTATTTGGCAAAGGCTGCGGGCGATTTGGTTGGCAATCCGGCGCGGCCGATTAGCCAGCGCTCCAAGCCGTCTCGATCGCCTCCCTCGCCCACGTGCAGTCTATATCGGCAATAACGAGGCGATCGCGTGCCTGAATTCCGGCCTCAGGCTTTACGTGGACACACGCGACGTCGGAATTGCCTCTCATCTGATGACGGTCGGGGACTGGGAGCCCTGGATCCGAAGAGTGCTCATGGGTCTTGTCAAGC
>Ga0193713_1000286_pt1 | contig 17131 bp, 8 predicted proteins | sample H3a2metaG_FD_143054 | JGI IMG/M metagenome (GOLD analysis project Ga0193713, IMG submission 143054) | Soil microbial communities from a riparian zone of the East river system, Colorado, United States - H3a2 | ecosystem: Environmental > Terrestrial > Soil > Riparian zone | place: USA: East River... | reverse complement strand
ATCAAGGTCGGAGACACGCCAGCTGCGGCGGCCTCGGTTTCCACCACGCGTGCCGGATCCCCGTGCAGCAGATCCTTGCCCGAAACGTTGATCGCGATGGGAACTGCGAGGCCGCGATCCTGCCAAAGGCGTAGTTGCCGGCAGGCGGCCCGCACGACCCAGTTCGTCAAGTCTATGATCAGGCCGCTGTCCTCGGCGATTTCGATGAAGCGCCCGGGCGCGATGTCGCCATATTCGGGATCGCGCCACCGCAGCAGGCCTTCGACGCCGGCGATGCCGTTGTCGCTCAGCCTGAATTTCGGCTGGAAATGCAGGTGCAGGAGATCTTCCTGAACGGCCCGCCGCAGCCGGGCCTCAAGATCCAGCCAGTCGCGCATTTGACTGCTCATGGTCGCTGCATAGACGGCGACGCCGGTGCAGGCCCCGTTCTTGGCCTGGTACATCGCCGTATCGGCGTGTTTCAGCACGGTGGCGACATCACCCCCATCCTCTGGGTAGACCGCCAGACCAATACTGGGGGCGGAATAAAACTCCAGACCTTCGTGTGCAATGGGGTCGCGAAACTCCGTGCAGCAGGCGGCAGCGATGGTCATCGCCACGCTGCGTGCATCGGCGTGGCGCACGAGTATGACGAACTCATCGCCGCCAAAGCGTGCCAGGCAGACCTGTTCCTGGGTGGTCTGGTAACCGTGGAGCACGTGCGTGAGCTTGCTGGCCACGGTCTTCAGAACCGCGTCGCCCGCGGCATGACCGAAAGTGTCGTTGACCCGCTTGAAGCTGTTGAGATCCAGATAGAGTATCGCGACCGATTCATGCGAATGGGCGGCTTCGGCGCCCAGTCGCTCGGCGGTTTCAAGGCAGCGTTGGCGGTTTGGCAGGTCGGTGAGCGGATCGAAGTAGGCGAGGCGCTCAATGCGGCCCGCGGCAGCGGCGTTGCGCAGAATGTAGGCGAGGCGATGCGGTAGCAAGGCCCAGTTTACGGGCTTTGACACGAAATCGGTCGCGCCCGCATCAAAGGCCAGCCCGATCGCCGCGGAGTCCTCATGGCCGGTGACCATGACAATGGGCGTATTGGCGAGCCGCGGTTCGGTTCGAAGCCGCCGGCAGACGGCATAGCCATCCATGCCAGGCATATCGACATCGAGCAGAACCATTGCCGGTTCGTGCGCGAGTGCCGCCTCGAGCGCAGCGATCCCGCTGTCAAAGGCGAGCGCTCGCAGCCCGGCCGCAGCCACAGATTCCGCCAGCAGCAACCGGCCGAGCTCCTCATCGTCGGCAATGATCGCAATCGCCCGGGCCGGCGTGGTGGTGCTCATGCGCTGGCCCGCAGCTGCACTCGCGTGAGTTCCTCGACCAGCCGCGGGTGCGCGGCCGCCAAGCGCGCGTACAGCCCCTGCGCACCAGGTGCGTCGCCGGCGCCGCAGAGCACTTCGAGCTGACGCACGTCACGCGAGAATGCCAGTGCACCGACATTGGCGGCACTCGCCTTGAGCTTGTGAGCAATGCCACCGGCGGCACGGAGATCACCGACCTGAAGCGCCGTACCGAGCTGGACCATTCCCACGGTGGAGGTAGTCCTGAACAGAACCACCAGCCTGCTATAAAGGTCCTCGCCGCCGCCCGAATGCAGGGCCTGCAGTCCTGCCACGGCCGCGCGGTCGACGTCCATGAGGGCGTTGTCTTCCGCCGCGGCCGCAGTACCGCTCAGCCAGCGCTGCAGCAGCTGCGTGCATTCGGCCATGGTGTACGGCTTGGTGAGTATGTCGTCCATGCCGGCCGCCAGGCAGCTGCTGCGATAGTTCACCGCATCGTGCGCGGTGAGGGCCACGATGGGTACGCGCCGGCCGCTGCCCTCACGTTGGCGGATCAGCGCCGTGGTGGCAAAGCCGTCCATCGTCGGCATGCTCAGGTCCATCAGAATCAGATCGAATCGTTCCGCAGCGCTGCGCGCGACGGCTTCGGCACCGTCCTCGACCCAGACCGAGGTGCAACCCAGGTTGGCCAGATAACCCTCCGCGACTGCCGCGTTGACGGGCTCGTCCTCCACCAGCAGCACGTGGCCGCCGAACCGGGTGTCACCGGAGCGCGGGAGAGGCACTGGGGCGGGGAGCGCGTGAGCAAGGCCCAGCGCCGAGCCGAGCGCGTCCCGCAAAATGTCGTGCAGCACGGGCTTGGCGACGATGAGTTCCGCCGGCAGCGCCCGCCGCAGCTCGAGCGCATCCGCCTCGCCCGCGCCGGCCAGGACCACGAGCGCCGGCCGCGAGGCGGCCGCGACACTCAGCAGGGCCTTAAGCAGGGACGGCTGACTGCTGGCGTCCAGGATCACCGCCCGATGGTCGGCGGGCAGCGCTGCCGGATCGTCACCGGCCGCTGCTGTCACCGTAAGGCCCCACGTCGACAGGTGACGTGTCAGGGCTTCGGCCAGAGCCGGTCGCCGCGTGACGATGGTCACCTGGCCTGGCGGGAGTGCCGCAGATGGAGAGATGGCGCCGCCGGCTGCGAGCGGCAGCACCAGTGAAACGCAGAACGTCGAACCCCCGCCAAGGCGGCTGTCGACCTCAATCGTGCCTCCCATGAGCACCGCGAGTTCGCGGCAGATGGCGAGCCCGAGGCCGCTGCCGCCAAACCGGCGCGTGGTGGATTCGTCTGCCTGCGTGAAGGGCTCGAAGATCTTCGCAATCGTAGCGGAGTCCATGCCGATGCCGGTGTCGGCGACGGTCAGCTTGATCGTGGCGCTGTCGGCACCGAGGTGTTCGGCATCGGCCTTGACGAGCACTTCGCCCTGGGCGGTGAACTTGACGGCGTTGCCCACCAGGTTCATCAGGATCTGCCGGAATCGCAAGGAATCGCCAATGAGGTTGCGGCACGTGGGGGGCGGTGGACACACGATCAGCTCGACGCCCTTCTCGGCGGCAGCGCCTGCAAACAGCGTCGTGCACTCTTCCATGACCTGCAAGAGATCAAACGGTAACGCCTCGAGCTCAACCTTGCCGGCGTTGATCTTCGACAGGTCGAGCAGATCATTGACGATTCTCAGCAGTATCTGAGTCGAGGAGCGGATGGTCTGGGTCAGGCGCGCCTGCGTGGCGGACAGTGTCGTATGCGTGAGCAGTTCCGTCATGCCGACGACGCCGTTCATCGGTGTGCGCAGTTCATGGCTCATGCGCGCCAGAAAATCGCTCTTCGCCTGCGCGGCTTCTGCGAGCTTGCGGTTGCTCTCGACCAGCTCGCGCGTGCGCAGTGCCACCTCGGACTCCAATCGTTGCTGGGCCAGCGCGATACGGCGAAACCGGCTGCGCTGCAGCCCCAAGGCGTAGGCGGCCAGCATGAGTCCGACCAGAACGTAGGCCGCGTAGGCCCAGCGCGACTTCCACGGGGCCGGATCGCGGTGGATCGTCAGCCGCAGCGGGGTTTCGCTCCAGACGGAATCCGCGTTGGCCGCGCGCACCTCGAGCACGTGGTCACCGGCGTCCAGATTGGTGAGCGTGATGCGGTGCTGGGTGCCCAGATCGATCCAGCGATCCGTCAGCCCGGCCATGCGGTAGGCCAGTCGATTGCGCTTCGGCGAGGTGAAATCCAGCGTGCCAAAGTCCAGTGAGATGATGCTGGCGTGGTAGTCCAGGGCCAGGCGTGGGAGCAGCCAGTACGGGGTCCGGGAGGGCAGGGGCACGACTAGCACGTCACCGCGCGTCAGCGCCAGATGCGGCGCCCGCGGGTTTTCGGTGAGGCGAGCGGGATCAAAAACGTTGAAGCCACCGGGACCGCCGAAGCACAGTCGTCCGTCGGCAAGCCGGTAGTAAGCCCCGGAGTTGAATTCCTCGCCCTGCAGCCCATGCTCGCGATGGTAGGTCTTGACCTTTCCCGACTCGGGGTCCAAGCGCATGAGACCGGCATTACTGCTGAGCCAGAGGCGTCCCCGGGAGTCCGTGAGCGCGCCATAGATCGTATCGCTGGACAGTCCGTCTTCGCGGGCCACGGTCCTGAAATGGATAGCCTCCGGTGCATCGGCGCCACCGACGACCCTGGCCAGACCGCCGCCGTCGGTGGCCACCCACACGTGCCCCTGCGTGTCGAGCGTCAACGCATAGACCGTATTGGCAGGCAGACTCGTAGCGTCGGCCGGGTCGTGCCGGTAGACCTTGATGACGGTGCCATCGGGGCGCGCCAGATCCAGTCCGCCGCCATCGGTCCCGAACCACAGATTGCCCTGCAGGTCTTCGGCGATTGCACTGACGCTGGCCGCGCTGATCGAGCCCGGTGTGGAACCATCGTAGGGGAGTTGGCGGATCAATCCGGTGGCCGGGTCCAGGACGTTGGCGCCGCCGCCATGCGTGCCGACCCAGATCTGTCCGCGGCGCGACTCGAATATGGTCATGATTCCGGGGGCACTGAGGCTCCGTGCATCGCCCGCGAGCGCTCTGATCGACTCCAGTCGGCCGTTTGCCGTGAGCTTGCGCAGGCCGCTCGCCATCGTGCCTATCCACAAGGCGCCATGGCGATCGGTGCGCAACGACATGACGCGGCGATCGCCCAGCGCATTGGGTCGGCCGAGGAGGGTGTCGATGTCCTTAAGCTCACCGCTGGCCCCGTCAAATTGCGCCAGGCCACCGCCTCTGGATGCGATCCAGATCCTGTCATTGGGCGCGTCGGCGAAGGCGGTCACCATTTTGTCGCCCAGCCAGGCCGGTCGATGGGCTCCGAGCTCCCAACTGCGGGGGTTCCAACGGCTGACACCGCCAGCGCGCGTGCCGATCCACAGGAGGCCCGCGGGATCCTCGTAGAGCGACATCACGAACGAATCGCGCAGCGACCCGGCATCGCTCTCGTCGTGTTTGTAGTGGGTGAACCGGCCGGTGGCACGATCCAGCAGGTCCAGGCCGTCTGCGGTTCCGATCCACAGGTGACCGGCGTGATCTTCGAGAACGGCGCGCGCGTCGTCGCTGCCGAGCGAAGCCGGGTCTCGCGCATCGTGGCGATAGGTGTGCAGGACGCGGCCGCCACGGTCGATGTGGTCGAGTCCGCCGTCAAACGTACCGACCCACAGCGTGCTGTCCTGATCCTCGATAACCTGAGAGATCTGCGTGCCGCTCAGGGAATGCGAATCGCCGCCGGCGTGTCGAATGTGGAGGAAGGCCCGGCGTTCGGGTTGCCACCGGTCTAGCCCGCTCTCGGTGCTGACCCACAAGGTCTCTGCGCGATCCAGTACCAGGGCAAAGATCCGGTCATCGAGCAATGAATCGGCGTCCGCGGCATTGTGTCGCAGGTGTTCGACGCGCCCGGAGGCGGGATCGAGAATATTGATGCCCGCATCGCTGGTGCCCACCCAGATGCGACCACGGACGTCGACCAGTACGGCGCGGGCATGGTCGCTGGAAAGAGAGTCGGGATTGGCGGGGTCGTGGCGGTAGACGGTGAAGGTATCCGTGGACCGGTTCCAACGGGCAAGTCCCGCGTCCTTGATCGCGATCCACAGATCGTGGTGAGCGTCCTCGGCCACCTGGTTGATGAAATTGCCAGGCAATCCGCCGCGGGCACTGCGTGAATAGGCGTAACGGTGCAGTGCGTGACCGTCGTAGCGGACGAGGCCGTCTTCGGTGCCCAGCCACACGAAGCCCTGCGAGTCCTGCAGCGTGGTAAAGACCGTGCCCTGAGGCAGACCGTCGTCGGTGGTCAGATGCTCGAGTACCAGGGGCGGCGCATCAGTGACCGCCGCGGCCAGCGCTACCCGGACCAGACAAAAGCCGGTGACCAGCAGCGCGGTCCACAGGGCACCAGCAGGCGTGGGAGTGCTCACCGCAGCACGATGCATGAAGGCGGATTAGGAAAGGTTGACCGACCGCAAAAAGCCGGTCCCGTTGCTGCCGGGGGCGTGAGTTCCGTCACACTCCGGCTACTGGTTCGGCACCCAGGACTCTATCGATGCCGGTGCAGCGGCTCCGGATCCGAATCCGCCGGTGTTCCACCACGGCACGGTCTTGCTCCAGGTGTAGCCCTTGCTCCAGGTGTAGCCTTTGGACCAGGTGTAGCCCTTGCTCCAGGTGTAGCCCTTGGACCAGGTGTAGCCCTGGCTCCAGGTGTAGCCCTGGCTCCAGGTGTAGCCCTGGCTCCAGGTATAGCCCTTCGACCAGGTGTAGCCGTCCCCGCCGAGCGGCGTCCCCCAGGTCGAGGCCCCGAGATCCATGATGTAGTAATTGCCGTTGGCGTCCTGGTTGGCCGGACCGCCGAAGTGCTGAGTGCCCGCCAGGTCCGCGCTGACGTTGAGTCCCTGATTCGCGCAAGCCGTGGCGCCGCTGTTGACCGCCGCGACGGCGTTGATGAGTCCGGCACCCTGCTGAAAGATACTGTAGGCGAGCTTGCCCGCCGCGTTGACCGCCGGGCGCGAGGAGGCGAGCAGCCGGCACTTCACGGTGTCGGGAGTCAGCGTCGGGTCCGCCTGCAGCATCAGTGCGACGACACCGGAAGTCACGGCCGCCGCTTGCGAGGTGCCGGACATCGTGAACATTTGGTCGGTCAGGAACATCGAACCCGGATCAATGTTGGCCAGATAGCTGTTGCGCGACATCGAGGCCACCATGTGGCCGCCAGGCGCAACCAGCTCGGGCTTCACGAAGCCTTCGAACGTCGGTCCGGTCGAGGAGAATGAGGCGAGACGATCATCGGTCCCGTTGTACGGGGTGTAGTTATCCGTCAGCGCGCCGGCCGTAATGACGTACGGCACATTGCCGGGGACGCCGATCGTCATCGGGCTCGGACCTTCGTTGCCCGCCGAGGCGACGACCACGATACCGGCGCGCCAGGCGGCCATGACGGCCTGATTGAGGGGGTCGTCCCAGTAGTTGGACTGCGGTGGCGCGCCAAAGGACAGGTTCAGTACGCGGATGTTGTACTGACTCTTGTGTGCCACGATCCAGTTCAATCCCGCGATGACGTCCGCGTAGCGGCCGGCACCGGTGCCGTCGAAAGCGCGCACGATCACGAGCTTGGCCTGGGGCGCGATGCCGAGGTATTCACCGGCGGCGTTCTGCGCGCCGCCGGCCGCGATCGAGGTCACGTGCGTGCCGTGTCCGTAGGGGTCGCCCGTGACCGCGCCGGACCCGCCGTTCAACACGTCGATGCTGGCGAGCAGGCGGGGGCCAAAGTTCTGGCCCAGGCCCTGCCAAAGACCCGTGTCGAGCACCGCCATGGTCACGCCCCTGCCCGTGATGCCCGCTTTCTGCAGCGTGGCGGCGTCAACTAGGGTCGGGTAGTTCGTTTCGTACAGCAGGGTCGGCAGCAGCACGCCGCTCCCGTCCGTTGGCGTCGAGGTGCTGCTCACAATACGAACCACAGGGGCGGTCACCGGGCTCAGGAGGTTGAGCAGGCCCTCGGTCGCCACAGCACGGTCCTCATAGAGGTGCACTCCTGCCGTCGCGCGTAGCCGATCCACCTGCCAGGGATCCAGAAAGGCTGAGACGCCGTTGATGATGGCAAGATCCCGCTCAACCCGGCCGCCAAGGCGCTCCACGTACTGCTGGGCAGCCGGCGCCGACTGTGCCTGCACAATGAAGCGAACCGGAAGCGGCAGTGCCGTCCCTGCGGCGGCGACCGCAACGGATAACAGCGCGAGCGACATCGCGGCGATGAGATGACGGCAATGCATGGCAGTACTCCCGGCGGGTCCGGATCAGTAGGGATCCGCGCCCGTACATTTCACGGGAAATCGACCGCTAGGGCCGTCGAGAGTCGCTCGGAGGGGTCAGGCGAAAGTGTGACGTGGGACACATAATGTCCCGGTCAAATCCTCATCCTGATACAGATCGCCGCTCCCCAAGCGGCACCCCAGGTTGAGCAGCGCTTCACGCTGCTGCGCGTCATCGATACCGGTGGCGATCGGGGTCAGATCGAGCGCCTGGGCGACGCCAATCCCGGCCCGGCATACCTTGAACGCGACGGGGTCATTGCGCAGGGTGCTCACCCACGCGCGATCAAGCTGCAGTCCCCAGATGGGCGCGCGCGCCAACGCATCGAGCGAGGCCAGTCCCCGTCCCACCTCGTCGACCACCAGTCTTACGCCAAACCCGGCCAGCGCACTGATGGCGGCCGGGTCCGCCGAAATAAAGCTCCGCTCGGAAATCCGCAGCTCCAAGCGCTCCGCCGGCACGCCGCCCGCGGCCAGGAATGCGGTGAGATCAGCGACGAAATCGGCCTGCAGGATGTGGTGGCGCAGGGCGCCGAATGAGATGCGCACGCCGGGCTTGTCGCCCAGCTGCAGCGAGACGAAGTCTTCCCTGAGGCTGTCGAGCAAGGCGCGCGACAGCGTCGCGGCCAGACCCGTCGCTTCGGCCACGCGCAGGAATTCCGCGGGCCGAACCTCGCCGCGCAGCGGGTGGGTCCAGCGCAGGTACCCCACATAGCAGGCGAGTTTCCCCGTCTCGAGCTCGTGGCGGCCCACGTAGCGCAGGCGCAGGTCCCGGTTGGCGATCGCCACGCGCAGTTCACTCGCAATATCCAGTCGCGCTAGGGAGCGGAGATTCAGGGTATCGGCAAAGAAGCAGACCCGCGTCAACCCCGCCCGGCGCGCCTCGCTGGCGGCGGCGCGCGCATGATCGAGCAGCAGAGCCGGCGTTGCCGCATCCTGTCCCATGATCGCCACTCCGGCGTACGGGGTCAGGTGAAACGCGGCATCGCCGAGGTGGATGGGTGCGCGCAGGCTCGCACAGAGCTGCGCTACGCAGGCCTCAATCACATCGCGATCCGCCGTGTCCAGCACCACCGCCAGCATGCTCTCGCTCAGCTGGCCCAGGTACCACTCCGGCTGCGCGCCATTGGCGCCCACAGCTTGCTGGGGCAAGCGCAGGATCGCTGCAGTGACGAGCTGCTCGGACAGTCGGGAATCGATGAGCCGCGCGACATCGGCCACACCGTCGACGTGCAGGACCGCCACCGCGGTGGGTTTCTCCGCCAGCGCTGCCGTCAGCATCGATTTGCGGAAGCGACGCAAAAATCCCCGCCGATCGAACTGCGGTGCCGAGTGTTCCGCGGTGGAATCCAGCGTCGCGCCGTCCTTGTCGTGCAGTACCGGCCTGATGACGCAGATCGCGCGATCCGGTCCCTGGGCACTGCAACGCGCCTCATAACGCTGGCCACGATCCTCAAATCCCATCTCCGTCGTGGTGCGCTCGGCGATGGCCTTACGGACCAATTGCCTCACGAGCACTGCGACCGGCTCTGGCCACAGCTGCTCGCAGTCCAGCGCGCCACCACCCTCGGCCGGCTTGAGCGCTGTGACGCGCGACCCGCCGGCATGGGCGATGACCAGGCCATCGCGCTGCACGAGCAGCACGAGATCGGGTAGCGAGTCGATCAGCGCCTGGTCAGACATGAGTCCTCTCATCGTACTGACAGCCCCGGCCGGGGAACCGCGACACAGTTCCAGTTCGAAGCAAATCGCCGCCGCGGTGCGGGGCGGTCTTGTTCTCCCCACCGAGACTGCTAGAGTGGGACTCCGGCAACCTACTGATCCTAGAAGGTTTTTTGCTCATACAAAATGACCCGGTTTCCGCGCAGAATCAGTCACTTGCGATGGGCAAAGCGTGGGTGCGCCGACACGCTCGTCTGCTCATCGCTATTGCCACTCTCCTGATCTTATACGCATTGGCCGGCTTTCTGCTCGTGCCGCGCCTCGCGCGCACCGCCATCGAGAACTACGTGCGGGACGGTCTGGGCCGACAGGTCTCGATTGCGGCACTGAGCTTCAATCCCTTCAGCCTGACCGCCGAAATGCGCGGGGTGGCGCTCACCGAGGCCGACGGTGCGCCCATTGCGAGCCTGGACCGGCTCGTGATCAATGCCGAGCTGAGCTCCATTTTTCATTGGGCCTGGACATTCAAGGAAATCCGGATTGAGAGCCCCAGCATCAGCGCGGTCATCAACGAAGACGGATCGCTCAATCTCGACAAGCTCCGGCCGGCAACTCCGGCCGGCGCGCCGGCACCGGCACCGTCGGGCACCATTCCGGCGGTGCGCATCGGCCTGTTCGCGGTGCGCGCAGGCCGCGTCCGTTTCGAGGATCGCAGCCGCGGTAAACCGTTCACGGCTACGCTGCAGCCAATCGAATTTACCCTTGAGGATTTTCGCACCACGCCGCGGTATCAGAACAGTTACCAATTCGAGGGAGCGACGCTGGCGGGCGAACGGCTGGCCTGGGCCGGTGAGTTTACGGTGCAGCCATTAGGATCGAGCGGCAGGTTCGCGGTCAACGGACTGAAGGCCGCAACCCTTGCGGCCTATCTGCAGGACTCGCTCCCCTTCGACCTGCCCTCCGGCGTGCTCGATCTCCAGGGTGAATATCGCATCGTCATTGGCGCCAATCTTGGGCTCTCGATTCAGTTGCCGACGCTGCGGCTCCACGACATCGGCATTGCGCCGAAACAGGGCGATGAGGCAAACCCGTGGATCCGGGTGCCAGAACTCTCGATTTCTGACACGAGCATCGTGCTGGGCGAGCGGAAGTTATCCGTCGGCAGTCTGGAGGCCGTTGGCGCACAGCTGACCGTCTGGCGCGAGCCCAATGGCCAGTTGAATCTGGAGCGATTGTTTCCGGCGCGGCCGCCGGTGAACGCGGCCGTGGCGGGTGTCACATCGGCCCAGAGCGGGACGCCGACCAGCTGGACGGTGAGCGTGAACCGGGCGCAGCTGCGCGATGCGGTGGTGCATGCCGAAGATCGCACGACGCTGCCGACGCTGGTTGCGACGCTCGCGCCGGTCTCCTTGAGCGTCAGCGCCTATTCCACGGCGCCGGGCAGCAAGGCCAGTGTCGAGGCCGCAATCGGCATCGCCCAGGCCAGCCTGGGCGCTCGCGGCAACCTCGCCGTGGACCCCTTGAGTGCCGAAATCGACTTCGATCTTAAGGATTTCGACCTGACGCTGCTGCAGCCCTACGTCACGCAGCAAGCTGATCTGCAACTCGGCCGCGGACGCCTGAGCGGGAAGGGCAAGCTGGTGCTCGCCGGAAAGCCGGCGCGCCGCCAGCCCAAGCTGCAGTTTGGCGGTGATTTTGAGGTCGCCGATCTGCTGACCCGCGATGCGGTGTCACGGAGCGATTTCATCAGCTGGGAATCACTCCAGGCTTCCGGTCTTCGCTACCAGCAAGCGCCGGATCGCTTCAGCATCGAGCGTGTCACGGCGCGCAAGCCTTATGGGCGCATCAGCATCGCGGCCAACGGCAAGCTGAACATTGCGGAGGTGCTGCGTTCGAAGCTCTCACCCGCCGGCTCGAGCGGTGCCGCGTCCAGCGCGCACGCGGTCGCGCCGGCGAGCACCGCCGCGTCCCTGCCGATGAGCATTGGCACGGTACTGATCGAGGACGGCGTCGCGGATTTTGCCGATCAGTCAATTCAGCCGAACTTTGCAACGCAAATGCAGGGCCTGAATGGCCGCGTAGTGGGGTTGTCGTCCGATCCGGATTCACGGGCGGAGGTCACGCTGAACGGCAGCGTCGATCGCTATGCACCGGTGACGATCTCCGGCCAGGTCAATCTCCTGTCGGCGACAGCCTATACCGACGTGGCGATGACATTCCGCAACATGGAACTGACCACCTTCAATCCGTACTCGGGCAAATTTGCCGGTTACAGCATCGTCCAGGGGAAGCTTACTACGGAGCTGCGCTACCACGTCGAGCATCGCATACTCACCGCGCAGCACCATGTCGTGCTCGATCAACTCGAGTTCGGTGCCGCCACGGAGAGCAAGCAGGCCGTGCCGCTGCCGATCAAGCTGGCCGTGGCACTGCTGAAGGATCGCAACGGCGTGATCGATATCAACCTGCCGGTCACGGGTAGCCTTGATGACCCGAATTTCCGCGTCGGCCCGATCATCTGGAAGCTCTTCACAGGGATGCTGAGGAAAATCGTGACCGCGCCGTTCGCGCTGCTCGGCTCGCTGTTTGGCGGTGGTCCGGAACTCGCGCACGTCGACTTTGGATCGGGGTCGGCTGAGCTGGCCCCAGAGCAATTGCACAAGCTCTCGCAGCTGGCGAAGGCGCTGGCGGAGCGGCCGCAGCTGAAGCTCGACATTCCGCTGCACGCTGCAAGTGCGGCCGATGACGCCGCGCTGGCCGGGAATGCGCTGGAGCAGGCGCTCAAAGCGCAACTGCCGGCCTCGAAGGCAGGGACGAGGGACAAGGGTAGGGCCACCTCGCCGGCGACGGAATCGCCCCGAACCCAGGCGCTGGCAGGACTCTATCAGGCCACATTTGGTGTTCCGCCCGCGTATCCTTCGCTCGAACCTGCCGCCACGGATGCCGATGCGGCGCGCGCCACCTGGCTCCAGCAGCAGCTGCTGCCAAAGTTCGCCGCGACACCGGCGCAGCACGAGGCGCTCGAGCGCGCCCGCGCCGAGGCCGTGCAGGCGGCGGTTCTCGCCAATACAGCGGTGGCGCCCGAGCGCCTGTTCCTGACCGAACGCGCTACCGGCGAAAGCCTGCCAGGGGCCGTGCGGATGGAGTTGAAACTGCAGTGACGGGAATCCAATGACAGCACTGACCGAAGCCGACAACGCACGCGATCACGCCCTCAGTCGCGCGCTGCGCCCGCGCCACGTTTTCATGATCACGATCGGCGGCATCATCGGTGCGGGCCTGTTCGTCGGCAGCAGCGCGGCCATCAGCGCTGCCGGGCCGGCGGTGATCATCAGTTACATGCTCACCGGGCTCCTGATTCTTCTGGTCATGCGCATGCTCGGCGAGATGGCCGTGGGGATGCCCAAAGTGCGCTCTTTCACGGAGTTTGCGCGTGCCGGCCTCGGCAACTGGGCTGGCTTCGCCGTAGGCTGGTTGTACTGGTACTTCTGGGTCATCGTCGTCCCTGTGGAGGCCATCGCCGGCGCGACGATCCTGCAGGCCTGGTTCCCGCTGCCAAATTGGCAGATCGGCGGCGTGCTGATGGCACTGATGACGGCGGTAAACCTGCTGTCAGCGCGCTCCTTCGGGGAGTTCGAATTCTGGTTTTCCTCCATCAAGGTCGCCGCCATTCTCTCCTTCATTCTCATGGCTGCTGCCTATGCGTTCGGGCTGACTTCGGGCACCGGGCCGACAGTGTCAAACCTCTACATCCACAACGGATTCGCGCCGCTCGGACCGGTGGCAGTGCTCGCGGCGGTGACCACCGTCATTTTCTCGATGATGGGCGCCGAGATCGTGACCATAGCGGCGGCCGAATCGACTGAGCCCGCGCGCGCCGTTGCACGCATGACCTCCACCGTCATCAGCCGCATCATGCTGTTCTACGTCGGCTCGATTCTGATGATCGTCTGCGTCGTACCCTGGAACCTGATCAAGCCGGGTCAGTCGCCCTTCACGGACGCACTCGCCGTCATGCACGTGCCCTGGGCGCGGACCATCATGAGCATGATTATCCTGACGGCGGTGCTGTCCTGCCTCAACTCCGCGTTCTACATCGCATCGCGCGTGCTGTTCGTGCTGGCTGAGCGCGGCGATGCGCCACGCTGGCTGGTCAAGACCAACCCACGCCTGGTACCCGCGCGCTCGGTGCTCCTGGCAAGCGCGGCCGGGTTTGCCGGTGTGCTGGCCGCAATCGTCTCACCGGGCGGCGTGTTCGCTTTCCTGGTGAATGCCTCGGGTGCGCTGATTCTGTTTATCTACCTGGCGATCGCGGTATCGCAGGTGCGCCTGCGGCGCCTGGCGCAACAGGAGGGCGCACCGCAGCCAGCGCTGCCGATGTGGTGGTTTCCCTGGTTGAGCTACTTCGCGATTGCGGCGATGTGCGCGGTGCTTGTCGCCATGGCTGTTACGCCCCTCATGGCCAGTCAACTGTGGATCAGCGTGCTGTCGGTCGCGGTCGCGCTGCTCGCCTACCTGTGGGTCCGTCAGCGCCGCCTCTCCAGGTGAAGCGGCGGCGCGACTATACGCCGCCCCCGCCCAGGCGATAGGCTGCCAGCACTCCATAGTGCGGCCGCGCCTGGTCCGCAATCCGCTTCAGGTGATCGGGCAGGGTGGTGGCAATCGGAGCCGACGGTGCCGCAAAACCCGTGGAGCGCTCGACCGATTCGTACCATGCCGGCGCCCAGACACCGTCGGTCTCCCGGCGACCACTGCGCCAACTCAGCATCGCTTCGGAGTACGGGATCTCCAGAGCGGTGCAGAGCCGCGCGAGCATTCGCGGCGGGTTGGCCAGTACATCGGCTCCCTCGATCACCGGCGGTGCGCTGCCCAGTCGATCCGCTTCCCGCTCGAACAGCTCCCGTTGTTGCACGAAGCCGAGATCGGCCAGCGTAATATCGCTACGCTTGAGGGCGTATGAGCTCAATACCGCTTGCGGGTCGCGGATCAGGAAGCAATTGCGCATGCGTCCGATCCACTCTCGACCGAAGCTGTCCAGCATATGATGGGTCATGTGCTTCTGGTAATAGATCGCCTTGCCACCTGGCACAGGTCCGAGCAATCTGGTGACGACCTCGCGCCAGTTGTTGGGCTGGGAAGCCAGAACCTCGGCACGCATCGGATGCATCGAGCCGGAATCCGCCAGGTAGGCGGCATAGAAGGGCTCATCGACCACCGCAGTATCCGGCCGTGTGCCGAACGAGCGCATCAAAGCAGTGGAAATATTCCGTGGCCCCGACCACATGGCAATGCGGATGGGATCGGGGATCATCACGTCCTCTCGGCTGACGGCGCATCCTTCAACGACTCGTAGGAGCGATGCAGTCGCTGTGTCAGCAGCCCGGGCAATGACGCAGGCAACACGTGTCCGTCGATCGCGCGCACCGGCGTAATCCCGCCGAAGGTGCCGGTCACGAAGGCCTCATCCGCGAGCCGGGCCTCGGCCAGGGTAAAGTCCCCCAACTCTATCGGCAGTCCCTCTTGCTGGCAGAGCCGGATGACATTGCCGCGCGTGATGCCGTTGAAACAAAACTCGCCCGTGGATGTCATCACCACGCCATGGCTCACGAAGAAGAAGTTAGTGGCATTGCAACTGGAGACGAAGTCGTTCGGATCGAGCATCAGCGCTTCGTCCGCGCCAGCCTCGATGGCCTGCAGCAAGGCGGTGATCAGGTTCAAACGGCTGTGGGAGTTGAGCCGCATGTCAAACATCGTCGCCGGCGTGCAGCGTATGGACGAGGTGAAAAGACTCAGGCCCTCGGCCCGCAGTTGTGGGCTCGGCAGCTTGTATTCGGCGACGATGGCTATGGTGGGTTTGCCGAGGGCGTTGCGCGGATCCTGGTTTGGGGTCGATTTTTCACCGCGGGTCACCATCAACCGGATATGCACGCCATCGCGCATGCCGTTGGCGGCGAGCGTACGCTTTAACTCGCCGATGAGGGTCTGACGGTCCAGGCCGATGTCGAGGCGGATTTGCCTTGCACCCCAGTAAAGTCGATCGAGATGCTCATCAAGAAAGAGCAACCTTCCCTGGTGCAATCGGATGCCTTCCCAGATGCCGTCGCCGACGACGAAGCCACCGTCGAACAGAGACACCCTGGCTGCGTTGCGCGGCAGCAGTTGGCCATTGAGGTAGACCAGGGCGAGGGCGTTGCGCGGATCGGGGATGTAGTCCTGGCTGCAAGCCATGCCGTTCTCGCCCTCGAAGGTGGCGACTATCGTAGCGCATCAGAATGGCGGATGTACGGCACCCGACGCAGCTGCGCCGTCGGCGCGGCGCAAGAACCGCCGGCCAGCGATAGTCTCAGACCAAAGCGTCCCAGAACCTCTCCATCCTACTGCGCATCGCCTCATCCGGCAGGCGGCCGCGTGCCGCGCGCTGGTTGTCCTCAAGGTGGGTCAACTGTGTGGACCCGGGTATCGTGCAGGTCACGGCTGGATGCGACACCACGTACTTGAGCAAAACCTGACCCCAGCTGCCCGCATCGATGTCGGCCGCCCAGTCCGGCAACGCACGCGTCTGCAGACGAGCAAAAAGCGAGCCGAACCCGAAGGGTATGTTGGCCAGTACGCCAATCTTGCGCTCCAGCGCGAGGGGCAACAGGCTCGTCGCTGCATCGCGATTGGCGAGCGAATAGTCGAGCTGAACGAAATCGAGCGGGTACTTGCGCATGTAGTCGGCCATCTGCTCATGCTGGGACACGCGCGACGTCGTGATGCCGATATAGCGAATCTTGCCCGCCCGCTTCCACTGCAGAAGAGTCGGCATGAGCTCATCGACTCCGTCCAGGTTGTGGACCTGCAGCAAATCGATCCGCTGTGTCTTCAGGCGGTCCAGCGAACGCTGGAAACTTGCCGCGCCACCAGTGGAAAAGCCCCCCGCGGTGAGCTTGGTGGCGAGAAACAGGTCCGCCCGAATGCCCAGCGCCGCCAGGGCATCACCAATGAGCGCCTCGCTGTCACCATAGGCCGCTGCCGTGTCGATCACGGTGCCGCCCAGCTCGTGCATGCGTTTGATCTCAGATTGAATGGCCTCACGGGCGTTGCTGCGGAACTTGTCCGTGCCGAGGCCGACAACCGGCAAGCGTTCGCTCGTGCCTGGAATGGCCTTGGTCAGCAACGGCGCGGATGGGCCGGTGTCCGCCCCGGCGGCACGCTGAATCGCCAGGGCGGCCCCCGCTGCCAGGCCCGCCTGCAGTACGCGTCGCCTTGAACGCCGAAACGGAAAGCGGCTCTTCATGATTTGGGTTCTCCTGATGTTGCTTGAGGGGGCAGCAATGCGGAGACAGGGACAATTCATTATATTGACCCTGCGACATCTGGGAGGTTCATACTTCAAATGATTGCGGACAAAAAGATGCGCGGAGCCGCGGAGCGTATCCCGCTCGGCCGCAGCGGGATCGAGGTGGCGCCGCTGGGCTGGGGTATGTGGCGCTTTGCCGGCGCGGACGTCGCGACCGCGCGGCGGCGGGTTGAGGCTGCACTGGACATCGGCTGCACGCTGTTCGACACCGCGGACATCTACGGCGTTGGCAGCCCGGAGGGATTCGGTGGCGCGGAGCGACTGCTGGGCCTGGTGTTGCGCGCGGCACCTGAACTGCGGCAGCGCATGGTCCTGGCCACCAAGGCCGGCATCTTTCCGCCCCTGCCGTACAACTCCAGTGCGGCCTACCTGGTGCAGGCCTGTGAGAATTCATTGCAACGCCTGGGGATCGAGTGCATCGACCTGTTCCAGATTCACCGCCCGGACCT
>Ga0193713_1000285_pt1 | contig 17182 bp, 14 predicted proteins | sample H3a2metaG_FD_143054 | JGI IMG/M metagenome (GOLD analysis project Ga0193713, IMG submission 143054) | Soil microbial communities from a riparian zone of the East river system, Colorado, United States - H3a2 | ecosystem: Environmental > Terrestrial > Soil > Riparian zone | place: USA: East River... | reverse complement strand
GAACATAAGAGACGCAAAAGCCTGCACCGAACTGGGCGCGAGCATGATTGGACTCAACTTTTACCAGCGAAGTACGCGCTATATTGAACCCAAAGTTGCCCGGCAAATCGTCGAGGCAATTCCGCGCAGCGTTCAACCAGTCGGTGTCTTCGTTGACGGGCTTGCTGACGAAATTCGGAGCATTGCAAACGCAGCTGGAATCCGATGTGTTCAGGTGCACGGAAATTTCTCGCCTGAAACGTGTCGCGAATTAGCTCGTGAATTTCGCGTCATTCGCGCTTTTTGCACGGACGCTCGCTTTCGGCCGAAGGAGACCGCTTTGTTTTCCGAATGTGACATACTCGTTGATGCGCATCACCCGGATCTTCGCGGCGGTACTGGCCTGACATGTGACTGGCCGGCCGCGCGAGCAACGCTGTCCTTTGCCCGATTGCTTATTCTTTCCGGCGGCTTAAACGCGCAAAATGTCGGCCATGCCATAGCGGCTGTCGCGCCACACGCGGTTGACATTTGCAGCAGTGTCGAAAGTGCACCAGGCGCAAAAGATTATCGCGCCATTAAAAATTTCGTCGCTGCCGTCCGAATGGCCGGGCGTTCAGTAACCGCCTCGTCGCCTTAGAAACCTGCAATGCAAAAATCGCCGATCACAAGAAGCGAGCCGGACGAGACTGGACATTGGGGCAAGTTTGGCGGTCGCTATGTTCCAGAAACATTGGTGGCGCCGCTGGAGGAACTAACGAAAGAGTTCACACGCGCGCGCAACGATCTACACTTTTGGCGCGACCTTAACCAACGGCTGCGCGATTACTGTGGCCGGCCGACCCCGTTATTTCACGCCCAGCGGCTGACCGCGCATGCGGGCGGTGCGCTAATTTATCTCAAACGGGAAGATCTTTTGCACACCGGCGCGCACAAGATCAACAATGCGATGGGGCAAGCGCTGCTCGCGCGCCGGATGGGCAAACATCGCATCATTGCGGAAACGGGTGCGGGTCAGCACGGCGTCGCGACGGCGACGATTTGCGCGCTATTCGGATTGCGCTGCATCATCTACATGGGCGCGGAAGATGTGCGGCGGCAGGCGCTGAATGTTTTTCGAATGCGATTACTTGGAGCCGAGGTTGTCACCGTAAACGCCGGCATGCGTACGCTGAAGGATGCAATCAACGAAGCGCTGCGAGATTGGGTGACAAATGTGCACGACACCTATTACTTGTTAGGTAGCGCGCTCGGTCCACATCCGTATCCGCTGATGGTGCGCGAGTTTCAGAGTGTCATAGGACGCGAAGCGCGCGAACAGATTTTATCCATGACAGGAAAATTGCCGCGCGCCCTGATTGCGTGTGTCGGCGGCGGCTCGAATTCGATCGGTTTGTTTCATCCTTTCATTGCGGACGAACAGGTCCGATTGATCGGCGTGGAGGCGGGAGGACGCGGGGATTCGTTAGGCGAACACGCCGCGAGATTTCACAACGGCGCAGCAAGTGGTGGCGGACGGGTCGGAGTTTTGCAAGGTACCATGTCGTACGTGCTTCAGGATGCGAACGGTCAGATTGCCACGACTCACTCAATTTCCGCAGGGCTGGATTACTCGGCCATTGGCCCGGAGCACGCATTTCTTCATGACAACGGACGGGCCGAGTATACTTCCGCAAGCGACGCCGAAGCGCTCGAAGGATTCCGGCTTTGCGCCAAACTGGAAGGAATCATTCCCGCGCTCGAAACCTCCCACGCCATCCTGCCTGCCATTCGCGTCGCGCGCGAATTGTCGGAAGACGACGCAGTTATTGTGAATTTGTCCGGCCGCGGCGACAAAGACGTTCAGCTCGTCGCGGAATTGCAAACCTAATGAGTCGAATCGAGGAAACGTTCGCCGAGCTGAAGAGCTCCGGACGCGGCGGATTCATCCCATTCATCACCGCGGGCCATCCCGATCTTGCGACCACGGAACTCTTGCTAATTGAGCTTGCAGCGGCCGGCGCAGACATCATCGAGCTAGGCATTCCTTTCAGCGATCCCGTTGCCGATGGTGAGGTGATTCAACGCGCGTCCGAAGACGCATTGCGTAACGGCGTTACTCTTCGCGACGCGCTCACATGCGTTGCGAATGCAAAACAGCACATCGATGTACCGATTGTCCTCTTCAGCTATTTCAATCCACTACTGAAATTCGGCGAAGATCGGCTGGCGAACGACGCTAAACAGTCAGGCGTCGACGCGGTACTGGTCACGGATTTGATCCCTGAAGAAGCGGACGCATGGACTGCGACACTGATACAGCACGACTTGGACCCGATTTTTCTCGTTGCGCCCACAACGTCGGACGAGCGGGTGGCTAGGATCGCGCAGCGAGCGCGCGGGTTTATCTACGCAGTCTCACGTGCGGGCGTGACCGGCGCGAGGGATGAAATGACGCGCGATGCCGAAACTCTCGTGCAACGTGTGCGATCGGTCAGCGATTTGCCGGTTGCGGTCGGCTTCGGTGTTTCGACTGCAGAACAAGTGCGTGCAATCTGGCGCTTCGCAGATGCCGCCGTGGTCGGCAGCGCCATTGTGAGGGAAATCGAGAAATTAGCTGGCTCGCCAGATCTGGTTAGTCGCGTCGGCGAATTCGCGCGATTCCTTTCGGCCCTCAAACACACCGATGACGCGGCAGGCGTTTGATCAAAAGCGCGAGCAATTACTTTTTCGAGATACGGCCGGCAGGGCGTTGAGAATCGTCTTTAAATTGATGGGAGATCCACGAAACGTCGCGCACGCCAAGAAAGTCATCCAAGAGAAGCATCATAAGGACAAGAGTAGTGCAACGGATGGCGCTCCAGTTTCGCAGTCGGGCAAGAAGGCGCAGTTGGCGAAGAAGGAACAAACTGTCCCTGAACAGCGTTCTCCGCCAAGGACTGATGAAGGTGGGAAAACAGCTCAACAACCAGACGCTGCAAAGCTGGAGAAATCGCTTGCCGTTCTTTCCAAGCTGAAGGAGCTGGAGTTTCATTCACGCAGCAATATCGAAAAGCTCGCTGAGCTCAGCTTGACGATCGAAGAGGAGCTTAAGCAAAAGGCCTTTGCTGAGGCAATCGGAGCGGTCTACTCCGCGCAGGATGCCTTTCAATCCAAGATCTTAGCGTTGATTGAAGCTTACGAAGCCGAATGCGCTCGTTTGAACCCAACGGGATAAGATTCGGTGTCAACGGTGTACGCATTCGATGTTAGATCTTGTCGGATATCATCTGGCATCATATCGCGCATTTGAATTGAAGCGGTGAGCAACTTTCGATTCTGATCCGTTTCTTGGGCCTAAAAGAGCCCTCAGTTTCGAACAATATTGGAGAGGTATCGGTCAAAATTATAATCATGAAAACGAAAAACCTAATCACAGCCGTGGCAGTGAGCGCTGGCCTGGTGCTCGGCGTTGCCGCGCAAGCGATGGAAAAAGAACACCAAGAGCAAGCGATCAGCAGCACCGACGTTCCCGCCGCGGTGCAGCAAGCTGCCCAGGCGGAAGCCAAAGGCGGGACAATTGTCCGCTGGGAAAAAGAGGGCGCCAACTTTGAAGCCGTTATCGATAAGAACGGCAAACAGATTGGCGTCGAAATGGATGCTAACGGCAAGGTGCTGAGCAAACACAACGAAGCTAAAGAGCACAAAGCAAAAGGCGAGAAGTACTAATCATGGGTGGATCGCGTTGTCTTAAACGCGATTTGGGGTGGAAGCGCGGCGAAGATGGGATTGTCTTTGACACCGTCTTCGCCGCTTTCGCACTTTTAGGCGATTGTAGCCGGCGTCGCTGACCCCGAGCACCGTTTTCAAGTGAACCCGCGAATGCTCGAGTAGATTATTCCGCCAAGGATTGCTCCAATAGCTACCAAAGCAACGTCGCGCTTCAGCAAAGCGATCAGAAGAAAGGAAATCACCGCGATACCGACAGTGGGCCAGTCGACAAGCGCCTCGGGAATCAAATCCAGCGATACGACTGCGATGATGCCTACGACTGCGGCACTGACCCCGGCGAGGAAGGCCTGGATCGGAAGATTTTCCCTGAGTTTTTCGACATAATGCGCGCCCGCAATTACAAAAATGAATGACGGCAAGAAGACGAAGAATGTTGCTAACACTGCTCCCGGGATCCCGCTGGCGAGATAACCGACGAATGTTGTGAACAACATGAACGGCCCAGGCGTTGCGACGCTGAGAGCAACCCCATCGAGCAACTGGCCGTCGGAAAGCCAATGATATTGCGCGACTGCTCCACGTTGCACAAAGACAAGCGATGCATAGGCGCCACCAAAGCTCAGCAATCCGGTCTTAAGAAATAGCCAGGCGACTTGGAGCCATCGAGAATCGAGTAATGGAAGCGTCAGACCCAGTCCCCCAACCACCAGCGGCAGTGTCGGCGCAATTTTTCTTGGTAACCGCAACCCTCGGTCGACGACGAGATTCAACACACCGGCGATCAGAAGAATCAGCAGGAAGTTGATTCCAGCGAACCGCATTCCTGCAAACGCACCTACGACCAGAGTTGCCAGGAAAAAATTCCGGATTGAGGCGCGCCCTAGCTTGATGATACCCGCGGCGATAATGCCCAGCACAGCCGGCTTAAGAACGTAGAGCGCGTTGTTAACCTGCGGCAGCTTGCCACACTTAACATAAAACCAACTCAGGACGATCATCACGGCTGCACCCGGCAGTATGAAAGTGAGGCCAGCCAGAATGCCGCCCCAAACCTTTCTTTTCAGATAGCCGACATAGATCGCAAGTTGGAGTGCCTCAGGACCGGGAAGCATATGACAGAACGCCATGATCTTGACGAAGCGATCCTTGGACAACCACCGCCGCTTTTCCACCATATGATTGAACATCATCGTGATCTGCGCGACGGGGCCGCCGATGTTAACGAAACCGAGAAAGAGGAAGTAAAGAAACACTTCGTGCCACGACGGCATCTGATGGTCCGCGTCGGACTCGTTCTGTTGATCGCGGTTCATCGGCGTTGCAGAAACGCGTAGAGCGCATCAAAGCATTCAAAGCCGCGTCGTAAAATCTCTTGGTCAGATAACCCCTGTTTTGCCCAACCTTTGAGGACGCGATCAATTCCTACGGCCTCGACGCGCTGAAATCGCGCGTCGTCTAAGTCCGCGTCGTGGATCATCTCCCCAATCTTCGCCAGCGATTTGTCTGAAATCGTAAACCGCCTGGTGAGCGTTTCGAACGTGCAGTAATTTCCGTGATGCGAGAACTCGGCGTCGAGCATGTCGAACGGAATAGCGTCTGGAATGGCATCGACAGTTGGGGCGAAGACGAATTTCGGTTTGCGATCAATAAATCTCGCGATCAGCCACGCGGACCCGACGCGGTCGATCTCCGGGCGCGGACGGGTAAGCCATGTTTTCTCCTGATATTGTTTTACGTTCAATGTTTCCAGTTGCCGCGAACGCTTCGGTCCTTCCGCTCGCCGAAGGAGCATCGCTATATCGTGTCCGCGCGGGCTGTCGAAAAAATCGACTGCGCGAATTTCCCGGAACTGTCGCATGAGCTTCTCGAGTTCCGACGCTGCTCCTTCCGCGTCCATTTTCTTTCGCCGAGTGATGAAACTCTGAAGAGATTTTCGTAACTCGGCGTAATTTTTTGCACGGGCGTCATTAAACATCGCGATGACCTTCTCTTTGGTTAGGCCCTCGATTTCTTGCGCACGAACGAGCGTTGAATCGCCTCCATAATCACGAATCTGTTGGGCGAGCCACTGGAACTGCTCGTACTGGGCAGGCTCATCCGGCAACAGATATGTCGACGTCTTAATCTGCACAGCGCCCATCTTTTTCAGACGCCGCCACACCGCCACCCGTTCGGTATTACGGTTCGTCGGAAGACTGAACAGCAGCAGTAGCCACGAGGTTGCGGTGATCACAACTCATGCTGGTCAAATGCAAGATGTATTTCAAATATTATTTGAACTTACATTTGACCGGGTTGTCTGTAGAAACTACGGCACGGCCATTGATGGAGGACGCCATGACGAAAAATCTTGTTTTTCGCACTACAATTCTTTTTGGGATTATCTCGAGCGCATTCGGTGCGGGCCTCGACACAGCTCGCATTGACGAACTAACTGGGCTCAAGGGAAAAATGACCCAGAAGGAGGGCGTTTATAGAGTCACCCTTCCGCGCACTGATTTGAAGATCGCCGTCGATGGATGGACCATGCCTCCATTCATGGGTCTCGGCACTTGGGCAGCGTTCACCGCTACGCAGAACGGCGCAATGGTGATGGGCGACACTGTTCTCTTCGAAGATGAAGTGAACGCCGCAATGTCAGCGGCGCTCGACAACGGCCTCAACGTGACGGCGCTGCATAACCATTTCTTCTTCGATCGGCCCAAAGTTTACTTCATGCACATCGAAGGCGAAGGCACGACTGACAAGTTGGCTGGGGCTGTGAGAAAAGTCTACGACACCATCAAACAGACTCGCGCAGTCAGCTCGCAACCGAAAGATTCATTCGGCGCCGGATCGTTGCCGGAAAAAAATTCCATTACAGCCGGGGCTCTTAACGAGATCTTTGGAACCCAAGGCGAATCAAAGGATGGAATGGTAAAATTCAGCTTTGGTCATCCTGCAAAGATGCACGGCGTCACGATTGGCAACGATATGGGTGTCAACACCTGGGCGGCGTTCGCCGGCAGCGACGACAACGCAATTGTCGATGGAGATTTCGCAGTGACGGAAGATCAACTGCAACCCGTTTTGAAATCGCTGCTCAAGGACAAGATCAACATTGTTGCCATCCATCAGCACATGACACACGAACAGCCGCGGATCATGTTCTTCCATTATTGGGGCAGAGGCACGGCGAAAGACCTGGCAGAGGCTGTCAAAGGCGGATTTTTGGTCGGTGGACTGCTTGGGGTCAGCTCACCATTACAAAATTGAGCGCGTCTTTGTCCAGCAAGACGGCTTACGTTGCCGTCGCGCTTTGTTGCACAGGCATCGTCACGGTCACTGCACAAAGCGCAGTGCCACTCAAATTAAAACAAACGATCCCATTATCGGGTGTCGAAGGACGCATCGACCATTTCGCGTTCGATCCCGCTGGCGAAAGATTGTTTGTTTGTGCGCTCGGCAATAACACCGTCGAAGTTCTCGATTTGCGCAAGGGCGAGCGTGTCCACTCGATCACCGGCCTCGACGCACCGCAGGGAGTCGCCTATGTCCCGGAACTCGATCGCGTCTTTGTTGCAAATGAGAAAGGCGGTATTTGCAGGATCTACGACGGAAAATCATTCCAGGCTCTGGGCGAACTGAATTTTGAAGCTGACGCCGACAATGTCCGCTACGATCAAGCGACGAAAAAAATCTATATCGGATTTGGCAGTGGAGGCATTGCCGTTGTTAACGCACTGGACGGAAAACAGGTCGGCTCAATCAAACTCAGCGCACATCCCGAAGCTTTTCAGCTGGAGAAAAACGGTAGCCGGATTTTCGTCAATGTTCCCAATTCGCGTCACATAGCGGTAATCGATCGCGACAAACGCGAAGTAGTTGCTAGATGGAAAACAGATCTAGCCTTTGGAAACTTCCCTATGGCGCTGGACGAATCGAATCATCGATTGTTTGTCGGCTGTCGCCTTCCCTCCAGGCTTGTCGTGCTCAATACCGATTCGGGCGATGTTGTTGCAAAAATCGATATCTCCGGTGATTCCGACGACGTCTTCTACGACAGCAAGCGCCATCGCATCTACGCAATTTGTGGCGCGGGAAAGATCGACATCATCGACCAGACCGATCCGAATACCTATACAGCTTCAACCAAGGTCGACACTGCAGACGGCGCCCGCACCGGACTCTTCGTTTCGGAACGCGACACCTTGTTCGTAGCCGTTCCACATCACGGATCGCAAAAGGCCGAAATCCGTGCTTACCGTATCGAATAATTTTGCAATTGAGCAAGCATTTGAGATTAATCGTTCTGTAAGCCTGCCCTTTGCAGGAGCTGATCTTCTATGCGACGTGCTTTGAAATTTGCGGTGGTGTGTGCAGTCGTGTCCATCCAAATGATTTGGGTTTTGGGCGCAGCAATAGAGCCACGCCCAGCGGAATCGGATTACAACCTGAAACCAATTTCACTTCCCGGCGCAACTGGCGTGGTTGCGCTGGATTATTTCGCCTACGATCGCGCGACCGGAAAATTATGGGTGCCTGCCAGTAATACCGGCAGCGTGGATGTCATCGACGAAAAAACGGATGCGGTGACGCAGGTGACCGGATTTCAAACCGGCGAAATCGAGCGACGCGGACGAAAAATAACAGTTGGACCAACCGCGGCCAGCATTGGCGACGGTGTTGTTTACATCGGCGATCGCGGCAACGCCACGCTTTGCGTAATCGACGCGAAGACTCTTGCGCGAGGCGAATGTGTGCCGCTCGCGTCGAGCTCAGCCGAAGGCAAGATCACGCCAGACGGCGTGGTCTATGTTGCCGCGACGCGAGAGCTGTGGATCACAACGCGACCAGCATCGGCTGGCGACGCGGCTGCGGCCAAGTCTCTCCAAGTCTTCGATGCTTCCAATCCATCGCATCTAAAATGGAAAACGAAAATTCCGCTGGAGAATTTAGCGGAAGGCTACGCGGTTGATAATGGACGTAGTCTTTTTTACACGAACGTCGAAGACACCGGGACGACCCTCGCGATTGATGTACGAACACACAAGATTGTCGCGAAGTGGAATCTCGGCAGCGCGGATTTCGGAGGATTGGCACTCGACACCGCTCGCGGATTTCTGTTCGTCGCGTGCGGAGATCATGTCCTGAGTGTCGATGTCGCTCACGATGGAAAAATTCTCGACTCACTCCCAACCGGAGCGGGCCTCGACAACATCGATTATTCGCCCGATCGAAAAATTCTCTACGCTGCCGCGGGGCAGGCCGCGACATTGACTATCGGTGAAGTCGGGGACGATGGAAGATTTCATCCCAAGGCGACCGTGCCGACAGTAAAAGGAGTCCGTGGCGTTGTCGCCGGCAAAGGCGAAGCCGTCTATATGATCGATCCGGCGGAAGGCCGCATCCTGAAGCTGACACGCGAGTAACCCGCTGCCGGTTTTCAAACGGGTCATTGCGTCGTTGCTTTCGGTTCCAATAAGGCGAGCAACGCGGGGAGGATGACTAGGACAAGCGGTAACGAGAAAACTAGTCCCGAAATGATCGCGATGGCCAGCGGTTGCTGCATGGCGGCGCCGTGACCAATTCCCAGCGCCAGGGGAAGAAGTGCTAGGATAGCGGCGAAGGCAGTCATTGAAATCGCGCGCATCCGATTAATTCCGGCGAGGATCAAGCGGTCGGCACTAGCAGGTAAAGAACGAAATTCCGAGTAATAAAAGATCGCGATCTCGGTCACGATTCCGACGATCATGGTCATGCCCATGCGCGACGTGATGTTGAATTCGGTGCCGGTGACCCAGAGGCCGATGAAGACTCCGGCCACGGCGAACAAGGGAACGAGCAACATCGCGCAGGCGACCCGGAAACTTTCGTAAAGAAAAAGCAGAAGAAGAAAAACCAGAAGAATTGCCGCGATCAAAATGATGGTCAGACCGCGAAAGGCGATCTGTTGTTGCTCGTAAAGTCCGCCAAAGGTGTAGAGCACGTTGCTTGGAATGAGGCCGGATTTGGCGAGAGCGCGTTTCACATCGCTGACCGTCGAGCCGAGATCTCGTCCACTAATACGGGCGGTCACGGCGACCATTCGTTTGAGATCGTCGCGCATGATTTCCGGTTCGCCGCTGACTGGAATAAGCGTGGCCACTCGCTTCAGTGGAAACAGGTGACCATCCGGCGCGCGCAAAAGAAGATTTTCGACGTTGCGCATGGTTTCACGGGCGTCCCGCGGAATCCAAACGCGCACGCCGATCAACTTCGGTCCCTGCTGGATGTGAGTCGTCACATTGCCGCTCAAGAAATCATTCAATGCTTTTGTGACCGCTTCCGGATCCATGCCTTCGAGGCCGGCCTTAACCCGGTCCACCTGAATGTTGAGGGCGTCGCCTGCCGGAACAATGCCGTTTTTTACTTCAACAACACCGCGAACTTTCGAAATTGTGTCGGCCACTTGCGGCGGCAACGTGCGCAGAAGTTGTTCGTCGTCGGAATAAAGTTTAATTTCGATTGGCTGCGGCACGCTGGTCAGGTCACCGATCAAATCTTCCATCAACTGCAAAAGCTCGACCTGAAGACCGGGAATATGCTTCTCAATCTCATCACGAACATCGTTCATGACTTCTTCGATCCCGCGGCGCGGAAATGGTTTTAACCGAACAAAAAAGTCGCCCGTGTTCGCTTCAGTAACGCCGCCGCCGAGCTGCAAGCCAGTGCGCCGCGAATAGGTCTGCACTTCGGGAGTTTCCTGTAGAACGGATTCGACCTGGCGCAGAAGACGATCGGTCTCGGCAAGGGAGGTGCCGGGCGGCGAAATGTAATCGAGAATGAAACCGCCTTCGTCCATGACCGGCATAAAACCGGATCCAACATTCTTGAATGCGATGACCCCAAGCAACAGAAGCGGAACTAAAAAGACAATGACGAAGCGCGGTTGGCGAAGAAGCCGCAGGATTTTTTCACGATAAACTCCATGCACGCGGCGCGCGAAACGGCCGTGTTCCTTGATTTCGGCGTCCCTTTTTTTCAAGAAAGTCGCGCACAAGATCGGGACAGCCAGCCACGCTACGATGAACGAAATGATGAGGCTTGCCGCCATCGTTAAGGAAAGCGCTTTGAAAAACGCCCCCGCGACGCCGGACAGAAACGCCAGCGGCGTGAAAATGATAATCGTGGCCGCGGAAGAACCGGCCAGCGGATTGGTGAATTCGCGAGCTGCACTGAGTACTCGCGAACGCGGATCGCCTTCTCCCGTACCCCGCACACGACGGACGATGTGTTCCACCATCACAATTGAATCGTCAATAATGAGACCAACCGCCGCAGCCATGCCGCCAAGCGTCATGATGTTAAAACTCATTTTCAGGACGTAGAGAAGAACGATCGTGGCAGCGAGCACAGCCGGAACAGTCAAAATTGCAATCAAAGTGACCTTCCAATCGCGAAGAAAAATCAACAGAACGAAAGCGGCAAGAACCATGCCGATCACGATTGCGTCACGCGTGCTGCGTTCCGACGCGATAATGAGATCGCTTTGATCGTACCAGTCCGCAATCTTCACCCCATCAGGAATTTGCTTTCTGATTTCGCGCAACTTCGCTTTGATGCCGCCCGCGATTTCGACAGTATTTCCCGACGGCTGCTGATAAACTTGGAAAAGGACTGCGTCGTGCCCGTCGGCAGTCACGCGAACCCATTGCGGCTCGGCCGAATGGTCAACCGTGGCCACGTCGTCGAGTAAGACCACCCCATCGGGCGTCGAGCGCAACACCGTGCGCTCGATTTGGTCGAACTTTCTGAAACGCGTATCCGAAACAACGAGATAAAGTTTGTCGTACTGCTCGAGCCGCCCGACGGCGACCAGAACGTTCGAGGCGGACAACGCGCTGGCGACTTCAGCGAGCGTCATCTTGAACGATTGCAATTTATCTGGATCGACAGTGACCCGGTACTCCTCGACGCGACCACCTTGAACGCCGACTCGCGCGACACCTGACACGGTGGAAAGCGCCGGACGCAATGTATAGAGGGCGAGATCGCGCAGCTCGATGAGCGAATGCGAATCGGAGGTCAGACTGTAAGCAATCACCGGAAACACGGTTGGATCCATGCGCTCGACTTCGAATGAAGTTCCAGGTGGCAGACTCGGAAGAATTTTGTTTACCTGCGACTGGCATTGGAGCATGGCCGAAACCATGTCTTCGCCCCAATTGAAATTAACGGAGATCTCCGCAGTGCCGCGACTGGTTGTCGATCTCAAGTTGCGCACACCGGGAATGGCGCGCACTGCTTCCTCGACCGGCGTCGTAACTTCGACGGTCATCTGCTCGGCCGGTCGGTCCCCAGCATCAAGGGTGATGCGGACGCGTGGGAAACTGACTTGCGGGAAGAGCGCGACCGGCAGTGAAACGCTGGCGACGGCGCCCGCCAATGCAAGCGCGGCAAGCAAAAACAAAATCGAACGCGCATGGCTGTGCGCCCACGCGGTGAAGTTCATTTTTTTATCTCAATGGTCATGCCGTCTTCCAGCTCGTAATTTCCTACGGTCACGACCGGGTCGCCTTCATGCAGATCGTCCGCGATCACTTGGATTTCATTTGGATTTTCCGCCCCAATTTTTACGGTGTGCTTCGTGGCCCTGTTACTTGCCACCGTGAAAACCTCAAACTCACGTGATTCGTTAGGCAAAACGGCCGATCGCGGCACGACCAGCGCGTTTTTCTCGGTGCGCTCAATCTCGCCGCGGACATAGCCATCCAATAAGAGCTTTGTTCCTTCGGGCAGCGTGACGTAAACATCGACAAGTCGCGTCGTCGGATCGATTCGGCGTGTAACCAGGCGGACGGTCCCTTTGACTTTTGCCGCGGTTGGATCGTTCATCGCTACGATTGTGATCGGCGCGCCCTCTTGCGCTGCCGAAAGATCCTCTGCTTCGACGCCGAGTTTTACTTCGATTTCGTTCTCGGCAACGATTTCAACCAGTGGACCGCCGGACGGAACGATCTGTCCGTCTTGCGCGTCCACCTTTGCGATGACGCCCGAGATGTCCGAATGAATGCGATTATCGCCCCCAGCGCCGGCGCGTTGAAGAGCGGTGAGTTGCGCCTCCGCGTCGCGCGCAGTCTTTTCTGCGGCGCTCAAGTCTTGGTTTGTTGCCAGCTTCAAATTGAAACGCTCGTGTGTCTGTTTGAGCTCATTGCGCGCAGCTTCCGCTGCGTTCTTGGCTTGTTGAAACTGCACTTGCGCCCCGGGGCTGAGCTCAATCTCAATCAATGGATCGTTCTCTCGCACGAATTGGCCGGGCGCGACCAGAATGTGCCGGACGCGCGTTTCAAAAGCGATTGAAACGGAGTGGGTCTTGCCCGGCTGCGCGATCACACTTCCATAAACAACCACCTTTTCGGTGATGGTTTTTCGTTCCACTTTCGCGACCTGCACTTGCGCGAGCGGGCCGGTCTTTTCTTCCTCTTTTCCAACCCCGAATCGCTGCGCGATCCAGACAAGCCCGCCGATGATCAACACGACCGCGATTGCGCCGATGATGATTCGTTTCTTTTTCATCTGGACTGCAACGCTTTGTTCGTCGGGAGATAACGTCCGGAAGCGATTTCCAGCGCCGTATGTGCTTCGAGCAGTTGTTCCTGCAGCTTGATCATCTGAATTCTTTTCTGCAGCAAGTTGTTCCGTGCAGTGTAATAACTCAGCACGTCGACGTTCCGCTGCTCCATTCCCGTTTGCGCGGAGGTAAGGAGTCGTTCGAGCACCGGCAGCGCTTCTGCCGCCGCGGCCACTTGTCGATTTAGCGAACGAATATCGGCCATTGCAGTCGCAATGTCAGAGCGTGCTTCAAACACGCGCTGATTGTATTCGTCCAACAATCTTTGCCGTGTGGCGCGTTCGGTCGCGATCACACCCTGGTTCCGATCAAAGATTGGAACGTCAACCGCGACACTGAAACCGGTACTCTGTACATTCGTATTGTCTTTGGCCCGCACAAACGCCACCGACATCTTCGGGAATTGCGCGAGGATGGCCGCGCGCACCACGGCATCCTGGCTCGCATAACCTTGCCGCAATCCAAGAAGATCAAGGCGACGCGACTCAATGTTGTAAAGTAAATCGTGCTCGTCCGGAAGATCGAGATGAGTGGGAAGCGTGAGTCCGTCACGCAAGCGCACGTTTGTTTGCGATTCCACTCCCAGTATCTTGTTTAAACCAAGTTGCTGTCGCTCGAAATCCTGCTCAAGCGCGAGCATGGTCGCCCGCGAATCCTGGCTGGCTGATTCAACCGCCGCGAGTTCGAGCACCGTTTTCTCGTGCGCATCGACTGCCTGCCGCATGGCATCAGTGCTTTCCTGCAATCCTCGGTTTCCTTCACGGGCGCGCGCAACCTCAGCGTCCAAGGCAACGACGCGGTAAACGGCTGTCCGTGCGTTCTCCGCGATCTGCCATTCCTGCCATGCAATATCCAGATCCACCGAGCCGAGATTCTTCCGAGCGGCAGTTTGCTTCGGCAAAAAGGGAACGAGCGCGCTGAACTCCCAGCCTGCAGTGAAATTATAGGCTGTCGTCGCGCCGGCCGTGTTCCCGCCGGTGACGTAGTCGCGCGCGTAGGAAACGACGACATTCGGCAAAATCCGAGCTTGGATCAATTGCGCCACGGCGAGTCCGCGTCGATCGCGAATGGCGCGCAAAGCAGGATTCGAATAAAGGGCGATTGTCGCGGCATCATCCGGTCCAATGCCGCGGCGAAGATCAATCGATAATTGCTCGTGCGACGGGTTTTGAAAACGCGAGGCAGGAATCCGGAAAATCTTGTCGCCTGAAGGCATGGCTTGAGCTGGAGACTTTTGGGCAGGCGCAAAAAAGAAGAACGCAATACCAAATACGCTGGGCAGCCAATCCTGGAGGCTGATGTTTGGACGTCGCATGGTGTAGGGTAATGCGTCCCGAGAACGGATTCATTTCCGCAACAAAAACAACCCAACGATTGCGAACATGATGCCAAGTAACCGCTGCCACGATGCTGCTTCGCGAAAAAACAAGATGCCAGCGATCGCCATGATGGCGGCGCCGCCTGCTAAAATAGCCGGAACAGCCGATAGCGGACCACCGCGCTGGAACAAAAGAAAGAACGCGATCGTGCCTGCTCCAACACAGACTCCAGTGAGAAGGGAATAATTGAATCCAGACGCGCTGAATTTTTGATCAAGGTTCCGCTCAACCAAAGAAATGCAAGATAGAGAAGAATGGATACCGCAGCACTGGCTTCGACGACAAAACCGCCTAAGCCTTCGCCGATACGATCCGCCGCGAGCTTGGTAAAGATTTGATGCGCCCCGTAAAGCACAGCGGCGGCGACCGCATACCAGAACCAGGAAGTCATAGACCAAGACTAAATTGGAGGCGCATAACGTCCAAGACGTAAAGGTTTAGGATGCAGACAGTCTAGATTTGTGAGTTAAATTTGGAGATTCCTCGACTTCACTCGGAATGACATATTAACGGTGATGTCGATTTTACTTTTTCGGATTGCAGCTGCGCTTTGTTTTCTTGCCGTCGCTCTGGGCGCTTTCGGGGCGCATGGCCTCAAGCAAATACTCGAAGCGCACGGAATGCTCGACGTCTGGAACAAGGCGGTGCTTTATCATTTTGTTCACGCACTTGCGCTCCTGGTGCTTGCGCTTTTCGGCGCCGCCAATCGCGGCGCATGGTGGTTACTCTTTGCCGGTATTTTCATTTTTAGCGGCAGCTTGTACGTGATGGCGCTGACAAATTTTCGCTGGCTCGGAGCAATTACGCCCATCGGCGGTCTTTGTTTTCTTGCAGGCTGGGCGTGGCTGGTGATCGCGCCGCGTTCGTAGGCCAAGTTGGATTGCAAAGGCGGAACGCGTTGTCCTCAACGCGTTCGCAAACGGCGCTCCGGTTCCGCCGCCTGAATTCGCGCCTTCGGCGATCATTTGCCGTCGTCTTCAGGAGAAGCCGATCCACCCTGGCATTCGACACAAGAATGCTGTTCCAGGGGTCTCCTTCTGATATATACTACCGCCTCGATGTTCAACGCAGTGTCGGAGGCAGAGCGAGACGCGATCACAACGGTCGTATTCGTTGGAACGTTCTTTGTCGCGCTCGGCGTGGGCCGGTTCTTGAAACGCCGCGCGGGAGTGCGGCTTGGCCTGCTGTTTCGCCTTTTCTGCCTGATCCTGGCGTTCTACGCCGCCATTACTGTTTATGGCGTCCACGCCTCCTGGCGAAACCATGTTGGCGCAGCAACGATCTTATTGAGCACCGCGCTGGCAGTCGCTCTGGTAAATCGGTACGTTTGGGATTTTTATTTCGAGAAGAGACGGCAGACCCCGATTCCGCATTTCCTCCGCGAGGTTGTCGGCGGAATCATTTTTTTAATCGTACTACTCTTTGTTCTGAGCTACGGTTATCACGCCGAAACACAATTGAAAGGACTGCTGGCCGGCTCGGGCGTTATTGCAATCATTCTTGGTTTTGCCGGCCAAGGTTTCTTTGCGGGAATTATCGGCGGCGTAGCGATTCAGATTAATCGTCCTTACAAAGTCGGCGACTGGTTGCAGGTCGGCGAGCGCTTTGCAGAGGTCATGGAGATCAACTGGCGTTCGACCCGATTGCGCACGAATGACGCCATTTATCTCGACATCCCGAACAACGAGATGGTGGGCCATACCATCGTAAACCTTCATTATCCGACCGAAGTCCACGCCATGCGGATTCGCGTCGGAGTTGAGTATAAAAACCCACCCAGTCGCGTAAAGGATGCGCTATCCCGAGCGGCTTCGACCGCGGAAGGCGTCCTGGCGGAACCGAAGGTCAAGGTGTTTCTGGTCGATTTTGCCGATTTCGCCGTGACCTACGAGATCAAATTCTATATGGGCAACCACGCCAGAATCAATGAAATCAATGACGCTGTGCGCACCAATGTCTGGTATGAGCTCAAACGCCAGGGAATCACCATCCCTTTCCCGATTCGCAGGTTGCATTTGGAGCGCAAAGCGGCGGCATCGATCCAAGAAGAACACCACGAAGCCCGGGCGATTTTGCGCTCTGAAGCTCTGTTCGAGTGCTTGTCGGATGAGCAAATCGACAGCCTGGTGCATCAGTCGCAAGTCAGTCATTTTGGTCGCGGCGAGCCTGTGATCAGGGAAGGCGCCCAGGGGGACTCCATGTTTGTGTTGTTGAGCGGTGCAGCAGAAGTGTCGATTTCGAAAAATGGCACTTCAATTCCCGTGGCTACCTTGAAGGCGCCCGATTGTTTCGGCGAAATGTCTCTTCTTACCGGCGAACGTCGAACAGCAACAGTGCGCGCCGAGACCGATTGCCAGGTCATGGAGATTGGCAAGCCAGTAATGGCAGAGCTACTCCGCGCTTCGCCCGATTGCCTGGAGCGACTCAGCGAATTGCTCGCCAAACGGAAAATGGAAACTGAAGGTTTACTGAAAGAGGCTGCTTTCCACGGCCAGCACGAGAGAAAGGAACGCGAATACAGGGCCACCTTCCTGCACCGTTT
>Ga0193713_1000284_pt1 | contig 17207 bp, 12 predicted proteins | sample H3a2metaG_FD_143054 | JGI IMG/M metagenome (GOLD analysis project Ga0193713, IMG submission 143054) | Soil microbial communities from a riparian zone of the East river system, Colorado, United States - H3a2 | ecosystem: Environmental > Terrestrial > Soil > Riparian zone | place: USA: East River... | reverse complement strand
TTCGTATGAAACGCGCATCGTCCGCTTGCCGGCCGGCAAGCCGAGCGCAAACTGCCCGTTCGAGTCGGTCACCACGAACTTCTTGACTTCGGGCGCCGAAATCATCACACCTGCAATGGGACGACCGTTGAAGTCGGAAATGGCCGCGCCGCGAATGCGCGCGCTGGTATCGGAGAGGGCCCGCGCCCCCTGCGCTTGAGTCCCCAGTGGGAATGCGACCGATAGGGCCAGGACGAGGGTGAGGGGACGGGGCATCTCTTACAATACCACGCCCGTTTACGCCTTTCCACGCCGGTACACGCCGTTTAGCTTTACCGCTCACATAATCCCCTACTCGGTGCCTTCCACCGCACCGGGTCACCTATGACCAAAGGGAGGTGGCATGAATCGTCGGTACGAGACGGTCTACATTTTTGATAGTGCCCTGGACGAGCCGGCAATCACCGAAAAACTGAACCGCTTTCACGCCCTGCTGACCAAGGACGGGAAAGGCACGCTGTCGAACGTGTCGCACTGGGGCAAGCGCACGATGGCGTACAAGGTCAAGAAGAAAGACACGGGCTACTACGTCGTCGCCGAGTTCCAGGCGGCGGGCGATCTGCTGCCCGAGTACGAGCGCGCGGTGAAGCTCGATGAGAGCGTGCTGCGGTATATGTGCGTCGAAGCCGCGAAAGAGCAGCCGAAGCCGGTGGTTGCCGCCGCCGTCGTCCCTGAAGAGGAAGAGTTGGAAGAGGAGGAAGCGTGAGACGTCCCGCCAAGACCTGTCCCGTGTGCGAATCCGGCGCGCGCGTGCTCGACTACAAGGATGACCGGACGTTGAGCCGCTTTCTCACGGAACGTGGCAAGATTCTGCCGAGCCGGTTGTCGGGCATGTGCGCCCGCCACCAGCGGCAGCTCGCGACCGCGATCAAGCGCGCGCGGCAACTGGCGCTGATTCCTTATATCAAGGGTCACACCGCATAGCTACCAAAGAGTCGTGGTGGCGCCCCCTGCTGGCGCTGACCGTCTTCGTCCTGTGGGCCCCCCCCAGTTTGGTGGGTCTGCCGTGCGCGGCGCTCTTGATCATCGCCCCCGGAGGGGAACGGGGATCCGGCTGGTCGCAGCCGATCGCCGGGATGATCGGCGCGGTGAGTTTGGCGCTGCTCGTCGTGAGTGGCGGGAGCGGCAGCCGCCTCGCCGCGGCGACGAGCGCCTATATCGTGCTCGTGACTGCGTCGTTCGTCTCGTTCGAGCTGCTCAAGCCCGCCCCGATCCTGCGTCAGGCGTTCCGATCGATCGCGGCAGCCGGACTCGCCTCAGCGCTGCTGATTCAGACGATCTGGGGATCCGAAGCGTGGGGCGCGCTCGGATGGGAAGCGACCCGGCAGGCGAGCATCGCGATGCGGTCGATGGTCGAAGTCTGGCCCGACGCGTTCCCCATCTACGAGCCGATGGTGCGCTTCATCAGTCTCACGTGGCCGGGGATGCTCGCCTTGCAGACGCTCGCCGGTCTGGCGCTGGCGTGGCAGCTGTATCGGCGCATCGTCGCCCGCACCGCTGGTGCAGGCGTGGCGCCCGCCCCCCCCCCGGTGCGCTTCAGGGACTTTTACATGGGCGACGGGTGGGTGTGGGGCATCGTCGCCTGGCTGGGCGTGCTGATTCTGCCCGTCTCGAGCGTCCTGCAGGTCGCGGGCACGAACCTCGGACTCGTCGCGAGCACACTGTACGTGCTGCGCGGCGCGGCAATCGTCGCGACGTTCGCCGAGGCGTTCGGCATCTCGGCGCTGACGCTCGTGATCGTCGCGGCCGCGGCGGCGGCACTGGCCGTGCCGCTGGTGTTCGTGCTCCCCGGGCTGTGCACGCTCGGCATCACCGATACGTGGTACCAATACCGGCGCCGCCTCGCGGAAGCGCGCGAGCGGCAGCGGTCCAATACACCTTGAGGGCTCAAGCGATGGAAATCATTCTCCGGGCGGACGTGCAGCATCTGGGCAAGATCGGCGAAGTCGTCAAGGTGAAGGATGGCTACGCCCGCAACTACCTCCTGCCCCAGGGGCTCGCCTATCCGGCGACGGACGCCAACAAGAAAAAGATCCGCTACGAGGGCGAACGCCTGGCGAAGCAGCACGCTGCCGAGAAATCGGCGGCGGAGACGGAAGCGACGCGCCTGGCCGACGTCCAGCTCACCTTCGAGGTGAAAGTCGGCGAAGAGGAGAAGCTGTACGGCTCCGTCACCGCGGGCGACATCCAGCGCAAGCTCGAGGAGCTGGGCATCAAGGTCGACAAGCGGAAGATCGACCTGCCGGAGCCGATTCGCGAGCTGGGTGAATACAAGGTCGGGATCAAGATCCATCCCGAAGTGCGTCCCGAGGTCCGGGTGACGGTGGTGAAGGAGTGACGCCGATCACACCCGTGATCGCCGCGCTCTTTCAGAATGAAGACTGAGCTCTCACAAGTTGTCGACGCGCTGGTAGACCGTAAGGCGGTCGATCCGGTAGTATTGGATCTCCGGGGGCTGACCGCCGCCACCGATTACTTCGTGATCGTCTCTGGAACGTCAGCCGCCCATGTGCGGGGAATGGCGGAGCATCTTGTAACGGCACTCGCGCCGGCGGGGCTCGAACCCCATCATGTGGAAGGACTGGCACAGGGCCGTTGGGTACTGCTCGACTATGTGGACTTCGTGGTCCACGTATTTCATCCTGAGCTGCGTGACTTCTACCAGCTCGAACGGCTGTGGGGGGACGCCCCAGTGGTCGCCGCCGGCGACTCAGGCGGACAGGGGCCGAAAGGTTAGGCAGGCATGCGACGCACCGTGACTCGTCTGATGGTCGTGCTGGGAGTCGGTATCCTGGCAACGCCGGCGGCCGCGCAGTACTTCGGTCAGAACAAGGTCCAGTACCGCAGCTTCAATTTCCAATCGATTCAGACCGAACACTTCGACATCTACTATTACCCGGATGAGCGGGGCGGCGCGCTCGACGCCGCGCGCATGGCCGAACGCGCCTATGCCCGCCTGTCGCGCATCCTCCACCATCAGTTCTCGAGCCGCAAGCCGATCATCCTGTACGCCTCGCAGTCCGACTTCCAGCAGACGAACGTCGTCGACGCGTCGGGCGAAGGACTCGGCGGCGTCACGGAGTTTTTCAAGCACCGGGCCGTGCTGCCCTTCACCGGCTCGTACGGCGAGTTCGAGCATGTGCTGCAGCACGAGATGGTGCACCAGTTCCAGTACGACGTGTACAGCCGCGGCCGCCCCGGCGCCGGTGTGCAGACGCTCATGGCCGTCAATCCGCCGCTCTGGTTCATGGAAGGGATGGCCGAGTATCTGTCGCTCGGACCGATCAATCCCGAGACGTCGATGTGGCTCCGCGATGCCGCCCTCGAGGGACACCTTCCCTCGATCGAGGAGATGACAAACGATCCGTACATCTTCCCCTACCGCTACGGGCACGCGCTCTGGGCCTATATCGGCGAGAAGTGGGGCGATGAAGTGATCGGCGAGATATTACAGAGCTCCGCGACGTCGGGACTCGACGCCGCGTTCAAGCGCGCGCTGGGCCGCTCGCTCGAGGATCTCTCGAATGACTGGCGCGATGCGATCCAGACGACGTTCCTGCCGCAGCTGGGCGACCACTATCGCGCACGCCGCATCGCGCAGCCGACGCTGACCCAGCGCCACTCGCGTGGGCGCATCTTCCTCGCGCCGGCGCTGACGCCGGATGGCAAGGACATCGCGTACTTCGGAGATCAAGGCGGTTTCTTCATCGATCTCTGGCTGGCCGATGCCGAGACGGGACGCGTCAAGCGCCGGCTGGTGAAATCGACGCAGAACAACAACTACGAGAGCCTGCGGTTCATCAACTCGGCGGGGGCGTTCTCCCCCGACGGCCGCTATTTCGCGATCGCGGCCAAGCGCAAGGACCGCGACGATCTGGTGATTCTCGACGTGCAGCGCGGCGGGGAAGATCGTCGCATCCACGTCGGCCTGAACGGACTGCAGACGCCGCAGTGGTCGCCCGACGGGAAGCAGCTCGTCTTCACCGGCTTCAGCAATGGCTTCACCGATCTCTTCATTATCAATCGGGACGGCACCGGCCTGCGCAGGCTCACCAACGACAAGTTTGCTGACCTCCACCCCTCCTGGTCGCCCGACGGCAAGACGATCGCGTTCGTGACGGACCGGGGCGGCGAAACAGATTTCGATCTGCTCCGCTTCGGGAATCTGCGCATCGCGCTGCTGCACCTCGACACCGGCGCGATCGATATGCTCGGGAACATGGACGTCGGGAAGAACATCAATCCCGTGTGGGCCCCGGACGGCCGGTCGCTCGCGTTCGTCTCGGATCGCACCGGCATTGCGAACGTCTTCCTCTACGACATGGCCGACGGACAGATCTATCAGCTCACGAACATGTTCACGGGGGTCCAGGGAATCACGCCGCTGTCACCCGTGCTCACGTGGGCGCCGCAAGCCGACCGAATGGCGTTCGTCTATTACGAGGACGGCCAGTACAGCGTGTATTCGCTGGAGAATCCGCGGTCGCTGCGCCGCGCGCCCTATCACGGCCCCGGTGCGCAACCGATCGTGAGTCTGATGCAGGCGGAAGCGCGCGATACCATCCTGCAGGCGCCCGTGATCCGGCCACCGATGGTGCCGCTCGGCGGCACAGGTTCGGCGTCGAACCTGCCGACGTTTTCCACCGGTGTCTCGATCTATCGCTCGACAACCGGATTCCGGCCATCCGCGCTGCCCCAACCCGCCGAATCATCGGCCGCGCGTCCGTCGGTCACCGTCCGTGCGCTGCTCGACTCCGCGACGCTCTCGCTCCCCGACACGAACGAATTCACGTTCCGGCCGTACAAGGTGCGCTTTACGGCCGACTACGTCGTGCGACCGACCGTCGGGTACCAGCGGGACAATTTCGGACGCGGGGTGTTCGGTGGGACGGCGATCGCGCTCTCGGACATCCTGGGCAATCACTCGGTGGTGCTCGCCGGGTCGATCAACGGACGCATCAGCGAGGCTCAGTTCCTCGGTCTGTACGTCAACCAGTCGCATCGCCTGAACTGGGCGGGCGGCTTCTCGCAGGATCCGCTCTACTTCTACGGCGGCAGCGACCAGACGCGGATCGCGGATCCGAACCGCCCCGGTGACAGCCTCGATGTCTACTCGACGCGCATTCGGCGCTTCGTCATTCGCGACCTGTTTACCGAATCGTCGTATCCGTTCAGCCGGTTCAACCGTATCGAGCTGGGCGTGCATGCGGTCAACATCTCGGAGGCCACACTGGCGCTCCAGACCTCCTACCGTACGAGCACGCGCGACTTCAACGACCAGCAGTTCGTCCAGGGTGGCGGTCCGTCCGCGACGTTCGTGCAGCCCTCCATCGCGCACGTGCATGACAACACGCTGTTCGGATACGTCGGGCCGTTCGCGGGGGCTCGCTCGCGGTTTTCCATCGCACCGGCATTCGGCAGCTGGCAGTTTACCGCAGGGCTGGTCGATTACCGGCGCTATCTCTTCTTCCGGCCGTTCACGATCGCCGTCCGCGGGCTGATGTTCGGACGCTTCGGGCGCGATGCCGATCGTTTCCCGGTTTTCGTCGGCAGCACCGAATTGATTCGGGGGTACACCGCCGGTTCGATCCGCAACCACGAGTGCAGCATCACCGCGCAGTCGAGTTCGCAAACCGGCTGCGCCGCGCTCGACCAGCTGATCGGATCGAAGATCGCGGTCGGCAACGTGGAGCTGCGGTTCCCGTTGACACGGAGCCTGGTGCTCGGCTTCTTGCCCCTGGGCTTCCCACCGATCGAAGGCGCGGTGTTCTACGACATCGGGATGGCGTGGGACGACGCGAGCACCGTCAAATGGAGCCGCGCGGCTGGAGATGACCCGTTGCTGGTTCGGACACCACTGCGGAGCTGGGGCGGCTCGATTCGGGCGAACGTCTTCGGTCTGCTGATTATGCGTCTCGATTACACGAAGCCGTTGGATCGGGCGCTCAGGCACGCGTATTGGACCATCAGTTTAGGTCCGACGTTCTAACTCCGCTTCAATAAAACAGTTGCAATGGCCTCGCCGGTTGTCTATTTTGTCCGGCGAGGCCAATTGCGTAACTCTCGCTTCCTTCTATTCGCGTTTGTCACGCTTTGGGGCTGTGGCCCCCGAGCGCCGGCGGCTGGAGCGTCACAACAACAGTCGCCGCAACTGGTTAGCAAGCTCCAGATCCTCGCGCGCTCGCCAGGTGTGGCGATCCGCCTCCCCGCCAAAGGTGGCACGCCGCAGCTGTACCGGCTGCCCCGGCTCACCTCCGTCGAGGGGGTGCTGAAGGGCAAACTGCCCCCGATCGAGCGGGTCATCGGCCTCGACCCGGAATCTGAGTTCCTCTTTGTCACGACCGCCAAACACGACCTGCTCGCGCTCGATCTCGGCAGCGGTCGCGTGGACACCGTCGGGGCGAACATCAAACAGGCCGCGCTGGGCCCCGATGGCACGCTCTACGCCGTGGATTCGTTGCGTCGCGTGATCTCGCTCTCGCGCCGAACGCGATTTGCCTGGCCCCAGCCATTGACCGCGCTCCCGCGCGAAATGTTCGGGGCGGCCGATCAGCATCTCGTCGGTGTGATCCCGCAGGATCGACTGCTCGTCGCCGCCGCCGATCAGCCGCCGACCGTGCGGCCCATCGCCGCCGGTGGCGACGTCGCGGCGACACGCTGGGGCGACCTCGTCGCGGTCGCCAGCGACTCGGGCGTGACGTTCTACGATCCGCTCGGACGGCGTGATCCGGCGTTCGTGAGGCTGACGGATGCACCGCGGGCGCTCGCGTTCTCGCCATCGGGCCATCGGATTTATGTCGCGCGGCGCAACGTGCCGGGACTCGCCGTGGTCGATCGCTACGAGCGGAAGGAGCTCGACGGCGTCGCGTTGCCCGGTCCGGTCGCGGCGCTCCGCCTCGACCCACTCGGCCGCTGGTTGCTCGCGCGCCCCGCGGTGGGCGATTCGGCGTGGATCGTCGATCTGCCGATCAAGCGTCACACCGGCATCGTCCCCACCGCATGGAAGTCGGATCTGCCCGCCATCTCGCCAGACGGGATGCTGATCTACCGGCGCGGCAACGACGTGGTGTCGGCTCGCCCCGATTCGCTGAGCGACGTCGGCAAAGTGCCGAACGGTGCCGCCGATATGTGGGTGCTGACCACATGGCTGCCGCGTGGTGTTCCGTCGAGCGCTGTAAGCTCCACAACCTCCGACAGCTCGGGCACCGGTGCGGAAGGACCATTGTACGTGCAGGTCTCGACGTCCCAGAACCCGGAGTGGTCGGGACATCTCGCGGACGATCTCACGCGCGCGGGATTGGCGGCGCGCGTCCTGCAGCCACAGCACCCGGACGATGGCTATCGCGTCGTGCTCGGCCCCTACGCGACTCGCGCGCAGGCCGAAGCCACGGGACGACGCCTGGGCCGCCCCTTCTGGATCTACCAGCCCGGGCAATGACCAGCGTCCGTCAGTTGCCGCTTTCGCGGCTCGGTCACCTCGTTCCACCGCTCGTGGACGACGCGGCTTTGGTCGCGCTCGTCACGATGGCGAACGATCCGCCCTGGGCGGCAAAAGCGGCGTGGGACATCGCCCGCATCGCCGCGCGCGACGGGCGCCGTGTGGCGCTCGTGGACTTGTGCCTCGAGAACCCTGCCCTGCACGAGATGGTCGGGCTGCACGCAACCGAAGGAATCGTGGACGCGTTCGAATACGGCGTCTCGCTCAACAAAGCGGCGCATGAAGTGACGGGCGTGTTCATCATTCCCGCCGGCTCGGAGACCGCACATCCGGCCGAGGTCTACGCGCACGCGCGGTGGCCGAAGTTGCAGGCGGGCTTTCGGTCGGAGGGCGCGCTGCTCTTGGCGTTGCTGCCGCTCACCGGACTCGCTCAGTTTTCGGCGGCACCTGACGGCGCGCTGGTGCTCGCGCCCGAGGGCGTGGGTCCCGAATTCGCGCTGCCGCGCGATGTGCCGCTGCTGGGCGTCGTCCGCGATCGGTGGCTGCCGTCGAGTCCGCGGGTGTCACCACCGTCGATGACCGTGCCTGTGACGGACCAACCGCGCCGCGGCCTGCGCCTCGCACTTGCCGCCCTCGTGGTGGCGGCCCTGGCGATCGGAGGATGGGCACTGCTCGCGCGAGCGCGCGAGTCGGCGTTCCTCGCGCCGCCCGCCGCTCCTCCTGCCCCGACTGCTCCGTCTTCCTCGACAACCTCCACACCCTCCACCAACCTCCACCCTCAGCCCGTCGCGCGCCTCGATACGCTAGGATGGACCATTCAGCTCGCGGCGTACGCGTCACTCGACAAGGCACTGGCGCACGCCGATCGGCTCGCCGCGGACGCGGGTGTACCGGCACTCGTGACACCGGTGCCGCAGAGCGGCAATGGCCCCGTCTGGTATCGGGTGCTCGCGGGCTCGTACGCGACGCGGGCCGCGGCCGGGACCGCCCGCGCGGCGTTGTGGCACCGCGGCCTGGCAGGTGAAGGCGTCGGCGATCTGCTCCTCGCCCCATACTCCTATCATGCTCCCGCGGGCGCGTCGCTCGACTCGTTGCGGCGCCGGGGTCTTCCCGCGGTCCGCTGGTCCACCGGGGTGATTCTGTTGGGCGCGTTCGAAGCACCCGAACAGGCGGCGTACACCCAAGCCGCACTCAGGCGCGCCGGCGTGCGCGCGAACCTACTCCCTCGAATGGGAATACCATGAGACTGAGCAGGCTCGAGCTCTCTGGATTCAAGTCGTTCGCCGGATTGGTGGAGCTGCCGTTCGATCAAGGCGTGACCGCCATCGTCGGACCAAACGGCTGCGGCAAGTCGAATATCTCGGACGCGGTACGTTGGGTACTCGGCGAGCAGTCGCCGCGCCTGCTGCGCGGCGGAAAAATGGAAGACGTCATCTTCCAGGGATCGACCGGCCGCCGGCCCGTGAACGTCGCGGAAGTCTCGCTGGTCTTCGATAACTCGGACGGCACCCTCCCGATCGCATATCAGGAAGTCGTCGTGACGCGGCGCCTGTCGCGCTCTGGTCAGAGCGAATACATGCTGAATCGTTCGCCGGTACGGCTCCGGGATATCCAGGACATGTTGCGCGGCACCGGCCTGGGCGCCGATGCCGCAGTCGTCATGGAAGCGAAGATGATCGAGGCCCTGTTGTCGGAGAAAGCCGAAGAGCGGCGTGCGCTGTTCGAGGAAGCGGCGGGAATCGGGCTGTATCGCGACCGCAAGAAGAGCACGGAGCGCCGCCTCGAGGAGACGGGGGCCGACCTGGCCCGGCTCGAGGACCTGATCGCCGAGGTACAGACGCAGGTCCGCAGTCTCGCGCGCCAGCGCGGCCGTGCCGAGCGCTACGGCAAGATGATCGAAGAGCGTTTTGGCATCGCGATGACGCTGGTGCGTAGGGAGATCGAGGACTTCGATCTGTCACTGGGAGCGCTCGGTGTCCGCGCGCGCGAGCTGGCCGAGCAGCTCCCCGCCGCACGCGCGCGGCTCGACGACGCCGAGCATCAACGGGAAGCGCGGGTCCAGGCCCGGCACACGGTGGAAGCGCAGCGCACCGAAGTCGAGCGCCGGTTGGGCGACGCCAAGCTCGAGGTTGGTCGGCTCGAGAGCGATCTCGCCCTCGCCGCAGAACGGCTCAGCAATGCGGGCCAGCGGCGCCACACCGCCGCCGATGAGCGCACCCAGGCTGAGCGGCGGGCGGCCCAGGCCGAACGCGAACATGAAGCGGCCGCTACGGAGCGCGCTGCGGCCGAGCGCGATCTCACCGCCGTGCACTGCGCGCTGCGAGCACGGACCGGCGAAGAGGACAACGTGCGAGGGCGGCTCACGGCCGAGCGGGTCGCGGTGCGTGAGCTCGAGGAAGCGCTGCAGCGCCGTGCCGAGACCGCACGAGCGCTCGAAATCGAGGGCGGCGCGCTCGACCGCGAGCGGAGCGAGCTGCGCGAGCAGCTGGCGCTAGCGGCCGGCGAACGCCAGGATCGCGATGCCGCGTCGCACAACGCCGCGCGCGATGCCGAAGCCGCCGCGCAACGCGTCCATCGCGACGCGCAAGCCGCGGTCAGAGCGGTGGAGGCGCTCCAGCATGCGCGTCGACAGGTCGGCACGCTCCACGAACAGGAGATGGGCGCGCGCTCGGCGCGCCGGCAAGCAGAGGCCGCGCTGGCACAGCTCGAGGCTCGGCGAGACGCGCTCAACGAGCTCGATCGCGAGCACGTCGGTCTGGCCCCCGCCGCGCAAGCCTTGCTGAAAGTCCGCACCCACTTCGGCGAAGGCATGGTGCTTGGCCCGCTCGCGGATTTCGTGCGGACCAGCCGGCGCGACGCCGAGCTGGCGGAGCGTTTGCTGGGTGAATGGCTCCATGCCGTGCTGGTTCGCGATGCGTCCGTCATCGAGGCGATCAGCACCTGGCATCGGGAGACACAACCGGGACCGCTGGTGCTTCTGCCCTGCGTACCGGGGCCTCGACTGGGTGCCGACGGCCATCCCCTCAATGACGAGCTGCGCGTCGATGGTCCCGCCGCGGCGTGGGTCCGGGCGCTGCTCGCCGGCCACGAGGTGATCGGCGCGGGCGCGTTGCGTCGCGCGAACGGGGCGGTTTTCCTCGACAGCGGAGCACCGGCTTCCGGCGGTCCCCTGCAGCGGCGTGCCGAGCTCGAAGCGTTGGAGAAGGACGTGCGGGATGCCGAATCGAATCGCGATCGCGCGCGGGCGGCTGAAGAGTCCGCCTGCTCGGCGCTCGCGGCGGCGGATGCGGCGTTGACCGCGTCCGCACACGGTGCCGAGCAGGCGCGTCGCGTTGAGCTCGACGCCGGCGCCGAAAAGGGAGAAGCGGATCGCGGTCTCATCCACGCTCGTCGCCAGGCTGAAGAGGCTGCCGCGCAGGTCGAGCGACTGACCAAGCGGCTGGCAGAGGTCGAAACGCGGCTCGGCGCGCTGCACGTCGAGCTGCAGGAACGGGAGGTAGAGCGCGTGCGCTTCGCCGAACAGCTCGGCGCCGAGCGCGCCGGGCTGGCCGACCTCGAGGCGCAGCAGGAAGCTGCGCGCGAGCAGCGCGTGCGCTGGCAGGTCGAGGCCGCCCAGGTGGAGGCGCGGCTCGCCGCGGCGTCAGAGCGCGCCGGCCGCGCCGACGCCGACGCCAAAGGGGCGCGGGCGCAGGCTGCGGCGCGGGCTGAGGAGATCGCGGGGATCGAGCGGGAGACCGCGACCCTCATGACACAGCGCGCGCAGTGGTCGGACACGGTGCAGGAGCGCCGTCTGGCGTTGACGGGGCTCGACACCGCCGCAAAGGACGCTGAAACGCAGCTGGGTATGACCGACGCCGACGTCGGCCAGGCGGAGGGCGCGCTCGATCAGGCGCGCAAGGCGCTTGCCGCCCTGGGCGAAGAGGAGCACCGGCTGCAGCTCGAGCGTACCGAGATCGAAGGCAAGAAGCGCGGGCTCGTCGAACGCGTGGAAACCGAGTGGCGCAAGCCGCTCGACAAGCTGCTCGCTGACGCCCCGGAGGTCGCCGGCGACCTCGAGTGGCTGCGGCAGGAAAACGACCGGCTACGTGGCGCGATTGACGCCGTCGGGCCTGTGAACGCGCTGGCGGTGGAGGAGCACGCCGAGGAGAACAAACGCCTCGAGTTCCTGATGACGCAGCGTGACGATCTGGTGTCCGCCCGCAACTCGCTGCAGCAAGCGGCGCGGGAGATCGATCAGACCGCCAAGACTCTGTTCCTCGAGTCCTTTTCGAAAGTCAGGGAGCACTTCCGGTCCGTGTTCCAGACGCTGTTCGGCGGCGGCGAATGCGACGTCCGGCTGGCGAACGAGGACGAGCCGCTCGAGAGTGAGATCGAGATTCACGCCGCCCCCCGGGGCAAGCGCACGCAGCGGATCCACCTGCTCTCCTCGGGCGAGCGCACGTTGGTCGCGGTGTCGCTGCTGTTTGCGATCTTCCTCGCCAAGCCGAGCCCGTTCTGCCTCCTGGACGAGGTCGATGCGCCGCTCGACGACGCGAACGTCGGCCGTTACGTCCGCCTGCTGGCGGAGTTCAAGGATCAGACGCAGTTCATCGTGATCACGCACAACCCGCGGACGATGCAGGCCGCCGACGCGGTCTATGGCGTCACGATGCAGGAGCCGGGCGTCTCGACCATCGTGGGCGTGCGCCTCGGCCAGATGGAACCGGTCTAGCAAGCACCCTTCCCCCTTCCCCCTTCCCCGTATTTGTGCGGCGGTTCATCTGGCTCCTTTTCCTGCCTGCTGGGTTGGCAGCGCAGCGGCCCACCGCTTCTCCGGTTTTGCCGCGCCTGCTCGGTCGTGTGCAAGACACCACGATTTCGGTCTGGCTGTTCGCGCGTCCGACGGCCTCGCTCGACGCGATCAGCGAGCGCGCCGCAGCCGCCGGGGCACGCGTCCGCGTCCGCAGCAGGTGGCTGCATGCGGTCAGCGCGGATGTGCCCGCGGCGGCGCTGCGACAACTCCTCCAGGATCCGGACCTCAGGCGCATCCAGCCACTGGGGCGGTTCAAGCTCCGCCGTCCGCTCCCGGCGCCCCGTATCATCGCCGCACCCGGAGCAGGCCCGGGCGACACCTGCGGCGTCACGCCCGGCGACGATCCGGTGCTCGGCCCCTCGGAGATGCCGTACCGGCAACTGCATCTCCGGCCGCTCACCGATCAGGGGATCGACGGGACAGGCGTCCGCGTCGGGATCTTCGATACGGGCTTCGATACGGCGAACCCCGCGTTCAACGGCATCACCATCACGGCGCAGTACGATTTCGTCTTCAATGACTCGGTCGTGAAAGACGAGCCGGGCACGGATGTGGCCGGCGCCCAGTCCCATGGGACCGCCACGTGGTCGTTGTTCGCGGGCGACGTCCCGGGCCGGTTGCACGGCATCGCGCGCGGCGCGCAATTCCTGCTCGCCAAGACCGAGGACATCCGCAGCGAGACCCGCGTCGAGGAAGACAACTACGTGGCCGCGCTCGAGTGGGCCGATTCAATCGGCGTCGACATCGTGTCGTCGAGCCTCGGCTACCTGAGCTTCGACAACGGCTTCAGCTACACGCCGTCGCAATTGAACGGCGACATCGCCGTCACGAGCATGGCCGCCGAAATGGCCGCGCAGCGGGGCATTCTCATCGTGACCGCGGCGGGGAACGACGGACCAGGCTTCAGAACGCTCGTGACGCCGGGTGATGCCGATTCCATCCTTACGATCGGCGCGGAGGACTCGCTCGGCTCGATCGCGTTCTTCTCGTCGCGCGGGCCCACGGCGGATGGACGCCTCAAACCTGACTTCACCGGACCAGGGGTCGCCATCTGTGTCGTCACGGGAATCGGGCACGTGGGGCGCGAGGACGGTACGTCGTTCGCGACACCGTTGCTCGCGGCGAGCGCCGCGCTCGTGAAGCAGATACATCCGACGCTGCTCCCCATGGACATTCGCGCAACGTTTCGGCGTACGGCCAAGCGGGCCTCACCGGACTCGACTTTCGGCTGGGGTCGTCCGGATGTTGCCGCGGCCGCGGTATTCCCCAGCGGCGTGACGGCGACCTCCCCGCTACCCGCATCGGGACCACTGACGACGATCACGCCGACGTTCTCGTGGATGGTGGGGCCCATCCCACCGTTCGCGACGCCGGTGACGTACCGCCTGCGCGTCGGTCGGGATTCGACCCTGTCACCGTCACTCGTGGACACGCTGCTCACCGTCGAGACGTTCACGGTGCCCGTTGCGCTCAAGATCGGGAGTGTGTTCTGGCGCGTGGTCGCCACCGCGCCGAGCGGCGAGACCGCGACCAGCGGTTTGATCGGTCCAGTCGTCGTTCCGCCCTGGGCAACGCTCTTATCGTTCAGCAACCCTGCCGGCATGGTGATCGACACCGCCCAACCGACGTTCACCTGGAAGCCCGCACAGGTCTCAGCACCTCCGGGGCCGCTGACGTTCGACCTGGACGTGCAGCGTGTGGCAACGGGCATCATCGAATTCAGCGTCGCGAATCTGACGGATACGACATTCGAGCTGCCGCAGCCTCTCCAGCGCAATACCGCGTATCGCTGGCTGCTCGTCGTGCACGCCGGATCCGATACCAGCATCATCCGAAGCCAGGGATCGTTTCTCGTCGTAGATCTGGGTATGCCGACGGCCACCCTGCTCTATCAGAATTTCCCGAACCCGTTCCCGGCCGCCGGCCGCGACTCGACGTGCCTGTGGTTCGACCTTGCTCTCGCCGGCAACGTGCAGCTCGATATCCTGGACCTGCGCGGCAACCGTGTGCGCCGCTTCGTTCCCGGCCCTGATTTCCCGGGCGTTTTGGGCCCTGGCCGTTATGGCCGCGGCTCCGGAGGCGGCGGGGGGGGGATCTGTGACCCACGGCTGATGTGGGACGGCCGTACCGATGATGGGCACCCGTTGCCCGCGGGCGTGTATCTCGCCAAGCTCAAGGCGCCGGGATTGCTCGTGTTCAAGCGGATCGTCTTCCGGGGAAAGTGAGTATGGAACTCGTTACTGTCGGCACCGGGACTGTCGCACCATCGGCCCGCCGCACCGCCGCTTGTCACTGGGTCCAGCGCGGCGACCTCCGGATCCTGCTCGACTGCGGGGCCGGGGCATTGCACCGCCTCGCGGAGTTCGGGCTGCCCTGGCATCAGGTGTCGCACGTCATCCTGACCCACTTCCACCCCGACCATTGGGGTGAGCTGCCGATGCTCGTGTACGCGCTCAAGTACACGACCGACCCGCCGCGCCGCGAACCGTTCGTCATCCTCGGCCCGCCGGGCGTCGTGCAACTGCTGCGCACGTTGGCCGAAGGCTATGGCGAGTGGCTGCTCGATCCGGGATTCCCGATCGGCATTCTCGACGTGCGCGACGGTGAGCCGTTTCCGCTGAACGCCGATGTGAGTCTCGAGACTTTCCCGGTGCCGCATACCACGGAGAGCGTGGCCGTCTCGCTCGTCGCACCGGAGGGCCGTCTCGTCTACACCGGCGATACCGGACCGAGCAGCGAGCTGGCACGCTGGGCGAGCGGGTGCGACCTGCTGCTGGCGGAGTGCTCGCTGCCCGAATCGATGGCGATGGACATCCATCTGACTCCGCAACAAGCCGGCGAGCTGGCAAAAGAAGCGGCGACCAAGCGCTTAGTCTTGACGCACTTCTATCCTCCGGTAGAGACTTCGGACCCGGCAAAACTTGCCGGCACCCGTTTTAGCGGACCGGTATTCGCGGCAAAGGACGGGGATCGCTTCACCATTGGAGACGGGAGACGCTAGTCGTGCTGATCGTGATGCGGCATGGAGCCACGCCCGACGAAGTCCAGAAAGTCATCTCCGTCATCGAGGAGATGGGCTATCAGGCGCAGCCTATGCCCGGCAATCAGCGCACCGCCGTGGGACTCGTCGGCAATGACGGCCGCGTGGACGCGTCGCGGCTCGAAGGCTTGCCCGGGGTCCACGAGGTCATCCATGTCTCCCAGCCCTACAAGCAGGTGAGCCGGGAGTGGAAGGCCGATCCCACGATCGTGCGGCTGCCCGGGGGCGTTGCCTTCGGCGGCACGGAGGTCGTGGTGATCGCCGGCCCCTGCTCCGTCGAAACCGAGCGGCAGATCATCGAGGCGGCGCGCCAAGTAAAGGAAGCCGGCGCGGTCGTGCTCCGCGGCGGCGCCTGGAAGCCGCGCAGCTCGCCGTACTCATTCCAGGGACTCGGGAAGCCGGCCCTCCGGCTGCTCGCCAAGGCGCGCGAAGAGACCGGGCTCCTGATCTGCACCGAAGCGATGGATGAGAGCGGCCTCGGCTGGGTCGCCGAAATGGCCGACATCGTGCAGATCGGCGCGCGCAACATGCAGAACTTCTCGTTGCTCAAGGTCGCGGGACGCTGCGGCAAGCCGGTGTTGCTCAAGCGCGGGATCAGCGCGACCGTGCAGGAGCTGCTGCTCTCGGCGGAGTATTTACTGGCGGAAGGCAACCACGACGTCGTGCTGTGCGAGCGCGGCGTGCGCAGCTTCGACACCGCAACCCGCAATCTCTTCGATCTGACCGCCATTCCGGTCGTGCACAAGCTGTCGCATCTGCCTATCATCGCGGACCCATCGCACGGCACCGGTCTGCGCGACAAGGTGATCCCGATGGCACGGGCCGCGATCGCCGCGGGCGCCGACGGAATCATGGTGGAAGTCCATCCAAATCCCGAAGACGCGCTGTCGGACGGCGCCCAGTCGCTCTTCCCGGATCAGTTTGCGCAGTTGATGCGTGAAGTGCGAATTATCGCGGAGGCGATTGGGCGGCGGGTGGCTGAGCCGGCCGCAGTAAGCGCATGACTTCCCTGTTGCTCCTGCTCCTGACGGTCCAGGATCCTGGACGGATTCTCGACCGCGCGAGCCGTACGTTCGACACGGTCCGTACCCTCTCGGCCGACTTCGTCCAGGTCGTCGAGAACCCCATGCTCGGCGATCCGGACACGACGCGCGGCCGGCTCTACCAGCGGCGGCCGAACTATTTTGCGATGCGCTTCAGCGACCCCAAGAACGATCGCATCGTCGCCGACGGCCGTCGCCTCTGGCTCTACACGCCGAGCACGACACCTGGACAGGTGATTCGCACGACGATCCCGGGCACGGGAACCACGGGCCCCAATCTCATCGGGCAATTCGTCGAGCATCCGCGCGAGCGGTACAGCGCGCGCTACGTGCGCGCCGATTCGCTGCCGGATGGACCGGTGGATGTGGTCGCGCTGACACCGCGTGTGAAGGATCTGCCGTACGAAGCGGCGACGGTGTGGATTGCGAAGCAGGATGGTTTGGTGCGTCGGATAGAGATCGTCGAGAATACGGGCCAGCACCGGACGATTACGCTCCAGCATCTCGCGGTGAACGGGACGATCCCAACCCGGGAGTTTAGATTCTCCCCGACGGCCGGAGTACGGGTGGTAGATCAGTAGCGAGCGCCGCCGCGACTTTTTCCGCAGTTGCCTGGTCCATCCCCTGCTTCTGCGCCAGCTCGAGCGCCGCGCGCCCGAGGGCACGGTACAGCTCGGCATCATCGACCGCCAGCGATTCCAGATGACGCACGATCGTCGCGGTATCCGCGCGAACGACGGGGCCGGTGAGGGCCTCACGCGGCTCGTGCCGGCTCAGATTCTCGAACGTCCCTTCCACCAGTGGCCGCAGCGCCGCCCAGGCATCGGCATCCGATAGCCCCGCGTGCCGCAGCAG
>Ga0193713_1000283_pt1 | contig 17209 bp, 11 predicted proteins | sample H3a2metaG_FD_143054 | JGI IMG/M metagenome (GOLD analysis project Ga0193713, IMG submission 143054) | Soil microbial communities from a riparian zone of the East river system, Colorado, United States - H3a2 | ecosystem: Environmental > Terrestrial > Soil > Riparian zone | place: USA: East River... | reverse complement strand
AGCTACTAACAATCCGAGCACCACAGCGGTGGGCGACCGTGTCCAACGCAGCCATGAAGGAGCGGCAGTGGCGCGTGCCAAGTCAGCCTCGAGTTCCAATTTGCGACGAAGATCTTTGAGCGCCTTAAGCAAATCATGTGCGCTGCGATACCGTTCCTTGCGATCTTTGCATAGCGTTTTGCTGATAATCTGTTGAAGCTCAGCCGGCGTGTGCGCAACGTAACGCGCGAGCGGCGGTGGCTCCGCCTCAAGAATCGCAGACATCACCTCTTTTGGCGTGTCGCCGGTAAACGGCGCATGCCCCGTTACCATTTCGTAAAGGACGACGCCGAGACTCCAGATGTCGGTGCTTTTATCAACCTGCGCGCCGCACGCTTGCTCCGGCGACATGTAACGAACCGTTCCCAGTACCGACCCTAGATTGGTCTCAACCAGCAACAGCGCTTCGTCTTTCGGTATCGTCACCGGCACTTCCTGTTCGGCAAGTTTTGCAATCCCAAAGTCGAGCACTTTTACGTATCCGTCCGGCCGAAGCATGATGTTCTCCGGCTTGATGTCGCGATGGACAATTCCCGCTTGATGGGCAGCGGCGAGGGCACTCGCCACTTGGATCGCGAGGTCAACAGCTTCACTCAACTGAATTCGCGCGCGCATCAGACGCTGACGCAGCGTCTCGCCTTCGATCAGTTCACTGGCGATGTAATGAATTGAGTGATCCTCGCCGATCTCGTAAACCGTCAGGATATTTGGATGATTGAGCGCGACTACGGCGTGCGCTTCTTGTTGAAATCGCTTCAGGCGCTCGGGGTCGCCGGTAAAGCGCATGGGCAGAAGTTTGAGTGCAGCCTTGCGGCCCGCTATCAAGTCGGTGGCCAGATAGACTTCGCCCATCCCGCCGGCGCCGATCCGTTTGGAAAGTTTGTAGTGACCGAACGTCTGACCGACGAGCAAGTCAGCTTGCCCATTTTCAATAATCTTCGTCGCGAGACCAACAGCTGACGTTTCAATAAAGCTGCCTGGTCGCTGATGTGAAGCCAGGAGCGCTTCAACTTTACGGCGCAAAAGCTCATCGCCTTTACAGGCCGTGTCCAGGAATGCGCTAATCTGGTCCGGCTCTTGATCCAGCGCTGCGTGAAAGATTTCCTCAATCTTTTGTAACCGCGCCGGTGTCATATGCGGGAAAATGACGAAATCCGAATGTCGAATGCCGAAAGAATAATGAAGCCCGAATGACGAACGCATTTGGCTTCGCCGGCTTTGAATGTTCGCATCGCAGTTAGGCTTTTACTTGTTTCTCCAAATTTTGGAGAAGATCAGATGCAGTTCCTTTGCTTCAAGCCAGAGCGTTCGAGCTTGCGGTTTCAATTCCGGCACCGCCCGAACAACCATCCGAAGAAAATGCTTGGCTTCGCGCGCTTCCTTCCGGCAGGTTCCGATGTTTTTCAAAAATTCCTTTTTGGAAACTGCATCGTCGGCTTCGACGTAGTTAGCGCCAACACTAGTGCCGGCTCCAACGAGCTGAGTTATGATTCGATTGGTTACCGGATTTAGTGGAATCGTCTTCGCGAAATCGATGATTGCTTCGCCGAATCCGGCCGTTCGTTCTTCCAAATCATAAACCCGTTTTGTCTCTGGTTCTTCGCGGACAAGTCCTGCGCCATCATCCCAAAACGAATCGTCGCCGCGCGCATTTCGATCTTCCGATTTCGTCATTCCTTCGTCATTCGTCATTCGAGCTTCGTCATTTCAATCAGCCGGCGTTGTGCAATTCCGTGTGTAGCCATGCCCTGGCAAATTCCCAGTCACGCCTCACCGTTACACGCGAAATCTTGAGAACTTCTGCCATCTCGTCATAGTTGAGCCCGCCAAAATACTTTAGCTCGACTACTTGCGCCTTTCTTGAGTCAAGCGCGGCCAGTCTTTCCAGTGCCTCGTGTAGATCAACGATTTCCTTCGATTGCTCCGGTGAGACAATTGCCGCTTCGTCCAATTCTATCTTGAGCGCGCCGCCGCCCCGCTTTCGAGCTTGCTGACTCCTGGCGTAGTCAACAACGATTTGGCGCATCGCTCGGGCGGCGACTGCAAAGAAGTGCGCGCGGTTCTGCCAGTGTGGATTAGTTTGGTCGGCCAGCCGCAGATAGGCCTCGTTGACCAGCGCCGTTGTTTGCAATGTGTGATCGGTACGCTGTCCCTCCATAAAATGATGAGCGAGGCGTCGAAGTTCCTCATAGACCAGCGGGGTTAATTCCGCGAGAGCAGCACCGTCGCCCTGACTCCAACGCGTCAGTAGACCGGTCACTTCCTGCTGAGAAACCGAGCGTGCATCCATAACCGGTTTTCACAGCCTATCAGTCCCAAAAAATCGCTGCACGCGGAATCGTTGTCCGGCAAAGCTCAAGTTAAATGAGCACTTTGATCGATCTTTTTCGTTTATGGCAATGAAAGGCAAACTACGAAACCAAAACAAAAGAAAGAGATCACCTCAGCAACAATTAAAACAAAATATGAAAACTCTACATGTAGCAAAAACAATTCACGGCTCGCCTTTGCGGCGCGCGCTTCTATTCGTCGTACTGACGCTCGGCGTCGCTGCGTTGACAGCCGTGCCAGCCCTGGCAACACCCCCATCGGGCCTGATGACGGAGTTCATCGTTGGTAGCGCGACTGGTGGCGCCACCTTCGCCGAGATGAACCTCTTTGCCAAGGCGGGCGACTACTGGCGGCTCCGGATCAACACGAAGGGAGAATCGGACCTCTATGTAGTCAGAAATACATTCGCTGCGGGAGGTCAGACCGGGTGGCATACCCACCCCGGTCCCAGCCTGATCACAGTCACGATGGGCACCATTACCGCATATGAAGGTGACGACCCGACCTGCACGCCCGAGATCCATATAGCAGGCACACCAAGCGCCACCTTCATCGACCAAGGCGGCGACCAAGGCGTGCATATTCTGCGGAATGAGACTGGCACAACGGCAGTTACGGTCGCGGTGCAGCTCGTTCCGGCTGGCGCCCCCAGAAGGATCGACGTTACGCCGGCCCCAGGTAATTGCCCATTCTGAGAACGAGAAAGAGAAAGGAAGAACCATGAATTCGCTAACTCAGTTCAAAAAAATACCGATTTTGCCACTTCTCATCGCACTGACGCTCGTCGCGCTTGCGTCACCTACGGTCGTCCGCGCGGACGCTGTGACTGACTGGAACCTGATTGCGTCGAACGCAATCGTCGTGACTGCGGGTCAGCCGCCGCCGGTATCGGTGCTGCACTTTGCGATGGTGCAGGGGGCGGTCTATGACGCGGTCAACGCGATCGACCGCGGCCACCGACCGTACCTCGTGCAGCCTCCTTCAAATCCGACGGACTCGAAGGAAGCGGCTACGGCGACGGCGGCGTTCCGTGTGCTCGTGCGGATCTTCCCGGGGCAGCTGGGGACGCTGCAACCTCTCTACGACGCGTATATAGCGGGCCTGCCCGACAATCCCCCGGGATCGAAGGCTGCGGGGATCGCTATCGGTGAGGCGACAGCCGCGGCAATGCTTCAAGCGCGTATGAATGACGGACGCTTCGGACCGCCGCCAGCGCTGTACCCGCCAGCGCCGGGCATCTGGCGACCAACGCCGCCGAACTTCGCGAACGATCCCTCGCCGTGGGTGGGGAACGTGCGGCCGTTCATCGTAACGAGCGCAGAGATGCTCCGCACCGAGGGGCCGAACGCGCTCACGAGTGACGACTACGCGGAGGACTTCAACGAGATCAAGGAGCTCGGCTCACTCACCAGCGCGACCCGAACCGCGGACGAGACCGATGCTGCGATCTTCTGGCAAGACCAAGCGATGGCGCTCTGGAACCGGATCTTTCGCACGCTGGCCGCCAGCCAGAACTTGAACATCGTCGAGAACGCTCGCCTGTTCGCGATGGAGAACCTGGCTGCGGCTGACGCCTTAATCGGCTGCTGGAACGACAAGTACTACTGGCAGTTCTGGCGTCCTATCACGGCGATCCGCGAGGCCGACACCGACGGCAACCCGGCGACCGAGGCCGACCCGATGTGGCTGCCGCTGTTCGACCCAGCCACACCTGTCTTCAACCCGCCGCCGCTCGTGACGCCGCCCTTCCCCGACCACCCCTCAGGCCATTGCAGCGCGACCGCTGCGTTCACGTACACGCTCAAGAACTTCTTCGGCACCGACAGGATCGCCTTCAGCGCCTTCAGCAACAAATCCGGTACCACGCGCAGCTTCGACCGGTTCTCGGATGCGCTCGAAGAGGTCATTGACGCCCGAGTGTGGGCTGGCATCCATTTCCGCACCGCCGACGAGCAGGGAGCCAGGCTCGGCAAGAAGGTCGCCCACTACCTCAAGAACCATTACTTCCAGCCGGTCCGCGGACACCGACGATAGACATCATTTCAAAAGTAGTACGGAAATCGAAACATGCCAACACCAATGCAGGCTGAGCAAAGAAATCACAACCTCACAATCGCGTGTTATGTTAGTTTGCGGGGCAGATCGGGAAATGTCCCTTCAGGTCGAGAAAGAAATCGAGCTGGAGATCGCCCACGTGTTGTTCATCGACACGGTCGGTTACTCCAAGCTTTTGATTGACGACCAACGGGAGCTAATCGACACACTGAACCAGCTTGTTCGCGGGACGGCTGAATTCCGGAGTGCCGAAGCAGCCGGAAAGTTGGTCAAGATTTCGACCGGCGACGGAATGGCGCTGGTCTTTTATCGTAGCCCGGAAGCGCCGGTTCAATGCGCGCTCGAAGTAAGTCGATCGCTTAAGGAGCATCCCGAACTGCGCCTGCGCATGGGAGTGCACAGCGGTCCGGTTAGTGGCGTTGTCGACGTGAACGGGCGCGCGAACGTCGCCGGCTCAGGCATGAACGTGGCCCAACGCGTGATGCACTGCGGCGATGCCGGCCACATCCTGATTTCCAAACATGTAGCTGAAGATTTGGAGCAGTACGGACGTTGGCGGCCATATCTGCACGCGCTGGGTGAAGTGGAAGTCAAGCATGGGATGGAACTCTGTATCTTTAATTTTTACACCGATGAGGTTGGTAATCCGCAGTTACCCGACAAGATTAGGCGAATCAAAGGGCGCAGAAAAGTCGCCGTCCTGTTCGTCGCAGGAGTGTCCCTCGGAGTGATGCTGTTCGGTGGCCTGTCGATTTTGGGTTATCAATTAGGACGGAAAACGACAAATGTTTCCGTCATAACCTCTCCCGCTACTCCCGAGAAGAGTATCGCGGTTCTTCCGTTTGAGAACCGGAGCGAAGAGAAACAAAACGCCTATTTCGCCGATGGAGTGCAGGGCGAGATCCTGACTGATTTGGCAAAAGTGGCTGATCTGAAAGTGATCAGTCGCACCAGCGTAATGCAGTACAGGAGCGGTGCCGAGCGCAACGTGCGCGAAATCGGCCGGCAACTTGGCGTCGCGCATGTGGTGGAAGGGAGCGTTCAGCGTTCTGGCAATCGTGTACGCGTCAACGCGGAGTTGGTTGATGCGCGCACTGATCGGCAGTTATGGGCGCAGACCTATGACCGCGATCTTGCGGACGTATTCGCGATTCAGAGTGAGATCGCAAAGGCCATTGCCGATCAGTTGCAGGCGAAGCTTTCGCCAAGCGAAAAAAGCGCAATCGAACGTCCTCCGACAAGCGACATCACCGCGTTCGAACTCTACGCCGAGGCCAAAAACGTTCTGGCCATCAGGAACGCGAGAGCCAATTTACTGGAAGCAGCCGATCTGCTGAACCGGGCGATTGCGCAAGACCCATCGTTTTTCCAAGCGTATTGCCAACTCGCTCATACTCACGACCGCATTTACTTCCTCGGGTACGACCATACCCCTGCACGGCTGGCGTTAGCTGAAGCGGCCATCCAGGCGGCGTTTCGCCTCCGTCCGGATGCGGGCGAAGCACACCTGGCACGCGCGCAAAATCTTTATCGAGGCTACCTGGACTTTGACGCTGCCCTGGCTGAATTGGAAGTTGCTGGCCAAACCTTGCCTAACGATGCCGGCGTTTTTGAGCTAAAAGGTTATATCCAACGTCGCCAGGGCAAACAAGAAGAGGCGGTGCGGAGTCTTGAGCGCGCAATTGATCTCGACCCCCGCAACACTTTCACGCTGCAGCAGATTGCGCTCAGTTACCATCATCTCCGGCGCTTCGCCGAAGAAAAATCAGTATTGGACCGCGCGCTGGCCATCGAGCCGAATGATGTCGATACCAAAGTAGCGCGCGCGTTCGTGGAATTCCATTGGAAAGCCGATACCCGCCCGTTACATGAAATGCTCGATTCAATCCGGGCCACAAATCCCGCAGCTACGCAAAGTATCGCGGATGGTTGGCTGATTTGCGCACTAGCCGAGCACGACGCCCGCGCCGCAAAAAATGCGATGATCGCGGCGGGTGGGAACCCGCCTTTCACCGATGAAGCTGTGAATTTCAGTCGTCCGTTCGTGGAAGGCGTTATCGCTCGGATGGCGAAAGATGATGAAAAAGCGCGATCCGCTTTCGCTGCGGCACGGACGGAACAGGAGAAAATCATCCAAGCTCAACCAAACTACGGTCCGCCGTTGTGTGTGCTGGGTTTGATCGATGCCGGTCTGGGGCGCAAAGAGGAAGCACTGCGCGAAGGCCGCCGCGCGGTGGAGCTTCTTCCCGTCGAAAAAGATGCAATTAATGGCATTGCCATGGTCAAATATTTGGCCATGATCGCTGCCTGGAATAACGATAAAGATCTCGCCTGCAAGCAGCTGGCTGTCGCCATCCGTCCCCCGAGCCGCCTCACTTATGGTCAGTTGAAGCTTTTGCCGTTTTGGGATCCGCTGCGCGGCGACCCGCGTTTCGAAAAAATCGTCGCCTCGCTCGCGCCGAAGTAACGCCGGCATCTCTTGGAGTTGCCACCACGGTTATTGTCTTCTGCTGCGGTTATAGCTGAAAGTTGAACGCCTGCTCGCGATTTGTCGGAAGCGAGCTGCCAGCCTGTCGGTTCGGGTAGAGCCGAGACGAACTTATCGCAGATGTTCTCTGATCCACGTTGGATCGCGGCGGCAACCCACGATCGCACGTACAAACGCTGTTTGCTCTGAAACGGAGTAGTACAGCGCAAAAGGAAACCGCGTCGCTAGTGAGCGATGATAGTTCTTGTAAACGATGCGATGAACGCCTGCTGTCTTCCCCTAGCGCGCGAAGATCAACACAAATGTTGTTGAGGAAATAGGCGCCCAGACCAGGCTGTTGCATCTCATAGAACCAATATCCCTCGACAAGGTCCTCTTCGGCCGTGTCGAGGATTTGAACCTTCATCCCGTTCGCTTTCGAACGCGCTCCTTCATTTCTCCAAGGAAACGAAAGTGGCCTGTCCAGCGTCGATCTGCCGTTGCCGCTCGTCGAGAACTTACTTATGCCAATCAGGTGTCGGCACTTGATTCTCGTGCTTCGAAAGCGATCGCCAAATAGCCTCCATCGCTCTCAGCTTTTCCTCTACCGTCATTTGATCCAGCGGCAGCACAGCATCCATAAGTCGAATCATCCGATCACAGGCTGCATCCCGGCAATCGTTTTTATCTACCCGCTTCCGTCATTAACAGAAGAGCAATGTGGCGCAAAAGAAAACAGGCGCGATGGTTTGCTGAGTTCGATGTTGGACGTTGTCCTTTTCATTCGCTAAAGTTCAATAATGCGCTTTCGCACTTACAAAAATACGGACCTCACCGTGAGCGAAGTCGGTTTCGGTTTGTGGACGATTTCTACCGGTTGGTGGGGAAGTTTTACTGAAGGCGAAGCAGTCGCGCTCATGCACAAGGCGTTCGACCTCGGTATCACCTTGTTCGATGCGGCTGATACCTATGGGAACGGTTTGAGCGAAGAGCTGATCGCGAAGGCGTTCCCAAACCAGCGGGATGATATCGTGATCGCAACCAAGGTTGGTTACGACTTTGTCCATCACGGCGAAGCTCGTGGGCGGGGGCAGCGCGAAATTCCGCAGGATTTTTCGCCGGACGCGATCATACGCGCGACGGACGCGGCACTGAAACGATTGAAGACGGATCGGATCGATCTCCTCCAACTGCACAATATTCGGATGGAGCAAGTTTACGATGACGCACTCTGGAAGACACTCCAGAAATTAAAGAGCGAAGGCAAAGTTCGTTACTATGGAATAGCGCTCGGGCCTGCCATCGGTTGGCTGTATGAGGGACTGAATTCTATTCGTGAGCGCGAGCGCGATCTCACGAGCGTGCAACACATTTACAATATGCTCGAGCAACATCCCGGGCGTGCCTTTCACGATGCCGCTACTGAAGCCGGCAAGGACACAATGTTTCTGATTCGCGTGACGCATTCGTCCGGAATGCTCGAAGGCAATTACACACCTGATACGAAATTTCCGCCAACCGATCATCGAAGTCATCGTCCGCGTAGCTGGCTGCTGAATGGGATCAAGAAAGTTGAGCAATTGCGGTTCATCGAAAATTCCGAGCGCACATTGGGGCAGGCGGCGTTGCAATGGTTGCTGGCGGATAATCGCGTCGCTTCAACTTTGCCGAACATTTACAACGAAGAACAGCTGGTCGAGTTCGCCAAAGCCCCCGATACTCCGCCGCTGACGTCGGATGACATGGCAAAAATCGAGGAACTCTATTCGGACAACTTCGGAATCGAAGAAGAACCGCCGAAGTTCAAAGGTACCATGGAGCTCTCGAAGGAGACGGCGGCCGCGTAGGTAGGGGCGGTTCACCCGAACCGCCTTACCATCTTACTCTGGGAAGGAACTCAGGCGATTGACGTCAATCGCCCCTACCTAATCTGACTCGTCTTCTTCCTCTACCGGTTCGGCGCGGCGAATTTCTGGTTGTTCGCGCGCGCGACGCGGTCGCTGGCCCACTACTTTTTCGCTCTTGTAAATTTCTTTGAAAACATCGGCGATCATTGGTGCAGCTGCCGAGCCGCCGTGGACTTTGCTGCCGACGTCGCCTTCGTAAACAGCTGCGAATGCATATCGCGGTTGATCGGCTGGCAAGAATCCGGCGAACCACGCCGCCGTGCGCTCTTTATTTTTGGGTCCCCATTGCGCGGTGCCGGTTTTACCGGCGACCTCAGCATTATCGAGGCTGGCCTGATGCGCGGTGCCGCCCGCGCCGTTCACGACGTCAATCATGCCTGTGCGCAATTCGTCCTGCGTCTCGGATGACAGGTTTAGCGTTCTCTTCGCTCGCACCTGATAGGCAGTAACAATTTGGTTGTCGAATGTCTGCACCTGTTGGACCAGCCGCGTTTGATACAATGTCCCGCCGTTTGCTACGACACCCATGGCCTGGGCCATTTGCAACGGAGTGACTTGTATGTCTCCCTGGCCGATCGACATGTTTGCGATGTCGCCGTTGAGCAACTTCCGACCGTGCGTTGCCTTCATGTATTCATCGTTGGGAACACGGCCTTCCGCCTCGCCGCGCAAAGGGATGCCGCACTTCGCTCCAAAGCCCAGTGCTAATGCCCAATCGATGATCGGTTGCGCGCCGGTTCTGATTCCCACTTGGTAAAACCATGTGTCGCACGATTCGGTGAGCGCTTGCACGAAATTCAATGCGCCGCGATTGCCCTTTTTCCAATTATGGAAAGTGACGTTTCCAATCTGAATTGACGGAACACATTCATATCGGTCGTCCGGCTGAACGGCACGGCTTTCGAGCGCGGCAATTCCGACGGCAATTTTGAAGGTCGATCCCGGCGGATAAGACGAACGATACGCTCGCGGCAAAAGCGGAATGTCCTTGTCATCTTGCAACAACTTGAGTTGCTCGGCTGAAATCGATGGAACAAACAAATTTGGATCGTAGGTAGGCCAGGAGGCCAACGCCAGAATGTCGCCGTTGTTCGGATCGATAATCACGATAGCGCCACGTTTTGCTTTCGCTTCCAGCGCCTTTTCAGCAAGTTGCTGAAGACGCAGGTCAAGCGTGGTGACCACATTGTACCCTGGGTCGGGCGGAGTAATCAGTTTCTCAGAGGTCTTCCGACCGTCCTTATCAAAGGTGAGTTTGTATTCGCCGTGCTTGCCTGTGAGCATTTCGTTAAACGTTTGCTCGAGTCCTTCGCGTCCCTCGGTTTCAGGCCAGAGCGTCTCGTGATTATCAACAATCCCATCCGGATTTCGCCCGGTCTTCCCGGTGTACCCGATAATTTGACCGGCCACTTTTCCGTTCGGATAAACGCGCACGTAGATCGGGCGCACAATCACGCCAGGCGGCGGATCATTTTTTATCTGTCCGTACTCCAACTGGCTAAGATTCTGCGCGATCTCCATCGGCATGACTCCCCTGTTGTGGTAATGGCGAAGAATTGCTTCGTCGGAAATCTTAAGTTTGCGACCAATGAGCCTGGCGGTTCTGTCGATCTTTTCCCTCGCAAAGCTGAGTGTTTGCGCATCGGAAAAATCAAGCGGCGTAGGGAAATTGATAGCGAGATTGTAGCTAAGCCTATTTTGCGCGAGCGATTCGCCGTTGCGGTCTGTGATCTGACCGCGCGGTGCCGGAACATCAAGGATGTAAGTGCGCGCGAGTTTTTGTGTTTCAAACGTCGGCACAATTGTTTCCTCTTCAATTTGTGGAGGTGTGGTTGTGCTCGGCACAGCAGACGGCGCCAGCGCCTGGGCAAATAATGCGGTCGACGTTGCTTGGATCGAGAACGCGATGTACAACCCCCTTAAAGTTCCCCAGAGTGACCTCATTTGAAAAAGTGAATCTGCGAAATCTACGGATAAATCAATGCCTTTGCAGGAATTGATGCACTTCTTCGGCCAACTTTCGGCCAATCCCTTCCGTTGAAGCGATTTCCTCCACCGTGGCTCTGCGCAGGCGATTTACCGAGCCGAACCTCCGCAGCAGTAAATTCTTGCGGTTCTGACTCACACCGGGGCAATCATCAAGAATGCTTTCGCCGACTCGCTTTTTCATGAGCAATTGATGATACGCGTTGGCGAAGCGATGCGCCTCGTCACGAATGCGTTGGAGCAACTGCAAGCCGCCGGAGTCCATTGGAAGTTGCAAAGGCAACGCCCGGCCCGGCCGGTAGATTTCTTCCCTTTCTTTGGCCAGGCCGATGATCGGAAGATCGTGCAAGCCTAATCGCTGCAATTCGCGGCACGCGGATGAAAGCTGGCCTTTTCCGCCATCGACAATGATCAGGTCTGGCAAGCGGACGGCGACAAAACCTTCGTCATTCCGAGCCCCGAAAGCTTTCGGAGTCGAGGGATCCCGAGAAGTTACCTGTGGGTTTTGCGACGGGATCCCTCGACCCATTCGACTATCGCTCAGGGCAGGCTCTTGCTCGGGATGACGTGAAATTCGCGCCAGCGCATCCGCCGCATTCTCCTGCGAAAACTCCGCGACGTCGGAGTTCGCGTTACGCGCCTCCAGCAGAACACGCGAATACCTGCGCCGGACGACCTCGGCCATGCTGGCGAAATCGTCCTGTCCTTCCACTGTTCGCACTCGATAGCGGCGGTAATTGTCCTTATCCGGTACGCCATCCCGGAAACAAACCATTGAAGCGACCACATGCGTCGTGGAAATATTTGAGATATCGAAGCATTCCATCACGCGTGGCACCTGCGGCAGTTGCAACGCATCAGACAACGCGCGCACGTCCGCCATCGGATCGATCGCGCTCGGCAGACTGCCACGGGTGAAACGACGCATTGGCCTTGTCGTGTTGCGCAAATCATCAACCATGTTGCGTAGTTCGGCCGCCTTCTCGAAGTCCATTTTTTTTGCCGCCTTGCGCATTTCCTCTTCCAATGTCGCGATCATTTCCCTGGATTTTCCTTCCAGGAACTCACAGGCTTGGAGGACGCGCTCGCGGTATTGCCCTGCGCTGATTTCGCTTAAACGTACGGGCACTTGGTAGGTCGCTGATTTCAACTCACGCTCTGTGGGCGAGCCTCGGCCAAATGTGAGCACGCCAAATTTCTTGCGCATGAAATTCAATGTCTGCCGCAGTGCCCCGGCATGGGCATACGGACCGAAGTAGCGGCTACCGTCGTCTTTTTTGAATCGGGCCAGGCGGAAACGCGGCCACTCCTCCGACATATCCACCCGGACCAGGAGGAACCGCTTATCGTCTCGGAAGGAAACGTTGTAACGGGGCCGGTATTCCTTGATTAATTTGCCTTCCAGCAAAACTGATTCTGCTTCGCTGCGAACCGTATGTGTCTCAAAATCCCAGGTTGCGTCCAGCATGGCGCGCGTCTTCAAATCGGCTTGCGCCAGCTTGGACGGCAGAAAGTATGAACCCACTCGTTTGCGCAGGTCACGCGCTTTGCCTACGTAAATCACTCGGTTAAACCGGTCCCGCATCAAGTACACACCAGGCTTGTGCGGCACTTCATGTACCTTTTTCTGCAAGTCCGGCTTCTCTTTTTTTGATGCAGCCATCCGGCTGCGAATTTACGCACGAAGCAGCGGCTGGAAACCCGCTTCATTCCGCTTCGCCGGCCGCAAAGTCGCAGTCGCGATCCAAAACTGAAGAGCTCTCCAGCCGAGGTCGCGGACCTCGGTCCCGTGCTGCAGGTGCAAAAACAAAGCGCGCGGTCGATGTGACCGCGCGCCCATGTTTTATTTCGTTTTGGTCTAAGGTTTTGTCGTCGTCGTCGTAGTTGTTTCCTCGTGCTTAATTACGGCCGGTGGCTGCCTCAACACCACTTTGCGCACGACTACCCGGTCACCAACGTTCGTGTAATAGATCGTTGCCGGCATATCTGGCCGAATGGCTGACCAAGTTACGGTGCGGCCTTCCGGATCCACGATGGCCGTGTCTCTAGTGTAGTAGTAACGCACCGGCGCCACATTCGGCGCTGTCCGGAACATAAAGTAATCCGAATCCGGCGTGTATGTCACGATCGTACCTGCACTGTTGGTTGTTGTCGCCTGAGTTGTCGTTGTACCGGTTACCGGGTCCGCTGTCGTGGTAGTTGTTGTCGTCTGCTGCGCTAGCGCTGTCGCCACCGCCGTTGCACAAGCCACTCCAGCCGCCAACATTTTCACTAATCTCGTTTGTTTCATATTTGTCTCTCTGCTTTGATTGAATGGATGTTCTCCATTGTGTATATCTCCGGCTCCTTAGTGCCGGAACTTTTTCAGTTACGCCCAAATATCGTAAATTGCGGCTCGCGTGGTCGCATCCGTGGGCGTAGTCCGTTTTCTTGCGCTCGAGGGACGTAACGTGATGTTTATGCAGGGTTTACCCGGTTTCCGTGATTTCCTTCCGGACGATTGCGCAGCGCGGAATTACGTCTTTGCCCGCTGGCGCGAAGTCGCGCGGCGCTATGCTTTTGTAGAATGGGACGGTCCCCCGCTCGAGGCGACCGAATTATACAAAAAGAAGAGCGGTACGGAAATCGTCGATCAACTCTTCAATTTCACTGATAAGGGCGAACGCGAAGTCGCGATGCGCCCGGAGCTAACGCCCACGCTTGCACGCGTGGTCGCCGCGCATGAGCGCGAATTTAAGAAACCGCTCAAATGGTTTTCTATCGGCCAATTTTTTCGTTACGAAAAACAACAGCGCGGAAGATTACGCGAACATTTTCAGCTCAACTGCGACATTATCGGAGAAGCAAACCTTGCCGCTGATATCGAGCTCGTGGCGCTTTGCATCGATATTCTGCGCGCCTTCGGATTCACCGAAAAAGATTTCGTGGTACGAGTCAGCGACCGCGACTTCTGGACCGATTTTCTCCGCGAAAAAGATGTCTCTGCGGACCGATGGGACGAATTACTACAGGCAATCGATAAATTCGGGCGCGAGCCGCGCGAGAAAACAGCCGAGAAACTTGGCAAGCTCGCCGATCCGGTCTTTGCGATTCTAAAAAGCGGCGGAAAAAGTGAGAAGCTCGATAGACTTGTCGATGGCCTTCGTGCGCGAGGATTGGCGGATTTCGTTTCGATTGATGTCGGGATCGTGCGCGGACTAGCCTATTACACGGGCATCGTATTCGAAGTGTTCGACCGCGCAGGGAAATTTCGCGCCATTGCCGGGGGCGGCCGCTACGACAACCTAATCGCCCAACTAAGTGATGGTGCTGTCTCAATGCCAGCACTCGGTTTTGCAATGGGCGACGTTGTGCTCGGCGAGTTAATAAGTGAAACAGCTCATGTGCGTCAGAAATTGGAGAATGCAATCGCGAACGGTCGGAAGATCGACATCTACGTTGTTATCGCAAAGGAACAGTGCCGCGCTGATGCGCTAGGGCGAATTCAACAACTTCGCGACCGCGGCTATCGCGTGGACTATCCGCTCACGAGCGAAAAGGTCGGCAAACAATTCCAAACCGCTGAGCAACTCGGAGCGCGCGTTGCGGTCTTGTTCGGAGACGAATGGCCGCAAGTGAAACTCAAAGACATGAGCTCCGGCGAGCAGCAGCTCGTCTCAAAAGACGATTTTATGTCGCATGTGGAATCGATCGTGCGCTAGATCGCGCAGTCCTGGGGGAGCACATGCTGCCAGCCTGCGCCCCCCAAATCCAATTGTTGCTAATCGCTTGCGAGATTCTTCGCTTCGCTCAGAATGACGCGTACTTTTGAGCATCGCATGTATCGCACGCACGATTGTAATTCTCTTCGCAAGAGCGATATCGGCAGACAAGTCGCGCTGGCCGGGTGGGTAAATGTCACCCGCGATCACGGCGGGGTAATTTTCATTGATCTCCGCGATCGCGAAGGCCTGACGCAAATCGTGTTTCGTCCGGAGGAAAACAGCGAGCTTGCAAGGCAGGCGCATACATTGCGCGGTGAAGACGTAATCCAGGTTTCCGGTCACGTCGCTGCGCGGCTACCGGGCACGGAAAATCCAAATCTCGCCACTGGCGACATCGAAATCATTCCGAGCGAACTGAAGATTCTGAACCGGGCGGACGATCTGCCGTTCCCGATTGACGCCGAGCCGCACAACGAAGATTTGCGGATGACCCATCGATACTATGACTTGCGCCGCCCCCGGTTCGCGCGCAATCTGCGGTTGCGCCACATCGCGGCGAAGGCGACGCGCGATTATCTCGACAGCCAGGGTTTCGTCGAGGTTGAGACTCCGATTCTTTCCAAGAGCACTCCGGAAGGTGCGCGAGATTTTTTGGTGCCGAGTCGAATCACGCCCGGGAAATTCTATGCGCTGCCGCAGGCGCCACAGCAGTACAAACAACTTTTGATGGTCGCCGGCGTGGAAAGATATTTTCAGATCGCGAAATGTTTTCGCGACGAAGATTTGCGCGCAGACCGGCAACCGGAATTTACTCAGATCGACATCGAGGCCTCATTCGTCACGCCAGACGACATTTTCGCGGTTACCGAAGGAATGCTCACGGCAATCTTCAAAGCCACTCTCAACATCGAGATCAAGGTCCCGTTTGAACGACTCACCTATCGCGAAGCGGTCGGCCGTTACGGAAGCGATAAACCAGATCGCCGTTTTGCGATGGAGCTTGTGGATCTTGGAGAAATTTTTCGCGAGAGCAGCTTCAAAGTTTTTCGTAACGCGCTTGAATCCCGCGGTGTAGTAAAAGCCATTAACGCAAAAGGGTTTGCCGACATCACCATCGGACAAGCTGACGAATTAACGGAGATTGCGAAGTTGCACCGGGCAAAAGGGCTCGCTTTTATCAAGATTGAGAATGGCGAATGGAAATCGCCCATTGTGAAGTTTTTTTCTGAGACTGAAAAGGCAGCGCTGCAATCGAAACTGAAAATCGAGGAAGGCGACTGTGTCTTTTTTGGTGCGGACAAATGGGAAATCGCTTGTGAAGTTCTCGGACGATTACGGTTGCGCATTGCAGAAATGCAAAAACTTACGCCTGTTGCCAAAATCTGGGATTTTCTCTGGGTCACAGATTTTCCACTGTTTGAATGGAGCCCGGAAGAAAACAAATGGAACGCCATGCATCATCCATTTACTCGACCGAAAGCGGAGGACATGCGGCTGTTTAACGAAAGGAAGTTTCCCGATGTTCGCGCCGATGCATACGACGTCGTTTTGAATGGTGTCGAAATCGGTGGCGGCAGTATGCGAATTTACGAACCGGAGTTGCAGGACAAAATGTTTGAGGCTCTCGGGATCAGCCCGGAAAATCGGCAATCGCAGTTTGGTCACTTGCTTCGCGCACTGCATCTTGGAGCCCCACCCCATGGGGGAATCGCGTTCGGCTTTGATCGCCTCGTCATGCTTATTGCCGGTGAACAAGGCATTCGCGACGTGATAGCCTTCCCAAAGAACAATCGTGGCATGGATTTGATGTCGAATTCACCAGCAGACGTTGATGCTAAACAGTTGCGTGATTTGGGAATCAGGCTCGCAAGCACCAAGAAGAACGAATAAATTCTCTGGTTTACTCGGCAGCCACTAACGTGAAGCGCAATTAGCTGCTTCACTCTTCCCGCAAGAGTCTGGATGGATCGACAGTTAGCGCTCGCATTGCTGGAATGGCGGACGCTGCAACGCCGAGCAGCGCCATCGTCAACACCGCGCCGACCACGACCACGGGATCTCGCGGATTCGCTTGATAGACAATTTGCCCCAGCAGGCGACTGGCGAGGACACCTAACAAGAGCCCTAGCAACGACCCGACCATAAGCAGTACGATTGGCCGCCCCACAGCTGTTCGCATTACGTGTTTCGTGCCTGCGCCCAATGCTACGCGGATGCCGAGCTCCTTCATCCGGCGGCTCACGTTGTACGCCGCCATGCCGAAGATGCCCGTCACCGCAAGCATCGCCGCCAACAGGCCCATGATGCAGAGTGCTACGCTCGCTGCCCGGGCCGGGAACAGCGCATTCAGCCCCCCTAGCACTTCGAGCCAGCTCTGTACCTTGATTCGCGCATCCGGCTCGAGACCGTTCAGGGTGCGTTCGAGAGTGGCTGCCATCTCATTCTGTGCCCGCTGCGATCGTGCGACAAAAATCATTTGGTTCTGCTCATTTTGCGACAGTGACAGATACGCCACCGGCTGCTGCGACTCTTGCATGTTGTGGTATTTGCCGTCCTCCACCACGCCCACGACTTCGGCCAAGTGGCCCCGTACGATGAAACGCTGTCCTATGGCCGACGTGTCGCCCCACATCTTGTGTGCGAAGGTCTCGTTCACAATCGCCACATAGGGCGTTTCGGTGGTGTCCTGCCATGAGAAATCCCGTCCACCGAGAAGCCGA
>Ga0193713_1000279_pt1 | contig 17332 bp, 17 predicted proteins | sample H3a2metaG_FD_143054 | JGI IMG/M metagenome (GOLD analysis project Ga0193713, IMG submission 143054) | Soil microbial communities from a riparian zone of the East river system, Colorado, United States - H3a2 | ecosystem: Environmental > Terrestrial > Soil > Riparian zone | place: USA: East River... | reverse complement strand
GTGATCCGGGTCAAGGACGAGCAGGACGTCATCGCCGCGATTCATTTCGCGCGGGAAAACAAATGGAAGGTCGTGGTCCGCGGCGGCGGTCACAATTGGTGCCAGCCCACGCTGCGGAATAGCGGCTTGCTCATCGACCTGAGCGAACTGAACAAAGTCATCTCGATCGATGTGGGGGCCCGCAAGGCCGTCGTGCAGCCGGTCATCAGCAACCGGGACATTCAAAAGGTTCTAAACCCCAAAGGCCTCGCCTATCCCAGCGGCCACTGCCCGCAGGTCAAGCTGAGCGGCTATCTGCTCGGCGGCGGCATGGCATGGAACCAGGGCATCTGGGGCTCGGGCACGGAAAGCATCGAGGCCATCGAGCTCGTGACGGCGGAGGAAAAACTCATCACGGCGAGCAAGGACGAGCATGCGGAATATTTCTGGGCGGCGCGCGGATCGGGTTCCGGATTCTTCGGCGTCGTCACGCGATACCATCTCAAGCTGTATCCGCTGCCCAAGGCGATCCACGGCAGCACCTATTATTATTCCATGGACGACGCCGCAGCGGTCGGGGGCTGGCTCGGGGAAAACGCCGCGAAAATTTCGCCCGCCGTCGAACTCAGCCTCTTCCTGCGCGAAGCTCCCGCGGATCTCAAGGAAAAGACTGCCGCGCAAGGCGGCAAGGTCGCCATGGTGACAGGGGCGGCTTTCGCGGATTCTCCGGAGGAGGCCAAGGCCATGCTGAAGCCGCTGGAAGACTGCCCGCTCCGGCCCCGATGCCTCTCGAGTTCGTTCGCCACTCCGTTTGTTTTCGAGCAACTGTTCGATGCGTCGGGAGCGCTCTGGCCCGAGGGGCTGCGCAATCGCGTGGAGGCCACTTTTTCAAACACCTCGCCGGGCGACCTCGCGAAAGCGGTGAGCGGTCACATGACGAAATGCCCGTCTCCGATCACCGTCATTCTCTTCACCATTTTCACCGGCCCGAACGTTCCGGCCGTTCATCCGGACGCGGCTTATTCCATGAGCTCGCGGGTTTACGGCGGACCGTGGACGATGTGGAAGGATGCCGCAGACGACGCGGCAAACAGCCAGTGGCATGACGAATGTACCGCACTGCTCAGGCCCTTCAACATCGGCTATTACGTCGGTGAATCGGACACCGTCCACAGGCCGTCGAACGCCGTCCAATCCCTCTCGCCGGAAAACTGGAAACGGCTGGCCGACCTGCGCGACAAATACGATCCGGACGGCGTGTTCTTCGGCTACTTCGACGGTCTCCTCGACCCAAAGCCGTCATGATTCAGCGATTTCCATTCCGCGTTCTTGCAGCAGCGTTGGTCGCGGCGGGCGTCGCGCCCATGGCCTTCGCGTCTTCGCGCTTTACGCGTTATCGGTTGCAATCTTTTGGAAATTCGTGTGATATGAACTAGCACGCCACGAATTCGTCTGTTCCCCTTTCTTCGAGAAAACAACAAAACCACCCCCATTCCCCTCTAGAACAAACCCACAGAAACCATCAACACCATAGAAGAATACAAACACATGAGTACTACAGATATTGAAAGCGACGAGTATAAGAAACAATTCGCCCACGAGGCGACCCGGCTAGCCATCGAGTCCGTCGAGAAAGGATGGGGCGGACCGTTCGGAGCCGTCGTTGTTAAGGACGGCAAGATCATCGGCCGGGGCCAGAACCGGGTCCTTATCACCGGAATTCCGATTTATCACGCCGAGGTGACAGCCATCATGGACGCCTGCGCCCGTCTCAATCCGAAATACCTTATGGGCTCGGATTATTATGAGGGGGTGTTGGAGATGATTCCCCGGCCCGCAGGCTCTCCCGACCCGGTTCCGGAAAGGGCGAAGATGCTCAAAGGTTGCGATATTTACATCAACGGAGCTCCGTGTCCGATGTGCATGAGCGCGATCTATTGGGCGCGGATTGATCGGGTGTATTTCGGCACAAGATTGTCGGACACGAGCAAGATCGGCTTTGACGACGAGTTTCAATACACCGATTTCAAACTCCCATGGGAGGAGAGAAAAGCGATCAAATGCTTTCCCGATTTTGAACGGGAATACGCCCTGAAATCCTGCGAGGCCTGGCAAAACAAGAAAGACCGGCACCCTTACTGAGATAAACTAAGTACGGCGATGCCAGAGATCACCATCGAGCTGAACGAAGGACGGTCCATTGAACAGAAGCGCGCACTGTGCAAGGGGATCACCCAGGTCGTGGTCGAGACCTGCAAAGTGCCGGCTGACCGGGTGGTCATTACCATTCACGAGTCGGAACTGATGAACAAGTCCGTTGGGGGCGTGCTCTTCGCCGACCACGTCCCCACGGCGTAACCGTCACGAGCCACACCATCGCGCTAATGACCAACGCGGTGGGGTATATGGTGGAGAGAGCCAGCTTCACGGCAAAAATAAGCTTGCCTTGCGAAAAGAGCGCTTGGCAAACTCCGCGCCATGTCTAATAGCGAACACAATCAGGAGAGAAAGTTTGTGTAATGATAACGGTGTGGCGGACCGACGCCGAGTACGAGGCTACGCGGCGTCGAATGGTTTGGAACGATCGTATCCCTGAGCGGTTTCCCGGCGTCATCGTTTCTGTCACGTCTGATGCCGACGTGATCGAGGCGATTCGGCGGCGGTATAATCCCCAAGGCGTGTTCTACGGCACATTGGCCAGGCGTGAGCCGCGAACTTAAATAGATGGACTTAAACACAATCATCGAGGTTCAGCGTCCCGCCAATGCGGATGCAGTCACAAAATGGGAAAATGGTTTTGCATGGCTCGCCGGCGGAACATGGCTCTTTTCGGAACCGCAGATAAACACCCACACACTCATTGATCTTGAGACGCTCAAGTGGCCCTCTCTCAAAGCTTCGAAGGATGGATTAGAGATTGCTGCTACTTGCAAGGTTGTCGAACTCGATCAGTTCGTAGAAAAAGCGCCATCGGATTGGACGGCGGCGCCTCTTCTCCGCGAATGTTGTCGCTCGTTCCTTGCATCTTTCAAAATCTGGAATGAGGCCACCGTCGGCGGGAATATCTGCATGTCGCTCCCGGCAGGCCCGATGATTTCCCTCACAACGGCGCTGGAAGGCGTTTGCACACTTTGGCCGCGCAGTGGAAAGCCACGCGAAGTGCTCGTGATTGAATTTGTCACCGGCAACCATGCCAATGTTCTTGCGCCCGGAGAGCTTCTGCGCAGCATTCATCTGCCTGCGACCGCGCTGAAAAAGACCTTTGCGTTTCGACGCTTCACTTTGACGCATCTTGGCCGATCCGAAGTCCTGCTGATCGGCACGCGGTGTCCGGAACAAGGCACCTTTCTCCTCACCATCACTGCCGCCACTCTCCGGCCCGTGCAACTCCGTTTCAAAAGCGTTCCTTCCTCGAAAGAGGTGAAAGACGCCATCGATAAGGCTGTGCCCTTCGATCTTTACCTCGACGATACGCACGGCTCGCCGGCTCATCGCCGGCATCTCACTTATTATTTCGCCGAACAAATTCGCGAGGAGCTTTCAGCCTGAAAAATCCGATGAACTACAAAATCAACGGAAAATCTTTCGATGCTGAACCAAGGCCGGGGCAATGTCTGCGAACCTTCGTTCGCGATCTCGGTTGGTTTGGTGTCAAAAAAGGCTGCGATGCCGGCGATTGCGGAGCCTGCACGGTCTGGCTCGATGGCAAACCCGTGCATAGCTGTCTGGTTCCTGCGTACCGCGCGGCTGACCGCGAAGTGACAACCATCGAGGGTTTAAGCAAAAACGGAGAGTTGCATCCAATGCAGCAGGCTTTTCTCGATGCACAGGCTTTCCAGTGCGGCTTCTGCGCCGCGGGAATGATCATGACCTCCGCCAGCCTTTCCGATGAGCAGAAAAAAGACCTTCCTTTCCGGCTAAAGGGCAATCTTTGCCGCTGCACCGGCTACCACGCCATCGAGGATGCCTTGGCGGGTATCGGTCATGTCGAGAAGGATCGCGCGGGCCACGCCTGCGGCGCCAGCCTGCAAAATCCGCTGGCCCATTCCATCGTCACCGGCACCGCTCGCTACACCGCCGACGTAAAGATGGAGGGAATGCTCCATCTCAAGGTCCTGCGCTCGCCGCACGCCCATGCGAACATTGTAGCGATCCGAACGGAGAAGGCCCGCGCCCTGCCCGGTGTTCACGGGGTGTTTACCTGGGAGGACGTGCCGCGGCGTCCGTACAGCTCGGCCTTGCATGACGATTATCGGGTTGATCCGGACGACACCTATATTCTCGACAACGTCGCCCGTTTCGCCGGTCAGCGCGTGGCTGCGGTGGCTGCGGAAACCGAGGGAATCGCCGAGGAAGCCTGCAGGCTCATCGAGGTGGATTACGAAATTCTGCCGGCTGTGTTCGACCCGGAGGAAGCGATGGTTCCGGGCGCGCCGATTTTGCACGACAAGGAATTCTCCTCCCGCATCCAGCAGGCGGGGCGGAATATTTTTCTCCAGATCGAGAGCGAATACGGAAACGTGGAGCAGGGCTTTGCCGAGGCCGAGGTCGTCGTGGAGGGCACCTACTACAGCAACAAGATTTCCCACGCGCATCTCGAGACGCATATCGCGATTGCCTCGCAGAGCGAGGATGGGCGCATCCATGTCCGCTCGAGTACGCAGGCTCCCTTCCAGGCCAAAGCCAAACTGGCCTACCTCTTCGGCATCCCTCTCCCTCAGGTGCATGTGTATGCCGAGCGGGTGGGTGGGGGATTTGGCGGCAAGCAGGAGATGCTTTGCGAAGAGCTGTGCGTGCTTGCGATGCTGAAAACGGGCCGCCCCGTGAAATGGGAATTCACCCGCGAAGAGGAATTCATCGCGGGGGTTTCGCGGCATCCCATGAAGACCAACATCAAAGTGGGAGCAAAGAAGGACGGCACGCTCACCGCGATTCAAGTTCGGGTGGTGTCCGCCACCGGCGCCTACGGCAACCACGGCGGTGAGACGCTGGCCGCCTCGCTCAGCCAGTCGCTCCAGATCTACCGCTGTCCGAACATGAAGGGCCTCGGCTACGCGGTTTATACCAACATCCCGCCCTCGGGCGCGTTCCGCGGCTACGGATCGTCGCAGACCGTTTTCGCCGTGGAATCCGCCATGGCCGATCTCGCGCGGAAGCTCGGCGTGGACCACATGGAATTCCAACGCAAAAACGTCGTCGTCCCCGGCGATGCCGTGCACAGCATCTGGGAAGGGCCTTCCGATGCGGAGATGGGAAGTTACGGCCTCGATCAGTGTATGAATTTTCTCGAAAAGGCGCTGGCCAGCGGACGGGGTGAGCCGAAGCCGGAAGGCGATGAATGGCTCGAAGGCAAAGGCCACGCCATCCACATGCACGATTGCATCCCGCCTACGGAACAGCGCTCCGAGGCCCATATCAACCTGCGCGCCGACGGCACGTATTATCTTACCAACGGCGTCACGGAGATGGGCAACGGTACGATCACGTCCATGCGGCAGGTGGCCGCATCCATTCTAAATGCCACCGCTAGTCGCATCGAAATCGTCATCTCGGACACGGACAAGACGGCTTACGATACGGGCACCTTTTCCAGCGTCGGCACGAGTGTGTCCTGCAAATCCGTGAGCCTCGCCGCCGAAAATCTGCGCAACAATGTGCTCAAGATCGCCAGCGAGTTCACCTCCACTCCGCTCGAGCAATGCCGTCTCGTGGATGGCGCGGTGGAATGCGGCTCGCGGAGCATCCCGCTGTCCGAGCTATTCGAGTCCGTGCCCGACGCGCGGCATCGGCTGAGCGTGATGCGCAAAGCTTACGGGTCGCCGCGCACCACCTGCTTCAACGTGCATGGCTTTCGTATCGCCGTGAATCGGATCACCGGAGAAATTCGCATCCTGCAAAGCGTCCACGCCGCAGACGCCGGCACGATCCTCAATCCCATGCAGTGCCGCGGGCAGATCGAAGGGGCGGTTGCGCAGGGCATCGGCAGCAGTTTGTTCGAGCGCATGGTCTTCGACGACCACGGAAAAATGATCAATCCGACCTTCCGCAACTACCGCATCTCTGCCTTCGCCGACATTCCCCGCACCGAGATCTTCTTTGCCGACACCTACGACGCCTACGGTCCGCTCGGCGCGAAATCCGCCGGCGAGACACCAATCATCCCAGTCGCGCCAGCCCTTGGGAATGCGCTCGCCGACGCCACCGGCATCCGGTTCAACAGTCTTCCATTTAGCGCAGACCGGATTTTTGAGCAATTAGCTGAACTCAAATAATCCCTTCATAAATGAGCGAGCCCACCGTTCCTCGTCGCCGCCGCCAAGGTCCCGACTTGGTAAGAAAGATGATAGGATTTGTCGAAATAGGCTGTTCGATGGAGTGAGCGAAGCCATTCACCGTTTATTGCTGGAGGCTTCACGCTCGGGTCAAGCCTGCGCTCTCGCAACAGTTGCAATGGTGACCGGGTCCGTACCGCGGGAGGCCGGTACGAAAATGGTGATTTTCGAAGATGGCCGCATCGCCGGAACCATTGGTGGTGGAAAATTCGAATCATTGGTCATTGAACACGCCCAGAAGGCGATAGCCACCGGGAAGGCCGTCCTAAAAACTTATCCCCTGCACGAGGCCAGCGAAGAATCGTTCGGCGCAATCTGTGGAGGAGAAGTAACCGTTTTCATTGAGCCACAAGCGCGTGCGCCGCTTTTTTGCCTTGTCGGCGCTGGGCATTGCGCGCAGTCCCTGGCAAAATTGGCTTCGGAATGTGGTTTTGCGGTCACGGTGCTTGATGACCGCGCGGATCTGCTTGGATTGCCGCACTTCGATTCGTCCATTCGCTGTTTGTCAGAACCAACGGCAGAAGCATTTGTCCGCTCCCAAAAATGGTCTGAACGCGATGCACTTGTTCTCGTCAGTCGCAATTACCATTTCGACCGGGAAGCTCTTGCTGCAGCTCTTGAGAAGGGAGGCATGGGTTATATTGGAATGATCGGCAGCAAGAAAAAGGTGCTTAATGTTTTCGACGAATTATCCAAACGTGGAATCTCCAGGAAAGTTCTCGCCAGCGTTCGGGCTCCCATCGGACTCAATATCGGAGCCGATTCTCCAGCGGAAATCGCGGTCAGCGTGCTGGCCGAGGTAATCATGGTTTTGCGCGCAGCCGATGGCCGCCCATTATGCGAATCTCTATCGACGAACCAACAAAGACAAAAAATTGCGTCTTGAACGAAACCCCTTTCGCGTTCGGAGTCGTGATTCTTGCGGCGGGCGCCTCCACGCGCATGGGCACGTGTAAACTTCTTCTACCGTGGGGTGAGAAGACGATCCTCACCCATCTTCTCGATCAATGGCGGAGCACCGGAGCTGTACAAATTGCTCCTGTCATTGATCCGTCAAACCAGCCCTTACGAAAGGCTCTAACACATGCAGGGTTGTCTCCCTCCGATTGGATCGAGAACCCATTGCCACAACCGGGGATGTTTAGTTCTTTGCAGGAAGCCAGTCGCTGGACAGGTTGGCTTCCAACGTTGACACACTGGATTATCTCCCTTGGCGATCAGCCCCATATTGAGATTTCGACGCTGCGCCTGCTGCTCCACGCTGCGAGGAAAAATCCCACGCATATTTGCCAGCCGTCGCTTAACGGACATACCGCGCACCCGATTATTCTCCCAGCGAGTAATTTCAGAGAGCTGGCTCACCATGACGTTCCTGACCTTCGCACTTACATCCGGAGGCGGGAAGCTTTCCGCCTGCGCGTACCGGTGAAGGACGCGGGAGTTTCCGGAGACCTGGACACTCCAGAAGATTACACACGCTGGAAACCATAAGAGCGCGACGATCACGCGCGGGCACTACATGGGCGAAACTGATTTGCTCGCGTCGCCGATCCGCGTGGCTGCCTGGAAGTATGAGCAGAAGATCAATGGAGATTTTATGAAAAATGCAATGCTAACGATGATTACCGCTGGGCTGCTGGCAGTTATACCAATGAGTGCGCCAATGACTGCGCAACCATCCCCCGATGCTTCAGTCCCGGCTGTCTATACGAAATACGGGGACGTGAAGTGGGAGAAACTCCACCCAGAGTTGGGAGCCAATTCGGAAGAAATAGCAATCCTGCACGTGGATCCAAAAACAGGGGCGACACAACTCATGATCCGTTGTCCAAAGAATCATCATGCCCCAAAACATTGGCACACAGCTAACGAAACGCACTACTGTGTTTACGGCAACTTTGTCATGCTGGATCAGGACGGAAAGGCAGCGGATTTAAGTCCTGGTTCCTTTAATTACATGCCTGGCAAGATGGTTCACGAGGGGTGGAGCAAAGCAGACCAAGGAAATCTGCTTTTTATCACGGTTGATGGGCCATGGGATATCCATTTTGTGGATGGCCCACCTACACTGCAACAAGTGCAAGACGTGTCTAAAAGGCCTGAGCTTCCGGCACCGGCAAAACCGCCAGAAACCCCCTCATCCAATTCCAAATAGGCGTATTCAGAAGTCAATTGCGGTGATTGGAACCTAGCCTACGCGGCGGTCCGTGACCGTGGCAATAATCTTGTCAGTTGGTTCGTTTCAAACGGCAGCCCGCATCGCACCCCGAAGGAAATTTTAGCTCCTCCGGGGTCTGGTTAATCAGGGTGTAGAGGCGGCTGTCCTCGCTTAGATCTTCTAATCGCCAGCTTTTGTCTTCGCGGCGCTGCTCTTCTGAAACGCGACGTGATGATTAGAACCCGGAGTGTTCGCGTTTGCTGATCCGCCCAGCACGCGCTGCGCGTACTTTTTGTTTTCTACATATCGGTCCTCGTCGGACGGGACGAGGTTCCAACGGAGGTGTCCCATATGACGCCAACACTCCAGGATCATCCCGTGATCAAACGGCTGCCCTTTTGCCGTCGCCACCAGACAATTGTTCTCCCGATACGTGCCGGCGTACACTTCGCCCCAGTGAAGCTCAAGAGTTTTGAGTTTCAGCGCGTCCAGCGCAACAAGCAGGTCCGCCGTCCATTGGTAACAGTACCCGCGTTTCCTGAGGCCGTGATACACGAGGAAATTGTTGAAGATCGGCGTGCCAAACATGTGATACTGCCGCCTGAGCCGGCTGACGGTGGCATACGCGCAGTTTGCCAGGAGGGCCGCTTCGTTCTGATCCACTCTGGGCGAAAGTGATGCAATCTGCCTCGCGAGCGCTTGCGCATTGGCCGAATCATTCTTCGGCACTTCGAACCACAGGTTTTGTTGTTGCTGCTGTTCTCGGGCCGTAGCCGGCGCTGTAGCACTCGCCAGTATCGCAACTACGACAGCGAATCGCGACATCCCTCGAATTTCCGACGCAGCATGGCGTATCGAAAAAAACATTGAGCCGATAATGTCCCGTAAAATCTCATGTCACAAGCGACTTACTCGTTTCGTCCAAACATCGCCGTCCGTGTGTATTGACACGTAATCGGAGACAAATCGGCGCCTAGATGCCTTGAACGCGACACGAGAACCAGGAGATTTGCCTGCGCTCAAAATCCGCGTAATTCTGAACACTTTTAGTATGCCCCATCGCGCTTATCCCAAGTCAATCGATCCAGAATTAGCGCCGGGTGCGCACAATGCGGTCGACGTTTGTCTTCGATTGAAACAGGACGAGCGGGTCACCATCATCACCGACGAGGCGACTCGCGACATCGCAGCAGCTTTGCAATCCGAAGTGGAGCGGGTTGGCTCGGAGTACAACTTGTTCGTGCTCGAGCATCATGCCCGTCGGCCGCTCAAGTACATGCCGGAAATCATTCTTGATGATCTGGCGCGGTCGCAAGTCTCCATCTTTGCCGCACAAACGCAACCGGGCGAGCTCGGCGCGCGTACCGAAATGACGGCTGTTGTAAATCATCACCGGATAAGGCACGGGCACATGGTGAACATCAATCGCCAGATCATGCTCGAGGGCATGCGGGCCGATTTCCTAAAAGTGGACGAGCTGAGCCAGCGTCTGGTGGAGCGCGCTCGCAAGGCGGAACGCATCACCTGCAAGACTCCGCACGGGACCGAATTCGAAGCGGAGCTTTCACCAAAACTCAGATGGCTCAAGACCAGCGGCATCATCACACGCGACAAATGGGGCAACTTGCCCGGGGGCGAAATCTTTACCGCGCCAATGAATACCAACGGCGTCTTTGTAGTGGATGGCGTGGTGGGCGATTATTTATGCGAACGCTTTGGCGACCTCGAACCGAATCCGCTCACAATCGAAGTGAAAAATAATCGAATCCGCTCGCTGCATTCGGAGAACAAGGATTTGCGCGACGAGTTTCGCGCATACACCAGCACTGATGAAAACAGCAACCGGGTCGGCGAGTTCGCCATCGGCACCAACACCGCTTGCACCCATGTTATTGGTCATATTTTGCAGGATGAAAAAATTCCCGGCGTCCACATCGCCTTCGGTCATCCTTATGCCGAACATACGGGCGCAAACTGGGTCTCCAAGACGCACATCGATTGCGTCGGCCGCGACTTTGACATCTGGTTCGACGGCGAACAGGTGATGCGGGGTGGGAAGTTTCTGGTATAATTCGCCGTATGATTGCTGATGTCCGCGAACGGCTTTTAGCAGCGCCCTTTGTGCCGTTTCTCATCCGCACTTCAAATGGTCGCGAATATTTGGTTCCTACAGCTGGGCACGCGTTCATCACACCACGCGGGAACCGCGTAATTGTTGTCGCTGATGATGGCGCCACGGCTGTTCTAGGTCCCCTCCACATCAACAGCGTAATCGACTCGCAGCCGAACGGTGAATAACGCGCTGCGGATCTGACACGGTGGATCCGAGACTTCGCGCCGCTTTCAACGCTGAGTTTACGCCAGAAAAATATGCGACGCTGGCGCGGTGTGTGAATGAAACGGAGAAGTGGCCGGCGGATTTCCGAATTTCAGAGACGCCCATTTTTCTGACGCGTGAGTTCACAGATGAAGTCACGCGCGCTGCAAATGAGATTATCGCTCTCACGCGCACGCCGGAATTCGCGCAGCACGCGGCCTCGGCTGTTCCGAAAGGGTTGGAAGTTCCAAATGAATCGGGGCACCCGAATTTTCACGTGGTCGATTTCGCAATCTGCGCAGAAGGCGACCGGCTCGTCCCTCGGTTGATTGAGTTGCAGGCGTTCCCCAGTTTGTTCGCCTTTCAATTGTTGTTACTCGGTTGCATCCGCAAGGAGTACCCAGTGATTCCGCGCTATTGGACCTCATCGTTCGGCGGAATCAAAGACGACGCTTATCTTGATCTGCTACGCCGTACAATCATCGCCGAATCGGATCCTGAGAACGTTATCCTGCTGGACATCGAACCGGAAAAACAAAAGACCCGCGTGGATTTCGCGGCCACGGAAAAATTGCTCGGCATCCGGTCTGTTTGTGTCACGAAAATCAGGAAGCGCCAGCGGCAATTGTTCTATGAGCGCGATGGATGCGAAGCACGGATCGAGCGGATTTATAATCGCGTGATCTTCGACGAACTAATTCGGCGGCCCGATCTGAATCTATCGTTTCGGTTTCAGGATGATTTGGATGTCACCTGGGTTGGGCACCCCAATTGGTATTTTCGGATCAGCAAGCATTCGCTGCCGTTTCTCAAGACTCAGCACACGTCGCCTACTTTTTTTGTCGACAAATTTCCCGCCGGCGAAAACCTTGACGACTACGTGTTGAAACCGCTGTACTCATTTGCCGGGCATGGCGTGGACATGGAGCCGACTCCCGAGAGAATCGGCGCTTTGGAAAATCCGCATGAATGGATTCTGCAACAGAAAGTCGACTACGCGGCATTCGTGCCAACTGTCGATGGTAAGAAATCTAAAGCAGAGATCCGGATGATGTTTGTGTGGCCGGAGAACGAGCACGATCCAACGCTAGTCAATAATCTCGTCCGGATGAGCCAGGGCAAAATGATGGGCGTCGATTTCAACATCGACAAGACCTGGGTGGGCGCCAGCATCGCGCTGCACGAAGGGTAACGCTCGGCATGGACCGGTAGGGCGGGCAGTCCTGTGCCCGCCGCTTGCGATTCACGAACCACGGCGCGCACGGAGTGGCGCGCCCTACCAATAAAGGCCATGCGGTACGTTGAAAGCGCGCGTTATCATCGCGCACTCTTACGCCGGTTCGGTCGAAACCATCGCTTCGCCGGCGCCTTGTTCCAGAGCTTGCTCTACCGCACGCCAAGGGAGCATCGCGCACTTGACTCGCTGCGGAAACTTTCGGACTCCCTGCATTACGCGAAGATCACCCAAGCTTTTCGGCGCTTCGCTGGTTTCATTCGTTACGAGATCGTGAAATGCGCGGAGCATTTCCGTCACTTCCGCACGGCTTTTCCCCTTTAACTTCATCGTCATCAATGACGCTGAAGCCTGGCTAATCGCGCAGCCGCGGCCGGTGAATTTGATATCCTCCAAACCTCCGTCCGCGTCGAATCTGACCGCCAGATGAATTTCATCCCCGCACGCCGGATTATCCCCGTGCACGCGAACCGCCGCGTCAGGCAGCTCGCCAAAATTTCGGGGCCGGCGTGAGTGATCGAGGATTACTTCCTGATAAAGCTCTTCGATTTCCGGGATCATGAAAAGAAACGAACTGCGTACCCTATTGTCATGTTGAGCCAAGCGCTGCAACGAAATGCGAAGCATGAGGCCAGGCTTTCAAACATCTCTGGAGTATTAACTCACCGGCCGAGCAGATAATCAGAGATTCTTCTCCCGCGACTGCGGGATCAGAATGACACCAAGCTACAAACATCATGAAAAGAAACGCACCGCGGCGTGAAGGATTTCAATCATGCGATCTATCTCCTCCATCGTGTTGTAGAAGTAGAAGCTGGCGCGAGTGGTTCCTGACACACCAAACCGGCGCATCAGCGGCTGGTTGCAATGATGTCCACCGCGCATAGCCAACCCGTACTGATCCGCGAACGTGGTGAGATCGTGCGGATGCGCAGAGTCCATGACAAACCCAACGAGGGCACCGCGTTCTTCCTTTGGACCAAACACGCGAGTTCCCGGCAATTCCGTGAGGCGCTCGGTTGCATAGCGCGCAAGCTTCGAATCGTGTTCGAAAATTGCCGCCCGCCCGATCCCCTCAATGTAATCAATCGCAGCCGCGAGGCCGATGGCGCCTGCAATATTTGGCGTTCCGCCCTCGAACCGATGCGGCGCCTTCTTGAACGTGCTCTTGTCGAGAGCGACGCTCACGATCATTTCCCCGCCACCGTGCCACGGCGGCATCGAATCCAAGGCTCCCGTTCGTCCGTAGAGCACGCCGATTCCAGTCGGGCCACACATCTTGTGTCCGGAAAACGCCAGGAAATCGCAGCCCAATTCGCGCACATCGAGTGGCAAATGCCCGATGCTTTGCGCAGCGTCAACGAGCGTGAGTGCGCCCACTGCGCGCGCCTGTTCGCAAAGCTCGGCGACTGGATTGATTGTGCCGAGCGAATTTGAAACATGCGTAAAGGCAAACAATTTCACCTCGGGCGTGAGCAGCGCAGCCAGCTGCTCGAGCTCGAGAGTCCCGTCATCGCAAACTGGGACAAAGCGGAGCCGCGCACCTGTTCGTTCGGATAACAATTGCCACGGCACAAGATTGCTGTGGTGCTCCATCACCGTCAGTAGGATCACGTCACCTTCGCGAATAAATTTTCCGCCCCACGCCTGAGCGACAAGGTTAATGCTCTCCGTGGTTCCGCGCGTGAAGATGATTTCGTCCGCACTCGCGGAGCCGATATATTCTGCGACCCGCTGTCTCGCTCTTTCATACGCTTCCGTGGCGCGTGAACTCAGGGTGTGCAATCCGCGATGCACATTGGCATTCTCATGCTCATAAAAGTTCCGAAGCGCGTCGATCACCGCGCGCGGCTTTTGCGATGTTGCCGCGTTATCGAAATAAATCAGAGGATGACCATGTGCCTGTTCGCGCAGAATTGGGAAATCTTCGCGAAGAGCAGTCCAATCGACGGGCTTAGTGGCAAGCTTGTGCACACCACAATCTGCTACACGCGGCCTTACACGCCAGTCTATTCGACAAAGTTAAAAGAGTTACAAGAGTTACAATGTTGAAACGGAATGCAGCGCTGTCCTTTGTAACGATGTAACCTTTGTAACCTCTTTAACTCGCTTTCAGTTCTTCGTTCACCTCACCAAAGGCATTCACGGCGAATTCCAAGTCTTCACGGGAATGCGCAGCGGACACCTGCGTCCGCACACGTGCGGTGCCGTGCGGTACGACCGGATAAAAAAAGCCGATCACGTAAACGCCTTTCTCCAGCATGCGCGCGGCGAATTTCTGCGACTTCGCTGCGTCGCCAATCATGATCGGGACGATCGGATGCACTCCGGGTTTGATGCTTAGGCCGCGCTCGGTCAGCGCGGCGCGAAAATATTTTGTGTTTTCTTCGAGCTTGTCGCGCAGCTCCGTCGATGCGCTGAGCAATTCGAGCGCTTTCAACGACGCGGCGACCACTGGCGGCGCTATGCTATTGGAAAACAGGTACGGTCGCGAGCGTTGCCGCAACAGATCGACAATCTCTTTGCGTCCACTCGTAAACCCGCCGCTCGCGCCGCCGAGCGCTTTGCCCAGGGTCCCAGTGATAATGTCGATCCTGCCCATGACGCCGCGGTATTCGTGCGTGCCCCGCCCCGTCCTGCCGAGGAAACCAGTCGCGTGCGCGTCATCGATCATGGTGAGCGCGTCATATTTTTCTGCGAGGTCGCAAATCTCCGCCAGATTCGCAATCGTTCCGTCCATGGAAAAACAGCCATCGGTGGCGATCAATCGAAAACGCGCATCTTTCGCTGCGCGTAGCTGCGCTTCGAGATCAGCCATATCGTTGTGTTTGTAACGAAAGCGTTGCGCTTTGCAGAGCCGGATACCGTCGATGATGCTGGCATGATTTAGCTCATCACTGATCACCGCGTCTTTGTCGCTGAGAAGCGTTTCGAACAAACCGCCATTGGCGTCGAAGCATGACGGATAAAGGATCGTCTCTTCTGTCCCGAGAAATTTTGTGAGCGCGGCCTCCAGCTGCTTGTGGATGTCCTGTGTCCCGCAAATGAAACGCACGCTTGCCATGCCGAAGCCATGCGTGTCGAGCGCTTCTTTTGCGGCGGCAATGAGCGCAGGGTGATCGGCGAGGCCGAGATAATTGTTTGCGCACATGTTCAACACGCTTTTGCCATCGGCGATCGCGATGTGCGCTTCCTGCGGCGTGGTGATAACTCGCTCGGTTTTGAAAAGACCTTGTGATTTAATCTCATTCAGTGTGTGAGAAAGTTGGTTTTCGAATTCTGCGACCATAGATGAGCGATAACTAAGATGACGAGGCACGAATGTCGAATGACGAAAAACCAACCGTGCACTCCGCCTAGTCCAACTCGCCTCTCTACTGGCCAAGGTATGTGTTTTTAGCGCGCCTAAGGCGCAGCATAGTCAGCGACAGCCTGGGGCAACGCCCCAGGATTTCATGGCGACGGAACAGCGCCAGCGCTGAAAGCGCGATTCGCTGTGGGCTTAGATTGAGACGCGCTTTTTTCAGCGCGTGGTTTGCACGGCGATCTCTTTCCTGGAGCGATGCCCCAGGCTCGAATGAAACCGCTTCTTCGGCGCTAAGCGAGAGAGAAGGACAAGGCGACCCAACCGTGTGCTCCCAATTTTCGTTTACTAGAGTGCCAAGCGACAATTGATCAACGCGTACCCGGTTCGCCTATCCATCAACAATGGGCGATCCCGTCACTGTGGTTGAAGCATTTTCTCGGCTCTCTGGCAGAAAAACTTCAAAAAAATAGGGGATTAACATACTTGCCTCACCCGAGAGGGTTAGTATGGTGGCGCGGGATGGAATGGACGGCTCCGCAGTATAGCCCCAAAATTGTCAATCTTGCAGGGCGTGAACTGGCAGACAAGACGAGAATATTCTGGGATGCTGATTACGAACATACAATTGAAGTCGTAAATAATTGGCGAGCATCGCACAACTTTCCTCTTAATACTTTCAAGGTCGCGCTGTGGTATAAAACGAAGAAGGTTGACCAGCATGGCCTCGTTGCGCAGCGCATAAAACGCCTACCATCGATTCTAGCAAAATTGAGGGATCAGCCAACCATGCGTTTGACGCAAATGCAGGATATTGGCGGTTGTCGCGCAATAGTAGGAACGATTGAGCAGGTAACGCAACTAAAGCATCTTTACGAGCGATACGGCAAACACGAGCAGCTTCCGACCAAGGATTATATCCTGAATCCGAAACCTTCAGGGTACAGGAGCGTTCATGTGATTTATCGCCACTTCAATAAAGAGAAGCCTCAATTTAACGGCCTCAAAATTGAAATTCAGTTACGCACTAAACTTCAACACGCTTGGGCAACCGCAGTCGAAACGGCGGGTTTGTTCATGCGGCAAGCCTTGAAGGCTGGCCGTGGCGAGAAAAAGTGGCTCCGCTTCTTTGCGCTCATGGGAACGGCAATTGCGAATGCCGAAGGCACAGAGCCAATTCCTAACACTGTCACCGGCATCAAAGAGCTACGCAACGAAATCGCAGAGCATGTCACCGACTTAAACGTGGAAGAACATTTGCTTACCTACGGACTGGCACTCCATGTTTCTTCGCTACCGGAGTCCGTGGGAGCCAGACATTTCGTGCTCGAATTGGATACTAATGCGATAACCGTAACGGTTAAAGGGTACAAAAAGAATGAACTGCAAAAAGCGCAGGCCTATTTGTGGACAATAGAGAGGAGAATCGCGGAACGACCCGAGATAGACGCCGTGTTGGTGTCAGTTGACTCGATAGCTGCCCTCAAACGCGCATACCCAAACTACTTTTCAGACTCACGCGTATTTCTTGAAGCAATGAAACGAGTAATCAATCCAGGAGTGGCGGGAGCGTTGAACACTCTACCCAGACGCAAGGTCTAGCGATGCCGCTTATGGCTCTTATGCTGCTTGCGCCCGTTCTTCCATTGCAATTCCCGCTTCTGAATCTCCGCACGCGGAACTGATACAACCTGCGTTGTTAGTCGCTTGAATCGCTCGTATGGCGTTTCTTCTCGCTGTGGCTTCTGATGTTCCACTGACTAGAATCTATTACGGAGTCAATAAATGCCAAATTAGGATTGCATCCGATCTAGATATTTCCTAGGAAAGCCCGGTGGCTAAAGCAATACCAGGCGTTCCATATGAATGGCAGAATTTTCTCTTCTGTCTTTTGCTTCACATTAGTTTGCCACTTCTACCGCTCGGATTGGAGTTATGGTTCTCGGGAAAGATCGATGAGAGGTCTGTCGTGCTTACAGCGGCAATGTATTCAATTGCTATTGGTCTA
>Ga0193713_1000277_pt1 | contig 17379 bp, 9 predicted proteins | sample H3a2metaG_FD_143054 | JGI IMG/M metagenome (GOLD analysis project Ga0193713, IMG submission 143054) | Soil microbial communities from a riparian zone of the East river system, Colorado, United States - H3a2 | ecosystem: Environmental > Terrestrial > Soil > Riparian zone | place: USA: East River... | reverse complement strand
CGGCTTGACCCACGAGTTGCAGCAGCACGACCCGACCGGCCTCGCCGCCGCGCTGCGGGAGCGCCGGCTCGCCAAACGAGCGCTCGATCTCGCCGGGACGGACCTGCCCGCGGAGACCGCAACGTGGCCGGCGACGAACCCCGACTTACTGCAGCACGTGGAAGAGCGCCTGGCGCGCGACGTGGGGCTCGGGCCCGACGAGCTGTTCCTCGACTTCCCGTCGAAGCCCGGCATGCTGGATGTGACGATGCCGGTCGTCGGCCGCTCCGGAGGCGCCGCGCAACATATCGGCTTGCCCCGGGTGGCCGCGGAGCTACACCGCTCGGCTCAGCGACTGCGCGTGTTCGTGATGCGGCCGGTGAACATCCCGGCGAAGAAGATCATCGATCTGGTGACGACCCCTACCCCGAACGCCTAGACCTTTGGGGCTGTCGTCTCTCCCGACGTCCGCGGCCGTTTGCTGGTCTGCTGCGTGGTGTCGTTGGGGTCGGGCGCCGGAGCGTCCACGGAGTCCACGCGCACGATGATCGCCGTGATGTTGTCGAGACCCCCGTGGCGGTTGGCTTCGGCAATGAGCAAGTCCACTTCTTCCTGCGGCATCCGCTCGGGCGACAGAATCTCGGCGATCTGATAGTCCTCCAGCATCCCCGTCAGGCCGTCCGAGGCCAGCAAGAACACGTCCTTCGGCTTCACGGTCCCCGCGTAGGTGTCCGGCATGACGTCGCTGTTCGCGCCAACGCAGCGCGTGATCACATTGCTGTAGGGATGCGAGCGCGCCTGCTCCGGGGTCAGGTATCCCGCGTCCACCTGCTCCTGCACGTACGAGTGGTCCTTGGTGACCTGGCTGAGACGACCGTCGCGCAGGAGATAGGCGCGGCTGTCGCCGACCTGGCCGATGAGGAAGCGCGTCTCGTACAGCGCGAGCGCCGTGACGGTCGTACCCATCCCGCGCTTGTCGTGCTCGGTCAGCGTGCGCTGGAAGATCGCGCCGTTCGCGGTGCGGATCGCCGTCCGCATCCGCTCCGCAACCTGGTGGTCGTTCATGCCGCGCAAGGAATCCAGCTCGCGCGCCACGTAGCGCACCGCCATCTCGCTGGCCACCTCACCCGCCGCGTGGCCGCCCATGCCGTCGGCAACGATGAAGATGCCGCGGTCGGGAAGCATGAGGTAGCTGTCCTCATTCCCCGACCGGATGATGCCGACATCGGTGCGGCCCGCCGAGGTGATGTGCACGCGAATCCTAGATGAGCACCCAGTACATGACGGCAACGAACGCCAACATCAGCACGGCCGCGCTGCCCCCACACCCCTTCCCCTTCTTCTTCTCCGCGACCACCGGTGGACGCGCCTTCGGCTTGGTCTTGGCAGGCGCGGGAGCAGGTGCCGGGGCCGGCGCGGGTGGCGGCGCGGGTTTCGGTGGAGGCTTCATGGCTTCGATCATCCGGGTGCCGCCACCCTTGGCAATGCCCGCGGCGTCGTCGGTCGGCTCGAACACGAGCGCGACGTCGCCGAAGCGGACCGTGACGCCCGGCGAGAGCGGCATCTCCCCCTGTACGCGGTCTCCATCCACGAAGGTTCCGTTGGTCGAGTCGAGGTCCACAAGCACCCACACGCCCTCGCGCCGCTGCAGCTTCGCGTGCGTGGTGGACACCGACTCGTCGGGAATCACCAGGTCGTTGTAGTCCGCGCGGCCGATGTTGGCCACGGGAGTCTTCACGACCAGGCGCTGGCCTTTCAGGGCCCCAGAGCGAACCAGGAAGTTGCCGAGCACAGGTGCGGGTGCTCCGTGCATCGTCTGCTTGAGCCGCTCGCCCGCCCCGGCCGGTGCTGCTGGGGGCGCGCTGGGTGCCTGGGGCGCGGCCGGCGGCGTCGCGGTCGGCCCCGGATTAGGGTTTGGCGCCGCCTGCGACGCCGCGTCGGCATAGAAACGAAAGTTCTCGTCGCCGATGCGGATCACGTCGGCCCGCGCCAGGAGGCGCTGGCCTTCGACCCGCACTTCGTTCACGAACGTCCCGTTCGTGCTGGAATCGACGACGAGGTAGCCTTTGGGGGTCTGCACGATCTCGGCGTGGCGGCGCGACACGTCCTTCCCCGAAACCACCACGTCGCAGGTCGCATCGCGCCCGAACACGATGGACGCGCCGGCGACGGCATATTCGCGCCCGTCGGTGAGCGATACGACGCGGCCCCCGGTACTGGCCGTCGCCTTCCCGGCGCCTCGCCCCTCGGATTGGGCCTTCGCCATCGCTTCGGGGAGGTTCATCGCCTGGACGTATTGGGTACTGCCACTGCGGCGCTCGTCTACGAAGGTCAGCTCCTGACCGGCTACTTCGACCTTGTCGCCGTGGAGCAACGGCGTCGGATCCGCGCCCAGCCGGACCCCGTTGATCAGGACGTCCGCTTCTGGGACCGCCTTGGTGATCACGACCTGCCCGTCTGGAAGACCCTTGATCCTGGCATGGCGGGGGAGGACGCCGGCAATGGCGAGATGGATGGCGCTGCCGGGGTCGCTGCCCAGGACCACGTCCCCCGCGGGGATCGTGAACTTGCGCCCGCCCATTTCAAGTAACGCCATGCACGCGCTCCTCCCACCGAATTGTGGCCCGGCGGAGAAGTTACGCCGGGCGGTATAACCGGGCAAGGAAGCAGGGTTTACGTGGCCAGCACCGACTCTTCGCGGCCGATCAACCCGCGCCGCAGCCAGTTCCAGAAGAGCAGCGAGCCGACGATGACCGTCGCGTAACTGTTAATGAACCGCCAGATGAGCGTGTAGCTCGGCGTCAGCTCGCGCGGCACATAGAGCGACATCACGGCCGCCGACACCAACTCGGCGATGCCCGATGCCCCGGGGGTCGGGGCGAAGTACAACATGAAGGTGATGAAGGTCTGCAGCAGCAGGATGTCGGAGAAGTCCGCCGGAATGCCGAGCACGCGCAGCGTAACGTACCCCGCGAGCAGCTTATTGGCGTGCGAGGGCGCCGAAATCAGGATCGCCAGCAGCAGCGTGACGAGGCCCGTGGGGCTCCCGAATGCCACCATGCACTCGTGGGCGCGGTCGAGACCCGCCGACAGGGCCGTCATGCGCGCCGCGGCCCGTTCGCTGCGACGCGCCACCACTCCGGCCAGGCGCTGCACCAAGCGGCGCAGCGTGCTCGGGAAGAAAATGGCGACCAGCATGACCGCACCGATGAGCCCGAACAATGTGAGGCTGGTCTTGAAGAGACTGTACAGCGAGATGCCCAGGACCATGCCGTGCTGCTCCAGCGATCGGCCGGCGCCGGCCCAGATCGCGAGCGGCCCCGCGATTCCGAAGAAGGCCACGGTCGCCACAAAGGTGATGAACACCGACGTCAGGGCTTCGGGGAGTTGTACTCCGGCCCGGCGCATCACCCAGATGGTCATGGGGGAGGACCCCGACTGGAAGGGCGTCAGGTAGGCGCCCCAGGCCCCCATCCCGCCCGCCAAAATCATGTCGCGCAACCGGACGCCGGGGTGGACGTGGCGCGTGCAGACCCACAGCCGCAGGCCCCCCCCGACCCAGTCCATCGACGCGAGGCAGAGGCCCACCGCCACCCAACCCCAATGGAGCCGCAGAAAGGGAGAGAGGAGGACGTCGATCCGGTCGCCGAACCGAATGAGGTAGTAGCCGATGAGAATGGCGACAGCCGCCACCGAGATCCCGGCAAAGAGCTCGAGGCCGCGGCGCAGTAGGCGCGGGGTTAGGGCTAGGGCCATCTGAGCGCCAAAGCTGTTATTTTAGAAGGTTATGCGCCATCCCCCCGAGCAGGTCGTTCTCCGCAACGTGCGGCAGCACAACCTGAAGGGCATCACCGTCGTCTTCCCCAGGCGGGCGCTGTCGGTCGTCACCGGGCCCTCCGGCTCCGGCAAGAGCTCCCTGGCCTTCGACACGCTCTACGCCGAGGGCCAGCGGCGCTACATCGAGGCGCTCTCGACCTATGCCAAGCAGTTCCTCGAACGGATGCCGAAGCCCCTCGTGGATTCCATGGAGGGGTTGTCCCCCGCAGTCGCATTCGAGCAAAAGAACCCCACCACGTCGAGCCGGTCCACGGTCGGCACGGCCACGGAGATCTACGATTTCCTGCGGGTCCTGTGGGCGCGGGCGGGGACGCAGGCGTGCGTCCGGTGCGGGCAGGAGGTGAAGGCAGACACGGTCCAGGAGGTGGTGGACGTCCTGACGGGGAATGTTGTCATCGCGTTCCCATTGCCGGCGTCGGCTCAACGTCCCGACGTCGAGATCGCGGCCCAACTCCGCGCCGCGGGGTTCGTGCGCGCCCAGATCGACGGTGAGGTGGTGCGCCTCGATGAGGAGAACGCTGAAGGGCGCGTTCGCGGGGCGAAAGACGTCTTGGTCATCGTGGATCGGATTACCGCCGCCATCGAGAACCGTGCTCGTCTCGCCGATGCAGTCGCCACGGCGTTCAACGAGGGTGAGGGCGTCGCACTCGCCCTCAACAACGGCGACCGGCGGCGCTTCTCGGAGCACCCCACCTGCTCGGCATGCGGCACCCCTGCCCCGGCGCTCGCGCCGAACCTCTTCTCCTTTAATAATCCGCGCGGCGCATGCCCCGGGTGCAACGGCTTCGGCGCGGTGCTCGAGTACGACGAGTCGCTCATCGTCCCCGACCCCAGTCGCTCGCTCGCCGCGGGCGCGCTCGACCCCTGGACGAAGCCACGCTACGAAGGACGGCGCCGGCTGCTGCGCGAAACGGCACGCGCGCGCCGCATTCCGTTGGACGCGCCGTGGCGCGACCTGGCGAAAGAAGACCGGCGCTTCTTGCTGCGTGCCAGCGAAGGCCGCTACCTCGGAATCTTTCCGTTCCTCGGGGCGCTCGAAGACAAACGCTACAAGCAATACATCCGGGTCTTCCTGCGGCAGTATCAGCTCGCCAAGACCTGTCCCGCTTGTCACGGCGCGCGGCTCAAGCCCGAGGCGCTCGCGGTCCGCATCGCCGGCAAGACGATCGCCGAAGCCACGGCGCTCACCGCCGCCGATCTCGCCGTCTGGCTCGGCGCGCTGGACCTGCCGCCCTTCAAACAGGAGGTGGCCGCTCACATCCTTGGCGAGCTGACCGCGCGCGTCGGGTTCGTGCACGACGTCGGGCTGGGCTACCTCACGCTCGATCGACTGACCCGCACCTTGTCCGGGGGCGAGGCGCAGCGCATCGCGCTCTCCAACGCACTCGGGTCCCACCTCGTGGACACGCTGTACGTCCTCGACGAGCCGTCGATCGGCCTGCACCCGGCCGACGTGGACCGCCTGCTCGGTTTGCTGCGCCGCCTCTCGAGTGCTGGCAACACGGTCGTCGTCGTGGAGCACGATCCCGCCGCGATGCGCGCGGCCGACTGGATGGTCGAGCTCGGGCCGGGGAGCGGGACGAACGGCGGGCAGCTCGTGTACCAAGGCAGCGCCGCCGGCGTGCGCGAGGCGGGCACCCTGACGGGCCAGTATCTGACCGGCGAGAAAACCATCGGCGTCCCCTCGGCCCGGCGTCCCGCCGCCCGCTGGCTCGAGATCCAGGGCGCGCGGCTGCACAACCTCACCGGCGTGAACACGCGCATTCCGTTCGGGACGCTCACCGCGGTGACCGGCGTCTCGGGATCGGGGAAGTCCACGCTCGTCCACGACGTGCTGTACCGCCAGCTCGAGTCGCGACTCCGGGGGGCGCACAGCGCCAAGCAGCACCTCGGTGAGCAGGTGGGAACCGTCGCGGCGCTGAAGGGCTGGGAGCACCTCGAGGACGTGGTGCTGATCGATCAGGCGCCGATCGGCCGCACGCCGCGATCGAACCCCGTGACGTACGTGAAGGCGTTCGACGAGCTGCGCGCCCTGTTTGCCGCCGAGCCCTTGTCGCGGGCGCGCGGCTATACGCCGAGCACGTTCTCGTTCAACGTCGCGGGGGGACGGTGCGAGTCGTGCGAGGGCGCAGGGCACGTCCTTGTGGAGATGGTCTTTCTCGCGAACGTTTTTGTGCCGTGCGAGGCGTGCGGTGGCAAGCGCTTCAAGCGCGAGGTGCGGGACGTGAAGCTGCAGGGGCAGTCGATCGACCAGGTGCTCGAGTGGACGGTGGACGAGGCGATTCAGCGCCTGCACCGCCATCCCCGTCTGGGACGAGCCTTGTGGCACCTGCAGCAGGTCGGGCTCGGCTACCTGCGGCTCGGCCAGCCCGCGACGACCCTCTCGGGCGGAGAGGCGCAGCGCCTCAAGATCGCGCGCGAGTTGGCGGTGGCGGCGGGCCGCACGCGGGGGAAGCGCAAACTCTACATCCTTGACGAGCCGACGACGGGACTGCATCTCGACGATGTGCGCGTCTTATGCCGAGTGCTCGACCGACTGGTCGACGCAGGTCATACCGTGCTAGTGATCGAGCACAACCTCGACGTGATCACCCTGCTCGACTGGGTGATCGACCTTGGGCCTGGTCCCGGCGAGCAGGGGGGCCGCATTGTCGCCGAGGGAACGCCCGAGGATGTGGCGGAGAACCCGGCCTCGGTGACGGGCCGATACTTAAAGGATCTGGCATGAAACCGCGCCGAGCGGATGCACTGCTTATCGCCGCGACGGCGGTGTGGGGCGTCAGCTTCGTGGTGGTCAAGGAATCGATCGCGGTGGTGCCGCCGCTGACCTTCCTGGCGCTACGGTTCGCCATCGCGACGATCGCGCTCGCCCCGTTCACCGACTTTGCCACGCCCCCGTCCAGGGCCGAGCGGCGCGGCGGGCTCCTGCTCACCGCCCTGCTCGCCACCGGCTTCGCGGCACAAGCGGTCGGGCTGCAATACACGACTCCGGCCCGCTCGGCCTTCATCGTGGCGATCTCGTCAGTGCTGGCGCCGGTGGTGGCCTTTGCCGTGCTGCGGCAGCGGCTGCGCTGGATCGTGGGCGTGGCCGTCGTGATCGCCGGCGGCGGCATCTACCTGCTCACCGCGCCCGACGGCGGCGGATTGAACCGCGGCGACCTGTGGACGCTGATCACCGCCGCCGTGTTCGGCGGGCACATCGTGGCCGTGGCGGAGCTGTCGAAGCGTCACGATGCCCTGCGGCTCGTGTGGTTCCAGCTCGCCGGGACGGCGATTGCGGCCGCCCTCCTCGCCGGCGTGATCGAGCATGGCCGCATCGTGTGGTCGGCGCCGCTTGTCGGCGCGTTGCTCTATACGGGCGTCGTCGCCACGGCACTGGCGCTGGTCTGGCAGATGCGCGCCCAGCGCCATATGTCGACGGCGCGCGCCGCGCTGCTCCTCTGCTTCGAACCGGTGTTCGCGACGATCACGTCGTGGCTGTGGCTGGGGGAGCGGCTGTCGGTCACGCAGGGGCTCGGGGCCGCTTTGATCGTGGCGGGGATGATTCTGGCCGAATTGCCGCAGGATGCGAACCGGGAGCCGGCCGTGTAGGACTTATCTGACAGCATCTCGCAGGGGTTTGCGACATTGTACAGCGAATCGTTCATAGCGGGCCTTACGTTGCGCCTCAAGTTTCCTGCCGAACTCAAGCTACCACTCTTCATTAGTGGGCTGCTCTTTGTCGTCATCGGCGGCTTCTGGTGGGCGGCCTACAGGACCGTGCAACGGTCGGCCCGCGAGGCCGCGGCAGAGCGCTTGGAGCGCGTGACGCATCAGCTCCACGACAACTTGCGGAGCGGGCTGCCCCAACGTTTCGCCGACGCCCAACAGCTCGCCGCCCGGCCTGCGATCCGTGCCTTCCTCAGCAACCCGACCCAAAACACCCGAGCCGCGGCCGTTGACGATCTGACGCGATTCACAACCCTCGACTCGGTCAACGCGGCCGTCGAGGTCTGGGATAGTACCGGCCGTCCCTTACTCGCCGTGGGTCGCCCCTTACCTCCTCTCGATCCGTCGGCCGCGCGTCCCCTGCGCGACTCGGCCGCCGGTGTGGCGGGTGCCGCGTTCGGCCCGCTGCGCAGCCTCGGTGACACGGTCTTTTTTCCGGTAATCGCTCCGATCACGGTTGGCCGCAAACAGGGGTCCGTCGTCAATTGGCGGCGCCTGGGAAGTTCACCCCAGGGCCTGACACAGATCCGGGATTTCATCGGCTCGGGCGCCGCCCTCTACGTGGGGAACAGCGACGGAGATGTGTGGACGGATCTTCTCGGGCGCGTCGAGAGTCCGCCGGTTCCCGCCAGGGCGGGCGCGGGCCTGATCGAATACCAGCGGCCGGAGGGGAAAAGATTTGTCGCCTGGCGGATGCCCATTCGGGGTACGCCGTGGCACCTCCTAGTCGAATTCCCCCGCGAACGGGTGTACGCGGCCCATCGGATTCTCCTGCGGCGCCTCGCGCTGATCGCCCTCGGCCTCATCATCGTCGGTGGCCTTGGTGCGTGGCTGGTTGAGCGGCGGTTGCAGGCGTCCGAGGGCCGCCTGGCCGCGATCGTGCGAGCCGCCCTCGACGGCCACGTCACGATGGACGACAGCGGCACGATCGTCACGTGGAACCCTCAGGCGGAGACCATCTTCGGGTGGCCGGCGAGCGAGGTCATCGGGCGACACGTTGCCGACGTGATCGTGCCTCCCCTGCAACGGGACGCGCACCGGCGCGGCCTCCAGCACTTCCTCAAGAGCGGCGAGGGCCCGATTCTCAACCGCCGGCTCGAGCTCGTCGCGGTCAAGCGCGACGGAACGGAGGTCGCCGTCGAGCTTGCCGTCGCTCCGATCCGCCTGGGGAAGTCGTGGATCTTCAGCGCATTCATCCGTGACATCAGCGAACGCAACCAGCTCGAACAGCAGCTGCGCCAGGCGCAGAAGATGGAGGCGGTGGGGCGGCTCGCGGGCGGGATCGCGCACGACTTCAACAATCTCCTCACGGCCATCTTCGGCTATGCGGACCTCCTCGCCGAAGACCTGCCGCCCGACAGTGCCGCGCGGGCGGACGTGACGGAAATCCGCACCGCGGCCACGCGCGCCTCGGCCCTGACGCGCCAACTCCTTGCCTTCAGCCGGCAGCAGGTGCTCCAACCGGTCGTCTTGAATCTGAACGACGTCGTTGGCGATCTCCAGAACATGCTGCAGAGAATGCTCGGAGAGGACGTCGAGCTGCAGGCGCATTTCGCGGCCGATCTGGGGAACACCCGCGCGGATCAGGGCCAGCTCGAGCAGGTGCTCTTGAACCTGGCCGTCAACGCGCGCGATGCCATGCCGACCGGCGGGAAGCTCACCATCGAAACGGCGAACGTGGAGCTCGACGAGCACTACGCCCAGGCGCACCGGCCGGTCGTGTCGGGTCGATACGTGATGGTCGCCGTCAGCGATACCGGCGTCGGCATCGACCCTGCGACGCAGGCCAGAATCTTCGAGCCGTTTTTCACCACCAAGGAACCCGGCAAGGGTACGGGGTTGGGGTTGGCGACCGCATACGGCATCGTGAAGCAGTCGGGCGGCTACATCTGGGTGTACAGCGAGGTCGGTCGGGGCGCCACGTTCAAGATCTACCTGCCGCGCGTGGACGCGCCCACGACCGTGGTCGCGGCGCCACAGGAGCTGGCAACAGTCGCCGGTACCGAAACCGTGCTCCTCGCCGAAGACGACCCGTTGCTCCTTCCCCTCGCCCGCGACGTGTTGAAGCGGCTGGGCTACACCGTGCTCGAGGCCCGCACACCGGCGGACGCGATGGCCGTCGCGCAGGCCCACAACGGCATCATCCATCTCCTCGTGTCCGATGTCGTCATGCCCGGTGAGAGCGGCCTGCAGCTCGCCCGTCGGCTGCTCGAGGTGCGGCCGACCCTCCGGGTGCTCTACATCTCCGGGTATAGCGACGAGGCGATCGTGCGCCACGGCCTGCTCGACCCGGGCACGACGTTCCTACAGAAGCCGTTCAGTCCCGCCGTCCTCGCCCGCAAGGTTCGCGAGCTGCTCGACGCGCCGCGGCCGCCCGCCAGTTGAACTGCGCCTCCGGCTGGGCCATATTTCCCGCCCATTCCCGAGTAGCTCAGTTGGTAGAGCAGCCGGCTGTTAACCGGCGGGTCGCAGGTTCGAGTCCTGCCTCGGGAGCTTCCCACCTTTTGTGATGTTCCTCACGCTGTAGGGCAAGACTGACATTGCCCGCCCACTCACCAATTGCTAGCGTGGTAACCCTGCCCTAACGAGACGTCATGGGCGTACCGATCCGCTTGCTGTTGGTCGAAGACTCTGAAGACGACGCGCAGCTCTTGCTGCGCGAGCTGAAGCGCGGGGGATACGAGCCCGCGCATGAACGGGTCGCGACCGAAGCCTCCTTGGCCGCCGCACTCGATCGCCAGAACTGGGACCTCGTGATCGGCGACCACAGCATGCCGGGATTCAGCGGCATCGCGGCGCTCGTGCTCGTGCGGGGGCGCGGCCTCGACGTTCCCTTCATCTGTGTATCCGGCACGATCACCGAAGACATGGCGGTGGCGGCCATGAAGGCGGGCGCCAGCGACTGGGTGAGCAAGGGACAGCTCAAACGTCTCCTCCCCGCCGTCGATCGCGAGCTGCGCGAGGCGAAGGGGCGCGCGACGTTGCGCGCGACCGAAGCCAGCTACGGCACCTTGGTCGAGCACGCTCCGGTGGGCATCTACCGCTCCAACCCCGACGGGAAGTTCCTGGCCGTGAACTCCGCCCTCGTCCGCCTGCTCGGCTACGAATCCGCGGACGAGGTGCTTGGGGTCAACATGTCGCGGGACGTCTACGCCGATCCCGCCGAGCGTCAACGGCTCCTCGACCGCGATACCTATACCGACCGCGAGTATGACGAGGTGGAGGCGACCTGGAAGCGCAAGGACGGTCGCCTCCTCACCGTCCAACTGAGCGTTCGGGCGGTGCGGAATGGTTCGGGAAAGGTCGAGTACTACGAGACCTTCGTCCGCGACGTCACCGAGCAGCGGCGCCTGCAGACGCAGCTCGTGCAGTCGCAAAAGATGGAAGCGGTGGGCCGGTTGGCGGGCGGCATCGCCCACGACTTCAACAATCTCCTCACCGTCATCACGACCTCGTGCGACCTACTGCTCGAGGACTTGACCGCGAGCGATCCCAAGCGCGAGGACGTGCAGCAAGTGCGCCAGGCGGCGGATGGCGCCGCGGCGCTCACCCGCCAGCTGCTGGCATTCAGCCGCCAACAGGTGCTGGCGCCCCAGATCGTGAACCTCGGCGACGTCGTGTACGGCGTCGAGAAGATGCTGCGCCGGGTCATCGGCGAGGATGTGGATCTCGTCACCGTCCTCGGGCCGGACGTCGGCGCGGTCAAAGCCGACGTCGGACAAATCGAGCAGGTCCTCATGAACCTGGCGGTGAACGCGCGCGACGCCATGCCCACCGGCGGCAAGCTCACGATCGAGACCGCCAACGTCGAGCACGATCCGGATTACGCGCGCGAACAGGAAGCCGCCGCCGTCAGTCGGTTCGTGATGCTCGCCGTGAGCGATACGGGCACCGGGATGGATGAGGCGACCAAGGCGCGGATCTTCGAGCCGTTCTTCACGACCAAGGAGCTCGGCAAGGGGACGGGGCTGGGACTCGCCACCGTCTACGGGATCGTGCGGCAAAGCGGCGGCTTCATCTGGGTCTATTCCGAGCCGGGACTCGGCACGACGTTCAAGATCTACCTGCCCCAGGTAGACGAAGGCGCGGTCGCCGCGGCCGCCGGCGCCAAGACCGCCCCAGGCACGTCCCATCGAGGCACCGAAACCGTGCTGCTCGTCGAGGACGCAGCCGCCGTTCGCTCGGTGATTCACGAGGCCTTGGTGCGTCAGGGCTACGCCGTGCTGGACGCCCCCAACGGCGGCGAGGCGCTGCGCGTCGCCGAGAGCCACGCAGGGCCGATCCACCTCTTGCTCACGGACGTCGTGATGCCGGGCCTCAGCGGCCGGCAGCTATCGGATCAGCTCACGCGGATCCGCCCCGAGACGAGAGTGCTGTACACGTCCGGGTACACGGACGATGCCGTCGTTCGCCACGGCGTTCTCGAGTCCGGGATCGCCTACCTCCAGAAGCCGTTTACCGTGGAGGGCTTGGCGCGCAAAGTCCGCGAGGTCTTGGATGTCTAGCTCCGCGTGAGCGAATCCAGGCCCCGAGCCATAGATTCGTAGCTCATGGCAGAACGCCGACGGAAACCCTCGAAAAAGAAACCCCGCGTTCAGCCCGCTGCGCCTGGCCCTGCGGGCGACGCCCTCACCGTTTCGCTGCTCCAATCCACGCTCGAATCCACCGCCGACGGCATCCTCGTGGTCGATCGCCAGGGCAAGGTCGTGTCGCAGAACCGCCGCTTCGCGGAGCTGTGGCGCATCCCGCCGGCCCTGGTCGAGACGCGGGACGACCAACGCCTCATCGCCCACGTGCTCGATCAGCTCGTCAGTCCGGAGCAGTTCGTCAACAAGGTCCGCGATCTCTACGCCCATCCCGACGCGGAGAGCTTCGATGTCCTTGCGTTCAAGGACGGCCGCATCTTCGAGCGCTACTCGATCCCCCAGCGGCTCGACGGGCGCGCGGTGGGCCGCGTGTGGAGCTTCCGGGACGTCACGGCGCGCGCACGGGCTGAAGCCACCATCGGGGAGCGCGAGACGCTGCTACGGACGATCTTCGAGGCCTCCCCCGAGTGCGTGAAGTTGCTCTCGGCCGACGGCGTCCTGCTCCAGATGAACCAGGCCGGCCTCACCATGCTCGACGCCGATCGCGCCGAGCAGGTCGTCGGCCAGGCGGCGGTCGACCTCGTGGTCCCGGAGCACCGGGCCGCGTTTCGCGCGCTGGTCGCGCGGGTCGCGGGCGGCGCCCAGGGTCGGCTCGAGTTCGAGGTGACGACGTTCAAAGGCGCACGGCGTTGGCTTGACACACAGATGGTGCCGCTGCGCCGTGACGGCAGTGCGTCCATCGACACGCTGCTCGGCCTGACCCACGATGTCACGCAGCGCCGCCGCGCCGAGCGGGTGCAGCAGGCCACGTACCGCATCTCCGAGGCGGCGCTCACCGCGGAGAATCTCCACGGCCTCCTGACCCAGGTGCATCGTGTCGTCGGCGAGCTGATGCCGGCGCACAACTTCTATGTCGCGCTGTACGACGACGCCACCGATAGTCTGAGTTTCCCGTATTTCGTCGACGAAGCCGATCCGGAATACGACGTTCACCCGCGTCCGCTGCGCCGCGGCATGACGGAGTACGTGCTGCGGACCGGCGCGCCCCTGCTCGCGACGCCGGAGGTGTACGACGACCTCGTCGCGCGGGGCGAGGTGGAGCTGATCGGCGCCCCGTCCATCGACTGGGTCGGGGCACCGCTCGTCGTGAAAGACCGCACGATCGGCGTGGTCGCGGCACAAAGCTATTCCGAGGGGGTGCGCTACACCGCGGAAGACAAGGAGATCTTGATCTTCGTGTCCTCCCAGATCGCCATGGCCGTCGAGCGCAAGCGCGCCGAGGACGCGCTGCGCCGCCAGACCGACCTTCTCCAACAGATCGTCGAGCACATTCCCGTGATGCTGGTGTTCCTCGACCCCACGGGGTTGATCGAGTGGGGCAATCGCGAGTGGACCCGGGTGCTCGGGTTTACGATGGACGACGCACGCTCGAGCGACATTTTCGCAGACCTGTACCCCGACGCCGCGGAGCGCCAGCGCGTGAGGGACTCGATCGGATCGCCGACGGGCCTGTGGACCGATTTTCGGACGCGGACGCGTGACGGCCGGATGCTCGACACCACGTGGGCCAACGTGCCTTTGGCGCAGGGCGGGTGGCTCGCGATCGGCGTGGACATCACGGAGCGCAAGCAGGCTGAGAGCGCGCTGCGGCAGAGCGAAGAGCGCTACCGCACGTTCATCGCGCAGAGCTCGGAAGGCGTGTCGCGTCTCGAGTTCAGGCCCCCCGTCCCGGTGACCCTCGACGAAGACGCCCAGGTGGACGCCATGTACGCCAGCGCCACGGTAGCCGAGTGTAACGACGCGATGGCCCGGATGTACGGCTTCGCCGAGTCACGCGAGCTCACCGGCGCGCGGCTCGCCGATCTCCACGATCAGGGCGACCCGGCGAACCGCGAGCAGATGCGCAGCTTCATCCGCGCGGGGTACCGCTTGGCGGATTCAGAGACGCGGGAGCGGGATCGTGAGGGCAAGCCGCACGTGTTCTTGAACAACGTCGTGGGTTTCGTCGAGAATGGGCACTTGGTGCGGGTCTGGGGCACGCAGCGCGATGTCTCCGAGCAGCGCCGCCTCGAGGAGCAGTTCCGCCAGTCGCAGAAGATGGAAGCCGTCGGGCAGCTGGCGGGCGGCATCGCCCACGACTTCAACAACCTGCTCACCGCGATCCTCGGCAACACGCAGCTGCTGCTGCGCGACCTGCCCCCCGGCGACGCGATGCGCGCCGACGTCGAAGAGATCCGCAAGGCGTCGGAGCGTGCCGCCGGACTCACCCGCCAGCTCCTCGCCTACAGCCGCCGTCAGATGCTGCAGCCCGAGATCCTCGACTTGAACGTCGTCGTGGGGGAGATGGACCGGATGCTGCGCCGGCTCATCGGCGAGCACATCGCGCTCGTGACCGTCCCTGCCCCGGACCTGGGCCACGTGCGGGCTGATCCGAGCCAGATCGAGCAAGTCCTGGTCAATCTCGTCGTGAACGCCCGCGACGCGATGTCGGAGGGCGGCCGGTTGACGATCGAGACCGCCAACGTCGACCTCGACCAGCGCTACGCCCAGGACCACCTCGGCGCATCTCCCGGCGCCTACACGATGCTCGCCGTGACCGATACCGGAACGGGCATGGATGCCACCGTCCGCGCTCACTTGTTCGAACCGTTCTTCACGACAAAAGAAGTCGGCAAGGGCACGGGCTTGGGTCTCGCGACGGTATACGGAATCGTGAAGCAGAGCGGCGGCCACATCTCCGTGTACACGGAGCTCGGCCGGGGCAGCAGTTTCAAGGTGTATCTGCCGCGCGTCCACCAACCGGCGCCGTCCCCGGCGCCGGCGGCGCCCCGCCCGGGCATCACGCGCGGCTCCGAAACCGTGCTCGTGGTCGAGGACGATGCCGCCGTCCTGGGGTTGACCTGCCGCGCCCTCGAGGCCGAAGGCTACACCATCCTGTGCGCCTCCGACGGTACCGACGCGCTGCGCATCGTCGAGCGGCACGGCGGTGAGATCCACCTCCTGCTCACTGACGTCGTGATGCCGGGGATGAGCGGACGCGAGTTGGCCGAACAGATGGCCGCGCGGCGCGTTGGGATCCGGATTCTGTATATGTCCGGCTATCCCGGCGACGCGGCGGTGCATCACGGCGCCTTCGTGCGCGGCAGCGCCTTCCTGCAAAAACCCTTCTCCCCCGACGGCCTGACCCGCAAAGTGCGGGAGACGTTGGACGCGTGAGCGAAGACCTCCGCGCGGCCTTGGAGCGGGCGGAGGGGGCGCTCCGCGAATCGCAGCGGCAGTATCGCGAGATCTTCGAGCTCGCGTCGGTTGGGATCTTCCGGTCCACGCCGGAGGGCCGCATCCTGCTCGCCAATCCAGCCCTCGCGATGATGCTCGGCTACGACAGTCCCGACGATCTGCGCGAGCTGGAGCTCGGCCGCGACATTTACTTGCGTCCCGAGGATCGCGCGGCGCTCATCGCCCGCTACGAGGCCTCAGCCGAGCCCTGGATCGTCGAGGTCGAATGGCGGAAACGGGACGGCACGCCGTTGTGGGTGCAGATCAGCGCGCACGCCGTGCCGGCCGACGCCGGCTGCGCGCTGTACTTCGAAGCCTTCGTGCAGGACGTCACCGAGCGCCGGCTGTCCGTCGACGCGCTCCGCCTCAGCGAGGCGCGCTATCGGGCGTTGGCCACGAACCTGCCCGATACGTCCGTGTTCCTGTACGACCACGACTTGCGCTATGTGCTCGTGGACGGATCGAGTCTCGCGGGCGTCGGCACCTCCAAGGAGGCGTTGGAAGGCCGGACGATCTTCGAGGTCCTGCCCGTGGATGTGTGCGAGCGGCTGGCCCCGCTACGGCGCGCCGCCTTGGCCGGGCAAGTCGTCGAGTTCGAAGAATCTTACGGCGGCCGCACTCACGCTGTCCATCTCCTGCCGATACGGGACGCGACCGGCGTGGTCATCTACGGCATGGGCGTCGCGGTGGACATCACGGGGCGCAAGCACGCCGAGCAGGCGCTGCGCGAGTCCCAGGAGCGTTTGCAGTTGGTGGCGCGCGCCACGAACGACGCGGTGTGGGACTGGGATCTCGTCACGGACGAGGTGTGGTGGGGAGACGGCTTCCTGAAGATGTTCGGGTATGCACCCGAAGAGATCGAGCGGAGCGTGGAGTCGTGGTACAAGCGTTTGCACCTCGAGGACCGGGAGCGAGTGATCACGGCGATCCGCGCGGCGATCGACGGGGGCGAAACCTCGTGGTCCGATGAGTACCGCTTCCGCCGCAAGGACGGCGGATATGCCGAGATCTTCGACCGCGGTTACGTCATCCACGACGCGAACCGCCGTCCCGTCCGCATGGTCGGCTCCATGATGGAGGTGTCGGAGCGCAAGCGCACTGAGGCCCAGCTTCGCAACCTCGCCGCCCGGCTCGAGGCGATTCGCGAGGAGGAGCGGACCCGCATCGCCCGTGAGATTCATGACGAGGTCGGCCAGGCGCTGACCGCGCTCAAGATGGACCTCGCCTGGCTGGGCAAGAAGGTCCCACCCCGCGGGACCCCGGTGCGCAAGAAGCTGCTCGGCATGGAGAGCGTGATCGACGCCACCATGGATGCGCTGCACCGCATCCTCGCCGAGCTGCGTCCCGGCGTGCTCGACGACCTGGGCCTGCCGGCGGCGATCCGCTGGCTCGCGGAGGAATTCAAACGGCGCACGGAGATCGCTTGCACGGTGCAGATGACGGGTGGCGAACCGGGCCTCGACAGTGGCCAGGCGACGGCGGTCTTCCGGATCCTGCAGGAAGCCCTCACCAACGTCGCCCGCCACGCCCGGGCTCGGCACGTCGAGATCCGGCTCCACGTCTTGCCGACCGCGTTCGAGCTCGTGGTCACTGACGATGGGCGCGGCATCACCGCCGCGGAGCTCGAGGCCGCCGGGACGCTGGGAATCCTCGGCATGCGCGAGCGCGCCCTGACCTGGCACGGCCGCGTCACCGTTCACGGCGCGTCGGGACACGGCACCACAGTGCGCGTGTTCATGCCGGTGGACCGGGTCGCAAGAGCGGTGAGCGCCGGATGATCCGCCTCGTCATTGCGGACGACCACCCGCTAGTGCGCGCCGGCGTCCATCAACTCGTGGGCGAAGAACCGGACATTCAGGTCGTGGGCGAAGCGGTGGACGGGCACGACCTGCTCGCACGCCTCCCGAACACACCCGCCGACGTGGTGATTCTGGACGTCACCATGCCCGGCCCCGGGTTCCTGCCTCTCCTCGCCCGGCTGAAGGAGGAGCAT
>Ga0193713_1000276_pt1 | contig 17386 bp, 14 predicted proteins | sample H3a2metaG_FD_143054 | JGI IMG/M metagenome (GOLD analysis project Ga0193713, IMG submission 143054) | Soil microbial communities from a riparian zone of the East river system, Colorado, United States - H3a2 | ecosystem: Environmental > Terrestrial > Soil > Riparian zone | place: USA: East River... | reverse complement strand
AATCCCGTTCTCTATTCTGCGTTACGTCTGCGCGAAGAACTGGCCAAAGTAGATAAACTTTATCCGAATCACAAAGACTATGTCCTTGTCGGGCACAGTATGGGGGGATTGCTTTCGCAGGCGCAGGTTACGAGCATGACCCGCGCTGATTGGGAGCAAACACTGGGGGAACCAGGCATGCAGCTCTTCGCCACACTGCGACCGACCGATCTTGTTACGAAAGCCACGACTTTCAAGGCCAACCCCCGCATCAAGCGAGTCGTCTTCATTTGTACTCCCCATCGCGGCAGCAAAATGGCGTCAGGCGGCATCGGCGCATTTGCCATAAAGTTGATATCGCTTCCGGTCGACCTTGTCACAACGATGAAAAGCGAGATCCCTGCGGAAACGCTGAGGAAGATCAACAATGGCAGGCTCCCTAACAGCGTCAGCAACCTTGCGCCAAAAGCGCTGTATCTCGCGGTTCTGAACAAGCAGCCAATCCAGGCGCCCTACAACTCAATCATTGGTAACCGCGGTAAGCCGGGACCGCTCGCGGACAGCAGTGACGGCGTCGTGCCTTACTGGAGCTCTCATTTAGATGGGGCGCAATCCGAATGCATTGTGCCCGGTCCACATGGATCGTGTGAACTTCCCCAAACGATTGCTGAGCTCGATCGGATTTTGCGTTTACATCTCAAGACCGGCAGTGGCCGAGGCACTGGCATATTAGCCACAGCGGATTGATGGCAGCGATCAAGTTGATTTTGGCTATTCCCTTAGCCATCATCGCTATCGCCTGGGCATTTGGCGCCGTATGGTTTGACGCTCCATTCGGAGCGGGCAACTGGGTGGCAGCGGTACTGCTCGCGATCACGTTTGTGGTCGTGCTGCTATTCGTTAGGCCGTTCGGGCGAAAACTAGGCATCTTCGGCGTGCTCTTTGCCGGAGTGCTCATCTGGTGGCTGACGCTTTCGCCGACCAACGATGGCGACTGGCAACCAGACGTGGCCCAGAAAGCGTGGGCCGACATTCAAGGCGACGAAGTGACGTTGCACAACGTACGCAACTGCGACTACAGGACCGATACCGACTACACCCCGCATTGGGAGACGCGCACCGTGCGACTCTCGCAGATCACTGGCATCGACCTCGCCATCGATTACTGGGGCTCACCCTGGATCGCGCATCCCATTGCCAGCTTCCAATTCGCTGACGTGCCGCCGCTCTGTTTCTCCATAGAAACGCGCAAGAAGCTTGGCCAAACATACTCGACCATCGGCGGGCTCTACCGGCAGTTCGAACTCATCTACATCGTGGCCGATGAGCGCGACGTGATCCGCGTGCGCACAAACTACCGCAAAGAGGATATCTATCTTTACCGCACAACGGTTTCGCCGGCGCAGGCGCGCGAACGTTTTCTTGAATACATCCATTCCCTTAACGCTCTGCGGAACAAGCCGCGCTGGTATAACGCCATCACCACCAACTGTACGACGAGTATCCGTACGCAGCACCCAGCCAACGAGCGCGTGCCATGGGATTGGCGCATCCTGCTCAATGGCAAAGGCGACGAACTGCTGTATGAACGCCATGTCATCGTCACGAGCGGACTTCCCTTTGCCGAGCTCAAAACCCGAAGCCTGATCGACACCCGCGCCCGCGCCGCTAACGACTCTCCCGATTTCTCAAAGCTGATCCGTGAAGGTTTGCCTTTCGTGGTTCAGTCCGATCCGTGAGGAGCTCTTTTGACCGGTCGCTACTTGTTATTCTTGTCTTATTCGCCGCATGGGTGTCGGCCGCAGCGGAAGATGGCTTGGGAAAACGGCCACGGCTCGACTCACACAGCAGACTTGGGGGTTGCCAAACGTCTCCCGAGTATTCCGGTTGTCCTCAGCGCTAACTTGGAAAAAACGTTCCACGGCGACGATAAGGAGTTTCGGGTGAACTTCACATGACTTACTATTTCGAAAGGTAGACGCGCCAAAATGACCGAATTACGAAACAAGTCGTGCTCGTGTAGGCCTAAAGTCCAATATTGCCATCGCACAACGGGGGGTAAATTCGACGATCATAACGCCAGTGAGGCTAACCGGAAAGAAATTGTAGTCTCGTTCACTGACAAACTGACCCATCGCTACCATTGAAAAGCAATATTCTGATTGCTTGTTTATGTATCTGCGTCGCCGTCGTTCATGCGGAAACGTCGGAGTCGTCCGCGTTCGCGCCGACGATTCCAAACAAGAATTCTCCGCCAGGCAAAGCGCCGGAGGGAATGGTATGGATTCCTGGCGGAGAATTTTCGATGGGCGCAACTGTGAACGGTGAGGGCGGTCGCGAAATGCCGATGGCGTCTAACGACGCTGGTCCGGTGCATCGCGTTCGCGTAGATGGATTCTGGATGGATGCAACGGCAGTGACGAACGACCAGTTCGAGAAATTCGTTAAAGCAACCGGTTACGTCACAATCGCGGAACGCACGCCAACAAAAGAAGAGTTTCCCACTGCGCCTGCCGAAAATCTGGTTGCGGGCTCGGTTGTGTTCGCGCCGCCCGATCACGAAGTTGAACTGAACGATCATTTTCAATGGTGGAGTTATGTGAAAGGCGCGAACTGGCGTCATCCGCTGGGACCAGAGAGCGATATCAAAAATAAGGAGAAATATCCTGTCGTCCAAATCGCTTACCCCGACGCGGAAGCTTATGCGAAATGGGCAGTCAAACGTTTGCCGACCGAAGCCGAGTTTGAATTTGCGGCCCGCGGTGGTTTGTCGGGAAAAGTCTATGTATGGGGCGATGAGTTTCGCCCTGGCGGAAAATGGATGGCGAACACATGGCAGGGAAAATTTCCAGTTAAAGATGCGGGCGAGGATGGCTATGCTGGAATCGCACCAGTGAAATCATTTTCGCCAAATGGTTACGGTCTTTACGACATGGCGGGGAATGTCTGGGAATGGTGCAACGATTGGTATCGCCCTGATTATTACAAGACTCTGGCCGATAAAGGTGGCGTAGCGCACAATCCGCAAGGGCCTGATTCGCCATTTGATCCTTCCGAGCCTAATGAGAAAAAGCGCGTGCATCGCGGCGGCTCGTTCCTCTGTAACGAACAGTATTGTTCGCGCTACATCGTGGGTACCCGCGGCAAAGGTGAGGTCAACACCGGCACAAATCACCTCGGTTTTCGATGCGTTCGATCACTGGAGAACGTCGCGCAGCGCACAAGGCAGAATTAATTCTCGTGACGGGCAACCATTATCAAGTAAACAGTAGACAAAGCGAGCAAAACTTATGAAGCCAAGAACCCTTCAATCCACATACCGTGGAAAATTATTTCACGGGGTGATCGCCATTTTCTTTCTTGGGCTGTTAACGCCGGTCCATTCCCAGACCCCGGCGCAGCAGGCCGATTCGCAGGTCATGACCACCACGACCTCAGACACGGAACAGGCTCCCAAGCTACCTAATGATCAATTGGATTCGCTGGTTGCGCCGATTGCGCTATATCCCGACCCGCTCCTGGCTCAAACGCTCGCTGCTGCCACTTATCCGCTTGAAATTATCCAACTTCAGCAGTGGATGGAACGGAACAAGGATTTGAAAGGCAAAGCGCTGGCGGACGCAGTGGCAAAGCAGCCGTGGGACCCAAGCATACAGGCATTGGTGGAGTTTCCAGACGTGGTACAGCGCATGGCCGGCAATATCCAGTGGACGACGGATTTGGGAAACGCATTCCTGGCGCAGCAATCTGACGTGATGGGCGCAGTTCAGCGTATGCGGGCGAAAGCTCAGGGTAAGGGAACTCTAAAGACCAGCGCCCAACAGACAGTGCAAACCCAGGCAGTGGATGGGGGTAAACAGGTTATCGAGATTCAACAAGCCAATCCCGATGTGGTTTACGTTCCCTCATATGACCCAGCGGTTGTTTACGGACCACCTCCGCCCCAGTATCCTTACTACCCTTATACCTATCCGGGCTACGTGCCAGGGACAGCTTTGGCGTGGGGCGCGGGAATTGCGCTAGGTGCTGCCGCTTGGGGCGCCTGGGGCGGCGGCGGCTGGGGCTGGAATTGCGGATGGGGCCACGGCAATGTCGACGTCAACGTCAACAACAAGTACGTGAACAACTATAACAAAAACGTTAACAAGAACTTTAACCAAGCAAACCTCAACAAGCAGGGAGGCGCCTGGCAGCACAATCCGCAACACCGCGGAAATGCACCCTACGGGAACAGGCAAACGGCAAATAAGTTCGGCGGTCAGGGTGCTGGTGCTAATCGCCCTGGCGGAGCCGGAGCTGGAAACCGCCCCGGTGGTGGCGCTGGAGCTGGCAATAGGCCCGGCGGTGGTGCTGGAGCTGGAAATCGTCCGGGCGGCGGAGCCGGAGCTGGAAACCGCCCCGGTGGTGGCGCTGGAGCTGGTAATAGGCCCGGTGGTGGCGCAGGAGCTGGTAATAGGCCAGGTGGAGGCGGAGCTGGAACTCGTCCAGGTGGAGGCGGAGCTGGAGCTCGTCCGGGCGGCGGTACCGCTAAGAACCAAGTCGGTAATCGCACCGCATCATCGCGGCCTAGTTCCGCTTCTCGGGGCGGAGGATTTAGCGGCGGAAGTGGAAACCACGCGCGAGCCAGCAGCAGCAGAGGCGGTCATAGCATGGGGGGTGGCGGAATGAGTCGCGGTGGAGGAGGAGGAGGCGGACATCGCGGCGGTGGCGGTGGCGGAGGCAGAGGAGGCGGCGGCAGAGGAGGAGGAGGAGGCGGCGGTCGGAGATAAGCAAACCATCAATTGAAAAAACAATGAGAACAAGACTACACATTATGAATTCGTTGAAAATTTCTCTGATTCCTTCTACGATGCTTTTCTTTTGCTTGTTAGGCTTGGTCACCCAAGCGGCGCCGGAGCCAAAACAAGAGTCAACTGCGGCGGCATCGCAGCTACAACAAAAGCAATTCGATACACCAAAACAGGCTGCCGACGCTCTTATTCAGGTAGCGGCGAATTTCGACCCCGCTGCCGCGAAGGAAATTCTGGGTCCAGACAGTGAGGATATTATCAGCTCCGAAGATCCCGTGATGGACAAAAATCGCGCACAGGCATTCGCAGCCAAGGCAAAGGAAAAGAGCTCGACTCAAATAGACAAAGGAGATCCGAACCGCGCCATTCTCCTGGTTGGTAACGACGATTTTCCGCTTCCCATTCCCATCGTGAAGCGCAAGGGCAAGTGGTCTTTTGATACAAAGGTAGGCCGTGAGGAAATATTAAATCGGCGGATCGGCGCGAACGAACTGAATGCCATTGAGATTTGTCGTGGTTTTGTCGAGGCACAACACGAGTATGCCCAGGAGAAGCACGATGATTCGAAGGTGAACCAGTACGCACAGCATATCCTCAGCACGCCCGGGAAACACGACGGTCTGGCGTGGCAGAATCAAGATGGCACGTGGGAAGGTCCAGTCGGAGAAGAAGTCGCCAAAGCGCTGCAGGAAGGTTATTCAGCGCAGCGAGGTCAGCCTTATCATGGTTACTACTTCAAGGTCTTGAAGGGGCAAGGACCTGCGGCGCCCATGGGAGAGATGGACTTCGTGGTTGGCGGAGCCATGATTGGTGGATTCGCCCTGGCAGCTGCGCCCGCTGAGTATCGAGTGACCGGAGTGCAGACATTCATGGTAGGCCCCGACGGGGTCGTTTACGAGAAGGATCTCGGGCCCGATACCCTCAAGACGTTTCAGAGCATGGACCGGTACAACCCCGATAAGAGTTGGAAAGTAACTGAGGATGATGTGGAGGACGACTCACAAGATTAGGGGCCGAATCGCAAGAACGATTGCGGCCTAACAAGTGAGCAGTAAACTTACCGGCGCTGCACTAAGTCTCTCTTTTGGCAATTGATGTTGGGTCCTAAGGGTCGTCAGAGTTTCGGTTAATCGCGGTGGCTGACTGCGCCTTTTCCGGATACCGCATCCCATCGTCCACGTTTGATTTATCCGACGCGTTGGCTTCGGGCTTGACCGAATTTCATAAAGCCGCTCAACCCCTCAAGTGATCCCGCGCGTCTCTGAAATGTTTAGGCGACGGTTTGCCGATCTCCTCCTTTTCTGCGTCACGGCAATAGAATTGGTCATCCTCTTTCTACTGACGCCCACCTTCACGATCACAGACTGGATCTACGTCCTTCAACATTTCATCGTCCTTGGGATCGCGCTAACACGGCCCCAACCGAAGCTGCGGGATTACTCCCTAGCTTCCAGCATGGCGGTTGTGGTCGCTTATGCTTATCCCTACGCCCAGGTCATCTATCTACGGTGGTCGCCTGGCCATGTGGCGTCGCCCGCGGCCGGCCTGGTTTTGGTAACGCTCGCGGCTGCTCTTAGTCTTGTTAGCCTTCTCATTATGGGGAGACGCTTCGGGATCCGTCCGGCTTTGAGAGGTCTGGTGACGAGAGGGCCCTACAGATTCGTCCGCCACCCGATGTATCTTTCGTACATACTTGCAGACATTGGTTACAACCTACAGGAATGGAATTTCCTCACGCTCCTCCTGGTATTGGTTGGTTGGATGTCTCTGGTCTACCGCATCCACGCTGAGGAGCGAGTACTCTCTCAACATGCCGAATGGCCTGCGTATGTAATCTTGGTGCGCTACCGCCTTTTCCCGGGTATTTGGTGAAGCCCGCTCGCCTACCATTCTTCCAGAGTCAGGGCCGGCTAAGGCACGCGAACTTTCGCATGTGTTGGATCAAAAAGACATTGACTGGGGCAAACCCGATCGAAATCATTGCCGAAAACCAATTAACTATAGGATTAACTACGATGAAGTGTTTGTTATTCATCGCTTTTGCCGCTGGTCTGCTCATTCTCGAGCAGCCAATCATTTTTGGCGAAACTTTTACCGAGGGCGCACGCGTGTCTCCGGAAACGGTGACGCTGAAGCCCGGGGAATACGTTTGGGAACCGGAGCGCGCCCCGGAAGGACCTTTACTAATCGTAGCCAGCGTTACTGAGCAGGTGGCATATGTGTATCGTAATGGTATCCGCATCGCGCGGTCGAGTGTTAGCACGGGCCGGCCGGGCCATCCAACTCCGACGGGTGTTTTCACAATCCTGGAAAAGGAGGTGCATCATACGTCGAGCATCTATAAAGGAGCCGAGATGCCTTACATGGAGCGCGTGACCTGGGGCGGGATTGCGCTGCACGCAGGCGATCTGCCGGGGTATCCAGACTCGCACGGCTGCGTCCGGCTCCCGTTGGAATTTTCCAAATTGCTCTTCGGCGTCACCATGAAGGGCGCGACAGTGATCATCGCTGACCAGCATTCCGCACCGGCCGAAACGGCGCATCCGGGTCTGTTCTTCACGCAAAGCGGCGAGGAGAGCGAGCCGATTGCTGCTGGCAAGTTTGAATGGGATCCTGATAAATCTCCGAGCGGTCCAGTGTCCATGATCGTCAGCAGCGCGGACAAGACAGCTTATATCTATCGCAATGGTGTCGAAATCGGCCGAGCGGGCGTTGCGAATCCCCAACTCGTTTTGCCGCTGAACGATCGCGTTTTCACCGCGCTGAATGGATTGGATGCGGAAGGACATCTGCGCTGGGTGGAAGTGACGTCAGCAGGAAAAGAAGGCTCAAACCAGAACCTGTTTTCGGCGGCGCAGAAGAGTGGGGTCCCGAGTGAGTTCCTAGGGAAGGCGAGAGGGGTCATCGCGCCAGGCGCGACAATCATCTTCACCGACAAGCCGGTAGATCCTACCACGCAAAGTCACACCGGTTTCCAGATTCTTGTCGCGCAAAAAGACAAGCCCTCCAGAACGACCGAATAAACCTAAGGCTGCGTTAGCCAGCTGATAAGAAAATCAAATGTTGTCGGCTAAACCGAGCTGCAAAACCCGAGCAACTCAAACGGCTAATCAGCGGCCATATGTCTGAACAGCGTCTTTGATCGCCTGTTGACGAATCGCCTGTAGCTTTTGGTACTGCTCGGGTGACAGAATCGCCTTCATCTGCGGATCAGTCTGCCGATGGATGGCTCTGATCTGTTGTATTTTCTGAACCTTTGAAAGCGAATTATCATTTTTGATGGCTTCCACCTTGGGTCCTTCATCGGCAAGGATGGGCAGAATCTTGACCTTCTGTTGAGGCGTGAGATCAAGCTGTTGCGCTATCGCTTGAACCTTTGCAGCTTTGTTTTGAGCAGATGACGTCGCTGCAGGCAGCACAAACACGCCAAAGCATAAAGCCGCTGCGATTAGCCGGATGTAATGTTTCATATGTTTCTCCTTATTTGTTCGGCGGTATCGTGCGCAGAGGCCGTCCAGCACGTCAAGTCAAATCAGGGCGGCAGCGAGTTCAGGGCGAAAAGACAACTATTGTCTTGAAATCGGTTCCACTTTCTTTGTAGAACAAAGACCCAAAGAAAACGCCTAAATCAGGCATGACGAAACTGAGAATGCGAATAATCATTGTTGATGCTGCAAAGCCAACCGTCGCTCGAACGGCTTACTAACCTCACGTATCAGCTAAAAATGCTACGATGGAAATCATCCTAATCGCCGCCGTCTTGTTTGTGTGCCTCGTCGGCGCCGCAATGCTAGGAAGGCGTGTGCATCGTTACCTTCCTGAGGCTCATCTGAGCGCCGACTCCAGAGACGCCGTGAAACTTGCCATGGGTCTTGTTGCTACCATGACCGCCCTAGTTCTGGGGTTGCTGGTAAGCTCAGCGAAGGGCACCTACGACACTGCGCGAAGTGAAGTAATCCAGATGGCCGCAAAGGTCGCCTTCCTCGACCGCGCGTTAGCTCTGTACGGACCTGAAGCGGCAGACGCTCGCGGCGACCTTCGCGCGGCCGTCACCGACGCCGTCGGTCGCATTTGGCCGACAGACCAAAGCGGGCCTGCTCAGTTGGCGCCGAACCAACAAGCGGGTGACGCGCTTTATCTCGCCTTCCAACGAGTGTCACCGCACGATGATTCGCAACGCGCACTTAAGGCGCAAGTGGCGACCCTTATGGTGGATCTAGGTGAGCTTCGGTCGCTGCTGGTAGCTCAGTCGATACCGTCAATTTCTAAGCCGATGCTGATCATTCTTGTGTCGTGGCTCGTGGTCATTTTCTTTGGCTTTAGCTTGATCGCGCCGCCCAACGCCACGACCACGCTGGCCCTGGTCGCCTCAGCCTTCTCAGTTGCGTGCGCCATTTTCCTGATTCTCGAGCTGGACCATCCCTTTGGCGGCCTGATACATATCCCAAGCGAGCCCCTCGTAAACGTGTTGAATCATCTGACGAAGTGAGGCGTGTTAAACACGGTTGCTTCGAGGATTTTGTCTTTTGCTTGTTCGCAACGGCGAAACATCCATGGGGTTAGCGTTGTTATTTTTCCACAAGCTGCCATGCGCCATTCCAGTCTTTGGAGGGAGGATTTTGGCGCAGCATTTGGATGCGCTCAATCAAGACCTGTGATGGCCCGTCATTCGGTCGAACTTCGAGACATTGGCGAAAGGCGGCCTCGGCAAGATCCCATTCTTGTGCGAGAAAGGCTCGGCGACCTTGCTCATAACGTTCTCGCAAGCGCTCCAAGTCTTCGGATAACTGACCTTTTGGAGCGAGTAACTCAAATATCCGCGTGGTTTCTGTCTTGCCTTTCACGGAAATGACATCGATCTCCCTGGTCTCGAATTTTTGGGCAACGGCTTGTGCAGTTGTTTCGCCGATCAGAACTTGTGTGCCATAGACGCGATTAGCGCGTTCGAGTCTGGCAGTGAGGTTTACTGTGTCACCAATGACGGTGTAACTGCGCGTGTTCTCCGACCCAATATTGCCAACTACGACTTCGCCTGTGCAAATGCCAATGCGCAGCTCGACCGTCGGCGCGTCCCGGCGTAATCCGGTAATCTCGGGCAGTTCGCGACGCAGGGTGTCCAGTGCTTCTAACTGCGCTTGCGCGGTGCGACATGCCAACACGGCGTGTTCTTCCGGCGTCACAAAGGGGGTGCCCCAAAAGGCCATGATGGAGTCGCCCACGAATTTATCGACTATTCCGTGATGCTCCTGTACTGCGGCTGCCTGGAGACCGAAATGACGGTTAAGCACCGTGACCATGAGCGATGGAGTCAGTCGTTCTGACAAACTGGTGAAGCCCACCAGGTCCGCGAAAAGCACGGTCATCTCGCGCCGTCCACCTGCCACTGTCTCTGCGCCCGGTTGCGCAAGCACATGCTCCAATATTCGGGGATCGATATACCTGCCGAAGATTTGTTTCATTTGCTCCTTAGAACGAAGTTGTTCGACAAAAAAATTGAAGGAATCGGTGAGGCGTCCGACCTCGTCGCCGGAAGTCACAGGCAACTGAATATTGAGGTTGCCTTGCTGAACGTCGCGCATGGCGCTGGCCAGTGACCGAACGGGGCGAGTCACACGGTCTGTAATAAGCGCGGCGACTGCTAGACCCAGTAACACCGTTGATATTGTCGCGGCAATCGTCAGCCAGAGTACGCGACGTTCGCGTCGTTCGGTATCGTGGGCGGCAGCCGCACTCCACGCTGCCATTTTCAAATTCACCGACTCACGCTGATTTTGGACGGTGCGCTGAATATCATTAAGCAGATCCACCTGTTGATTTGCCTTCTCATGTTCGCCAGCCCGTTGCATGTCGAGCAACTCGCGCTGGCGAGTACTGATCACCTGATAGGCAGGTTCAATTTGATCCAACAGGGTTTTTACTTCAGCGAGCGTTTCGCGGCCAGGAGCAGCGACGTTTGTTGGGTACGCTCCGATGATTCGCCGGGCAGCGGCAAATCCATCCGCAAGCTTGCGCGTAAAAAGCGTGTAGTTCGCGCTGGCCTCCGCGATGATTTGCTGATTTGGCTCAGCTGCGTTGAGAGCTCCGAACCAGCGCTCAAATGCCAAGCGCCGTCGAAGACCGAACTCATCCAGTCGTGCTACCGACTGGGTTAGTGGGACATCGAAATGTGCCACCACCTCGAGAGCCTGCTTTGTGCGGGTTACCTCATGGAGCAGAAAGCCGGCAAGTCCGATCGTTAGTAGCAAGAGGAACACGGCGAGCCCGAAAATCTTTGCCGCGATGGTTTGCCGGAACGACATGGGATAGTGCCATACTAGTCGGCGCAAGGCCGCTCAGGCGAGTTGAAACAGTGAACTTTACGAGGCGGTCCGGGCCATTGCATCAGTCAGGCGCGTTGGGTTACTCAATTGCTCACCGCTTTGGCGAAGCGCTCCAGATACCTGCGCTGTAGGTCTTCGCTACTAAGTTTTTCCGGGCCGAGGTCGAACTCGACTTTTTCGATCGTGCCTCTGAAATACTTCGGTAGCACTTTGGCGTATTCGAATTTTGGAACGACTGGCAGTCCATTATCGGTCCCAATATCCATGCCGGCATAGGAGGCGAACCGGAACGGCACAGTGTGCTCGAGTTTTCCTTCGGCTTGTTGTTTGCCATTGATGAAAAGACGGCTCGTGCCGCCGGTGGCGAACTCCCCGGGTTTATCGGCGGTGAACTCGTAACGCACATTCACTTTGCCCTTGGGCACCTCATCATGTGAACTGATGGTATCCAATTTCAGACCGAGCAAGCTATAGGTGTGCTTGAGGTAGCCATTTTCGACATAAAGCGAGAAACCGCCAAGAAAGCTGCCCTCGGCAACAATCACGCCAGCGATACCGGGACGCAGTCCCAAGCCTGATCGACCCGGATTGTCGAGATCCCCGCTGATGCTGTAAGAACGGTTGTAAATCGGAGGAATCATCCCGGATGAGATGTTTTCCGTTCCGTTGTAATAGGTGAATTTTGTCTGTTCGGGCAAACCTTTCGGAAAGCCCCAGACAGTCGCCATCTCTCCGAGTAGTGGTAGCACCTGATATTTCTCGGCCTCCGCCCAGAACAGCGCCGTTAGGTCGCGCACTTTGTCCGGATACTTGTCGGCGACATCGTTAGCCTGCGAGAAATCCTCGTCGAGATTATACAACTCACATTTGTCCTTGTCGGGGTCCCACTTACCTGGTGTGAATCGCGCGAGTGTTTCGGGATCAATCTTCCACGGAATTCGGTCTAGCCGCCAGCATGCCAACCAGCCGTCCTTGTACATTGCGCGGTTTCCCAAAATTTCGAAGTACTGTTGCGTGTGTCGCGAGGGCGCATTGGCATCATCGAAGGTGGAGAGAAAACTTACGCCATGCATCGGCATCTGTGCTACGCCGTTGACTTCCTTTGGTTCTGGCAGGCCAGCGGCTTCCAAGATCGTCGGCGCGATGTCGGTACAATGGGTGAACTGGCTTCGAAGACCGCCTTTATCCTTGATGCGCTTTGGCCAGGTAATGACCATTGGGTTGCGAATACCGCCGAGATGTGAGGCCACTTGCTTTCCCCACTTAAATGGCGTGTTACCAGCCCAGGCCCACCCGGCTGCGTAGTGCGGAGCCATGTCTGGACCGCCCCATTTGTGCAGGCCGCCGTAAGCTTTGATCGCTTTTAGTTGCTGTTCGTTTGTAAGCGGAACGCCGTTCAGAGTAGTCATTTCGTTGAATGTCCCGCTCTCCGTGCCTTCCATGCTCGCGCCGTTATCACCAAAGATGTAAATAATGAGCGTATTGTCGGCGAGGCCCATCTCCTCAATCGCCTGCACGACGCGCCCGACAGCGTGATCGGCGTTTTCTTGATACCCGGCATACACCTCCATTTGGTGCGCATATAATTTCTTTACTTCCGGCGGTACGCTGTCCCAGGCGGGGAACGCTGGATCGCGAGGTGTGAGCTGGGCGTTGGCTGGAATCACGCCGAGCTGCTTCTGCCGCGCAAACGTCTCCTCACGCAATTTGTCCCATCCCTGGTCAAACTTGCCTTTGTATTTGTCGCTCCACTCCTTCGGTACTTGGTGCGGGGCATGAGTTGCTCCAGTCGAGAAGTAGAGAAAGAAAGGTTTGTCCGGCGCCTGCGCTTTTTGATCACGAATCCAGGTAATGGAGTGTTCTACCATCGCGTCGTTTAGATAGAAATTCTTCTCCGTCGGCACACCGATGATGCTGTTATTCTCTGCAAGAACGGGATCGAACTGACCGCTTTCTCCGCCGAGAAATCCCCAGAAATAATCGAAGCCAAGTGCGTTCGGCCAGCGGTCAAACGGGCCGGCAGGCCCCTGTTGCGCGTCTGGTGTCAGATGCCACTTGCCGATCGCAGCCGTGTTATAGCCGTTACCCTGAAGAATCTGTGCGATGGAAGCGGCGCTCGTTGGCCAGTTCGTGCTATAGCCGGGCCAGCCACCGATCAATTCACAGATCGAACCGAATCCGACTGCGTGATGGTTTCGCCCCGATAGCAACGCTGCGCGCGTCGGCGAACAAAGCGCCGTGACGTGGAATCGGTTGTAACGAAGTCCCTCGGTCGCTAGTTTGTCGTACGTAGGTGTCGCGACGGGCCCACCGAACGTGGATGGATTGCCAAACCCTGCATCATCAATTAAGACGAGCAGGATGTTCGGTGCATTGGGTGGCGCCTTCACTGGCTGAGTAAAAGCTGCGACAGAGCCTTCCAGTGTACGCTTGGTCACGCCTTGAAACGGCTGAGGTGGACGCGGCAGCACGGTTCGATCCCATTCCTGATCACCGGCGGCTGACCCGGTTATTTGTAACGCAACGACAAGCGCGATCGCAATGAAGCAGCTTATTGATTTGAACATACTGGTTCCTCCGAGGAATACCGCGAGCGTACACAAAGCGGTTAGTCATCACACGGTAAAAACTGAGCAATCCGGACTACAATTTCGTCGTTGAACGATTTGAAGCGCTCTTAGAGAATAGAAGTAGAAAATGGGGCTGGAGCTGAAAGGCGTATGTGAAAAATGCGGAGCCACGCTTGCACCGGGTGGAGTCGCATACATTTGCAGTTACGAATGCAGTTTTTGCGCGAGTTGCGCCGAGCAAATGAATTTCGTTTGCCCGAACTGTGAAGGCGAACTTGTGCGGCGACCGCGCCGCAAAGAGACGCCTACTTCCGGCGCCTCCGCGGGTGCCTGATTTGATAGGTGAGAAAGCACTCGTCGCCGAGGGTGCGCATATCGCTCAACAAACAATGCACGCTGGCGGGCAGGAATTTCTTGCTCACACCTGTCAGCGTCGGGGCCTTTGCTCCACCGAACATGTAAGGCGCAATGGTTAGATTGAGTCGATCGATAAGGCCTTGTTCTAATAATGACCGAAAGAGAGTTGGTCCGCCTTCACATGCAACTGTCCGAACCCCGTATTTCTTGCGCAATGTTTCCAGCATGCCGGCAAGATCGACATGCTTTGAATTGCTAAGATGAAGGGTGGCCTTCTTCTCCAAAGCTCGCTCATATTTTTGCGGCATCCGTTTCGTAGAAAAAATAATGATTGGCGAGACGTCCGACTGAAAAATCTTCAGACGATGGTCGATCCTGCCTTCATTGGAAACAATCACACGTAGCGGGCAGCGGCTTTGACCGCGCTTCATTCTGGTTTCCTGCATTTCAACCGGAAGGCCGAGTCGGACATTGTCGCGTTTTAAACTGGTGTGCCCGATCAATACCGCATCGGCCAGGGCGCGCTGCCGAAATAAATGCAACTTGTCTTCGCGTGAAGTGAAATCGACTGGCGACAAATTTTTCGTGGTAACCTTGCCATCGACGGTCATCGCGAAAGTGGCGACGACGAAAGGGCGCTGACGTTTGCGCTTCATGACCGGGAAAACGCCCAACGCTCAACTCCGAAGGATCGCGAGCAGGCGCGCGACGTCGAATGTCCAACTGCCTGAATTAAGTTTTGAGTGTTGAGCGTTGGAAATTTCCTTCATTCCGCTTCGCCAATCTCGTGTTCCAGCGTGACTACTTCTTGTTCCATCTCGCGCATTTTCACACGCGCGACTGCACCGCTCGGCTTGTAAAATAGATAAACGAGCGCGCCTGGCAGAGAGCAGACGAGAATGATGAGGAAGCTAAGAGAACCGATGAGAATTGCCTTGGCTTCTGGCACTCCGCAAAGTCCGCTGAGCATGATCTGCAAAACCTTTTCCCGAAGGCCAATTCCCGCGAAACTGATAGGCAATGCGGAGATCGTGCGTTCCACCGGCATCACGGCAAAAAAGTTGACCACTGGCACGGGCGCGCCCAGCGCGTAAGCCGCACAGAGAAAAGTGGTGAACGTGGCAAGATGCGCGACCAGAGATGCCCCAAACGCGACGAGCGTCGCGCGCCAATGATGGGCGTAAAGATGATAGGCTGCTGAAATTTCGATCAGTTTGTCGCGACCGGGAAACTTCTCTGGCAATGAATGGAACAAGTTAAATCCGCTAATTACAAACGTGGACAGCAATGTCAGGACCGAAAAGCCGAGAAGCACGAGCAGGAGCCAGAGCAAATTTCGCGTCTCTGTGGTCTGCGCGAGGAAATCATAGCGCAATCCGATGAGGGTGACAGTAATGGCGACCAATGCAACAAGCCCGATGAAGCGGTCAAACACGACGGCTAGCAAAGCGCCCGCTTTTTTGTCCGGCGTTTCCTTGAGTAGATAATAGCTCTTGATGATATCGCCGCCCGTGCCTCCCGGGAGAAATTGGTTGTAAAACATTCCGATAAGAAACAGGCCAGACAGACGCGGTAGGCTCAGATGAATTTTCTGCACCTTCAACAAAACATGCCAACGAAAGGCCGCAGCCACTTCCACGACTAGGTAGGCCAGGATGCCTAGCACCACCCAGCGATACTGAGCGTTTCGGATTGCCTCAACCATCTGCGCGCGCCTGCTGGGATCGTGATAAACCCAGTAAAGCACCGCAATGGTGACGCTAACCTGGAAAAGGGTGATCAGGATTTTTTTCATTCGCCGAAGCGTTCCTTCCACATTTGGACTGACTGGCGAATTGCATCAGCTGTCCTGTTCTCGTTCATCTCCCAGACAAATAAGCAGTTTGTGGGAAGGAGCGGAACAAGTTTCTCAAAATCGACACTTCCGGTAAAGGGTAGTTGATCCTCTCGGGCAGGCCAGATGCAGTCGTGCACATGGCAGCCAAACGTACGCGGACCGACCGCGCGCAGCCACTCGGCGTGATCAATAAACCCAAGATTCTCTTTAATCTGAGAGTGACCGAAATCATGCCAGTAACCAAGTTGCGGGGAATTCATCTCGCCCAGTAACTTCGCCAATTCGCGCTCGGTTGGAATCTCTTCATAGGCGCGGCGGCTCTCGATTCCCAAACGGACGCCTTTCGAACCGGCATACGCGATCACACGGCGCAGGCAGTCCTTCACGTGTTGCAGGTATTGGGGCGAATCTCGTTCTCGCTCTTGCACGGCTTTTATTTTCAGTTTCACGTAATTGCGCGAAAGGTATTCGCCGGCTTTCGCCATCGCAATCAACCGATCAGTAATTGGCGGCATGTTGACCTGTCCGAGATGCAGTACAACGAACGGGGCGTTTAATTGCCCGGCGAGATCAATCGCCTCACACGCTTGCGTGACAGCGCGCTCGCGTTCCTCGGCTGACGCGGCGGAAAATTTGTAACAGTCGGGCGGAACCACCGCCGCTTCGGCAGGCTCCAGGCAAAAATTATGCAGACTGCTGAAGCGGATTTCTCTTGTATCGAACATTTTTTGAATTCCCGGCATCAGCGGCATGCGGATACCGTGGTCCAGCTCAATCAAGTCAAACCCGAGCTTGGTTTTGATTTCGCGCAGCATCGCATCCCCAGCCGTGTGACGTCTGGAGTTCCAACCCGTTGAAAACGCGATCACACTAAACAGCAGCAGCCATTGGCGGTGCCGGCTCGGCAGCAGGCTTTTCAGGCGCCGCGGGTCGCGAGCATTCTCGCCGTACGCGAGCAAGCACGATCAGCGCAATCACAGCGTAGCACACTGCCGCAATCGCCAGCGCCGTGGGCATACCCATTAGATCAGACAGCCCGGTAACGCCCAACCCCGCGACCGGCATCAGGCCAACGAAACTCAGCATGAACACGGCCGAGACGCGGCCGCGCAGATAATCGGGCGCCCGTTCCTGTACAATCGTGTTCGCCAAGCCGAAGTTCATGGCCAACCCAAGCGAATTCAGAATGAGTAACCCCGTCGCGACGTAAAAGCTTGGCGCGCGCGATAAACTGAAAATCGCGCATGCGACGACGCAGACGTTCAGCATCATAACTGGCACACGTTTCCGGTGCGGAATGCTGATCAGGAAAATTGCCCCGATCACTGAGCCGACTGCCGACGCGCCCATTAAAAAGCCCAGTTGATTCGCGCCAAGGTGGAGCACCAGTCGCACATACAATGGCATCATCACCGTAATGATCGGGAAAATGAAAACCGTGGTTGCTGCGATGAGCCCGATCATTGCAAGACTTGGTTTGTCTTTCGCAACGTAGCGAAAACCTTCCTTGATTCCACTGGCGCGCTTCTGTTC
>Ga0193713_1000275_pt1 | contig 17399 bp, 18 predicted proteins | sample H3a2metaG_FD_143054 | JGI IMG/M metagenome (GOLD analysis project Ga0193713, IMG submission 143054) | Soil microbial communities from a riparian zone of the East river system, Colorado, United States - H3a2 | ecosystem: Environmental > Terrestrial > Soil > Riparian zone | place: USA: East River... | reverse complement strand
CGCATGGCCATGGATTGGAAAGCAGCGAATTTGTCTGCCGGCGAATCAGCTTCCGGCGAAATTCCTAGAAATCGTTGAACACAAAGAAAAAGAATAATGGTCCTCTGTTCGGGGGGTACTACTCTTAGTGTTGGGTTTATCTACGCTTTTAAAGGGTCACGCAAGTTGGTATGGCGCTGGGTGGATCTCGGGAGCACAAGCTGAGATTTATGGATTCGCCTGCATCGCATTCTCATTAGTAATTTTCCTCGTCTACTTACGGAGTGGGAAAAGAGATTAAGGTTTCTTTTCTTATTGAAGCCAAAACTGAAAGAGTTCCATTGGTACGAATCGCCCTCTTGCTAATCGGTTTCGCGCGGCTTTTGTGACGGCGCGGCTGCCGTCAAAGCAAACTTGCGTTTCCGGATCAGCATCAAGTTGCGGATGTATATCAGTGAGTTGGGAAGATAGGCTAGGATGCCAACCGGGTCCCGTTTGAAAATGAAATAGAAACACATGATCACGCTCCCGCCGATGCTCCAATACCAGAACGACACTGGGATCACACTTTCACCCTGTCGTTCCGAAGCGACCCATTGAACGAGAAAACGCATCGAGAAAATAGCGTTCCCGATCAAACCAAGGATAACGAGATAACTCCAGTCGAGGCTAAGGAATCGATATTCCTTGCCGATCCAGGTGACAGCAATGATTGCGAGTGTGTTCATAAGCGAGTAACCGATTCGGCGATCTCATAACGGATCGCGCGTGATTTCATCCAACGGACTGCAGGCATGTTACTGAGATAGCATAGAGATTTAGCGACTCGCCTTTTCCATTCGCGCGATCAATGTGTCCGCTATCGTTGCCGGAGTATCGGCGACGGCGATGCCCGCAGCTTTTAGCGCTTCGATTTTTCCAGCCGCTGTTCCTTTCCCACCCGAAACGATTGCGCCGGCGTGTCCCATTCGCCGTCCCGGCGGCGCCGTCAATCCGGCGATAAATGCTGCGACCGGTTTTTTGCAATTGTTCTTGATCCACTCTGCTGCTTCTTCTTCCGCCGAGCCGCCGATCTCACCGATCAAGATCATCGCATCAGTATGTCGATCGTCGTTGAAAAGTTTGACCGCATCGAGATGCGACAGGCCGTGAATTGGATCGCCACCGATGCCGATACAAGTTGATTGGCCGTAACCGCGCGTAGTCAATTGCCAGACTGCCTCATAAGTGAGTGTTCCCGAACGGGAGATCACACCAACATTGCCCGGCTTGTGAATATAGCCCGGCATGATCCCGATCTTACAAGCGCCCGGCGTAATGATGCCCGGACAGTTCGGCCCGATTAGCCGCGACTTTTTGCCATGCATGAGCGCTTTGACACGCATCATATCCATCACCGGGATTCCTTCTGTGATACAAACAACGATCTCAATATCCGCATCGACAGCTTCGAGAATTGAATCGGCAGCCGCTGGAGCGGGCACAAACACCATCGAGGCATTGCACGCGGTCTTCTGGCGCGCTTCCCAAACCGTGTCGAATACCGGAATCGTGCCATCGAACATTTGGCCGCCCTTACCTGGGGTGACACCTGCGACGACCTTGGTCCCGTATTCGATACACTGGCGCGTGTGAAACGCGCCCGCGCTTCCGGTAATTCCCTGCACCACAAGTCGGGTGTTCTTATCGACTAAGACAGACATCGCAGGGATGAGAAATATCGAATGTCGAACGTCGAATGAATGACGAAATCCGAATGACCGAGCACAGCTCCGAGTGCGCTTTCGTCATTTGCGCATTCGAATTTCCTTTGTCATTCGTCATTCGAGCTTCGTCATTTCTTTCGTTTGTGAATGACGAGTTTATTGCCGTCCGGATCGCGGAATTGTGCCATCCAACAAACTGGTGTCTCGGTTTTTTCCATGTCAAAAGAGACACCGCGTTGCTTCAGTTTGGCGATGGTCGCGTCAATATCCTCGACTTCAAAGGCGACAGTTGTTCCGTCACGTGATGGTTTCCACGCCGGATGACAACCGACCCCAATCGTAGTTGGGCCCAGATCGTACTCAACCCAGGCACCCTCCATCCCAGTCATAGTGGGCTTCAATTCGAGAGTTTCCTGATAAAATTTCCGGGCGCGCTCGGCGTCGGAAACGGCAATTGCTACGAATGCTACTTCTTTAATCATAAACAGACTCCTTTTTCGTTTTCCGGTTTCAATTTGTGGATGATTAATTTGTTTCCGTCCGGATCTTGCACAACCGCCATGTGACAACACGGCGTTTCGAACGGCTCCGCGGCAAAGCGAACATGTCGATCTTTTAATCGGCCGATTGCCCCGTTGAAATCTTCTACTTCAAATGCCGCGCCTGTTCCCTGATCGGACGGCGTCCAGGTGTCGCTCACGTTTGCGATTGCCAGCGTATCTTCGCCGACGGCGTATTCGATCCACTTTCCGCCCATCATTTCATCCGAAGTTCTTAAGCCGAGCACCTCTTCATAAAACGAACGCGCCCGTCCGATGTTTGTGACCGGGACTGCGACGAATCCAATGGCTTTGATTTTCATGTTCGCGTTTTTGCTTGCTGTTGCTTAAACCAATCAGTCAGCAGCCGCACCACTTTCGAATCGAAAGGAGCACTCTTTCCGCTGAATGCGTCTTGAATGCCTAGGTAATGTTGAAACGTGTGCCCCGTTTCTGGGACCTCAATGAAGCCCGCTGCTCCCGGATGATTCGCATTCACATAAGCGACGATCAATTCGTGATCTTCGCGGCTCATGATCCAATCGTATTGGCCATGCAAAACCAGCGTCGGCACCTTCACGCGTGACCACGCCGCTGCGAGGTTAAGATTTTGCAGTTGCTGATAAAATGCGAGTGGTCGGCCGTAAAGATGAGCGTGATCTTTTCCTTCGGGCCAAAGCGACGCGAGCTCTGGGTGCTCGCGCAACATTTCATCGACCGTCTTCTTTTCAATCAGCCAATCATGATAAAGCGTGGCCACTCCTTTCATCCGATCGTTCACCTCAGCGGGAAACTTACCCATCAGGGCAAAACGACGCCGCTCAATTTCGAGCATGTGCTCGAACCACGTTTTCACCCAACCGCCGACTGCGACGTAACCGCGCACTTGTGCTTGCTCGGAGGGAGATTCCGCTACTAGAGGCGCGAATCCGCCACCATTGCTGATACCGAGGATGTAAATTTGATTGGTGTCGATGAAGTCGTAATTCTTTAACGCGTGAAACGCCGCGCGATAACCTGCAAGCTCTGATTCAAAATCGGTGTCAGAACAAACGCCTTCGCTGTCGCCAACGCCTTGCTTGTCGACTCGAAATAGAGAGAAGCCTGGCATTTGCGCCAAACCACGGAATACCATCCCACTTGCATCTTTCGTGTCTTCGGGCGCTTCGACCGAATCGCAACTAAGCCATCCGGCCACAAAAATCACAGGGATCTTTCCCTTGGCGTCGCGTGGCTTTGTGATGATCGTCCGCAACCGCTCGCCATGTGCTGCCTTAACGAAATCGTAAATTACGTCGACATTCGGATACGATTCGCGCGGCGTTCTTGTTTTTCGCGGAAGTTCATCGCCCGCGACTGTTGCCACGAGTATCAATGCAAAGGCGATAGTTGATCCAATTTTCATTTAGCCTCCGCTGCTTTGACTACTTTCTCTGCCGCATCCGCGAGATCATCCGCGGCGATCAACGTCAAGCGACTTTCTTTCAGCAACTGTTTCCCTTTCTCGACATTTGTTCCTTCAAGTCTCACCACTAATGGCACCGAGAGTTTCACCGTTTTCGCCGCGTTGATGATGCCTTGCGCGATGACATCACACTTCATAATCCCGCCAAATATGTTGACGAGGATTGCCTTTACCTTTTTGTCGGAGATCAGAATTTTAAACGCTTCGGTCACTTGTTCCTCGGTCGCGCCGCCGCCGACATCAAGAAAGTTCGCCGGCTCGCCGCCATAAAACTTGATGATATCCATTGTGGCCATGGCGAGGCCAGCGCCGTTCACGAGGCAGGCGATGTTTCCATCGAGTCCGATGTAATTGAGCCCGTGCTTCGAAGCTTCGACTTCGCGCGGATCTTCCTCGGCAATGTCGCGCATCGCTGCGATCTCCGGATGACGATAAAGCGCGTTATCATCGAAATTAAATTTCGCATCGAGCGCCAGCACGTCGCCCTGCGTTGTAACTACCAGCGGATTCACTTCAACCATCGAGCAATCGAAGGCGATGAATGTGCGATAGAGCCCTTCGAATAATTTCGATGCACTTTTTAGCTGGGACGATTCGAAGCCGAGTTGCTTGGCCAGTTTCCGCGTCTGAAATGATTGCAGACCGGCAAGTGGATCAATTTGTTCCCGAATGATTTTCTCGGGAGACTTCGCGGCGACCGTTTCAATTTCAACGCCGCCTTCCGTGCTCGCGACAATCACCGGCGCGGCCGTGGCTCGATCGAGCAAAATCGCAAAATAAATTTCGCGCGCAATTTCGGCCGACTCGGCGACGAGCACTTTGTTTACGACACGACCGGCAGGTCCGGTTTGATGGGTGACAAGAGTCTGGTCGAGCATTTTCGACGCGATCTCACGCGCGTGTCCCGGCGATTTGGAAAGATGAACGCCGCCTTTGAATCCATTTGCGAATGTCCCCTTTCCTCGCCCGCCGGCGTGAATCTGCGCTTTTACGACAAAATCGACATGTCCCAACTCGCTCGCGATTTGCTCGACTTCGTCAGCCGTCGACGCGACTTTGCCGCGCGTCGTCGCGACATCGAATTTTTGCAGCAACTCCCTGGCTTGATACTCGTGAATGTTCATCTGTTTTGCCGGCGCGACAGACCGTGCAATTAGCTCGCGTTATGCGTCACAGCAACGGTTTTTCTGTAATAGCAGGTCTCGCCTTGGCGAGATCTTGTCCGTCGGCTCCGAGACGACCTGCGCTACGATTTCCGTTCCTGTCCGAGAAGAGTTCCGACCGTGCGTTGCTCGGCCGGAGGTTCGAGCGCATCAACGAATTTTCGAAACCGCTCGGAAAAAACTTCAGGCCGAAGCTTCCAATAATGGGCCATTCCGGGCGCAGCGACGTAATGCCGTAGAAGTCCACGCCAGCCCTCCCAGAGCTGACGATCCATTAGTCCATAGACATAATGAAAATGGATCGTTTCGAATGCCTTCAAGAATTGGTAGGCGGCGTGAAAGAAGCGCGCCTGATCCTGGGCCGAGAGCGCGTTGAGATCCTCCAGGCCTACGCGCCAGATTCGTTCCAGATCCGCGTTCTCCATCAAAGGCTTCGTCACATCGCGCAGGGCCGTGGCCGCGGCATCTTGCGTGGCGAGCTTGGCCACGCGCGTGCTGCGGTGCACTTGAATGCCGAGATATAGAACGGACAAAACAACAGCAATCGAACTAACGAGCTGCGACGTGGCGTTGACTGCTTCCCAGTTCACTCCTGTGTTATACCACAGGCGACCCCCTGGTTACTACTTCGGCTCGTCCGCGACTTTGAGCACAATTTTGCCGCGGGTGTGATGTGTCGCGGCTTGTTCCTGCGCCTTCACTGCTTCGGTGAGCGGCAACACTTGTGAAACAACCGGCTCGATTTTCTTTTCTTCGATCAACTTCGTAATCTCCATGAGCTCGTCTGAATTCGGCGCCGTCAGGATCGTGAGACACAAGGATTCTGAAATTAATTTAAGTTCTGTTGAACCTGCCGAAAGCTCTTCCGCGAAATTCTGCTCGCGTGTTTAACGGGCACTGCTCAAGGTGCACGCATGATGAATACGAAGATCTTTGTTATCGCTACACTATCTTTGGGAATCGCCGGGTTTTCCTCGGCGCAAACGAGCCCAAGTAAGAAGACAGGCGGCAGCAGTGCGCCTTACACTGAAGGCCCGGTCTGGACCCTCACCATGGTCAAGACCAAAACCGGATTGAGCGATGAGTACCTCAAACAAATCACCGGAACGGTGAAGCCGGTTTACGACGAGGAGAAAAAGCAGAAGATTATCCTCGATTACAAAATTCTAGAAGGCGACGCGATGGGCCCGCAGGATTTCAACATCCTGATCCTGGTGGAGTATCCAAACATGGCCGCGCTGGATGGATTGCGCGACAAGATGGATCCCATCGTTGAGAAGGTCATGGGGCCCGAAGATCAGCGCCGCGCCACCGCGGTGAAACGGCTCGACGTCCGCGAAATCCTTGGCACTAAAACCATGCGCGAGATCACTCTCAAATGAGAGCGGCACGCTGGCCTAACTAAATCTAATTGCCAGGATAACCCGGATGCCGGCATCATCGCCTCAATATGAAACGCACAGTCAAACGGATCGCACCGCTGCAAGCGGGCAAGATGCTGGGCGTACTTTATGCCTGCATGGGTTTGATCTTCCTGCCAATTTTTATGCTGGCTGCGGCGGCAGGCGCGTTCGCGCAACATGCGCAGGGAACCCAAGCTTCTTCAACTGCGCCGGGCGCAGTTGTGGCGGGAATCATGTTCGGGATGGGTATTTTCATGCCGGTGATCTACGGCGTGATGGGGTTCATCTTCGGTGTTATCGGCGCCGCCATCTACAATCTTGTCGCAGGCTGGATCGGCGGCATCGAAGTTGAAGTGGAGTAGCCGCCAGGAGATGAACGTCGCGACACTGCAGTGAAATGCCGATCTTGCGGGGCACGTCAGCGCTTCGAAAAACGCCTTACCCTTTAGTTGGGCTGCGGAAATGTTCGGGGCGGGGGCCGAGACCAATAAAACGCGCGGGCAGCTGTCGCAGAATTGGAAACCATTGCAGCAAACGAACGACAAACGGCAGTGAATTGCCGCTGCCTGACATTCGGCCGGTAACCCGGTGATGAATGAAGACCTGGACGCGCTGAATCAGGCGCGTCGGCCATTCGCGCCGCGCCTGCACTTTTCGCAGAGCGTCGACGGCGACCGGACCGCTCCGCAATCTTTCCGCGAGTAAGTTCGCCGTCGCGACCGCATCCTGAATGGCGAGATTGATACCAACACCGCCTGCCGGCGACATGGCGTGTGCAGAATCGCCAATACAAAGCAATCCTTCGCGGCACCAATCGCGCAGGCGATTGATCTGAACCGTAAGCAACTTGATTTTCGACCAGTCATCCAGCTCCGCCACGCGATCATGCAGAAAGCCGGCGAAGCTTGTAATCTCATTTTGAAATTCCGGCAGCCCACGCGCTTTGATCTCGTCGAAGCCCCCTTTGGGAATCACGAAACCGCATTGCCAGTAATCGCCGCGATCAAGCAGCACCAGAAGTTTACCGTGTCGAAAAAAACCGAGCGACTGTTCCGGATCGTCCTGTTTTTTCGAGATGCGCATCCAAAGCGCGTCGATCGGCACGCCAAACTCGCACAGCTTGAAACCGGCTCGCGTGTGCACGGTCGAGTGCCGCCCGTCGGCACCGATGACGAGGTCCGCGCGCACATCCATTTCGCCGCGCGGAGTTTTTGCGCGCACGCCAATCACTCGCTCTTTCTCAATAAGCAAATCGACGACTTCGGTGTGCATGTGCAATTGGAAGGTCAAAAACCGTTTGGCATGACTGGAGAGAAAATTAAGAAAGTCCCACTGCGGCATGAAAGCGATGAATTTGCAGCGCGTGGGAAGTTGTGTGAAGTCAGCGATCGGCACGGTCTGACCATTGATGACACCGCGTAATTCCCGCACCTGCTGGTGTGGCTGCTTCAAAAACTCATCGAGCAATCCGAGCTCGTGCATTAACTCAAGAGTGGACGGATGAATCGTGTCGCCGCGGAAATCGCGGTTGAAATCACCATGCTTTTCCAGCACCGCAACAGGCACTCCTGCGCGGGCGAGCAAATAGCCGGTCATCATCCCGGCTGGCCCGCCACCCACGATCACGCAGCGAGTTTGCAATTTTTCGGGCGTGCTCATCGTCGCATGACTTCTAACTTCTAACATCTAACATCCGAACCTGATCTTTGGCTTCTAAACCTACATCCACGGCAACGCGTCGAGATCGACGTTGCCGCCGGTCAGAATGATTCCGACGCGTTTGCCGCTGACGTCGATCTTGCTTGCCGAGTCGTAGCTCGCCGCGGCGACCGAAGGCTGGCCTTCCATAATCGCGGCACACGGAACGGCGGCTGACGGTTCGATGATGATTTTCATCGTTTCCCAGATCATGCGCATGGCCGAGATAATCGCTTCTTCGCTCACCGTCACGATGTCGTCCACGTAGCGCTGGATGATCGGAAAATTCGGCTCGCCGACGTTTGTCCGCAGCCCGTCGGCGATCGTGAATTTCTTTTCGGTGTGAATCAATCGCCCCGTGCGAAACGATTGCGCTGCATCGTCGGCGTTCGCCGGTTCTGCGGCCACGACTTTGATCTTAGGCCGCATAGTTTTCGCCGCCACGGCCGCGCCGCAGAGCAATCCGCCACCGCCGACTGGACACATCACAAGATCGAGATCGGAAATCTCTTCGAGCAATTCGAGCGCCGCTGTCCCCTGCCCCGCCATCACATCTTCGTTTTCAAACGAGTGAATCAGCGTTGCGCCTGTCTTCGCCGTCACGTCCGCACATGCGGCCTCGCGCGCTGCCTGCGTTGGTTCACAGAAGACAATGTGCGCGCCGTAGCTTTCGACTGCGCGCACCTTTACCTTCGCCGAGTTCGACGGCATAACGATGTGCGCTGGAATCCCGCGAAGTTTCGCCGCGCGTGCGAGCGCAGTCCCATGATTGCCGGACGAATGCGTGGCCACGCCAAGCTGTGCTGTCGCATCATCGAGCGAAAAGACTGCGTTTGTCGCCCCACGTGCTTTGAACGCGCCAATCTTTTGAAAATTTTCGCACTTAAAAAACAGCGACGCCCCGCTCGCCGCATCCAACCGCGTGCTCGTCAGCACCGGCGTGCGATGAACGTGCGCACGAATCCGCTCATGCGCCGCTCGGATCTTGGCGAACTCCAGAGGCATTGGTCTTATGTCCGCGATTCGAAATATGAGTCAACCACAGGTAAGATCACATCCTCGGGCGACGAACGCGAAGAAATCGCATGACCTCGAACAAAGCACACAACGGACACTAATCATCGCGAGACTTCGTGACCTTCGTGGCCTTCGTGTGAAATAATGAACGCAATGTCCACGCCGTTGTATCTCGACGAAGAACAGGTGCGGCAGCATCTGCGGATGGAGGACTTGATCCCAGCGATGGAGAAAGCGCTGATTGATTTCTCGGCCGGCAAAGTGACTCAGCCAGTGCGTTCGGTCATCACGGTCGATCCACCGGGCGGGTTTTTTGGGATGATGCCGGCGCTAACTCCTGAGGGTCTTGGCATAAAGATCGTCACGTTCTACGCGACCAATACGGAGCGCGGTCTGCCAACGCACATGGCGACAATTTTTCTTGTCGATCCGCAAACTGGAACGCCGCTGGCGATAATGGATGGAAGACTGATCACCGAGATGCGCACCGCAGCCGTTTCCGCTGCGGCGACAAAGCTTCTTGCGTCGCCCAACGCGAAGATTCTCACGATTCTCGGCAGCGGTGTCCAAGCGCGCAGTCACGTCGAGGCGCTGCGGTTCGTTAGGAGTTTCGAAGAAATTCGGGTGTGGAGTCCGACAAAGGCGCATGCTGAGCGCTTCGCGAAAGAAATCGGCGCAAAAGCGATGTCAGCGGAGGCGGCAGTCCGCGGCGCAGATGTCGTGGTCACAGCGACGAACTCGAAGACATCTGTGTTAGCAGGTTCCTGGTTGAAGCCCGGTTGTCACGTCAACGCGGTCGGCGCATGTCGTCCTGATTGGCGCGAGTTGGATGATGAGGCAATGAGAAATGTCGTCTTCGTCGATTCGCGCGAAGCCGCGCTGAAAGAATCCGGCGACATCATTGTTTCCGGCGCAACGATTGCTGCCGAGCTTGGCGAAGCGCTCGCCGAGAAGGTTCCGCCGCGCGCAAACGACACGACCATCTTCAAGTCGCTCGGCATGGCCGTAGAAGACATCGCCGCGGCGTTATTGGTTTATCGATCAGTAACCGCAAGCTGAACGAAAATCTGCGGCACCACCTGCGCCTGAGAGAAGAGCGCTTGCAAAGCCTGTTCACGGCGGAACAGTTGGCAGCGATGGCGGGCGACGTTGCAAACCTGCATTCGAAAATCGAGCGCGCCGTTGCTGATCGCCAATTGATGGAATCGGCGGCGGCGAACATTCGGACTCTGCTCGCCGGAGCGCCATCGAGTCTTTACATGCGAGTCGTCAATGAACTTATCGCCGCGGGGGCATGGCCGGAATTAAACGACCGTTTTTATCAGACGCTTGCGTTCGGCACTGGCGGTCTGCGCGGGCGCACCATTGGCAAAACCGTAGCCGCAGCGGAGCGCGGTGATTCACGTGAAAACGAGCGGCCTGAATTTCCGTGTGTCGGCACGAACGCGATGAATTTTTTCAATATCAGTCGCGCGACACAGGGACTCATCGCTTATCTGCACGATTGGAACCAGCGCGAGAAAATTTCGGCGAAGCCGAAAATTGTGATCGCGCATGATCCGCGTTTCTTTTCGGAAGAATTCTCCGAGCTGACGGCAAAAATCGCAGCCGAAAATGGTTGCGACGCTTTCGTATTCGACGGACCGCGTTCGACGCCGGAACTTTCGTTTGCTGTTCGCTATCTGAAAGCAAACGCTGGCGTCGTAATCACTGCCAGTCACAATCCGCCGCACGACAACGGCTACAAAGTTTACTTCGGTGATGGCGCGCAGGTGATCGAACCGCACGCGAGCGGGATCATTGCAAAAGTGAACGCGATCACAAGCGAGGCATTCACAGCGCTGCCAAAAGATCGACAAGGGAAGATCACGACGCTTGGAAAAGAAATCGACGAAGCGTACATGCAACGGCTTGAGACGTTGATTTTAGATCCGCAGATTATTCGCGAGGCAAAATCGCTGCGTGTCGTTTACTCGCCGCTTCACGGAACCGGACGGGTCATCATTGAGCCGATGCTTAAACGGCTCGGATTCAATTTCGATGTCGTAGCAGAGCAGGACCGTTTCGATGGACGATTCTCCACAGTGAAATCGCCCAACCCGGAAAACGCCGAGGCGCTGACGATGGCGATCGATCTCGCGCGAAAGGAAGATGCCGATCTTGTTGTGGCGACCGATCCGGATTGCGACCGGATGGGCGCAGCAGTACGCACAAAAACCGGCAAAATGAAATTGCTGACCGGCAATCAAATCGGTTCGCTCATTGCTTACTACCGGACGAAGACGCTGTTCGATCGGGGCATTCTGAACAAAGAAAACGCGTCCCGTGCTGTAATCATCAAGACATTTGTCACTACGGATCTGCAGAAGGCGATCGCGGAATACTACGGTTTGCGATGCGTGGAAACGCTCACCGGCTTCAAATACATCGGAGCGAAGCTGAGCAAATACGAGCGAGCGCTTCCGAAAAACGTTCGCGAAAATTATGTCGATCTTGACGAAGAAGAAACACGGCAGCTTCGTCTGGCCCATTCTTCGTTTTACGTTTTTGGCGGGGAAGAAAGTTACGGTTACAGCGGCGCTGATTTCGTTCGCGACAAGGACGGCAATGGCGCGGTGATCATGTTTTGCGAAGTGGCTGCATATGCGAAGTCTCGCGGCCAAACAGTTGACGAGCTGCTCGACGAAATCTTCGCAATCTTCGGCTATTTTGCGGAGAAAAATGGCTCGCTTGTTTTCGAAGGCGCGCAGGGCGCTAGCAAAATCAAGCAATTGGTTGAATCCTACGCGAGGCACCCGTTTTCGGAAGTAATGAACTCGAAAGTGACGAGTGTCAGAAATTTCGAAACGGAAACAATTCGCGACGTCGAAGGGGACGAAGTTCCCAAGGAAAAGATGTCGATCTTTGAACTCAAAAATCGGACACGCATTGCGGTGCGTGGATCGGGGACCGAGGCGAAAATCAAATATTATCTTTTTGCGCAGCGTCGGCCCGAAAACGGAGAGTTCGATTCCGCGGAGCTCGACCAAATCAAATCGAAAGTGGAAGAGAAACTCAAGCAGCTCTGGGATTGGCTACAAGAGGATGCTCAGTCGCGTCTGAGCGGATCGCAGGCGTGAACGCGTTCCGAAAATTGCTGCAGTTCTGGCCATGGCTGGCAGCGATTTTCAGTGGAGTGCTTTGCACGCTTTGCTTCCCGCCGTTTAACCAAAATTGGCTTTGCTGGATCGCGCTCACGCCATTGATCGCCGCCGTTTGGTTTTCAGGAAGAAATTCAGCACGGCGATGGTTGCGCAATCTCCTGCTCGGGTACGTGACTGGAGTCGTTTTTTTCACGGGGACGTTTAGCTGGCTTGGTTCGCTCGGAAGCTTATTTGATAGTTTTTGGCTGAAAGGGCTCCCCTTGCTGCTTTCGCTCTATCTCGGAGTTCACCTCGCATTCTGGAGTTGGTTTATCGGACTAATTGCGCCCACAGATTTTCTTAGTTCACGACGAAATCTGCAGACGGCATTCTGCGGCGCGAGCGCCTGGGTCGTGCATGAGTGGACACGGGGTTGGTTGTTTGGCGGATTCGGTTGGAACGGACTTGGTGTCGCGTTGCATGCCAATTGGCCACTTATCCAAATCGCCGAATTCACCGGTGTAACCGGATTGTCGTTCGCGATCGCATTCGTCAACATCATTGCGGTAACGGCGCCGCTCCGTTTCTCTGTCGAAGCACGGACACGTCGAATGCGGCCGCATTTTGATCTGACACTCACGATGGTTGGAATTGTCGGCCTCTTCACATTTGGCATTCAGAGCGTTCGGAGCCCTCCGGTAACAAATCCTCTTCGCGTCGCCGCAGTGCAGGCAAATATTCCCCAGAGAGAAAAGTTCGACCCAAAGTATTTCGACGTCGTTAAACAGAAATTGGACTATTTGGGCAGTCTCGCGCACCAAGCGAATTTCACGCCGGAATTGATCGCATATCCGGAAAGTTCGATACCAGGGACATTCGAGGGTTACGACACCGTTCAGTTACTTGGAGCTATGGCGGAAGATCCTGGCGTCGATATTATCGCAGGCATCATCGATGAAAAAGAGGACCACGCTTACAACGCAGCGGTTTTTGTCTCACGGAATGGCGAAATGCAAATTTATCGCAAGATCCATCTCGTTCCGTTCGGCGAATACATTCCGCTACGACATTCGTTTCCGCTGTTTGCGGCTGTGGCGAGCAAATGGGTGCCGGGCGATTTTGAGGCTGGCAAGGATTACACGGTGTTTCGCCTAACGAATCAAGACGTGCAGATCGCGCCCTTGATCTGTTTCGAAGACACTATTGGCGAGTTGACAAGAAAATTTGTGCTGGCTGGCGCGAGCCTCCTCGTTGACGTGACGAACGACGGATGGTTCTTGCATTCTGCCGGTTCGCAGCAACACCTGGCGAACGCGATTTTTCGCTGCGTCGAGACGCGCCGTCCAATGATTCGAGCGGCCAACACCGGCGTGACGTGCTTTGTGAATGATTTTGGTCGTGTCACGCAGCTGTTGCAGGATGAAGCTAGCAGCACGTTCACCGAAGGGGTGCTTACTGGGGAGATCGACGTTCCAACTGGACCCGAGCTGACCTTTTACACGCGCAATGGCGAACTGTTCGCAAAAGTGTGCACATGGATCACATTGATCGCGATTGGTGGGACAGTTTCGCTACGCGGATGGCGCAGGCGTGGTGGATCGCGCGTTCCACCGCGCGATGTTAAGCATGGCCCGAAAGGCGCGTGATTTCGGCATCGAGCAAGGGACTGTTCGATCCACCTCGCGAGAATCCCCTCCGTGTGGTACAACTCGCGCAAATGGCTGTCGAACTGCCAGTTGATCATTTGCGCGAGCTTTGGCCGGAAAAGTTTCTGCGCGCGCGGGTCGGCGCATTACTTCATCCAGCATCAGTTTCGGCAAAGCTCGATCACACGTCGCATGTTCTTGAGCAGCATAACGGCGATCTATTTCACCTTGCTGCGTTCTTCGGTCCACAACACGGTCTCCGTGGCGAGACACAAGACAATATGGTGGAATGGAAAAGCTACGAGCACTCACGCCTCGGCATTCCGATCTATAGTCTCTACGGCGAACACCGCGAGCCAACCGCGGAGATGCTGGAAGATATCGATCTTCTCCTTGTTGATCTTCAAGATATCGGCGCGCGCTATTACACTTTCATTTGGACGATGTATCTCTGCATTCGCGCCTGCGAGAAAGCAGGCGTTCATGTTCTGGTCCTTGATCGGCCAAACCCGATCAACGGCGTTACAACCGAAGGACCAGGTCTCGATCCGGAATACCGATCGTTTGTCGGCTTACATTCGATTCCGGTGCGACATGGCCGCACGATAGGCGAATTGGCCCGACAATTCCGAGACGAAGCATTCCCCGATTGTGGCTTGTCGATCTTGCTGATGAAAAATTGGGAGCGCGCGATGTGGTTCGATCAAACCGGCCTTCGTTGGGCCATGCCGTCGCCGAATATGCCGACGCTCGACACCGCCACGGTTTATCCCGGGATGTGCTTGGTCGAGGGCACAAATATCTCCGAAGGTCGAGGCACGACGCGGCCGTTTGAAATTTTCGGCGCACCATTCATCGATGCCGCCGTACTTTGTCATGAGCTAAACGTTTTGAAGCTGCCGGGTGTTTATTTTCGCGAAAGCTATTTTCAGCCGACTTTTCACAAGTTCGTCGGCGAACTATGTGGCGGCGCCCAACTGCATGTAATTGACCGTAAAACTTTTTGTCCGTTTATGACAGGAGTGGAAATCATCAAGCGGATTCGCAAGATTTACTCCGAACAATTTCAGTGGAGGCAACCGCCCTACGAATACGAATGGAAACATCTCCCCATCGAAGTTTTAGTTGGCGGCCCGATCGACTCGATTTTCGGCGATTAGTTGCCGGCACGGTTGTTATCGCCGGGTCATTGTCGATCTTGCCCGAAATTCGTGCGGACATTCCGTGGCCGGAGGTGGTGCAGCGTCTTGCCTATGAAAATGAGAAACTGGCGCAGCGCCCGCAGGGTCACAATGGCGATTACTTCGTCGTCTGCACTCTCTATTACACTCCGATGGAATCGGGTTTCACTTTCGAGCGCGGATTTGACGCGACGCCCATAACGCGCCCTGGACTGCATGGACGCAAATATCCACACGATTTTCTGCGCTCAGTGAAAAAAGAAGGTTTTGGCCGTCTGCGTGAGCCAGTCAACGGCCACCATTACATTCGCTACAACGGCGGAGATTCATTTGCTTTTGGGTCGAACCCGAGTGGTGGCGGTGGCACTCTCGTTGCGCGCTTCTCCGCGGCTGCAAAACCGGGACAGAGCGGGTTGCGTCGCGGTGTAGCCATCGAAACGCCTTCGTCTACTGTGCGCGAAGTTTTTGGTGGCACGCGTTGGAAAATTGTCGATACCGGCGGCGGTCTGCGACGATGGCAAATCGATTGTTATTATGGTGAAGATGAACCGCTTGGTCCCGGCCGCTTCATGGCCCGGCCACGCGGAACTCCTTTTGAGTACGCCTATTCGAACGCGCGAATCCAGAAATGAAATGACGTGAACTCCTTCACAGTTCGGCTCAATTTCCACGGCGATCTTCCTTTTTTTGTCCGATCCAAAAGGAGACACGAAATCATCGAACGCGGGTTAGCGGAAAAACCGTCTGTAAAGGATGTGATCGAGTCGTGCGGCGTGCCGCATCCGGAGGTTGATCTCATCCTCATCAACGGGGAGCCGGTCGATTTTCATCACACACTGGGAGCGAATGTGGATGTTGATGTCTATCCGGTAGGATTTCTGCCAACGTTTTTTACGAATAAACGATTACAAATAACTCATTTCAATAAATTTGTGTCTGATGGGCATCTGGGGCGGTTATCACGCAGTCTCCGTCTGCTCGGCTTGGATGTCGCTTATCTCAGCGCCGCTGAAGATCGACAATTATTAAAGGCGATGCAGCGCGAGAATCGGGCGCTGCTTACCCGCGACCGGCGTTTGCTGATGCATGCCGTTGTGCAAAACGGTTATTATCTGCGGTCCCAATACGCCACAGAACAAACTATCGAGGTGATCCGTCGATTTGACCTTCTCCGCTCGATCGCTCCGTTCACACGTTGCCTCCGCTGCAATGCGCCACTCGAGAAAGTTAGCAAAGCTGAAATAATGGAGAAGCTAAAGCCTCTCACAAAAATCTATTACGAAGAGTTCCGGCGCTGTTCGGGATGCGGGCAAATTTACTGGCCCGGATCGCATTTCTCAAAACTCCAAAAACGGATCGCAGAACTACACGCGCAGTTTTCGAAGAGCGCAGCCTAATTGATTCTTGTTACCGGCTCGATGGTCTTGTTTAGGTCGGGCAAAAAATTGGTTTGGATTTTTGTAGGGCAACCGCGGATTCAATCGTATCGTCGGCCAGTTCCTAAGATGAGATTCGCGCCTCGTCACGCCATGATCGTGGCGATTTTTCTCAGCATCCGATTTGCTACGCCGCTGCAAGCGTACGCCCCGCTTGGACACGAAATCGTCGGGGCGATAGCTGATGAGCGGCTGGCGAACACGCCCACTGCGGCGAAAATCAGAGCGTTGCTTAATGGAATGACATTGGAAAAAGCGTCTGTCATTCCGGACGAGATTAAAGGGTGGGACAAAAAAGGCGTCGATGATCGCAAGGCTTTTCATTACTCCGCGCATCCGCAAATTGACCAGCAGCTGCGTGATTTTTGGCGCGCGAATCAGCCAATTCACGACATGAACTCAACGATGCCTTCGCATCATTGGTTTCACTACACAGACGTCCCGGTTGTGCGCACGGAAAAATACGCAGAAGGTAACGCTGGCCGCAGTAAATGGGACGTGGTGCACATGATTCCCTACTGTATTGACGTGCTCCAGGGGCGACTGCCACAGACAAACGAACGCAGGATCACGAAATCAATCGCGGTTATTTTGCTCGCCCATTACGTCGCAGATATTCACCAGCCGCTCCACGTCGGCGCCGAGTATTTCGACACTCAAGGTCACCCAGCCGATCCCGACAAAGACCCCTCAGCCTTGGGCGACGAAGGCGGAAATACATTTACGTTGCAACTGAGTGATGAACCGCCGCGTGGTCGTGGTGTGCACAAGAAAACACTCCACATGTTTTGGGACAATGATGCGGTAAACGCACTCTTCCCGGAAGCGCTGAACACGTTGCCGAAAAGTGAACACCAGCAGCAAATCGATCCCGCCAAAAAGCAATTGGTTCACGAAATGGCCACGCATGAACCCAGGAACTGGCGGATGCCGGCAAATCTCGATATCAAGAAATATGCGGAAGCATGGGCGGACGAAATTTTGCCGGTTGCATGCGAGGCACATGAGCGATTGCAATTTACAAACGTGCATTCACTGCAGGAA
>Ga0193713_1000274_pt1 | contig 17434 bp, 25 predicted proteins | sample H3a2metaG_FD_143054 | JGI IMG/M metagenome (GOLD analysis project Ga0193713, IMG submission 143054) | Soil microbial communities from a riparian zone of the East river system, Colorado, United States - H3a2 | ecosystem: Environmental > Terrestrial > Soil > Riparian zone | place: USA: East River... | reverse complement strand
GATGGACATCACGAAGCAGGCCGTGGACGGAATCCTGACGAAGATTTGAGGCCAGCCTCAAGCTCCAGGCTTCAAGCTTCAAGCCCCGCAGAGATCATCACACGGTTCTGGTATCGCATACGCGAAGGAAGGGTTCATCCTCTGGGTTGAAGCATGGAGCTGGAAGCATGAAGCTCGCATCGGTGTTATCATCCCAGAGGCCATGAGTACGCGCCGTTTCCTGCACGCCGTCTTGATCGGGCTCGCTTTCTTCCAGTTGGGCTCGGACAAGAGCAGCTGCCAGGTGATGCACAACGGCCCTTCGTCCAACCCCGACCCGTTTCCGACGCCGGTCCAGTCCTTCTCGGACAATTTCTCGGGGGGTCTCAGTTTCTGGCGGGGGGCGGTTCCCGATTCGCCGGGCCTCGACATCACCCAGGGCAACCCGGTTCCCGCGATGCAGGTGGGTTCGGCGGCGCTCCGGCCCACGGGGGCGGTGACCCTGTCGACCTTCGACTTCTCCGAGGGGCTGATCATCGAGGCCGACATCTACTACGAGACCGCCTCGCCTCCGCCGGCCGCCGCGCCCGACCTGTGGGTGGGGCTCTCGCCGACCGCGGAACCGACGACGATCCCCGACCTGGCCGCGGGGCAGTACATCGACGCCACGGGGACGCTCCATCTCCAGGTGAACGGCGTGGACGTGGGGGCGACCACGGCGCCCCTGACGGGGCAATGGCACCGGCTCTCGACCACGATCCGCACCGACGGCCAGGTCGAATTCCGCCTGAACGGGACGCTGATCGGCTCGGGCGGACAGGTGAATTCCGCCTACAACGGGATGCCGATGAAAGTCGGCGGGGACGGCTACCCCGAGCGGCCGAAGATCGACAACGTGTCGGTACGGAAACTGTAAGGGGCTTCGTTTCCAGCTTCCAGTTCCCAGATTCCCGTTCCAGAAGCATCAAGCTTCGAGCGGCAGATCAGCGGACCACCCGAAACGCCACGGTCCCCGTCACCCGTATGCCATCCTTCTCCACGGCGGTGCTCTCCTGGATCTCGATGGCGTAATCTCCGGAATCGAGTCGCCCCAGGCTGAATCCGAATCCGACGTAGTGTGAACCCCCGCTCATACCCCAAGTACCCGTCCATCGCGCAGTTACCACGCCTTTTCGGGCGTGACGATCGAATACAAGCCGGGGGACCGTGGCCCCGGCCCGGCGCCCCCAGAGCACATATAAGACGAGGTCTTCGGTCGCTTTGAAGGAGATCGGTCGTTCCGGGCCCTCTTTGGTTACCTTCGCTGCGACGCGGGTCTCAAAATCCTCGGCCCGCCCGACGAACGCGACAAGGCCGTGATCCACAGATTTGATCGACTTGGGCACTACGGGGAAGGAGGGAATGCTCTCGTTCTGAGGATCCTCCGTCCCCGGCGCTGGAGCCTGGGGCGATTCCGGAAGGGGCGACGGTGCGGGTGGATTCGGAACCCGGGAACACGCGCCGAAGAGGGTCAGCAGAACCGTCGAAATGAGGTATCGCATCCTTCACCTCCGGCACTCCCTTCGACGTTCGGGAGCGATCGGAGGTTCCCGGATTCGGGGGATCAACGCACCAAAGCAAACCGGCCCGTCGTCAGCACGCGGGCCTTTTCCCCGGCGAGAGCCTTCGGGTCCTTTTCAGCGATCTCGAACGAGTACTCGCCCGGGGCGAGGTCCTTGAGCTGGACGCGACACCCGACGTACTTCCAGCTATCCCGCGCGTCCCTTTCAAACGCCCAATCCATGCCGATGCCGTACCCGGGCCGGGCGGTCCAATCGGGAAGGACGATCCGGACGGTGCCCATTTTCGGATCGAAGCGCGCCTGGATTTCGCCGACCATGAAGGTGGGATTGGGATAGTAGCCCCAGATCAGGTTGAGCCAGACCGATTGGCCCGCCTTGGGCGCCTGAAGCTCCGCGATCTCCGTTCCGTTGCGGTCCCGATACGCTCCCGCCGCGCGCGACGCAACTTCGGACTCGGCCGCGAAGACGATGAGCCGATGCGATCGGAACGCTGCATCCGGGAATTCGACCCCCTCGACGCGAAGTCCAAGAGGCTTCTCAGCCGCAGGCTTGGGCTCGCCCGCAGGCTGGGGCGCGGGTGCCGGGGTGGGCCGAGGCTCGAACTTCCGCCCTGATGGCCGTGGCGGCATCGTGTCGGGATTTGGAGTGACGGCGGGTACGTCAGGCGCCGGGAGCGGATCGGGCGTGGGATCGCGTCGGGCAATTTTCTCGGAAGGGACGCGTTCGACGACGTGTGGGGGTTCCTGCGGCACGCGCCCGCATCCGGTCGCGACCAGGGCGATCAGCGTCCATCTCCACATCTCTGAAGTTAGACGCTGCCGGACCTCGCCGGGTTGTGGATTCCCGCGACGTCAATTCGGTTTCAGCGCCGAATGGCCGCCGAGGTAGGGCTGGAGAACCTCAGGGATTTCCACGCTCCCGTCCTCGCGCTGGTAGTTTTCGAGGATCGCGATCACCGTCCGCGGCAGCGCCAGGCCCGAGCCGTTCAGCGTGTGGACGAACTTCACCTTGCCGTCCGCGTCGCGGAACCGGCAGTTCATCCGCCGGGCCTGGAAGTCGGTGAAGTTCGAACAGCTGGAGACTTCGAGCCACCGGTCGACGCCGGGCGCCCACACCTCGAGGTCGAAGGTCTTCGCGCTCGCGAAGGACATGTCGCCGGTCGACAGGAGGACGCGGCGGTACTCGAGCCCGAGCCGCTCGAGGAGCGTCTCGGCGTTGCGGGTCAGCTCCTCGTGCTCCGCCCAGCTCTTGTCGGGATGGGCGAAACGCACCATCTCGACTTTGTCGAACTGGTGGATGCGCACCATGCCTCGCGTGTCGCGCCCGTACGCGCCCGCCTCGCGGCGGAAGCACGCCGTGTAGGCCGCGTACCGGATCGGCAAGTCGGCCGCTTTCAAAGTCTCGTCGCGGTGGAGGTTGGTGACCGGCACTTCGGCCGTCGGGATCAGGAAGAGCTTGTCGCGCTCGAGTTGGTACATGTCGTCCTCGAGCTTCGGCAGTTGCGCCGTTCCGAGCATGCTCGCGGCGTTGACGAGGTAGGGCGGCCAGATCTCCGTGTACCCGTGTTCCTTGGTGTGGACTTCGAGGAAGTAGGTGATGAGCGCCCGCTCGAGGCGCGCGCCCGCCCCCTTGAGGAGGAGGAAGTTCGACCCCGAGATCTTCGCCGCGCGCTCCTCGTCGAGGATGCCGAGCTTCGTCCCGATCTCCCAGTGGGGCTTCGGCTTGAAGGCGAACTTCTTCCGCTCGCCCCAGGTCTTCTCGACCTTGTTGGCGGCCGCGTCGTCGCCCACCGGCACGCTCTCGTGCGGGATGTTGGGCACCCAGAGGAGCGCTTCCCGCAGCTTGACCTCGACGCTTCGCATCTCCGCCTCGAGGGCCTTGATGCGTTCCTTGATCTCGCCGCCGCGCTTGCCGAGGGCCGCCTTGTCGGACGACGTGCGATACTCCTCGCTGATCTTCTTGCTTTCGTGATTGGCGTTGTCGAGCTCCGTCTGGGTCTTCCGCCGGAGGTCGTTCAGCTGGACGATGGCTTCGACGTCCGCGCGCTTCTCGTGCTTGGCGGCGATCGCGCGCTTTACCAGATCTCGATTCTCAGCGATGAACTTCGGGTCGAGCATGTGGAAGAAGGTACCGGCATCAGGCATCAGGCATCAAGCATCAGTGGGCTCAGGGCCGAGTTTGAGGAACCCTGATGCGTGATGCCTGATGCCTGATGCTGGATGCGCTTCGCGGCAGGTTTCTCCTTGACTCCCTGTATCCAGATGCTAATCATATCTGCTCTTCCCGGCCCCCTCGGAGGGTGGCCGGGCTCGTTTTTTTCCCTGCGGAGCGGCGGATGACCCCGAAATCCACGGCGGCGCCCCCGGCGCGTCCCACGCGCAAGAAGGTGGTGGGCCGCGTCGTCAGCGACAAGATGAACAAGACCATCGTGGTCCAGGTCGAGCGGATCGTCCAGGACCCGCGATTCGGGAAATACCTCAAGAAGTACTCGAAATGCTACGCCCACGACGAAAAGCGCGAGGCGAAGCGGGGCGACCGCGTCGAGATCTCCGAGACGCGACCCCTCTCCAAGTTGAAGCGCTGGCGCCTCGTGAAAATCCTGGAGAAGGGCGCCGTGGAGACCGTTGCCGCCGTCCCGGCCCCCGCGGAACCCAAGGCGTAGGGCCATGATCCAGATCAAGTCCATCCTCGACGTCGCCGACAACACCGGGGCGAAGATGGTGGGCGCGATCCAGGTCCTGGGCCAGTCGCACCAGCGGTACGGCCGCGTGGGCGACGTCATCGTCGCCACGGTGAAGCGGGCGCTGCCCGGGTCCGCGATCAAGCAGGGGGACGTGGTGCGCGGCGTCATCGTCCGGACGCGGTCGGTGATGGTTTTTTTTGATATGGATGGGAATCCCCGGGGCACACGCATCTTCGGCGCCGTGCCCCGCGAGCTGCGGAACAAGTTCATGAAGATCATCTCGCTCGCGGCGGAGGTGGTGTAACGTGCACATCCGCCGCAACGACATCGTCAAGGTCATCTCCGGCGACGAGGCCGCCCAGGGCAAGACGGGCAAGGTCCTGCGGGTCCTCGACGGGGGGCGCATCCTCGTCGAGGGGCTCAACATGGTCTGGAAGCACATGCGCCGGAGCCAGCAGCATCCCCACGGGGCGCGCATCCAGAAGGAGGCCTCGCTCCACGTGTCGAACGTGATGCTCGTCTGCCCCGCCTGCAGCAAGGCGACCAAGGTGGCGATGGGGCCGAGCGAGGGCGGCGACAAGCCCCGGCTCTGCAAGAAGTGCAAGTCCGTCATTCCCTCGGGGACGGCGTAACCATGGCGCGGCTCCTGGAAAAGTACCGGAACGAGATCGTCCCCGAGCTCCGCAAGGAGCTCGGCCGGGAGAATCCGCTCGCCCTGCCGCGCCTCGACAAGGTCGTCATCTCCATGGGCGTGGGCAAGGCCATCGAGAACAAGAACCGGCTCGACGCCGCGGCGCGGGACCTGGGCCAGATCGCGGGCCAGAAGGCCATGCTCACCCGGGCGCGCAAGTCGGTCGCGAACTTCAAGCTCCGCAAGGGCCAGAATATCGGCGTGAAGGTCACGCTCCGGGGCGCGCGGGCCTACGAGTTCCTCGACCGCCTGATCTCGATCGTCATCCCCCGCATCCGCGACTTCCGGGGACTCTCCCCGAAAGCTTTCGACGAGGCGGGGAACTACAATCTCGGGATCTCCGAGCAGGTCGTCTTTCCGGAGATCAACCTGGACAAGGTCGAGTTCGTGCAGGGGATGAACGTCACGATCGGCGTGAAGGCCCGGAGCCAGGCCGATTCCTTCGAACTGCTGAAGCGGTTCGGCGTGCCGTTCCGCGTCCAGGATCCCGTCGAACCGAAGAAGGTCGCGAAAGAACCGGCGGCGAAGGCCTAGAGGACGGCAGCGCTTATGGCGAGCATTCGATGGAAGGTCAAGCAGGCGAAGACGCCCAAGTTCAAGGTCCGGGGCTACAACCGGTGCAAGATCTGCGGGCGCCGGCGCGGGTACCATCGGAAGTTCAACGTGTGCCGGCTCTGTTTCCGCGATCTCGCGAACCGGGGAGAAATCCCCGGCGTCCGCAAGGCCTCGTGGTAGAAGGATAGGGTTCATGGCTAGCAGCGATCCCGTCGGCGACATGATCGCGATGATCAAGAACGCGAACCAGCGGCGACATCCGAAGCTGGGCGTCCCGCACTCGAAGCTCAAGGAGGGCGTGGCGCAGGTCCTCAAGAGCGAGGGCTACCTCTCCGACGTCAAGGTCATCGAGGACGAGAAGAAGCCCTACCGGAAGACGATGTGGCTGTTCCTGAAATACGATCCGGAGAACCGCCGGGTCCTGACGGACATCAAGCGGGTCTCCACCCCCGGGCGGCGGATTTTCCGCGGGTCCGGGGAGGTCGCCAAGGTGCTCGACGGCCTCGGCGTCACGGTGCTCACGACTTCCCGCGGGATCCTGAGCAGCCGGAAGGCGAAGAAGCTGAACGTCGGCGGCGAAATCATCTGCAAGGTGTGGTAGGAACATGTCGCGGCTCGGAAGGAAACCGATCGACGTCCCGGACAAGGTCAAGGTGAACCTGGCCGGGCAGGTCGTCCACGTCGAAGGCCCGGTGGGCAAGCTCTCCTGGACTTTCCGGCCCGAGATCCGGGTCAAGGTCGAAGGGGGGAAGCGGGTCATCGTCGAGCGGTCCTCGGACACCAAGCTCGTCAAGTCGCTCCACGGGACGACGCGCAGCCTGATCGCGGGAATGGTGCAGGGCGTCCTCCACGGCTACGAGAAGATCCTCGACATCAACGGCGTCGGGTACGGGTCGAAGATGGTCGGGGACAAGCTCGTCCTGACGATCGGCTTCTCCCACCCCGTCGAGTTCCAGATCCCGAAGGGGCTCACCGTGATCTGCCCCTCGGTGACTTCGATCTCCGTCAAGGGCGCCGACAAGCAGCTCGTCGGGGAGTTCGCCGCCCAGGTGCGGAGGTCGCGCAAGGCGGAGCCGTACAACCAGAAGGGCATCAAGTACCGCGACGAGGTCGTCCGCCGGAAGGCCGGCAAGACGTTCGTCACAGGAGCCTCATAAGCCGTGGGACATCTTCGATCGCTCGAATTGAGGAAATGGGAGCGCCGGGTCCGGCGCGCGGCCCACGTGCGGTCGACCGTCTTCGGCACGGCCCAGCGGCCGCGGCTCAGCGTCTACCGGAGCCACCGGCATTTCCACGCGCAGATCATCGACGACGCGGCGGGCCGGACCGTCGCCTCGGCGTCCTCTCTCCAGAAGGAACTGAAGTCGTCGCTGAAGCACGGCGGCGACCGGAAGGCCGCCGAGGCCGTCGGCAAGAAGCTCGCCGAGGCGGCGAAGGCGGCCGGCGTGACCATCGTCGTCTTCGACCGCAACTTCTACCGGTTCCACGGGCGCGTCCGCGCGTTCGCCGAGGCCGCGTCGAAGGGCGGGCTCAACTTCCTCGCGAACCCCAAGAAAAAAGACAAGGCTCCGAAGGCCCCGAAGCCCGAGGCCGCCGCGAAGGGCGCCAAGGAGCCGAAGAAGGAGAAGCCCCCGAGGCCCCCGGGCGGATTCCCCAAGGACGGCGCGAAGGGGCACGAGAAGAAAAAAGAGTAGGACGGCGAATCAAGAATCAAGAATCAAGAATCAGGAATCAGGACTGAACGATGGCTTATGACCGCGGCGGCGACGAGTTCGAAGAGATCGTGGTGAAGGTGAAGCGCTGCGCCAAGGTGGTGAAGGGCGGCAAGCGGTTCAGCTTCAACGCGCTCGTGGTCGTCGGCAACCGCAAGGGCCGCGTCGGCTGGGGCTACGGCAAGGCGAACGAGGTCCCCTTCGCGGTCGAGAAGGCGATCCAGGAGGCGAAAAAGAGGCTGATCGAAGTGCCCATCGTCCAGACGACGATCCCGCACGAGATCCGCGAGAAGTACAGCGCGACGAACGTCCTCCTCCGGCCCGCCTGCCGCGGCACCGGGGTGAAGGCCGGTGCCTCGGCCCGCGCGGTCCTCGAGCTCTCGGGCATCCACGACGTCCTCTCGAAGGTCTTCGGCAGCACGAATCCGATCAACGTGGTCAAGGCGACGTACGGGGCGCTCGGAAAGCTCCGGACCGTGGCCCAGTTCGAGAAGCAGCGGGGCATCCCCGTGGTTGAGCGGAAGCACAAGGAACTGCTGGGCCCGGTGCTCGCCGCCGCCGCCCCGGCCGCCCCGGTCGCCCCGGCCGCCCCGCCGGCTCCTCCGCAGGTGACTCCATGAACCTGACCGACGCCCGCAAGGCGAAGATTCCCCGGAAGAAGAAGTTCCCCAAGGGCCGCGGCGAATCGAGCGGCGTCGGCAAGACCGCCGGCCGCGGCCGGAAGGGCCAGTGGGCCCGCACCGGCACCTCCTTCCGCCCGTACTTCGAGGGCGGGCAGATGTCCATCATCCGACGCCTCCCGAAGCGTGGATTCAACAACAAGGAATTCCGGACCGCGTACGAAATCGTCCATCTTTCCGAGATCGCGACGCTGTTCGAAGCCGGGCAGACCGTCGACGAAGCTTCCCTGCGGGCGAAGGGTCTCGTGCGTCGCCATCTTCCGATCAAGCTCCTCGGCGACGGCGCGATCGACCGGAAGCTCACGTTCAAGGTGCACCGCGCGTCGAAGAGCGCGCTGGACAAGGTCGCGAAGGCGGGCGGGACGGTCGAGATGCTGACGCCGCCTCCGCCGACGAAACCGGCCCGGGTGGAGTCCAAGGGAAAGCCGGCCGCGCCGGCCAAGGTGCCGCCCGCCGAAGGCCAGGCGAAGCCGAAGAAGCAGGAGCCCGGCGCCGGCGGATAACCCCGCGGGGATCGAATGCGCATCCTCGAGTCCTTCCGAAACGTCTTCAAGATCCGTGAACTCACGAACCGGATCCTCTTCACCCTCGGCGTCCTGATCGTCTTCCGGCTCGGGTCCCACCTGACCCTTCCCGGCGTCAACCCCGAGTCGATCCAGAAGTTCCGGGACAAGATGGAAGGGGACCTGGGAAGCCTCTTCCACATCATGCAGCTCTTCTCGGGGCAGGCGTGGGCCAACCTCGCCCTGTTCGCGCTCGGGATCATGCCCTACATCACCTCGTCGATCATCATGCAGCTGATGACGAAGGTGAGCCCCAACCTCGAGGCGATCGCCAAGGAAGGGCCCTCGGGCCAGCGGAAGATCGCGAATTACACCCGCTACCTGACGGTGCCCATCTGCATCATCCAGGCCTGGTTCGCGGTCTCCCAGCTCAAGGCCCTCCAGCCGGCGGGGGAATCCATCTTCCTCTGGTCCGGATTCTGGGTCTCCCTCGAGATGGTCCTCGCGCTGACGGCGGGAGCACTCTTCGTCATGTGGCTCGGCGAGCAGATCACCGAGCACGGCCTCGGGAACGGCGCGTCGATCCTGATCATGGCGGGCATCATCGCCCGGATGCCGCAGATCTGGGCCGACCTCTTCGGGAGGGCGAAGCACGGGGACGTCCGGCTCGACTCGGTTCTCCTCATGGGATTGCTCTACCTCGCGGCCGTGGCGGCGACCGTCCTGATCACCCAGGCGCAGCGGCGGATTCCGATCCAGCACGCGAAGCACTTCAAGGGCCGCCGGGTCATGCAGGGCCAGCGGAACTACCTGCCCCTCCGCGTCAACACGGCGGGCGTGATGCCGGTGATCTTCGCCTCCTCCCTGCTGGTCCTCCCCTCGGTGCTGGGCCTGATCCCCCCCCTGGGCTTCCTGAAGGGGTTCGTGCTGCGCGGCGATTTCTCCTACACCCTCTTCTATGTCACGATGATCTTCTTCTTCTCGTACTTCTGGACCTACCTCTTCTTCCCGCCGCACGAGCTGGCGAACAACCTGAAGGAGTACGGCTCCTTCGTCCCGGGCATCCGGCCGGGGGAGAACACCGCCTCCTACCTGAACGGCATCCTCTCTCGGATCACGCTTGCGGGCGCCAGCTTCCTGACCATCATCGCGCTCCTGCCCGACATGATTTCCGCGTGGGTCCACCTCGACCGGTACCTGGTCGCCTTCCTCGGCGGGACGGGCATCCTCATCGTCGTCGGCGTCTGCCTCGACATTGCCCAGAAGATCGAGTCCCACCTCCTCATGCACCACTACGAGGGATTCGTGGGCGGCTCCGGAAGCATCCGGGGCAGGCGCTAGGCGCGCTATCGCGCGCAGCTATCAGCCATCAGCCTTCAGCCGGATGCCGAGGAGCTGAAAGCTGATCGCTGAACGCTGAGAGCTTCCCATGAGATTGATCTTCGAAGGTCCGCCGGGGTCCGGCAAGGGCACCCAGGCCAAGAAACTCTCCGAGCGCCGCGGCTGGATCCACATCTCCACGGGCGATCTCCTCCGCGAAGCCGTCCGGAACCGCACGCCCGTCGGACTCACCGTCGAGAGCGTCATGAGGGAGGGCCGCCTCGTCTCCGACGCCACCGTGGTCGAGATCCTCGAGGAGCGATTCCGGCGCGGCGACTGCGCCGCGGGGTTCATCCTCGACGGCTTCCCCCGCACGCTCGGCCAGGCCGCGGCGCTCGACCGGATTCTCTCCCGCCTCAAGCTCCCCGTTCAGCGCGTCATCGTCTTCGAGGTGCGCGACGAGATCATCGTGGAGCGCATCACGGGGCGGCGTTCCTGCCCCGTGTGCCAGACGCCGTACCACGTGAAATTCGTGCCGCCCCGGAAGCCGGGGATCTGCGACAAGGACGGCACGCCCCTCGTCCAGCGTCCCGACGACGGCGAGGATCGGGTCCGGACGCGCCTGGCGAAGTACCACGAGGAGACGGAGCCCGTCATCCCGTTCTACGAGCGACGGGGCCTCGTGCGCCGGGTGGACGGCGGCGCGCCGCCCGACGAGGTGTTCAAATCCGTCGAGCAGGCCCTCGCATGAAGAGCGCCCCGATCCTCAAGGAGGCCTGGGAGATCGAGGTGATGCGCGAGGCCGGGCGCATCGCCGCGGAGGCCCTCGCGGAAGCGGTCGAGGCGGTCCGGCCCGGGGCGACCACGCTCGACGTCGACCGCGTCGCCGAAAAGCACATCCGGTCCCGGGGCGCGGTCCCCACGTTCGTCGGCTACCCCCCGCAGGCCGGCAAGTACGCCTTCAAGCACACGATCTGCGCCTCGGTGAACGAGGAGATCGTCCACGGCGTTCCGAGCGCGGAGCGGGTGCTCCAGGAGGGGGACATCCTCTCGATCGACATCGGCGCGACCCACAAGGGGTACGTGGGGGATACCGCGGTGACCGTACCGGTCGGGCGGATCTCCCCGGAGGCGCGACGCCTGATCGATACGACGCGGGAGGCGCTGGACGCGGCGATCCTCGTCATGAAACCGGGCGCGAAGCTCTCCCACATCGGGGCCGCCGTGGAGGCGATCGCCCGGCGCGAGCGCTACACCGTGGTCCGGAATTATTGCGGCCACGGCGTGGGTCGCGAGATGCACGAGCCGCCGCAGGTGCCCAACTACGTCGATCCGGCGTGGCGCCTGGGGGACCTCGTGCTCAAGCCGGGGCTGGTGCTGGCGATCGAGCCGATGATCTGCCAGGGATCGGCGGACAACCGGACCCAGCCCGACCGCTGGACCGTGGTGACGTCGGATGGAAAACTCGCGGCCCACTTCGAGCACACGATTGCCGTGACCGAAAGCGGAAACCAGGTGCTGACTCTACCGTAGAGGGAATTCGTTAGTCATGAGTGGCTCTGTTGAAAAGCCGGTTGAACCACCAAGGCACCAAGGCACCAAGAGGCCGAATTCCGAAGGCCTGCCGCAGAAGTTCGTGGCCCTAGGGGCCACGAACGGGCCCCTTCGGGGCCCAGGACGGGCGGGAGGACCGAGGAGGAAGACGGCTTCTCCCTCGGTCCTCCCGATCGTCCTTTCTGCGGCTGCGACTTGGTGGCTTTGAGTCTTGGTGGTAAGGATTCAACAGAGCGGGTCATGAGTCGGGACGACCCGCGACTTCGGATCCCCGACCCTCGACTTTTGACTCGGGACATCTTGACGGAGGGCAGGCCCTCCGCTATACTCTCGCGCTCTTGTCCCCGGGTTTTCAAGGAGGCGTGTGGTCAAGGAAGAACCCATCCGGGTGGAGGCCACGGTCAAGGAGTCCCTTCCCAACGCGATGTTCCGTGTCCAGCTGAAGAACAGCCACCTGGTCCTGGCCCATGTCTCGGGCAAGATGCGGATGAATTTCATCAAGATTCTCCCTGGGGACAAGGTCGTCATTGAAATGTCGCCGTACGACTTGACCAAGGGGCGGATCATCTACCGCGAGCATTGAGCGATGAAGGTCCGACCCTCGGTCAAGCGGATTTGCGAAAAGTGCCAGATCGTCCGGCGCAAGGGACGCGTCCGGGTCATCTGCGCGAACCCGAAGCATAAGCAAAGGCAGGGCTGAAGGCGCGATTCATGGGTTTATCGACGACGAGATTTGCAGTGCGCAGCTTCGAGCTTCCGGTTCCCAGCTCCCTGCCTCGGCGGGGAACAGGTAGCGGGAAGCTGGAAGCTGTGCGAGCGAACCCCAAAGAGAGCGAGCACTAAATGGCGCGCGTGGCGGGCATCGAAATTCCGGCGGGCAAGCAGGCGTGGGTCAGCCTGACCTACATCTTCGGCATCGGCACCACGCTGTCGCGCCGGATCCTGAAGGACGCCAACGTCCCCGAAAATCTGAAGGTCAAGGACCTCAGCGAGGACCAGCTCAGCCGGATCAACTCGATCGTCGACAAGGGATACACGGTCGAGGGCTCGCTGCGGCGGCTCATCCAGCAGAACATCCAGAGGCTGAAGGAAATCGGCTGCTACCGCGGCGGCCGCCACCGGCGGAACCTTCCCGTGCGGGGCCAGCGGACGCGCTCCAACGCGCGGACCCGGAAGGGCCCCCGCAAGACGGTCGCGGGCAAGAAGATCGCCAAGGTGCAAGGATAGACTTCAGACTTCGGACCTCGGACTTCAGTAGTTTTCAGTCTGAAGTCGGAAGTCTGAGGTCTGATAACTCTCTAGGAGTCCAGAGTGGCTGACGAGAAAGAGAAGAAACCCGCCGCCGGGAAGCCCGCCGAGGGCGCGAAGGCGGAGGGCGCCAAGGCCGACGCCGCCAAAGCAGGGGAGGCCGCCAAGCCCGCCGCGGGAGCCAAGGAAACGGCCGCGAAGAAGGGGCCGCGCAAGTCCAAGAAGCTCGTGCCGCGCGCCGTCTGCCACATCCAGGCCAGCTTCAACAACACGATCATCACGATCACCGACCCGGGCGGCGAAACACTCTGCTGGGCCTCGTCCGGCACGATCGGGTACAAGGGGTCGCGCAAGTCCACGCCGTTCGCCGCGCAGAAGGCCGCCGAGGCCTGCGCGGAGAAGGCGGCCAAATTCGGCGTGCGCGAACTCGAGGTGAAGATCAAGGGGCCCGGCGCCGGCCGCGAGAGCGCCATCCGGGCCCTCCAGGCGTCGGGACTCGACGTCCGCGCCATCGAGGACGTCACCCCGCTGCCGCACAACGGGTGCCGGCCCCGGAAAAAGAGGAGAGTGTAGCGTGGCGAGAGTCCTCGGGCCGAAGTGCCGGATCTGCCGGCGCGTCGGGGTCAAGCTCTTCCTCAAGGGCACCCGGTGCGACAGCGCGAAGTGCCCCATGGAGAAGGAAGCCCGGCCCCCCGGCCAGCACGGGGCCAAGCGCGTCCGGATGACCGACTACGGCATCCACTTCCGCGAGGTGCAGCGCGCCAAGCGGATGTACGGCGTGCTCCAGCGCCAGTTCGCCCGCTATTACCGCGAGGCCGAGAAGCAGCCCGGCAACACGGGCGACCACCTCGTCCAGGCCCTGGAACGGCGCCTCGACAACGTGGTGTACCGCCTGCGCTTCTCGCTGTCGCGCGACCACGGCCGCCAGCTCATCCTTCACGGACACTTCCGCGTCAACGGGAAGAAGGTCACCATCCCGTCGTCCCTCGTGGACGCCGGGGACCTCATCGAGGCCGCGAAGCGGGAGAAGAGCCAGAAGCAGGTGAAGGATTCCTTCGCGATTCGCAAGGTCCTCGAGCTTCCCTCGTGGCTCAAGGTGACCGAGGAGCCGGTCCTCCAGGGGCTCGTCGTCCAGCTTCCGGCCGTCCGGGAGCTCCAGGTGCCCCTCGAGTCGCAACTGATCGTCGAGTACATGAGTCGTTAGTTAGGCCTGCAGCCGTCCGCGCCGAGCGTCAGCCCCGAACCTCCGGCTGATCGCTGATAGCGGGCGGTTGCCCGGAGGAAAGACATGCGCATCCGCTGGAAAGAATTCGAGCTCCCCACCCGGGTCGTGATGGACGAGAAGACCGCGACCCCGACGTACGCGAGCTTCACGTCCGAGCCCTTCGAGCGCGGCTTCGGGACCACCGTGGGGAACGCCATCCGGCGCGTCCTCTACTCCTCGATCGAGGGCGCGGCCGTGACCGCGGCCCGGATCAAGGGCGTGGCCCACGAGTTCGCGACGATCGAGGGCGTCGTCGAGGACGTGACCGACATCGTCCTGAACCTGAAGCAGCTCGTGGTGAGGATGACGGGGGACGTCCCCGCGAAGACCCTGATGCTCGAGGTCGCGAAGAAGGGCCCCGTCAAGGCGTCGGCGATCCAGCCCGAAAACGGCGTCGAGATCGTCAATCCCGATCTCGTGCTCTTCACCATGGCCGACGACTCCAAGGTCTCGATGGAGTTCGACGTGCGCCGCGGGCGCCGCTACACGACGGCGGAGGAGCACGCGCGCGAACACGCGGACATCGACGTCATCCACATTGATTCGAGCTTCTCCCCGGTCCGCCGCGTGCGGTACCGGGTGGAGAACACCCGCGTCGGCAAGCTGACGAACTACGACCGCCTCATCCTGGAGATCTGGACGAACGGGACGGTGACGCCGGAGGAGGCGCTCGTGGAGGCCTCCAAGATCCTGCGCAAGCACCTGAACCCCTTCGTGCAGTACTTCGAGCTCGGGCGCGAGCTCCAGATCAACGAGAAGAAGGAGGAGGACCTCCGGAAGAAGGAGAAGGAGCGCGAGGAACTGCGCCTCAAGCTCTCGATGTCCATCTCCGAGCTGGACCTCTCCGTGCGGTCGGCGAACTGCCTGGCGAGCGAGCACATCGAGACGCTGGGCGAGCTCGTCTCGCGGTCCGAGGCGGACCTCCTCAAGGTGCGCAACTTCGGGAAGACGTCGCTGCGCGAGGTGAAGAAGAAGCTCTCGGAGCTCGGCCTCGTGCTCGGCATGGATCTCGAGGGGATATTCGGGAAGAAGCAGCCGGCCCCGGTCGCGTAACGGAAACGTCATGCGTCACAGACTGAAGGGCCGGAAGCTGGGGAAGACGACCGCGCATCGCCAGGCGATGGAGCGGAACATGGTCACGAGCCTCTTCGTCCACGGCCGGATCATGACGACCCTGGATCGTGCCAAGGAGTTCCGCGGGATGGCGGAGCACCTCATCACTCTCGGGAAAAAGGGCGGGCTGGCGGCATTCCGGGCGATCCTGGACGTGGTCCGCGACCCCAAGATCGCGAAGAAGATCGTGAACGACGTCGCGAAGCGGTTCACGGACCGGCCCGGGGGTTACACCCGGGTCGTCAAGCTGGGCGGCTGCCGCTGGGACGGCGACGGGCACGGCTTGTACGCCTGGAACCGCCTCGGAGACAACGGCAAGCGCGCGATCTGGGAGCTGGTCGTGCACAAGGACCGCGAGGAGGAAGTCCGCCTCGCGGGCCGCGGCAAGATGGCGATCGACGAGGGCGCGAAGCGCAAGTCCGACAAGAAGAAAGCGGCCGCCGGAGCGGCCAAGAAGTAGCTCCCAGCTCCCCGTTTCCCGTTCCCAGCTTTCCGACGCTCCCCGTTCCAAGCTTCACGCCCGATTGGGCATTCCCGAGCGAATTCAGGTTGAAAGAGTGTCCCGCCCGGCATCATTAGGGTGATGGCCGACGACCAGACCGCCTTCCGCGATTTCAAATCCCAGCCCACGGCCGATTCGCTCATCCGCCTGCTTCGCGCCCACCAGGAGCGCGTCTACCGCCTCTGCCTGCAGGTCCTGCGTCGGGCGCACGACGCCGAGGACGCGGCGCAGGAGGTCCTGATCCGGATCGTGGACGGAGTCCGCAAGGTCGACGACGCCGACGCATTCCGGCGCTGGGTATATCGCGTGAGTCTCAACGCCGCGCTCGAAGCCGCGCGCAAGGCGTCGCGGCGACGGACGCATGAATCGAGGGCCGCCATGGAAAATCCGCCGGGGAAGCCGCTCGACGAGGAGTCGCGCCGGTCGCTGTTCGAGGCGATCGCGCGTCTCGACGAGGGTCCGCGGAGCCTGGTGCTCGATCACTACTTCGAGGGCGAGACGCTCGAGTCGCTCGGCTCGCGGGAGGGCGTCTCGGCCCAAGCCGTCTCGAAGCGTCTCGATCGGGCGCGCGAGGAACTGAAGCGCGCGCTGCCGGCAACTTTCATGGGCCTTCCGGATCTCGGCCGCCTCTTCGAGCGGGGGACTTCCGCCCCGGCCGTGCCGGATCTCGTGTCGGGTCCTGTCCTCGTCAAAGTAGCCGCCATCGCGGGAGGAGCGGTCGTGACGACCAAGTCGTTATTGCTCCCTATCGCCATCGCGGCGTTGCTTGCGGTGTGCTTGGGAGTCGGTATCGTCGCCCTGAACTTCCGTTTGCCGACAGATGCCCCCGGCGAGCACCGTGCGGTCCGTCCGAGGACCGACCCTGAGCCAGGAACGACTGCAGCCGACAATGTTGATCTCCCGTTGACCAAGGTCGACTCAGGGGCCACCGAGTCCGAAGGAGAGACCACTGTCCCTCATCTCTCTGCCCTTCGAACACGGCTCAAACAATTCAAGCAATGGTGGTTCGCAAGGGAGAAATCAGGATGGGGCGAGGATCCGGGACGGAACCAGCACGACAAGGAACTGTGGGAGCAGGTCTCCGGACTTCGGTCCCTCATCATGGCGGATCCGGAAGAGTTCCTGGCGTTTCTCAAGGATCCCGAAAACGAAGGGATGCTCCAGGACCTGACTCAGATGAATCCGCTGACGCAAACCGACAAGCCCTATGTCGAGTTCAGGAAGGCGTTTTCGGAGTATCCCCAGGCCCTGATGCGAGACTTGTTCGATCTCCTCCACTCCGGAACAGTCCGTCAGCGCGTGGCGACCTTTAGGCTCTTGAGCGGATTCTCCGACCCTCCCGAGGAGTTTCGCAACGCCTACCTGGCCTTCATGGACGATCCCAATCCCGAGGTGCAGAGTTTCGCGATCTACCTGGTCCGATTGACGGTTCCGCTGACTCCGCCGTTATTCTCGAAGCTTGAGGCTCTGGGCCGCTCTGATTCCCTGTTTGTCCGACAGGCCGTCAACAGCGCCATGGCGGCGATGCCGGGCTCGGCGGGAGAAGCCTACCTGCTGAATCGCATGGAGACGGTCACGAATCACAGCGAGTTGTTCGGGATCATTTTCAGTCTTGAGATGCGTTATGAGAGGGCGCGGCAAGTCGGCCAGGCAAACCTGGAAGAGCACTTGGCTCGAGCTGTCGCGGCAGTCGTCGCCCGAGGCGATGATATCCGTGTGTATCGCCTAATGCAGATGGCCTCGAACCTTTCCGGCACCCGGCTGAAGCCGATCCTCATGCAAATCATGGCAAAAACAAACGATGATGAATTCCGCGGCAGGCTGAACAAGGCTGTCGAGCGAATCGACCAAGGTTCGGTCAACCGAGACGATCTCATGAAGATTCTAGATCCGCAACGATAAGCGCGGATTCCGATTAATCGCGGGGGGTCGGCCGGCATTATTAGGGTGATGACCGGACCCTCCGCAGAGCGCGACGCCTTCCTCGAGTTCCAAGCCCGGCCTTCGTCCGAGTCTCTCGTCGAGTTCCTGCGCGCCCACCAAGGCCGGGTTTTCCGACTTTGCTATC
>Ga0193713_1000272_pt1 | contig 17461 bp, 13 predicted proteins | sample H3a2metaG_FD_143054 | JGI IMG/M metagenome (GOLD analysis project Ga0193713, IMG submission 143054) | Soil microbial communities from a riparian zone of the East river system, Colorado, United States - H3a2 | ecosystem: Environmental > Terrestrial > Soil > Riparian zone | place: USA: East River... | reverse complement strand
GTGCGCAGGAGTGCGAACCGACAGCTTGATTCCATGATGCGCGCATGTAACGCTGCGGCGGCATGGCCAAGCCCGACTACGATCTGATCAATCCCGCCACCGGGACCCGCTCCAGCCTCCCCGTGCGTTCCGGCACGATCGGACCGGATTGCCTGGACGTCGGGGCGATCACGAAAGACCAGGGCGTCTTCACCTTCGACCCCGCCTTCAGCGTCACCGCCAGCTGCGAGAGCAAGATCACCTACATCGACGGCGACGCCGGGCTGCTGCTGTATCGCGGCTATCCGGTGGAGCAGCTCGCCGCCGGCAGCTCGTTCATGGAAGTGGCCTACCTGCTGATCAACGGCGAGCTGCCGGGCGCGGCGGAACTCAGCGCCTATCGCACCAGCATCACGCGCCACACGATGATCAACGAGTCGCTGCTGCGCTTTACCAACGGGTTCCATCACAACGCGCATCCGATGTCGATGGTCTCGGCGGTGGTGGCCTCGATGGCGGCCTTCTACTACGACTCGATGGACATCCACAGTCCGCGGCACCGGGAGATTTTCTCGCACCGCATCATCGCCAAGCTGCCGACCATCGCCGCGGCGGCGCACAAGCACGCGCTCGGCCAGCCCTTCATCTATCCGCGCAACGACCTCGACTACTGCTCGAACATGCTCAACATGTTCTTCGCCGTGCCCTGCGAGGAATACCAGGTCGATCCCATCGCTGCGCAGGCCCTGGACCTGCTGTTCATCCTGCACGCCGACCACGAACAGAACGCCAGCACCACCACCGTGCGCCTGGCCGGCAGCACCGGCACCAATCCCTACGCAGCCATCTCCGCCGGCGTCTCGGCGCTGTGGGGTCCGGCGCACGGGGGCGCCAATGAAGCGGTGCTCAACATGCTGGAGGAGATCGGCAGGGTCGAGAACATCCCGAAGTACCTGACGCTCGTGAAGGACAAAGGGAGTCATTCGAAGCTGATGGGCTTCGGGCATCGGGTCTACAAGAACTTCGATCCTCGGGCCAAGATCATCCGCGAGGCCTGCCACCGGGTGCTCGCCAAGCTCGGCCACCAGGAAGACCCGCTGTTCGAACTGGCGCTGCGCCTCGAGGAGATTGCGCTCAAGGACGAATACTTCGTCTCGCGCAAGCTCTATCCCAACGTCGATTTCTACTCCGGCCTCATCTACAGCGCACTGGGCATCCCGCGCTCCATGTTCACGGTGATGTTCGCGATCGCCCGCACCGTCGGTTGGGTGGCCCACTGGCTGGAGATGGTCGGCGATCCGGCCATGCGCATCGCCCGGCCGCGCCAGCTGTACACGGGTCCGGCGCAGCGCAACTACGTCGCTCTGGCCAAGCGCGCCTAGAGTCGCGGCGAGCCCTCGCCGGTGAGCAGCGCCTCGAGCTCGCTGGCATCCGCGCGGCGCATCGGGCGCCCGTCGACAGGGCTGACCGGAGCCTGCCGGATACCGTCGAGCGGGAATACCGTCGCGTCGATCACCTGCTGATCGAGCTCGAAGCGCACCGTGGGATAGATCCGGAAGCGCTCGGCATCGAGGCGCAGGCGATGCTCGCCGACGTCGTGCCCGACGCCGCGATCCATCAGGTTGAGCACGACGGATTCGGGATGGTCCGTGAACAGATGCAGCTGCACGTCGGTGTGCGCCGTCGCCGTGCCGTTGAGCACCGGACCGACCAGGCGCGGCGAGAAGGCCGCCAGCGTGCGCATGGCCCGCAGCGCCGCGCTCCGTTGCGCGCGCAGGGTCGCCCCGTGGGAGTCGGCGGCGAACAGGCGCTGGTATTCCACCAGCGCGGCTTCAACCTCCGAGTTGCTGGGCAGTGCGCCGTCCTCGCCGACGCCAAAGCGGACGGCGGCTTTGCGCTTCGCCGCGCGGAAATCCTGGATGCCGTGCTCGGCCATGACGCGCGCGGCTTCCTGCGCCAGGGCACGGCGCAGATTTTCACTCCGGGGCGAGTTACGGCGGGGCATGGACGGATGATAAAGGCTAGAACAGGGGTTCAGAGCTGCTGTTGGCGGGGACACCCGGAGTCCCGGAGGACGCGGGGAGCTTGCCCTCCAGGAAAAATTCGTCCAGGCCGTCGGCCTCTGCCGGTGCGATCAGCAGACCCGTCGTCGCATTGATCCGGGCGCTCACCACCCCGGCGGGCATCGGCCGCGGTACGTCGGGCACCCCGCGCAGCGCCTCGCGCATCAATCGCACCCAGATCGGCACCGCCACGCTGCTGCCCTCTTCACCTTCGCCCAGCGGACGCTCCTGATCGAAGCCGACCCACACGGTCGCTTCCAGATTGGTATTGAATCCGTTGAACCAGGTGTCGTGGGACTCGTTGGTCGTGCCGGTCTTGCCGCTGATGTCGCTCCGTCCCAGCACCAGCGCACGCCGGCCGGTGCCACGCTTGATCACGTCGGCCATCAGGTCATCCATCAGCCAGGCATTGGCCGGGGTGATGATCTGGGGTGCACGCCGCTCGGCACTGACGAGCGGGATCATCCACTCGGCCGGCGGCGGCGCCAGCGTCAACGCGCCCGCGCGCGTCGGCGTCGCGGCCCTGACGGCGAGGCTCGGCGCACCGGCGCCAGGAGCGGGTGCCGGGAGCAGCGCGGCCTGGTCCGGTGGCGGTACACAAGCTTCGCAGACTTTGCGCGGCGTGGCCCGCCAGACCGTCGCGCCAGTGCCGTCCTCGATCCGGTCGATGAAATACGGATCGATCTTGTAGCCGCCGTTCGCGAAGGCGGCGTAGCCGGTGGCCACCTGCAGCGGGGTTGCCGGCAACGTGCCGAGCGCCAGGGTCAGGTTGTCCGGCATCGCCGCGCGATCGAAGCCGAAGCGAGTGGCGTACTCGATCACATCGGCGGTGCCGACGGCGCGCAGCAGGCGGATCGACACCAGGTTGCGCGAGCGCACCAGGGCATCGCGCAGGCGCGTCGGGCCGCTGAAGGCGCCGCCGTCATTCTCCGGTCGCCAGGTCTGCTCGACCCCGCCGTCGGCGATCACGATCGGCGCGTCCATGATCACGCTCGCGGGCGTGAAGTCGTGCTCGAGGGCGCAGGAATACAGGAAGGGCTTGAACCCCGAGCCGGGCTGGCGGCGCGCCTGCGTGACATGGTTCCAGGCATTGCTGAAGTAATCGAAGCCACCGACCAGGGCGACCACGGCACCATCCTGCGGATCGAGCGCCACGAGCGCACCCTGGGCCTCCGGGATCTGACCGAGCTGCGCCGCACCATGGCCGTCGCTGATCACGTAGATCACGTCGCCGCGGTGCAGAAGACTGTCGGCGTGACCGCTCGGCGCATCACCGCGTGCCCAGGCCATGCCGTCCCAGCCGACCTGGGCCAGGCCGCCGCCGCGCAGGTAGACGCGCGCCGCCGCCGGCGCCACCGATACCACGACTGCAGGCAGCAGGTTGCCGATGGGCGGCAGGTCGGCCAGCAGCGCTTCGAGCTGCGCCGGTGCCGTGCCCTCGAGCTTGACCTTGCGGATCGGGCCGCGATAACCGTGGCGGCGATCGTAATCGATGAGCCCGAGCCGCAAGGCGCGGTTCGCCGCCGTCTGCAGCCGGCCGTCGATCGTGGTGATGGCGCGATACCCGGCGTTGATGGCATTTTCGCCGAAGCGGGTGACCACCTCCTGGCGCACGATTTCGGCGACAAAGGGCGCCTCGATGTCCGAGCGCGGCGCGAACTCCCGGGCGTTGATGGCTTCAGCCAGCGAGCGCTGCTCGGTATCCGCGTCGATGAAATGCAGCGCCAGCATGCGCTGCAACACGTAGCGGCGCCGCTCGGCCGCGCGCTTGGGGTTGGTGACGGGGTTGTAGGAGGAGGGCGCCTGCGGGAGCCCGGCGAGCATCGCCGCCTCGGCCACCGACAGCTCGGAGAGCGGCTTGCCGAAGTACACTTCGGCGGCGGCCGCGACCCCATAGGCGCGCTGACCGAAGAAAATGACGTTGAGATAGGTCTCCAGGATCTGCTGCTTGGTAAAATCGTGCTCCATCTGCAGGGTCAGGAAGACTTCCTGGAGCTTGCGGGCGACGTTCTTGTCACGCGTCAGGAACATGTTGCGCGCGGTCTGCATGGTGATGGTGCTGGCGCCCTGCGAATAATTACCGGTCGTCAGGTCGACATAGACCGAACGCAGCAAGCTGAAGTAATCGATACCGCCATGCTGGAAGAAGCGATCGTCCTCCGCCGCCAGAAAGGCTTCGCGCACCAGCTGCGGAATTTCCTCATAGCTCACAGGGACGCGGCGCTGTTCACCGATCTGTGTAATGAGCGCGCCGCTCCGGGTGTAGACCCGCAGCGGCACCTGCAGCGGCATGGTGCGCATGCCGGCTTCGCTCGGCAGCGAGGGCGCCAGGTACACGTAGCTGGCCAGCACCGCATAGACGACGCCGAGCAACAGCACCAGGCAGACCGCTCCCAGACCAATCAGCAGACGCAGCGTGCGGGACTTCACTTATTGGGGCTCCGTTGGTTGCGCCGTGGACAGGGGCCATGTTGAAGTGCGGGGCTGATATGCAAGCCCCGACCCAGCCGCAGACCCGCAATGGACTTAAAGTGCCTCAGAGCGTCACCGAGGACCAAATTCGTGAGACTACTCACGTTCAATTTAACCGACGGCTGATATATATTTGGCTGCACATTCGCTCAACTTCGCCATATTGGCGTGTATCTTACTGATAAGGAAGGGAAAACGTGTTCCTGTTCTCGCGTAAGAACCGCCAGCTCCTGGGATTGGACATCACCACGTCCTCGATCAAGCTGATCGAGCTGACTACGGCGGGTGGCCAGTACCGCGTGGAAGCGTACGCGGCCGAGCCGACGCCGGCGAATTCCATGAACGAAAAGACGCTCGTCGATCCGCAGGCCGTGGGTGAAGCGATCCGGCGCGCCGTCAAGCGTTCGGGCGCCACCAGCGCTGAAGTGGCGATCGCCATCAGCGGCGATGCGGCCATCACCAAGGTGATCCAGATGCCGCGCGGCATGCGCGACTCCGATCTCGAAGCACAGGTCGAGATGCAGGCCGACCAGTACATACCCTTCCCCATGGACGAAGTCAGCTACGACTTCGAGGTACTGGGACCGTCCGAGAAGGACAATGATTCAATCGACGTGCTGCTGGTGGCCTCGCGCACCGACAACGTCGAGCAGCGCCGGGCCGCCGTGGCGGCCGCCGGCCTCAACGCACGCATCGTCGATGTCGAGGCCTTCGCGCTCGAGAATGCCTGCAAGCTCATGACGCACCAGATGCCCGATGGTGGCATCGATCGCACCATCGCGGTGGCGGATTTTGGCGCCAGCAACACCACCTTCAGCGTGCTGCGTAACCTCAAGATCGTCTACACCCGCGATTTCGCCTTTGGTGGCCAGCAGCTCACCGAAGAGATCATGCGCACCTACGGCCTGACGATGGAAGAGGCCGGCCGCGCCAAGAAGGAAGGCGGCCTGCCCGGCAACTTCCAGGCCGAAGTGCTCGATCCGTTCATCGACGACATGACGCAGCAGGTCAGCCGCTCGCTGCAGTTCTACCTCGCCTCCGGCACCGGCCGCGAGCAGCCCGAGAAGATCCTGATCTGCGGCGGCTGCGGCAACGTCGCCGGCGTCGCCGATGTGATCCAGAGTCGCGTCGGCATCACGGCCGAAAAGGGCGATCCGCTCGGGCAGATGAAGCTGTCCTCGCGCGCGCGCGCCCAGGCGGTGCAGCGCGACGCCACGGCCCTGCTGACCGCCTGCGGTCTAGCCCTGCGGAGTTTTGACTGATGCCGCGCATTAACCTATTGCCCTGGCGTGAGCAGCAGCGCAAGGAGCGCAAGCTGGCGTTTTTCGTCGCCCTGGGCGGCGCGGCCGTCGGCGCGCTGCTGGCCGCCTTCGCGGGCTACCTGCTGGTCAATTCGATGATTGGCGCGCAGGAGCGCCGCAACGAGCGGCTGCGCACCGAGATCAAGGCCGTCGACCGTCAGATCGAACAGATCAACGACCTGGAATCGCAGAAGCAGCGCTTCATTTCCCGCATGCAGGTGATCGAGAAACTGCAGCGCTCGCGCTCCGAGGTGGTGCACCTGTTCGACGAGGTCGCGAAGACCGTTCCGGACGGCACCTACCTGACCTCGTTCAAGCAGGATGGCAAGCACCTGAAGTTCGAGGGCGTAGCCCAGTCCTCGACCCGCGTCTCGACCTTCATGCGCAATATCTCCGGTTCGCAGTGGATGAAGGATCCGGAGCTCGAGGTGGTCGAAAGCAAGCCGGGCAATTCCATCGGTAACAGTTTCATTCTCGACGCCAGCCAGGTGGTGACCAGCGGCGATGAGGATCAGGCGGCGCCCAAGCCGAAGCGCCTGCGCGTTGGAGGCACCCCATGAGGCTGCTCGAGGAACTGCGTTCGCTCGATCCGCGCGACCCGGGCCGTTGGCCGTTCGCCTTTCGCATCGGCGTAGTTGTTGTCACTTTCGCAACGCTGTCGCTGGTGGCGACCTACTTCTTTGTCTGGACGGACCTGAACCCGAAGCTGCAGCAGTTGCACGACCAGGAACAGCAGCTGCGCAACGAGTTTCGCGCCAAGCACGCCAAGGCGACAAATCTCGACGTCTACAAGCAGCAGCTGGCCGACATCGAGAAGTCCTTCGGCGCCATGCTGCGCCAGCTCCCGAGCAAGACCGAAGTCGAGAGCGTGCTGGTGGATATCTCGCAGGCGGGGCTCGCCTCGGCGCTCGATCAGAAGCTGTTCCAGCCCGACAATGAAGTAAAGAAGGATTTCTACGCCGAGAAGTCGATCAAGATCAGCTTCTCCGGCAGTTACCACCAGTTTGGCCAGTTCGTCAGCAACATCGCGGCGCTCCCGCGCATCGTCACGCTGCATGACGTGAAGATCGGGCCTGTAAAGGCCGGTGCCGGGTTCGACCAGCTGCAGATGGATCTGACGGCCAAGACCTATCGTTATCTGGACGATGAAGAAGTGGCCTCGGCCGAGGCCGACCGGCGCAAGTCCGAACAGGCCGCCAAGCGGCCGTCGGGCTGAGGCGCGGCCTTGAGCAATGGGTAACCGGATGCAGCAGTACCAACACAAGACCTGGCGGACCATCGCGCTCGCGGCGCTCGGCGTGGCCGTGCTCGCGGGGTGCTCGGGGCGCGACTCGGAACTCAAGGACTTCATCGATTCCACCAAGAAAGAGCCGGGTGGGCGCGTTGAGCCCCTGCCCGAGGTCAAGCCCTACGACAGCTACGTCTATTCCAGCACTTCGATGCGCTCTCCCTTCGTGCCGGGCGGCGCGCGCGGCGCGGACAACGCACCGCGGCCAGAGGTGCAGCGCAATCGCGAGTTCCTCGAACAGTTCTCGCTCGACGCGCTGAAGATGGTGGGTACGCTCAAGCTCAACGGCCACAACTACGGGCTCGTGCAGGTGGCCGACGGCCGCGTGCAGCGCGTGCTGGTGGGCAACCATATCGGCCAGAACGATGGCCGCATCACCGATATCGTTCCGAACAGGATCAGTGTGATCGAACTCGTTCCGGACGGGCTGGGCGGGTACATCGAACGCCCCGCGGCCCTGGCCCTGAACGAGTGACCGGAAGGGAGAGAATGCGCATGAAGCGACCAAATGCCGTCCATAACCTGCGGAGCGTCCTGACCCTGGCACTGAGCTGCCTGGCCATGGCGTTCGTCATGCAGGGTGCCCGGGCGGCTGACGCCCCCGGGAATACGCTGCAGTCCATCGACGTGCAGACCCTCGGCGGCAAGCAGGTGCAGCTCACGCTGCACCTTTCCGGACCCGCGCCCCAGCCGATGTCCTTTACGATCGACAAACCGGCACGCATTTCGCTCGACCTGCCCGGCACCGCGCTGGCCCTGCCCTCACGCCGCATTGACGTGGCCTCGGGCGGCGTCGACACCGTGCTGGCGGCCGAAGCCAACGGCCGTACCCGCATTGTCCTCAATCTTGACCAGCTGCAGCCCTACCAGACCCGTGTCGAGGGCAATGACATCATCGTCACCGTCGGTGCCGGTGCCATGGCCGTAGCGGCCGCCCCGGCCGCAGCCAGCCCGGCAGCCACGGCGCCGGCGATGGCCGCCAGCGGGCCACGCGAGATTCGCAGCATTGATTTCCGCCGCGGTGAGGGCGGTGTCGGCCGGCTTATCGTGCAGCTTTCCGATCCGCGCACACCGATCAACGTCAGCCAGCAGGGCCTGCAGATCATCGTGGATTTCACCGGGGCCTCGCTGCCGCAGAAACTCCTGCGCCGCTATGACACGCAGGATTTCGGCACGCCGGTGAGCGGGTTCGACGCGCTGCGCGTCAATAACGACACGCGCATCGTGCTCAACGCGACCGGTGACTTCCAGCAGCTGGCCTACCAGTCGGATAACCAGTACGTGATCGAGGTACAGCCGGCGGCCAAGGCCGCCGCTCTGGCCACCGACAGGCGTGAGTACAAGGGCGAGAAGCTGTCATTGAATTTCCAGGACATCGACACGCGTGCGGTGCTGCAGCTGCTGGCCGATGCCAGTAACCAGAACATCGTCGTCAGCGATTCGGTCAAGGGCAGTGTCACCCTGCGCCTGCAGAGCGTGCCCTGGGACCAGGCGCTCGATATCGTGCTGCGCACCAAGGGCCTCGACAAGCGCCAGGACGGCAATGTGATCATCGTCGCGCCCTCTGACGAGCTCGCCGCGCGCGAGAAAGCCGACCTCGCCTCCAAGAAGGATATCCAGGAACTGGCGCCGGTGCGCACCGAGTTCCTGCAGGTCAACTATGCCAAGGCCTCTGACCTGGCCGCGCTCCTGAAGGGCGCCAGCGGCAATTCGGTGCTCTCCACACGGGGCAGTGTCGCGGTCGATGAGCGCACCAATACGCTGCTGCTGACCGACTCATCGGAGAACATCGAGGCGGTGCGCAAGCTGGTCTCCACGCTGGACATCCCGGTCAGGCAGGTACTGATTGAGTCGCGCCTGGTCATCGTCAACGACGACTTCGAGCGCGATCTGGGCGTGCGCGCCGGTCTGACCGGCACGCACAGCAACGGCACGAACGGCCTGTTCATGACTTCTGGCACCGCGGCAGCCACCGACACGGGCCTGAGCTCGGCGCTCAGCAACCTCGCCAGCACCGGCAGCCCTTATCCGGTGGGCGTGCCGACCGGTACGAATGCGACCAGCCGCTACAACGTCAACATGCCGGTCTCGAACCCGGCGGGCAGCCTGGCGTTCATGCTGCTCGGTTCCGACTACATCGTGGATCTCGAGCTCTCGGCCGCGCAGGCCGAAGGGCGTGGCGAAGTGGTGTCCTCGCCGCGCGTCATCACGGCGAACCAGCGGGAGGCGACCATCGAGCAGGGCACGGAAATTCCGTTCCAGCAGTCCGCCTCGAGTGGTGCGACCACGATCTCCTTCAAGAAGGCGGTGCTGTCGCTGAAAGTGACGCCGCTGATCACGCCTGACAATCGCATTATCCTCGACCTCGCGGTCACCAAGGACAGCGTCGGCCAGGTGATCGTGACCTCCGGCGGCGTCAACGTGCCGGCCATCGATACCCGTACACTGACCACGCGCGTCATGGTGGGCGATGGCGAGACCGTGGTGCTTGGCGGCATTCTCGAGACCACGCGCCGCGACACGGACAACAAGGTGCCGTACCTGGGCGACATACCGATATTCGGACATCTGTTCAAGAGCACGATCAGGGTGAACAACAAGAATGAACTGTTGATCTTCGTGACACCGAAGATCCTGCGTGAAGGGGTCAAGGTCAATTGACCGGGCCGGGGGTGCCGGTGGCGTTCACTCAAGGATCAAATGTTCAGGTGACTAAAATGCGCAATCTTCGTTGGTTCACCGCCCTCGCGGCACTCGTCCTCGCCTCCTGCGGCGGCGGGAGCGACTGCGGCAGTTCTTTCTCGACCAACTGCGGCACCGTGGGTGGCGGCCCCACTGTAGCCACGGTGACGCTGACATCCGACACCATGTCGATTCCGGCCGATGGCTCCTCGATGGCCAACCTCACTGCGCTGGCCAAGGACGCCAACAACAACGCCGTGAGCGGCGTGAGCATCACCTTCGCATCCACTGCCGGAAGCCTCGTGGTTACGCAGGCCGTCACGGACGCCAGTGGCGTCGCGAAGGCGACCCTGACTGCGAGCGGCGCCGCGTCGGGAACCTCGATCACGGTGACGGCGACAGCCGGCTCGATTTCCGGCAACGCTGCGGTTACCGTCGTGAACACGCAGCAGACGATCACCCTGATCACGAGCTTGCCGCAGATTCCGTCCGATGGCTCCAAGTCCGCGACCCTGACGGCGCTGGTGCGTGACGCGAACAACAACGTGGTGTCCGGTGTGACGGTCAGCTTCGTGGCCACATCCGGTGCACTGACGATCACCCAGGGGGTGACAGATGTGTCGGGAACAGCCACGGCGACTCTGAGCTCGGGAACCGATCCGACCAACCGCGCGATCACGGTGACGGCGACCGCGGGCACCGCCGTCGCGACCCTGCCGGTGAACGTCACGGGTACTTCGCTGAGTCTGAGCGGACCAGCGAACCTGGTGCTTAATAACTCCGGCAGCTATGACGTCCTGCTGACCAGCGCCTCGGGCCTGGGCATCCAGGGAGTGGCCGTGACACTGACCTCCGCCAGCGGCAACACGCTGACTCCGCCCATGATCACCACCGATGGCAGCGGCCGCGGGACGGTCTCGCTGACCGCTTCGGTGGGCGGAGCGGACACGATCACGGCCAGCGCGCTCGGACTGCAGCAGCAGAAGTCCGTGGCCATCAGCACGCAAAGCTTCAACATTACCTCGCCTGCCGATGGCACCAAGGTGAACCTGGGCGCTTCGCAGAACGTGACCGTTACGTGGCTGAACGGCGGCGCCCCGGTGGCGAATACAGCCGTCACCTTTGCCGCCACGCGTGGAACCCTGGTGCCGTCGACCCCGGTGATGACCGATGCCAGCGGCAACGCCACGGTGGCGATCAGTTCAGTCAGCGCGGGCCCCTCGATCGTCAGCGCCAGCGGCACGGGCGTGACGGCGCAGATCACGCTGGATTTTGTGGCGGTGACGCCCAGCCAGATTTCGGTCCAGGCGGGACCGGCTTCAGTCGCGGTTGGAGGCAACAGCACAATCTCGGCCACGGTGCGCGACGCGGCAAACAACCTGGTCGAGGGCGCGACGGTCGACTTCCAGGTGCAGACGGATCCGACCAACGGTGGACTGTCCGCGGCATCGGCCGTGACCAATTCCCAGGGCATCGCGCAGACGGTCTACACCGCGGGCAATACCAGCAGCGGCGCCAATGGCGTGACCGTTTCGGCGACCGTGCATGCAATGGCCATTTCCGCCACCACGTCCCTGACGGTCGGCGGCCAGACCGTGTTCCTGTCGATGGGCACGGGCAACACGATCGACACCAGCAAGGGCGTGGCTATCTATCAGATTACTTACTCAGTGTTTGCCGTCGACAGCGGCGGTGCCGCACTCGCGAACATACCGGTGACGCTCTCGGTGCTACCGGTCGCGTACGGCAAGGGAATAATGACGGGTTGCGTCGGCGGAACCGGGACGGGCTGGGGCCCGAGCTACTCGACGTCGATCAATGACCCCGATTCCTACAACGGCACCCCGATGTGCCGGAATGAAGACACGGATTACACGGGCAACATCAACTCCATCTCGGGCAAGGACTACAACGGGAACCTCAAGCTCGATCCGGGCAACGTCGCGGTCGTGGCGCCGAGTTCCGGGCTCACCGACACCAATGGGAAGCTCGATGTCACCATCACCTATCCGCGTGACCACTCCTACTGGGTGGCGGTGTCCCTGATCGCCTCGACAACGGTGCAGGGCACTCAGAGCAGCACGAGTTCGACATTCGTGCTGGCGGGCGCAGTGGGCGATTACATGTGCAGTACCGGACCGCCGGGACCGACCAGCCCCTACGGCGCCGCGGCCACCTGCGCAAATCCCAACTGACCAGCCGCGCCGGGCGCTGATCGGGGCGCCTCGCGAGGGCGGCGGCGTGGCATGCTACGCGCTGCATGAGCGCCGCCCGCAACATCTTCCTGATTGGCCCGATGGGCTCGGGCAAGACGGCGGTGGGCCGGCAGATTGCGCGGCTCCTGCGCGTTCCCTTCCTTGACAGCGACCGCGAGATCGAGACTCGTACAGGCGCTGATATCCCGCTGATTTTCGAGCGCGAGGGGGAGGCCGGGTTCCGCAAGCGCGAACGCGAGGCGATCGCGGAGCTGAGCGCACGGAGCGGCGTGGTGCTGGCCACGGGCGGTGGCGCGGTGCTCGACGCCGAGAACCGGCGCCTGCTCGCCGAGCGGGGCTGGGTCGTCTATCTCGAGACCTCCGTCGCGCAGCAGGCGGAACGTGCTGGTCGCTCCAACCATCTTCCGCTGCTCATGGGCGCCGATCCGCGGCGACGCCTCGAAGAGCTGATGCGCATCCGCGAACCCCTGTACCGCGAGATCGCGGATTTCATCGCGACGACCACGCGCCGGCGCGTCAATCCGGTGGCCGAGCGCATCGTGCAGGCCTATCGGGCCAGCACGGCGCTGCCTTAGCGCATCGGGCCCCTGGCGGCCCCGCCCGGGCAGGCCGGGTCTGTATACTTGTGCCCGCCACAGCGCGCGGATCTTATGCAGACCCTCACCGTAGAGCTCGAAGATCGCTCCTACCCGATCAACATTGGAGCCGGGCTCCTGCACCAGCAATCGCTCCTGCAGGCCGCGGTTCCGGCGCGCGATATCCTGCTGGTCAGCAACACCACCGTCGCGCCACTCTATGCCGGTGCCGTCCGTGAAGCCTTTGCCGACCGACACGTGGTGGAGGTCATTCTCCCGGATGGCGAGCAGCACAAGTCCTTAGGCATGGCCGGTCGCGTCTTCGATGTGCTCGTCGCCAACCGCTTTGGCCGCGACGCGCTGGTGCTGGCACTGGGGGGCGGGGTGGTCGGCGATCTGGCCGGTTTTGTCGCCGCCTGCTACCAGCGCGGCGTGGATTTCGTGCAGGTTCCGACTACGCTCCTCGCGCAGGTCGATTCCTCCGTGGGCGGAAAAACGGCCGTCAATCATCCGGGTGGCAAGAACCTCATCGGTGCCTTTCACCAGCCGCGTGGGGTGCTGGCCGATACCGACGTGCTGGCGACACTGCCGGAGCGGGAACTGCAGGCGGGAATGGCGGAAATCATCAAGTACGGGCTGATCTGTGACCGTGGTTTCTTCGCCTGGCTCGAGAAGCACATCGACGCGGTGCGTGGGCGCGAAGCGCAGCTGCTGTCGCAGGCGATTTACCGTTCCTGCCAGATCAAGGCGCAGATCGTCGGGCGCGACGAGCGCGAGCGGGGCGATCGCGCCCTGCTCAATCTGGGCCACACCTTTGGCCACGCCATAGAGGCGGCCACCGGCTACGTCGAGTGGCTGCACGGCGAGGCTGTCGGCGTGGGCCTGTTGATCGCCGCGCGCCTGTCGCAGCGCCTGGGCGGGCTGACCGAACAGGATGTCGAGCGCGTCCGCCAGCTCCTCGAGCGCGCGGGGCTGCGCACCGATGCGCCGCGGATCGGGGCTGCCCGGGCGGCGAGCTTCATGAGCGCCGACAAGAAAGTGCAGGCCGGGCGCGTCCGCTTGGTGCTGCTGCGCGCGATCGGGGAGGCCTACGTCACCGGCGATTACCCTGACGCAGCGCTGCAGGACACGCTGCAGGCGCAGTTCGGCGCATGAACAGGATCGCAGCAGACGGTCCCGCGCCCGCCATCGTGCTGGCGCCCTATGCGGCACACGATGCGCAATCGCGCGGCCGGCGCTACGCAGAGCCGCCGCCCCAGTTTCGCAGGGAATTCCAGCGCGACCGCGACCGCATCATCCACTGCAATGCCTTCCGGCGCCTGGCCTACAAGACCCAGGTGTTCGTCAATCACGAGGGCGATCTGTACCGAACGCGCGTCACGCACTCCCTCGAGGTGGCGCAGATCGCGCGCTCGATCGCGCTGGCACTGAGGCTCAATGAGGCGTTGGTCGAGGCGATTTCCCTGGCGCACGATCTCGGCCACACGCCCTTCGGACATGCGGGGCAGGATGCGCTCAACGAGTGCATGCGCGAGTACGGTGGCTTCGAGCACAATCTGCAATCGCTCCGTGTCGTGGATGAACTGGAGGAGCGCTACCCCGATTTCCAGGGGCTCAATCTCACCTTTGAGTGTCGCGAGGGCATCCTGAAGCACTGCGCCCTGCCGAAGGCACGGGAACTGGGCGATGTCGGCCAGCGCTTCATTGACCGCACGCGCAGCAGCCTCGAGGCGCAGCTCGCCAATCTTGCGGACGAGATTGCCTACAACAATCACGACGTGGACGACGGGCTGCGCGCCGGTCTGATCACCCTCGATGACCTGTGCGAAGTGGGGCTCGTGCGCCGCCACACCGAGACGGTGCGTGCCGCGCATCCGCAGCTGCCGGCGCGGCGCGCGGTCCACGAGATCATCCGCCGCATGATCAACGAAGTGGTCGTGGATGTGATTCGCACCAGCGAAGCCCTGTTGCGCACCGCGGCTCCAGCGAGCATCGATGCGGTGCGGAATCATGACGCGGGGCTGATCGCCATGAGCGAGGACATCAGTGCCCAGCACCTTGAGCTGAAGCGTTTCCTGCGCGAGCGTGTCTACCGCCATCACCGTGTGCTGCGCATGACGAGCAAGGCAAAGCGCGTGCTGGAGAGCCTTTTTGCCGCGTTTATGAGCGACGCGCGGCTGATGCCCGAGGAGTATTGCGCGGCCGCGCTGCGGGCCGAGGCCGCCGACGGACCGCGTGGCCGCGCCCGCACCGTGGCCGACTACGTGGCCGGCATGACGGACCGCTATGCCATTCTCGAGCATCGCCGCCTGTTCGACCCGGCTGAGCGCACCTGAGGACGAGCCGTGAATGCCGCCACACCCGTGAGTAAAGCGATTCCCAGTCGCGAACGGCTGATCTTTGCACTCGATGTGGCGGACGCCAACACTGCCCGCGCGCTGGTCGGGCAGCTGGGTGAGGCCGTGCAGTTCTACAAGATCGGCCTCGAGCTGTTCATGGGTGGCGAATACTTTTCGCTGCTCGAGTGGCTGGTGGCGCGGCAGAAGAAGGTGTTCGTCGACCTGAAGTTCTTCGACGTGCCCGCCACCGTTGCCGCGGCCGTTCGCCAGTTGCGCAATCGCGGCGTCAGCTTCACCACGGTGCACGGCAACCAGTCGATCATGCAGGCCGCGGCGGAGGCGAAAGGCGATGTGAAGGTGCTTGCCGTCACGGTGCTGACCAGTCTGGATCGCGGTGACCTTGATGACCTCGGGTTTCAGTGCGACGTCCAGCAGCTCGTGCTCTCTCGCGCGCGCCGCGCGCTCGAGGCGGGATGCGATGGCGTGGTGTCGTCAGGTCTGGAAGCGCAGTTGCTGCGACAACACATCGACTCGCGCCTGCTGATCATCACACCTGGCATTCGCCCAGTTGAGAATCGCCCCACGGACGATCAGAAGAGGGTCGTTTCGGTGGCCCAGGCCTTTCAATACGGCGCTGATTACATCGTCATTGGCCGCCCGATCCGCGACGCGGCGGACCCCAGGGCCGCCGCTGAGCTCATACAGGGGCAGATCGCCGCCTCACTGGCCTAGCGGGTGTAGGGCAATCGCGGCCCTCCTGGCCCTCCGTAGACCCCCTAATAGTTCTTTTAAAACAATGCACTAGCTGCACGCCTGAGCCGGCCGCGTGGCGACCGCTCAGGCGACCAGGGTGGAAACCTTTCCCGCTCCTAAACCCCCGCTTTTCGACGCACTGCACAAAGCGGTTATTTCATTGACATAAGCGGGACCCCGTAGCTAATGTAAAGTCCTGATCGGCTTATGTTTAGCCGGGGGGAGCCGCTTGGAACTGCAACTCGCGCCGGAAGACGAGCGCACGGTATTTCTCGATGCCATCGAGGAATCACTGCGCCCACTCATGCGCGCGGTGTTCAGGTACGGCGTCAGTTACCAGGATCTCATCGGCGTGGTTCGCGCGCTCTACATTTTCTCGTTGCGCGAACGTTACGAAGACCAGGGTCGACCCGCCGACGAAACACGCCTTAGCCTGATGACCGGTGTTACGCGCGGCGAAGTCATCAAGTTGTTTGCGAGCCGCGTCGAGCGCGATCAACAGCGGGCGTTGGCGGCGAAGCGCACCGATCAAGTTAGTCAGCTGTTAGGCAAGTGGCACGACGATCCACAATTTTCTACTCCGTACGGTGCTCCCCTGGATTTGTCTTTGCGGCCAGAGGGCATGTTTCGAACGTTTGATCAGTTGCTTGTTGCCGCGGGCACAGAGTTGGACCGCGAGACGGCGATTGACGCGTTGGTTGCAAACCGATGCGCTGAAGTGCACGCGGGAAAGTTCATTCGATGCACTACTAGAGCGTTTCTTCCCGTGGGCAAAGACTTGTCAAAGATTTCTCGGCTGGGCCGATTGGGCAGCGCACTTCACTCAACTTTTGCGCACAACCTGTTTAAGAGTCCTACCGAGCCCTCCTATTTCGATCGAACAATGGTTTCTGATTTCCCGCTTTCAGAGTCTGGTCGCACGGCCATGCTTTCGCAGCTCAGAGAGGAAGGCGAAGAATTTATCGATGGAATGGATCGATGGGTTTCCACGAAAGCTGTTGGGTACAAGGACGAAGAAAACGGCCGTCGGTACGGTGTAACAGCGCTTTTCTTTGAAGACATTACGAAGGATGACATCGGCAGAGCGCACATAAGAGTTCCACTAAGGAACTCTTCCATTAGCGAATAATTTTTGATTGGCGACTCTTGTCGCGTCAGGGGATACAAAAAATGAAGACCACTGCATTTGCCGCACCAATCTGCCTTGCAATGGCAATTGTGGCTGCCCCAACTAGTTCGGCTGCCGGATCATACGTGCTGTTGATGTCCGGACCAGCGGAATCAGTAGACCTTTCAACGAATACCGTGAGTGTATTGGGGCGCAGATTTGCCGTGCCAGATGCATCTAGAGTGGCTCTTGGGCATCAACTAAATGTTTTTGGTGCCATAAGGTCCAACGGTTCAATTCGCGCTAGTTTCATTCAAGACACCGCCAGATTCGCGGCAGGCGGCGACGATGTGTTTGCAAGTGGTGCCGTCACAGCGATTAACACTGAGCGGGGTTTCTTGTCGTTGGGAGGCGTAGCGATTGATTATACGTCGCTGTTGGCGCGATCAGATTTTAGGTTGCCTGCCGTTGGAGATGTAGTTGCAGTAACGGGCATTCAGCCAGCCGGGAGAGGATTGGTGCTGGCCGGTGAGATCCATCGATTGTATGGAGTTACGGCCGGCGGGATCGCGTCCTCGGGTGTCACCGCCGGTGGTAACCCACTGGGAGTTACCGCTGGAGGGATCGCGTCCTCGGGCGTCACCGCTGGTGGCAATCCACTGGGAGTTACCGCTGGAGGAATCGC
>Ga0193713_1000271_pt1 | contig 17476 bp, 13 predicted proteins | sample H3a2metaG_FD_143054 | JGI IMG/M metagenome (GOLD analysis project Ga0193713, IMG submission 143054) | Soil microbial communities from a riparian zone of the East river system, Colorado, United States - H3a2 | ecosystem: Environmental > Terrestrial > Soil > Riparian zone | place: USA: East River... | reverse complement strand
TTCCACGAAGCTGTGACAATACCGGCAATCCATCCCCAGTTGGGTCACGTGAATATCGTGCGGAAACGGCACCGGCTGGATCGGCTGGTATCCGACTTTTGTGTACTTCGGCGTGGCGTAATACCATGTCGCGCCGGTCAAGCCACAAGCGATCACAATCACGCAGACGACCATCTTGAGGGGTATCCAATTCGTCCAGCGTGGAAAGAAATTGGCCATGGTGCTAGACGGCTTCCGCGCCGACGCTGCGCAGCCGCCTAGTCCGCCACGGCGGATTCGTCCGGTGGCGAACTACCAATGAATGAAAACCGTGGTCAGGATAGGCTTCGTTCAGACGCTGCAAAGTGGTTAAGGTTAATCGTTGCCTGGAGAGCAACGAAGATTCTATAAATTCAAAGCCCGAGGGCAAAACAAAATTTCTTTTCCAATTTATTGCCAGGGCTCACTCGTTAAGGTCGCGACAGGAATTTGTGAAAACTGCGAAATTCTTCAGGGAAACGGCAGCGAAACGACTTCGACCGGAATTGCTCCAGCCGGATCCAGCGAAAGTGCTTCCAAATTCGTGGCAGGATTGTTGAAGCCGCGTTTCACGTACCCGAGCGCGATTTCCTTTCCAAGTCGTGGGCTGCGGGTGGCGCTCGTGATCCAGCCGGCTTCTTTTCCGGATGCTGAAGGAGCGACGAGGTTCATCCCAGGCTGGAGCGGCATGTTGTTGAGGGAAATCAATCCGCACAATCGTTTGTTGGTTTGTCCGGACATTTTGATTCGCGAGATCACTTCCTGACCGATGTAACAACCCTTTTGGTAATCGATCGTGCGTTGTTCGAGGTTTGCTTCGATCGGAATAATTTCGTCTGTAAGTTCGCGGCCCCAGCGGGGCAATCCTTGTTCGATTCGCATCACATCCGCGGCTGCAGAATCGATAAACAGATATGCTGAGGCCAATTCACGTCGCACAGCCTCGTGGCGTGCTGGGTCGCTCCAGACGTCCCAACCCGTCGTCGCAAAACGACGCGCCGAGACAATCCGGCCAGACTCGAGTGCGGGCGGGTCCTCCGTCAAAAGATGGAAGAGCTGAACGTCGTCGGCAATCACGTAACGCTCCAGCCGTGCGCGAAGCGTTTCGCGAAGCTCAGGGTCGGCATCGATCAAAAAAGCTTCGCCCAGTGCGGCTATGAAAATTTGCGCGTTCAGTTTGCCTTTCGCATTAAGCACGCATGCTTCGATTGCGGCCGTTTCGTTCGCCTTGCGCAAATCGTTTGTGATTTGCCCGTTGATAAAACGGAATCTGTCAGCCCCAATCACGCGAAGCTTAGTGCGCGCGGAGAGGTCGAGAAAGAAGTCTCGCTCCGTTCCTGAGCGCTGCGTCATTCCTCTCCGGATGAAAAACGGCTTAGCAGCTGTTTGAGAAACCCACGCCGCAACGGCGCTGCAGCAGGAGCTGTCGCGTTCAGCGTTCCACTGAAGCCGAGCACAGGCTCCGGGGACGCAACGAGGCCCGCTTCTTGAGGTTCGACGTTTGGCGTCTCCACGCCTGCTAAAGCGGCAATCGATTCTTCGGCGTGGGATTGTTCGAGCGGTTCCTGGATTTGTGGCTCTTCGGGATATCCCATACCTGGTTCATGCAGATATTTGCGCAACACGGCGGAATAATCGTCGTCACCGTGGCCCCACTGCATTTGCTCTAACAACTGATCGCGCGCCGCAGCAGTGACTCCGAGATCCAGATAATGCGACAAAGCGATTTGGCTGGCGATCTGCATGTCTTTCAACATGTGTTTGACGGAAAAGTGCGGCGCGAAATCGCGTTCGAGCATATTTGGAAGCTTCATCGCCAACGTGCCGGAATAACTCGCGTTGACGCGCATGGCTTCGACAAATTTTTCTAACGGTAAACCCTGCGCTTGAACGAGCGCCAGAGCCTCGGCAGCGGCCTGGATGCTCCCAGCGGTGACCATATTAGTTGCAACCTTAATAGCGCTGGCCTGGCCAACTGGTCCGATATGCATGATCTCTTTGCTGCTGGCCTCAAGGATTGGACGGGCTTCACGCAGCGCTTCATCTGTTCCGCCAACGTAGTAAACAAGCTCGCCTTTTTCAGCTGCGCCTTTGCTGCCAGTGAAGCATGCTTCGACGAATCGCGCGCCTCTACGTTCGACAACGTCCGCTGCGGCGCGCATCGAATCGGGAGCGACCGTCGAATGCGCAAAGATGACGTGACGTGGCGTGAGCTTTTCGCTTAGCTGCTCGACGGTCTGCAGGAGAGCGTCGTCATCAGACACAAAAATCTGGATGTAATTGCAAAAGCCCGCCAGTTCCCCCGGTGAACCGACAAAATTTGGAACAGGCCGCGGCGATCGATTCCAAACGAAGACGGAAAATCCCTTGCGACGAAGATGTCCAGCGATTGCGCGACCAATAATCCCGAGCCCGACCACGCCAATGTTTGTGTGCTTTGGCTGTGTCGCAGACGCGGGGCGCTCCATGAGGTCGGCAGTTCAGCGATCAGCCTGCCGACAAAAATGTCTCCACGCAATCCAGAAATTTCGCAGCTTCACCGCTTCAACCCGAATTCGGCGAGATAATACAACGCGACCGAGCCGACGATTTGAAGGCTCTGTGCGCTAATTTTGTCCATCGTATCGTCCGCGGTGTGCCACCAGGGATAATCGAAATCTATGATGTCGATCGTCGGAACCCCAATCGCGTTCAGCGGCGCGTGATCGTCAATCAGATCTCGGTCGAGGTAGCTGAAGTATTTTCGGAGCTTCAGCGCTTCGGCCGCGGCAAAGACATCGTGCGCTACCGCCGACGGTGAATTTGGGGGAAGCGTAATACCAAGCGAACGGTCGCCAACCATGTCGAACAAGATTCCTCCGCGAAATTGTTTTGCGCCCTCGCCTTGGAGTTGCCTGGCAAAGTAGCGGCTCCCGTACAGACCATCCGTATCAGAAAAATTTTCGTATGCCTCTTCACCATCGAAAAACGCCAGCTCAAGTTTTCGGGCAAGACTCGGATGTTGCCCAATCGCCCGGGCCAACTCCAATAGCAGACCTGTGCTTGAGCCGCCGTCGTTCGCTCCAACAAAGCGGATGGTGTCGAATAATTTCGTGTCGTAATGCGAGCACAACACGAAGGATGGGGGTGCCGCATTGGCGTCGCCCGAGAACCGCGCAATCAGATTTACAAAATGAATTTTGCCTCGTGGCGTGTCGTCCGTGAATGCCTGGCGGGTTACCTGCCAGCCCGAATGCCGCAGTTGCTCCTCGATATAATCTCTGGCTTTCTCGATTGCCGCCGAGCCGCCGGGATGCGGCCCCAGATCAACAAGCCGTTGAACGTGAGCCAGAGCTTTCTCTCCCGAGAACTCCTCCCAGATTTTCGCCTCTGAGGCAGGCGAGGTGTTCATAGAGGTGGCCGAGGCAAGTACAACCAGGAGCGATGGAGTAATGCAGTGAGGGAGTAATACCTGACGTAAGTTCACTACTCCATGACTCCGACACTCCAATACTCCACCCATCACTCCTGCTCTGAAAGCCCCAAAACACTAATAATCCGCTGGAGATCGTCGGTTCCGTAGTACTCGATCTCGATTCGCCCGCGTTTTTCCGCATGGTGGATAGTGACGTGGGTGGCCAGGTGTTGTTGCAGGCGATTTTGCAAATCCTCTACTGCTGTTGCCGTAGCGCTCGGATCGCCCGCCGCCCGCCGCGTTTTGCGTCGTCCGCGACCAATGCCAAGCAGGCGGGCAACCATCCGCTCCGTAGAACGCACCGTCGCGTTGCGCCGCAAAACTGTTTCCGCAGCGAGCAATTGTTCTTCCGGTGCTTTCAACGCCAGCAACACCTTGGCGTGTCCGACTGAAACCAAATTCTGGGCTAACCAGATCTGCACCTGTGGATGCAGATCCAAAAGCCGAAGTGCGTTGGCCACAGCCGCCCGGCTACGCCCGACTTTGAGCGCAATATCTTCCTGCCGCATTCCAAATTCGTTAGCTAATCTCGCGTAACCCTGGGCTTCTTCGATTGCGTTGAGATCGGCGCGTTGCAGATTTTCGATCAACGAAAGCTCGAGGACTTCCAAGTCGTTAGCTGTCCGGACAATGGCTGGCACCGTAGCAAGACCGAGTTCCTGCGCCGCGCGCCATCGGCGCTCACCGGCGATCAATTCAAATCGCGTGCCGACCTGGCGGACGATGAGCGGCTGAATAATGCCGTGCTGCCGAATCGACTCGATTAGTTCCAACAGCACGTCGCGCGCAAAATCCTTCCTCGGCTGCAATGTGCTTGGGACAATGTTCGTCAGTTCGATCTGGTGCACTCTCTCGGCCGCATCCGATCCGTCTCTGGGCGAGGCGACCGCAGGCGTGCCGATGAGCGCGCCAAGACCTTTACCCAAACCCGAGCGTGCCATTGCGCGTGAGGCTACCGGAACAGAGTTCTCAACGCAAACGGCAAAGCGCCGGGCCGTGCCCGAATCGCTGCAGGCCCCGAGCCTCGCAGGAACTCGTCCGGTCATTGGGAGCGAGCGTCATGGGTTTCGTTCCTGAAAAACAGTTAAAAAAGTATGGAGACTCGGAACCAAAATTGAGTATCACGGCGGAAGGTTCCAAAACAGACAAAAGACTTTTGCCCGGTAGGGTTCTTTGTCTCTTGGGACCCCAGTAAAGACAAAAAACAATCCAAACACGACCCGGAAGAGAAGGAACACATTCATTCATTCATTAAATCAAGGTAACAAGTTAGTCTCATGCGGACGAGATCCGGCTCGCTCGCTGCCGTTATGGCGCGGGTTCCTTCTCATCCCGCTCATTCTGGTGTGCTTTGCATTTGCGCCCAAACGCGAGCAGTCGTTCCGGCCCCCGACGGAGGCTATCCGGGCAATAACACCGCTGAGGGCAGCGCTGCTCTTTTTAGCCTCTTCTCCGGTGTTGGAAACACAGCAGTTGGCCGTCAGGCGCTGTTCTTCGATGTGACTGGCTCATACAACACCGCTGTTGGTTTCGCATCGCTGGGTCGCAACCTCGGCGTTTCTGCGCTGTTTAACAACCTCGACGGCTTCAGCAACAACGCGTTTGGTGATTCGGCGCTTTTCGAAAATCAGCATCGCGCTGCAAACACCGCCATTGGTGATGTCGCGCTCGCGAATAATGACCTCAGCGGAAGCGGTGATGCCAACAACAACACGGCAGTTGGTGCTCAGGCGCTCCAATTTAACGTTGATGGCAGTGAGAACACAGCCGTGGGTACAGGGGCCGGACCAAACCTGATCAATGGCTTCAATAACACTTACATCGGCAACTTCGTTGGTTCCGTCGGCGGCATCCCCGACGAAGAGAGTACGATCCGCATCGGCGACATCTCGACGAACGGGTTCGGGTCTGCAGCCTGCTTCATCGGTGGTATCTTCAACAACTCTCAGCCTGTTGGCGCCAACGTTGTTGTAGTTACTCTGAACCTTGATACCGACCAGCTTGGCTTTGACCCTGGGATGGCCAGGGGCGGTAGCGCACCTGCTGCGCCTCAGCGTAGCGCACCTCAACCTCGCGTGCGCCCCCAGCCCCAGCACCAAGCCATGCTCAATGACAAAGTTGAGAAGTTGCAAGCAACGGTCACGCAGCAACAAGCAACGGTCGCGCAGCAACAGAAACAAATAGAGACTCTGACAGCCCAGCTCAAAGAGCAGGCCGCCCAAATCCAAAAGTGAGCGCCCAGGTTGAAATGATCAAGCCGGCGCCGCGGGTGGTAGACAATCGATAAAACTGTTATCGGGAGTGCTGTTAGAGAAGTCAGTGCCTCCTGAATACAAGCTCAGCCGCCGCGCGAAACCGCGCGGCGGCTGTTTTGTTTTTTGATGGAGGGGCGAGCTCCCGCGAGCCCTCTGCCTCAGATCGGCGGACGTTCGTTAGGCGTCGCAAAGCTGCGCTCTCCCCCGGTTCCCGCAACTTGCTCGCCTTTTCGCAGCAAAAGGCGCCATGGGTACGTCACGTTTGTAGCCGGCCATTCAATTACGAAAAATCTCAAGCTCCGGTCGGAGCAGCATGTTGCAACCGTGGAACACATGCCGCCGCTCCATGGGCTAGCATCGTATCAATTCGGAGCTATAAACATTTCGCGCCTACGGCGCTTTCGTACTGCGATGCGTCGTCGCATCGTTTTCATTGTCGAGAGTTCTGTGTTGACCGAGCCCGACAGGCAAATGATTAAGAAATCAGAGAACAAATGAGAAAGGACAGCGACGACCGTTTTATCCTGGGCCATTCGCCCGATCCGGACGATGCGTTCATGTTCTACGCGATCGCGAAGGATAAGATCGATCTGCGCGGTTATCGGTTTGAACATCGGCTGGAAGACATTCAGACGTTGAATGAGCGGGCGCAGCGCGGCGAGTTGCACATTTCAGCCATTTCCATTCATGCGTACGCCTACGTCGCAGATAAATACGCGCTATTGCCGTGCGGCGCGAGCATGGGCGATGGATACGGACCAGTGGTGGTCAGAAAACGCTCGATGCTCAATGCAGAAAGTCCAACGTCCATCGAGGACTCAATCGACGATTCGGGAGCACGTGAATTTTTAAATGGAAAAAGAATCGCCGTGCCCGGCAAGATGACGAGCGCCTTTCTTGGCCTTCAGCTTTTTCTCGGCGAATTCAAATTCATAGTCGTGCCGTTCGATAAAATTTTCGATGCGGTAGAAAGCGGACGCGCGGATGCTGGTTTGATCATTCACGAGGGGCAACTCACATACGCGCGGTCGGGTTTTGAGAAGATCGTCGATCTTGGTGAATGGTGGAAGCGTAAGACCGGGCTGCCATTACCGTTAGGCGGAAATGTGGTGCGCAAAGATATCCCGCCGTCAGTGCGACGCGAGATCAGCGAGATCATTCGCGAAAGTATCGATTACGGTCTCACACATCGGGACGAAGCCGTCGCTTACTCGCTCGCATACGCGCGCGACATGAACGCGCAGCTCGCCAGCAAGTTCATCGGCATGTACGTGAATGAATTTACCCGTGATTATGGCGAGACTGGACGCGCAGCAATCCGCAAGTTTCTGACCGACGCTCGCGACAAGGGCTACATCGACGTTCCAATCGAAGTGGAGTTCGTGGAATAACTCCAAAAGCTACGGCTGGAAAACCCCTCGTTCGTTGGCGAAAATTGTCTTGCCACAGAATTCGCAACAGACGTATCAATGATGGCTCGGTAAAGGCATTGCTGCCGGCCAGAGACGAGCATTTGTCCGTTTGAATCACAACGAGCTACTCGAGAAAACGCAACTTTGCTCATGTAGATATAGCGAATCATCCGCGGATTTACCTACGCCGTTAAGCTGCCATGGCAGACAACGACAAACGAAAGTTTGATCTACCCTGGGCGACCTTACTGCCTGTCGCGGCAGTACTGGCCGGAATCGTCGTCCAGTACAAGCCACTTGTGAGCGAACGCCCGTCGGTTCCGATCGAAAAGACCGCTCCGATAATCGCAGCGCAGGACGTCGATGCGCGACTGTGGCAGGACCCAATCGGTGTTGCGCAAAAACAAAAAACGCTGCTGGACGAAAAAATCGAGAAAGGCGTAGCCAAGAAAGGCGTTGCCGAATCGCACAGCATCGCCGCGCTGTCTGCGCTGCTTCATCAGGACGCCATTACATTTCCTGGAAATGTTTTGCTGCTGGCAGTGATGCTCGACGCCGGGCCCTACAGCGAACAAGCCGAGTCGCGGTTACGCGCGCGACAAGCTGTATTGGAAGGACTGACCGAGAGCGGCTTTGTTCCAGTCGATGGCGAGCACATAGGGTTCGTAACGCGAGATTGGCCGCCCGATTCGCCGTTCGCCAGCGAAGGTGCCCTGCTGCTTCCATGGGAACAATGTGAAGCGGTCGGCGACCCCTCGCGCGTTTCGCCGCCCGGCACGCGACGCGTCCTTGTTCTCTGGTTACCGTCAGTGAGCTTTAGCCCGTATCCACTGACGTATTTCGCGAGCCTGGTTAATCAGCTGGCTTCGGGCATTCGCGATAAGATCCAAGTCAAACTCATTGGGCCAGCAACTTCCACCGGTTTGCAGAACATGGTGCGCGAAGTGCGCTGGTACCGACTGGGTCTAGCGACCCAAGAGGCGCTTCGCGGCGTCCAGATCATTTCGCCTCGGGCGACTACGTCCGATCTGTTGCTACTCTCATCGCCCGATTTGGGAACGGGCGGACCTGCCGCGAAATCTGTGACGGAACTGTTGGAAAATTCGGTTCCGAAGGATCCGAACGATCCCAAGAGCGGACTGAGTTTTGTTCGCACGATTCCACCCGACGACTTTGTATTGCGAAAGTTAATCGATGAACTCGCGAGCCGCAGCATTCCCGTTGCGCCTCAAACAGGATTTGATGGTCACTTTGTTACACCTGCTCACATCGTAATTTTGAGCGAGTGGGACACCCCCTACGGCCGGTCGCTAGACGCTACCTTTACTGCAGAGGCTTCAGGCCAAACGATCACCGATGTTGTTGAGCAAAGACAAAAACCACCGGCCTGGATACATTCGTATCACTATCTTCGTGGAATCGATGGACGGCTACCAGGCGACAGCGGCAGGGACAATCAGCGCGAGCAAGAGCAAAAATCTCAGCCGGGGCAGAACACCGTCGCGGTAGAGGGGACGGAAGGATTAAATCAATCCGATTATCTTCGCCGGTTGGCGCGCCAAATGAGAGAGGACAATGCGCGATGGAAACGCCAGGACGGGTACGGTATTCGCGCGGTGGGTCTACTCGGCGCTGATGTTTACGACAAAATGATGATCCTACGCGCGTTGCGCCCCGAGTTTCCCGCTGCCGTTTTTTTCACTAACAACTACGACGCGCATTTTGAACGGCTCGACACTTGGGCCGACACGCACAACCTGGTGATCGTCTCGCCATTCGGCAACACGTTACCGGAAATTTATCTTCAGCAGCGCATCGCTCCGTTTCGCGATAACAATCAGACGTCGATGTACGTCGGCACACTGGTCGCCACCGAGCGCATGAGCAAGGAAGAAGTCGAATCGCTTCTATGGCAAACGCGCATTTTCGAAATTAGCCGGCACGGTGCCTACGATCTAAGTCCACCCTGGTATCTCTGGCGGCCCAGTGATTCAAAGTTTGTGTTGGAAAGGAATTACAAGAAAGACCAGCAAGAAAAGACTTGGTTTCGGGAGTGGTTACTTTCGCCCGGTGTAATCAGCGGACTTATAATCATTGCATTGTCTATTCTGGCGATGGCAGCATGGAACAGCGTCAGCATTGCCCGCCGCAGATTACCGGGCGGCGGCACTGCCACTCAGCGGCTGAAACGCGCGCTCGTCAGCACAACCTTCTGGCTGGTCTGTGGCGTGCCGCTCATTGTTTTTCTGGTTGCTCTGATGGCGCAATACTGGGGATCCGAAGAACCGCTGACCTTTTTCTCAGGTATCAGTGTTTGGCCGACTGAAATGGTGCGTCTGATCGCGTTGATGCTCGCTATCTTCTTCATGTTCAAAGCGAGCTTCGACCTTCGTGCGAACGCCAGGCGCATCGAGGCCGAGTTTTCGTTTGCTCCATTGCCATTGACGCCTTTTCGATGGCGGGATCTCGGGATCGGGTCCGAACGTTGGCGGCTGAAGGAATCTCCACGCACGTCACGCTTTGCCGCCGAAGAAGCCTGGCACGCTTATCTCTACCGACACAAATTCTGGCCCCGGGTGATTCGAATCGGAATTCTGTTTACGCTGTATTGGATTTTCGCGTTGACCGTTTTGCAATTGTCTCCGCAACCGCTCCCGCCCGCGCGCGGCATGCCGGCTTTCAAAATTGACGCTGTTGTGTTTTATCTCGCCGGTGTTGGTTTGCTGCTTCTGTCGTTCTACGTGGTCGATGCGATTCAGTTAAACAGCAATTTCATTCGAATGTTTGGCCGGGAAGTAACCAAATGGGGTCATCGCGTGGTCGACCGATCTCACCGAAGCCCGCCGCTGACCGAAGAAGAGCTTTCGGCATATCACGAAATCTTTTTTGTCGCACAGCGGACAAAAGTCGTCGCACCCCTGATCTGGTATCCGCTACTCGTCCTCACGTTGCTCGTTGTCGCACGCTCTTCCTTATTCGATAACTGGACCTGGCCCCCTGGTCTTATGTTGATCATTGGCATCACTGCGGCATGGGCATTGGGCAGCGCCATTTTGCTCAGGCGCGCCGCCGAGCATTTGCGCGAAACTGCACTCAGCGATTTACGGCGATTTCGCTTGTTAGGTCAGGAAAGCGACGTAAAACGGCGGACGTTCGACGAACTCATGGCTGAGATTCGCGACCTCAAGACTGGTGCATTTGCGCCATTGAGTGATCAGCCATTTGTTCAAGCCGTGCTATTTCCCGGGGCTGGTCTCGGCCTTCTCGCGGTCGCGCAGCGTTTGCTCGGTATTTTCTAGCTAACGTGATTTAGAATTTTCTTGCCATACGTTTCGCTCGGAGCGTATCAATGCTGACTCGGTGAAGGCACTGCTGGAAGCGAGCGGCCCTCTTCTCCGTCTCAGTCGAGTCGGATCTTGCGTCGGTATGTGCGCCTGCGCCTTACTCGCGTTTGCCAGCTGCAAAAAAACCGAGCCGATCGACGAAGCCAAAGCGGCAGGAAAAAGCACGGCCGATTTTCCGCAAATCACTGCAGACATTTTCAAGCTGATGGATGGCGGCATCGATCTTTCTCCAGAGGAAATCATGGGCCGCAATACCTGGAACCTCTGGAGCGGAGGCAATGAGCATTTTTGGAATCACGCCGCGCAGGACAGTTTTGGTCTGATGGATCTGCTGAAGATGCTCGATAACCGCAAGTTTCCGCGCGGCGAACGCTTTGAAGTTCTCGGCCTGGTGAACGAGCCGGGATTTCGCGCGGCGAGTAAGCCGGACGAATTTGCCTTATGGCTCGACGAAGAAGCGGAGCCAGAACCGGCAGGCATCAATCCAACCGTTTACGGCAAACCTTCCGGTGTGCTCGGTTTTCGTCTTTTTCCGAATCCGGATTTCAACGAGGAAGCGCGCAAGAAATGGAATGGCGATCGTTTCATGAACGATCCCATTTACTACAACGACAACAAGCTCATCCGACCGTATCGGGTGGGTGTAGCGTGCGGCTCCTGCCACATCGCGCCCAATCCGAGTAATCCGCCGCTCGATCCGGAAAACCCGCGCTGGGAAAATCTGGCCTCAGCGATCGGCAATCAATACATAAACGAAGGCAAGGTGTTCGCCTGTAACGTTGAGAAAGGCGGCTTCTTTTACGAAATGCTTCTCGCACAGCCTCGCGGCACTTCCGATACCTCGCGCATCGCGACCGATCACATTAACAACCCAAATGCAATTAACCCGATCTTTTTGCTTGCTGAGCGGGAACGCATCGCGGTGCCGGAGAAGATGGCGGGCGGAACACTTGCGTTACCCGGAGAAAAAGAGGAGATGCCGGTGCCGCACATCCTAAAGGACGGTGCCGATTCCGTCGGTGTTCCGGGCGCAACGATTCGCGTTTACGTAAACATCGGAATGTTCTCTGAATATTGGCTGACGCGCCACCAACGGTTGATCGGCCTAACGAAGCAAGAACCATTCGAGATCGCTTATGCGCGCGAGCATTCCATTTTCTGGCGTGCAACCGAAGAGCGTCTGGCAAATATCGCCGCCTTTTTCCGCCGGCTTCAACCATTTCATCTCGCTGACGCGCCGGGCGGACAGGCTTACATCACTACGGATGCCGCCGTGATGACGCGCGGAAAAGAAGTTTTTGCCGAAAGTTGTGCAGCTTGTCACTCGAGCAAACAACCGCCGCCGAACGTCGATCCGCACTCGGGCGAAGGGAAAGCCTGGTTCCACGCTGCGGTGATGGACCCCGATTTTCTAAAGGACAATTTTTTATCAAACGAAAAGCGACATCCATTGACGAAAATCGAGACCAACTCGGCGCGCGCCTTCGCGACAAACGCAAACGCCAATCACGTCTGGGACAACTTTTCCTCGCTCACCTACAAGGAACTGTCGCCCGTTGACGAGCTCGAATTTTTCAACCCGTTTGATGAAACGCACCCAATCAAATTCAAGCCAAAAGAAAAGGATGTCGCCCCGGGATATTATCGTACGCCGTCCCTGGTCAGTGTCTGGAGTTCGGCGCCATTTTTGCATAACAACATGCTCGGAAAATTTACGGGCGACCCCTCTGTGGCGGGGAGAATTGACGCGTTTAATGATGCGGTCGAAAAATTGCTCTGGCCGGAGAAACGGCTGAATAAGGATTCCATCTGGCGAACGCAAAACGATTGCTCTCTGCATTTGCGCAAGGAGTTTGTGCCACCCTTGCTGAAACCGCTTCGAGCGCTGGCGGATCGTGACGGGTACATCAAAACCGGGATGATTCCAAAAGGCACACCGGTGAACCTGGTTGCCAATCTGGATCCGGACACCGAACACAAGGTTGTCTTTGTTAAAGCCGCAGAAAAGTTGATCAAGCTTAAAACCACGAACCTTTCGCGCGACGAAGCTGCTGCCGAATTCAATCAACTCATTCCGGATCTGCTCGCAGCGAATAAATGTCCCGACTTCGTCGAAGACAAAGGACATTATTTTGGCACAGACCTGCCGGATTCAGACAAGCGCGCGTTGATAGAATACTTGAAAACGTTTTAGCGCGTTAGAAGAAAGGAAACAAATGGCAGTCACAGTTCCAGAAATGTTAAAGATGTCGCAGGCTCAGCTCGACGATCTGTTTACGGAGAGTCCGGTTGGGGAAATTCCCAAGGGTGAGGCCAAAGGAACGGCGATCGTGGCACCGGGGACTACTTACACGCAGGATGTTGCGAATTTCATAAACCATTTTGCGTGGCAGGGAAAAGTTTTTGATCCCGGCAAAGGCGTGTTGCGAAACAAAATTTTGCCCTTCGGATTGAACGCGATCATCGCCAAGGTCTACAAGGGTTCGAGCTGGATGGACAAGAAGGAGTGCATCGTTCTCGATTACTCGGAGACTTCGCTGCTGGCGCATTGGGTCCGCGATGAGATTCGCGAAGTCGCGCCATGCACTTACCTCGGCAAAGTTTACCTGGGCAAAAAGCGATTGATTGATTTCGCCCTGGAGTTTCCGGCTGCCACGTAACCAGATCGTGCGGCCATCGGAGATGCCGTGAATTCGAACGTTAGCCGCCCAATACCGCGAGCCAATACTGGTTCGCGATTTCTGAATTGGATGAGCGACACGACCATGTTCCTCCTGCAGATGGAACGCCGAATCGATCCCTGGCTCCGGCCGATATTCGACGCAACCCTTCGTGACCCCGTCGCTCGCCTGGTGACCGCGTTCATGAACAAGCAGCGCAAAGACGAAGGCTTGAAAATTGCCGAGGAAAAGCCGCTGCCTAACGAGGAGGAATTTCTCAACTCCGTCATCCAGAGCTTTACGACGCAAATGCGAGGACTCTGGAAACCTGGCGGATTTGAGCGCGGCGGTAACACCAAAACTCAAGGCATCGTCCGCGGCGAGTTTATCGTTCACGACAATCTTCCGCCGCAATTTCGGTACGGCATCTATGCCAAGCCGCAAACGTTCCGTTGCTGGGTCCGCTTTTCAGGGCCCGGTCCTTACATCACGCCGGACATCGACGACGTCGGATTCATGAGCATCAGCATCAAGCTCATGGGTGTGCCCGGGCCGAAATTGATGGATGAGGAGAAATTTACCCTGGACATGTTCGGCGTCTCCACGCCCACATTTGTGACACAAGACATAAAGTCGAATGCGCACCTGCAAAAGTGGAGCGTCAAAAATGCGCAGATTTTTCATTTCGTTAATTTCGAGCAGCCCCACATAGCGGACATGATCATGCAGGGGTTGTGGGTGAAGACGCAGAGCAGCCCGTTTGAAGCTCCGTACTTTAGCTGCGTGCCATATTTGTTAGGCGAAGGCCAGGCAATGCAATATTCGGTCTGGCCGAAGACGAACCAGAAAACGCCTATCCCCCGCTTGCCGTTACGTCCGCCGGACGATTATTTGCGCGATGCAATGGTGAAGGCGCTGAATGAAGGCGATGTGGAACTGGACTTTCGGTTGCAATTGCAGACGGACCCGTTCCTGATGCCAATCGAAAACAATGGCGTGCTCTGGCCGGAGAAACTTTCGCCACGTGTTTCGGTGGCAACACTTCGGCTGCCGAAACAGAAGTTCGATTCGCCAGCCCAAATGGAATTCGCCAGGAAGCTCTCTTACAACCCGTGGCATACCATCGCCGAGCATCGGCCGCTGGGTAATCAAAGCCGCGCCCGACAACAGATGTATTTCGCGTTATCACAACTACGCCATGACATGAACGATGTGCCTCGTTACGAGCCCACAGGTGAGGAGGTATTCGACTAGGAGGCCATGACGCCGCAGGGAACCTTCACGATTTTGGCGCCGATCGTTCCGTCACGCCTCGAGGAACTGCGCAGCTTGCTCCAGTCCATGAATGAGGGGCTCGGGTCCGTCAACCCAAACAATTCGTTGGTCCCGTTCGCGCAGTTCGACACGCTGCATTTCGCGCGCTTTGCGATTCTCGACGATCAAACCGTCGGAGATCTGCGCATCTACGGGTCCCCCGTCCGCACCCATCCGCTGTATCTCGCCTTCCTCGGTGACATTGACGGCGAGGAGGAGGCATTCCTCAACGAACTGGTAACACGCGCGCCCGACGGCTTGCGCGCAATCTTTTCATGCTGCCACGGATTCGCGTCTGACACCGATCTTATGGCTTGGATGAAGCTGCTGCGAAGTCCCGCCAGCGCGGCTTACGTGAATACACGGGGCCGCACGGTACGGCGAATTCGCGAAGAAGCCGCATTGCAGGATGCGATCGAGAGCCACCTTGCGAGTCAGGCGTCTTCGTTTGAGGCTCTGCCGCCACGGGAAATTCATGCGCGGTTAAAACGGTTCGTGGAGGCGGAAAAATCCGCGGGTCGCCTCACTTTGTCGGACGAGGAGCCGACGCCGGTTGACTGGCAGATTAGAAAAATATTGCACCTGATCGGAATGCCCTTGTTGTTGTTGCTGGTTTCGCCGCTGCTAATTCTCATTGCTCCATTCTATCTCTTTCAGCTTCGCCGCTTGGAGAAAGCCGATTTGGAACCCTACATCGTCGACGGCGACGACCATTTCGACGCCTTGGCGGAGTCGGAAGATCATGATGTTACGAACCCGTACAGTGCGCTCGGTACCTTAAAACCGGGCCTCTTGCGGCTCGTGACCATCAGAGGTGTTCTTTTGGTGATCGACTACGCAACGCGTCATATTATCCAAGCCGGACGTCTGGGGCGCGTCCGCACCATCCACTTCGCGCGCTGGGTGCTGATCGGGGGTACCGAGCGGCTGGGTTTTTTCAGCAACTATGACGGCGGCAATGAGAGCTACATGGATGACTTCATCAATAAGCTCGGTTTCGGTCTCAATATTTTTGCCAGCAATGGCATCGGGTATCCCAGAACTGATTGGCTGCTCCTTGGCGGCAGCGCCGACGAACGGCGCTTCAAGGAGTTCCAGCGACGCCACACCGTGCTGACGCAGGTTTTGTACAAGGCTTATCCCGGTTTGACCGCCGTCGATTTGGAAAGGAACACGCGCATCCGTCGAGGATTGGAATCCTCGTCGATCAGCGAACAAGAGGCCCGGGAATGGCTGGCCCTGCTATGACATACAGCTTGGTCGATTACGCCGACGTGCAAGGTTTGGTGCGCTTTGGTTACGGTCGCATGACCAGCGCATCGTATGCACTCGTGCGCGTCAAAGACGTGGCTTCGGCGAAAGCTTGGTTGCGCGCGGCTCCGGTCACGAATGCGGTGGAACAGAAGCCACCGCCGACTACGGCCCTGCAGATCGCCTTCACAGCACCCGGCCTGACTAAGCTTGGCTTGCCGAACTCCGTAATGAAGGGCTTCTCACGTGAGTTCCACCACGGTATGAGCAGCAAAAGTTACCGCAGGCGGTTCCTGGGCGACGTCAAAAATAACGACCCCGAGCGTTGGGACTGGGGCGGCCCCGGAAGGGAACCACATCTCCTCGTGATGTTTTTCGCCGAACCCGAAAACTTCGATTCTTTTGTCCAAAGCACCAAGGGTAACACTTGGAACGACGCATTCGAGGAGGTGATCTGGCTTGGCACCAGCAATCTCGACGGAGATGAACCATTTGGTTTCGCCGATGGCCTTAGCCAGCCTGACATTGACTGGGACGAGCAACGACAAACGCCATGCAAACAATTGGAATACACCAATGTTGTTGCGCTCGGTGAGTTTCTGCTCGGGTATCGCAACGAATACGGAAAAATTACCGATCGGCCCATACTGGACCCGGACGCGACGAACGCGGAATTACTGCCCGCTGTGGATGCGCCTGAGAAAAAAGATCTGGGGCGCAACGGGACCTATCTTGTGTTCCGCCAATTGGAACAGGACGTAAGAAAGTTTTGGCAGTTCCTCTATGAGAACGCTGGCGGAAATCTCGCGGAGGCTAGCCAACTGGGAGCGAAAATGGTTGGCCGCACGCGAGCAGGCGATCCTTTGGTACCAATCCAAACTGAACCGATCGCGGGCACAGACCCACGCACCATTCAGCAGAATCAATTTACCTACGAAGCTGATCCAGCGGGAACGCGCTGTCCTTTCGGCGCACATGTTCGCCGAACAAACCCGCGCAACAGCGATTTCCCTGAGCGACGCCCCAATGCGCTGAGAAGGCTCATTATCATACTGGGTTTCGGCCGGAAGGGTTTCTACGACGATCTAATTTCATCGGTTCGTTTTCATCGTATTCTCCGTCGCGGCCGAGAATATGGTTCGGAGCTATTGCCCGAAGACGCGGTGCAACCAGCGCAGTCTAACGAGTCGCGCGGCTTACATTTCATCTGTCTCAATGCCAATATTTCGCGCCAGTTCGAGTTCCTGCAAAGCGCATGGATAGCAAGCACCAAATTTTCTGGCACAACAGGAGAAAGCGACCCGCTTCTGGGCATTCGTGAACCACTACCCGGGTGCCCCGTTACTGGCAGCTTTACTATCCCTGGCGACGGCACACTGCGGCGGCGCGTGTCGGGCCTGCCACAATTTGTGACGGTCCGCGGCGGCGCCTACTTCTTTTTGCCAAGCTTGCGCGCGTTACGCTATTTCGCCGGAGCTTGACGGCTGGTCAGTAGCGGATCGTCGCGCGAAGGATGAAAAGCGCTTGTGTGCGCGGCAGTTCTCCGGCAGTTTCGTTCTGGTATGGCATCCGACCGCAGGCTGGGTTGTCTAAGTATCTTTTTGTTCATCGCGCTTTGCGCCAGTCTGTTTGTGAACTTCGTGTTGATGATCGCCGCGTTTCAGCGCGTCGGCGGTATCAGAGAAGCAGAACCGATCCCGCGTTTTCGCGAGATCCTGCTTCAAAGAGGTGGCCGCGCGACCACAGATAAAATCGCAGTTATCACCAT
>Ga0193713_1000269_pt1 | contig 17528 bp, 19 predicted proteins | sample H3a2metaG_FD_143054 | JGI IMG/M metagenome (GOLD analysis project Ga0193713, IMG submission 143054) | Soil microbial communities from a riparian zone of the East river system, Colorado, United States - H3a2 | ecosystem: Environmental > Terrestrial > Soil > Riparian zone | place: USA: East River... | reverse complement strand
ATTTCGATGTGCCCGGGTTCGTGATTGGGGACAGCTCACCCCCGCGGGCAGGTGGACAAAACAAGCCGATCTGGACGCCAGATGGCAAAGGCCTCATCGCCGTTTACACGAAGGAAGGGAAAGCGAATCTCGCGCTGTTCGATCTGCCTGTAGCCCAGGACACCGATCTCGGCAGGGCTGGAGTGCACGATCTAACTTCTGGAAACCAGGGGGTGATGAGTTTTCGCGCGTTGCCTGACGCCTCGAAGTTGATTTACGTGGTTTCGACACCAACGCGCATCAACGATCTTTTTGTCCTGGATCGCGCGACCGGCGACGCACCCCCGAAGCAATTGACGCATGTCAATGACGAACTGTTCTCCAAGCTAAACTTAACCGAGCCGGAAGAGATTTGGTACGACAGCTTTGACGGCAAGCATATTCAAGCTTGGTTGCAGAAGCCGCCGAACTTCGATCCACACAAGAAGTATCCGCTTATCCTGAACATTCATGGCGGACCGCATGTCGCGTACGGCCATATTTTCGATCACGAATTCCAGTGGATGGCGGCCAAGGGTTACGTGGTCCTTTATCCGAATCCACGCGGCAGTACCACTTACGGTCAGGAATTTGGAAACATCATTCAGTATCATTACCCAGGGGACGACTACCAAGACCTGATGGCCGGCGTGGATGACGCGATCAAACGTGGCTCCATCGATGAGAAAAAGCTTGGTGTGACCGGCGGTAGCGGCGGTGGATTGTTGACGAACTGGGTTGTCGGCCAGACAAACCGCTTTGCAGCGGCAGTAGCGCAACGCGACATCGCCAGTTGGGAAGATTGGTGGTATTCGGCGGACTTCACACTCTTCCAGGCCACGTGGTTCAAAGTTCCGCCATTTGAAGATCCGCAGGAATATCGAGCGCGTTCGCCGATCAACTAATGTAACGACGCCGATGATGTTTATCCTTGGCGAAGCGGATTACCGAACGCCGCCCGGCGCTGGCGGAGAACAAATGTTTCGTGCGCTAAAATTTCGCAAGATTCCGACCGTCATGGTGCGTTTCCCTAATGAATCGCACGAGCTCTCGCGTTCCGGTCAGCCATGGCACCGTGTCGAACGTCTGCAGCATATCGTTGGCTGGTTCGATCACTGGCTAATGGGTATGCCCAAGCCAGAATACGAGGTCGCACCGCAAGAAGACGCGTCCGCTAAGAAAGGCAGTATGCCGGTCAAATGACGAATGGCTTCGCCTTGTTGAATCGTTGAAGCGTTAAAGCGTCCAAAGGGGTTCGTTATTCGCCTTCGGATCGTTAACTCTCCAAGGACCTCCGGGGCTGGTCCCGTTATTGGCAGCGAATTACTCTGGGTGAATCGGTTAGCTCCTGCTTTGTGCCGGCAACGCGAAGATGGATTGTGTGTGGGCCTTGGCCCCTAAGTTGCGGCGGAGTCGGAATTTTAAAGGCATGCCGGCCGTTTCCGTAACCGGCATCCACGAGATCCAGCCGGAACTGATTCGCCGGGAACGACATGACATACTGGTCACGATCCCAAAGTTCAATATTGACCTCAGCGTCCATGTCGTTTTTATCCCAAATCCAGCCAGAAATAACTGCGCAGTCCGCGTGCTCGATCTTGCTGGCAAAATGCGGCAGCGGGGCAGCCCCAATGCGCCCTGAAAAAATCAGCAAGCCGACGCAAACAAACTGGAACGTGATGAAGATAGCCACGACCCGCGAAGCCAGACCGTCGCGCCAATAGCGGTGCACCTTATTCCAGCGGGAAAAAATGTGGAACGCGGAGAGCAACACCGCCTGATAAAATCCGTAAGCGATGTAGTGAAGCTCGGGCCCGTGCCACAGGCCCATTAGTCCGAAGGCTAGAAAATAGCCTGCGATGGGGGCGACTTCCTTGTGCGCAAACCATTTGCCGCGCATCGCCGCGTAGAGAAAGCGCATGTAAACATGGTCGCGAAACCAAAATGAAAGAGTGATGTGCCAGCGATTCCAGAAATCGCGGATGTTCCTGGCGAGAAACGGTCGATCGAAGTTTTCAGGAGTATGGACGCCGAAAAGATAACTCAGGGCAATGGCAAAAGCGCTGTAGCCTGCAAAATCGAAAAACAAATAAAAGCTATACGCATACATGTAGCTGACCAATGCTGTGAAACTCCCACTGCTGGCGGCTCGCTCCAGCCAGTATTGTTTAATGAGCGCGGCGAGAATGAATTTGTAAAAGAACCCCCGAAAAATGCGATGCACCGCGCCATCGAGATCGACAAGGAATTCAGCGCGGGTTCGGGTCTTTCTCCATTCGACCGCGAAGCGTTGGTAACGGTCAATTGGACCGGCTGAAATCGTCGGGAAGAAAAAAAGGAACATCAGGAAATCGAGCGTCCCAGGCAGGGCGATGACTTTATCGCGCAAGCAAATTACGACATCCAATGCCCGAAACGTGATGTAGGAAATCCCAAGAAAACCAAACTCGCTCCCCGGCGACACGACTGGAAAAAATTTGGACGCGGCAAGCGGAAGCAGACTTGCTGCGATCGCAACATAGAACGGCCAGCCGCCTCGTGCCCCGCTTTTTGCGAATACCCACACTGTTGCCCATTGCCAGACGGCGAAACCAATGACGATCCAGATCTCGCGGACTGGGAAGTGTGGCCGGATGTTTAATAACCCGTGATACTGCACGAGGAGCATCCCGGCGGTGATGAGGGTCGCCCAGCGCCAGCCGGCTTTGCCAAACAGCCCCAGAATGAGAGTCGGAACTGCCGCGTAAAGCAGCAGTCCAAAATACGTAAAATCGGCGTACGGAATCACAGCGACTGGGCCAGCCGGGCTCGATCGACTTTGCCGTTCGCCGTTAGCGGAAAAGCATCGCGAAAAACGAATTTGCGCGGCAACATGTACACTGGCAGCCGCTCGGCTAGCTGCTGTCGCAGCGATTGTGTTAGTTCGAAATGCGACCTCTCAGTCTGGCTGCTGAGCACTACGAAAGCGGCGAGCGATTGGGCCGCGCCGTTCTTAATCACCGGTGTTACTACTGCGTCTCTTACAGAGGGCAAGGCCAGAAGGTTTGCTTCGACATCGCCAGGTTCGATGCGGAAACCGCTGAGCTTGAGCTGCGAATCCATGCGGCCCTCGAAAAAAAGGAAGGCATCATGAAACCGGCCCTGGTCGCCAGTTCGATAAGCGCGCCGACCGCAATGATCAAAGAAGACAGCTGCCGTAAGGTCGGGACGTCCAAGATAGCCGAGGCTAACGTTTGGCCCCGCGATGACAATTTCGCCTTGCTCCTTTGCTGGCAAAATTTCGCCGGCTCTATTCGCAACGAAAACCTCGGTCCCAGGCATCGCGCGTCCCACTGGTAACGCCGAATACTTTTCCAAAATTGAACGGTCTATCCGTACGGAAGTAGTGGCCACCGTTGCCTCCGTCGGGCCGTACATGTTCCACACTTGGGCTCGCGGAAAGCGCTCCAGCAAACGATCCGCAGCTTGCGCGGGGAGTGTTTCACCGCAAAAAAGAAAACGCCGGATGCGTGGAAGCATTCCTTCCGCAAATTTCTCTTCAACCAGGCACATTTGTGCAAACGATGGCGTGGAGACCCACGTCGTAGCGCCGGAATTTCCAAGCGCGCGATAAAGCATTTTCGGATTCGCAACCAAATCGCGGCTTATGCTGAACAGGGTGCCTCCCGTGGTGAGGCTGCAATACAGATCCATCACCGAGAGATCGAATGAAAAGGGCGCCGTGTTCAGGAAGGTCTCGCCGAGAAGGACGAACTTCTGTTCCCCAAGCATCCACGCGACGAAGTGCTCCAGACACCCAAGTGTAATGATAACGCCTTTCGGCTCGCCAGTGCTGCCGCTGGTAAACAAAATGTAAAATGGGTCGTCGCGTTGCACGCGCGAGACAGGAACAAACGGGGCAGAGCTGGAAAGTTTTGTGACGTCTTCCGGCGTAAGAAGCAACGCAGGGCGCGAGATTGCCAGAATTTTGTCAATGCGTTGTTGAGGCAATATTGTGTCCAGCGGAACATAGGGCCTGCGGGATTTTACCGCTCCGAGAAACGCGATGAGCATCTCAGGCTCCCGATGCCCGAGCACCGCAATGGGAGAGCGATCATTGCCGAAGCGGTTTCTTAGATGGGCCGCGAGGGCGTCCGAACGGCGACGGAGCTCGCCATAAGTCAGCCTCTTATCTCCGCTGATGTGTGCGATCGCATTCGGAGCCGCAAGAGCCCAATGATCGATTTGCTCGATGAGATTCACTCAAAAACCCTGATAGACAAACGGCGGCGTGGAAAAGTCGCCGCGACCGTAGATCGCAATTAAACCCGCAATAATAGCGAGGTAATACAGAATCAGCAGCGCCCGCCAGAGCGCTGGATGTGCCCTGATCCAGCTCACACGTTTACCCGCATCCTGTTCTCAAGGTCAGCGATAATCTTGCGTGGTGTCCCCCAATTTTCGCGCTCGAATTCCGCCGGGGAAATCTTGAGACCGAATTCCTCCTCGATTCTTATCATCAACTCCACCGTCTTGATAGAATCCAACAGCTGGCATTCGTAAAGAGGTAGCTCGAGGTTGGCGAGGACCTCATCGGTTTCGGCGACTGACGCCACTAGTTGCAACACTTTTTGGTGAAAGCCGGCATTCATAACGGATAAATAGCGTGCAGCATTGCGATCGTGCGGATCGGGCAATAGACGATCGACGACCAATCAACTCCCTGGGACGCGTCCATGAAAAAAATCGTCAAGAGCACGATCGTAAAACAGCCAGCCTACCTCCGTTAGATGCGTGTGTTGAGCGTCAAGAAACGCCGGATCCTCGTCGTGGTCTTCAAACTCGATGAGCGTAAAATTGTATCGCTGTGCGAGGACGCGCATTTTTTGGTAATAATTCTCGCGCGCCAACCGAGAATATCCCTGCTGATCATAAAAGCGTCCGTCCATCGGCATACTGAGAAGGAGTGGGCGGGCGTGAACCTTAGCCAGAGCGCGCAATAGCAACTCTAAATCGGCCCATTCAGGTGCCGCATTCATGCGGTTACGAAACCGGGAGTCAAGACGACCAGGCGCTATTGATTCAACGTTCGCAGGCGCATTTTCGACCTTGGTTTGTGCCCAGCTGTTGGCTTCGCTCGCTTTTGCGATCGGCGTCAGCCGATCCGGCCTTTGCCGCTGCTGTGCGGAATCAGCCTTCGTTATGTACAGAATATGAGCGACTGCCGAGAAGTGGTCCTGCAACTCCAGGCCGGCCGTGTATATTTTTCCAAACGGCAAGATCGCGCAGAAAATCAGCCGATCGAACCAATTCCCGGAGGAAAGCCGCCTCAGCGCAAATTCGAGCAGAGGGCTCCTTTCGAGCGTGGCTGGAAACTGCAGCATGCGTGAAGCAATATCTCGCTTCAGCTCAAAATCGACAGCGCTGCCGAACGTCAGTTCGCTCGCCGTCAACAACGAGAAATTACCTTCATACCAATCCACCCTCGTAGCGGGCATCAGAAACCAGACAGGTGAAATCGATACCGCAAGCCTTCTTCCGCGCAGGTCCGATCCGAGAGCTGCGATCTTTTGCAAAATGATTAGCGACGTCGCACCAACTGTGCCGACTGGCGAAACTTGAAAGCCTGTTGGCGCATTTTGAAAAAATTTGTTCGCCCTGTCCGGGACTCCGATTATTAGCTCCGAACTGCCGTAAAGCTGCAAGACCCTCCTGGCACGCGCCGCTGTCCGTTGAAAGACCATCCCCTGGTTTTTGAGCTGAAACTGTTGCGGCGCAGTCCACGCAAGAGTGCGTCGTTCAAGGTGAATCACGGCCACCCGGCCAGCGAACAAAATCGTCGCAGCGACGCCGACGCCAATAACGGCTGAAAACAAATGTGGTGTCGCGGTTCGGGCGGAGCCCATGGTGACTCCAGATTATGCCTGCGAGTAAAGACCCGCATGTGAGCTCAAGTATGAAGATCGTGTAGGATATTGCCCTACATCAAGAACGGACGGAGCACCCAACGACAGCCAATCAAGGCATGGCTTTGATCAACCGCGAGGAACACGCCCATGAAAGAAATCGTCCAGCGCGCGGTCGTAATAAATCCAGCCTTTCGCATTAAGATGACTTTTTTGAAGGTAAAGAAAAGCGGGATCCTCATCGTGGTCCTCAAATTCCAGTAACGGAAAATGGTATCGTTGCACAAGCGCGCGAAGCTTTGCGTAATAGTGTTCGCGAGCAGAACGCGAGATGCCTTTCTCGTTGTAAAAATCGCCGGCGAGCGGCATACTAAGCAGCAACGGCCGAGCGTGAACCTTTGCCAGCGTGCGCAAAAGCAATTCCAAATCAGTCCAACCCGGGGATGCATTCATGTCCTCTCGAAATGCCTCGTCACGATAGCCAACCGTCCTTCCTTCGTTCGGACTCGAGGCTTTTGTAACCTTGTCCGAACCGGTGGTGCTTTTGGTTCCGCTCACGTCCGCAATGAGCTTCGACCAATCGAGTGTTTCTGGATGAAACGGTGCCGCGGGCTTTATCTTATGGCGAATGCGGCTGGACGCGGCAACATGATCCTGCAACTCCAGTATGATATTCTGTGATTTCCCGACCGGCCAGAGCGCCCAAAAAACGAGGTGGTCAAGCCAACGGTCAGAAGCGAGCCTCTTCAACACAAATTCAAGGAATGGACTGTCTTCTAGCGTTCTTGGGTAGTTCAACATGCGCAAAGCGATGTCGCGCTTGAGCTCGAAATCCAGTGCAGTCCCAAATACCATTTCCTTCGCGGCCATTACCGAGAAATTTCCATTGTAGCCCTGGCGCCCGGGGTCGCGCGTTAAGAACCAAGGAGGCGAAAGTGAGATGGCAATCTTTTTGGCGCGCAAATCCGAACCCAGGGCGGCAAGTTTTTGCGACATGGTCAGGCAGTTCGCGCCTCCAGCGCCGACGGGCGAGATTTGAAAACCCGTTGGGGCGGTACGGAAAAAAACGTGGGCCCTTTCAGGCACCAGAACGGCGTTTAGTTCCGAGCTGGCATAAAGCGGCAGCACGTTTGGTGCACGTGCGGCCGCGCGTTGAAAGGCCAGGCCTTGGTTTTTAAGCGGGAACAACTCGGGAGCAGTCGAGCGAATGGTGGCGTGTTCGAGGCGAACCGCCATTATTTCCGCGCCGAGCAAAACAGCAGCCACCAAGCCGCAAGCGATCAGTCCTGCAAACAAGTGTGGCATGCCTTTGCCGATATCCGCACGTTCCATGATGCCGCGAAACTATTAGCACGACGTGGCGCTGCAATTGAATTTCACCCAGAACACAGCTGCGCGGTCTTGAAGCGGTTTGGAAGGCAACGATGGACGTTAGCCGCAATCCCCGCATTGGCTTTCTGGTTTTGAGTTGGATTTGCACATTCGAACATCGATACTCAAATGCCGTTTAATATTGGGTACTTTCGTAATCTAAGATCCATGTCGTCCTCTTCACTCTGGCAGCGTTTTCAGCAGTATTTTTTGTATTACCGCGACCTCGGTTTCTCTCTCGACATCAGTCGGATGAAATTCCCGGATGATTTCTTCGAAAAAATGCAGCCGAAGATCGACAAGGCGTTTGCAGCCATGCGAGCGCTGGAGGCCGGGGCGATCGCTAATCCCACGGAGAATCGAATGGTTGGACATTATTGGCTCCGGAATACTGCCTTGGCGCCCACTCCGGAAATTCGCACCGAGATCGAAGAGACGATCAAGCAGATCAAGACATTCGCGCCGGATATTCACGGCGGAAAAATCACGGCGAAAAATGGAAAACCCTTTGAACACGTGTTGCTCATTGGCATCGGCGGTTCGGCGCTCGGGCCGCAATTCGTCTCAGACGCGCTCGGATCACGGAATGATCCGATGGACATCTTTTTTTTCGATAACACAGATCCGGACGGGTTCGATCGCGTCTTCGAGAAGATGAGTGATGCACTCGCGCAGACACTTGTCGTAGTGGTTTCCAAATCTGGCGGGACAAAGGAAACACGAAACGGAATGCTTGAGGCCGAAGTAAAATTCAAAGAAAAGGGACTGCAATTTAACAAGCACGCGGTCGCTGTAACCGGCACGGGTAGCGATCTGGATAAGTACGCCGAGAAGAACGCCTGGCTCGCCCGATTCCCAATGCACGATTGGATTGGTGGCCGAACTTCGGTGATGAGCGCTGTCGGACTTTTGCCGATGGCCCTTCAGGGTTTTGACATTGACGATCTTCTCGCAGGCGCATCGGCAATGGATGAGCGCACTCGTACACAGGATGTGACCCAAAATGCCGCGATGCTTCTGGCGCTCATGTGGTATTACGCCGGCAATGGCAAAGGCGAAAAAGATATGGTGATCCTTCCCTACAAGGATCGCCTGGCATTGTTTGCGAAATATCTGCAACAACTGGTAATGGAATCGCTCGGAAAAGAAAAGGATCTCGACGGCAAGATCGTGCATCAGGGCATTGCTGTTTACGGCAATAAGGGATCGACCGACCAGCACGCTTATGTGCAACAGTTGCGTGACGGTGTTTTGAATTTTTTCGTGACCTTCGTTGAGGTGGACAAGGATCGGCCCAGCCCGGCGATCGAAATCGAAGACAGAGTTACAAGTGGGGACTATCTTCACGGATTTCTGCGAGGCACCCGAAGCGCGCTTTACGAGAGCGGACGCGAATCAATCACCATCAGCATTCCTGAAGCCAACGCATTTAATATCGGTGCATTGATCGCACTGTATGAGCGCGCGGTAGGATTTTACGGGTCGCTGGTTAACATCAATGCCTACGATCAGCCGGGCGTCGAAGCGGGCAAAAAGGCGGCGACAAGATTGCTGGAACTTCAAAAACAAGTACGCGTGAAACTAACCGATGGGTCCGGAAAAACGGCCGAGGAAATTGCGCGTTCCATCGACGCCGACCCAGAAGACGTGTTTCACGTGCTGCGACATTTGGCGAGCAACGATACGCATATCCGAGTTTCGCAAGGCGACGAACCGGCTGACGATCACTTTTCGTACACCGAGTAGAATGCTGCAGACTAGGCCAGAATATGGCGGAGCCGTCTTTCGAAGATCGATCTGATGTTTCAAACGTTGCCTGGAGCGACGTCGTTCATTTCATTCGCCAACTCAGTCACGATCTGCGCAATCATCTAAATGCGATCGAGCTGCAGTCCGCTTATATCAGCGAGCTGGAGCGAGATGACGAACTCAAGAGCGAAATTAAACGCTTGCGTGTAATGATCTCTGGAATGACCTCGACTTTGCAATCGCTTTCCAACGCACTCAGTGTGGTCAAGCCCAACCTGATTTCATACCCGGCTGCGGATTTCGTGGAAGATCTGCGTGAGAAAATCAACCGCGACTTCTCCAGAGAAACTGCGGAAATCAATTGGAACGTTCAGCTCGGCGACGCGATGCTAAGTGTTGATCCTCAGCTTTTTCAGGAAACGTTTATCGAACTTTTTGCCAATGCTTTTCGGCACAATCGTGCTAAGGGCGTGCTTGTTGCGACTGCCAAGATAGATAACAACCAATTCCTCTTTACGCTCGAGGAGCCGAAAGCCCGATTTGACTTGCCCACCGACAATTGGGGCCGTGAGCCGCTTCGGAAAATCAGCCAGGGCCATTACGGTCTTGGTCTGAATCGAGTCCGGGCTATCATACAGGCCCACGGCGGCGAACTGTATGCCCAACATAATCCCGAACATTCCACGCTCATTACGCGACTCAGCCTCCCCTTGGAAGGCGAGAGACGGATATCAGGCTGCTAGCCTGACTCGGCGGGCGGGCTGCCAGCTCATCGTCCGAGTGAGCCAGGCCGGCCGACATCCAATTGCCTGGCCGCGCGTAATACGGGCAGCGCAGATCGGCTGACATGAAAACTGGGAACCATCGCGTCCTGATCATCGACGACGAGCGCCCCGTGCTCATGACACTCGAGGCGTTGCTAAAGCGGCATGGTTATCACGTGGACACAGCACCCACGGCCTCCCAGGGACTCAAGTTAATCAGGTCCAAATCTCCCACGCTTATTTTGCTCGATCTTCAATTGCCCGACGCGGATGGATTAGAGACGCTCGATCGAATCAAAACCGAAGTTCCCCAGATACAGGTTATTATTTTGACGGCGCACGACTCGTTGCACAATGCCATCGAGTCAATTAAACGAGGGGCTTATCATTTTATCAGCAAGCCGTACGCGGCTGAGGAGCTGCTCAGCCTAGTGGAGAAAGCATTGGAAAAGCAGTTCCTCTTGCGAGAAGCCGAAGAACTTCGAGAAAAGACTGAGCAACTTGAGCGGCGTCTGGAGATGGCGGAGGCGCGGCCCACTCTCATTTTCAAGAGCAAGCCGATGCAGGAAATCGACGAATTGATCAATGCAATGGCGCCATCAGACGCCAACGCTCTCATCGTCGGTGAGAGCGGCGTGGGCAAGGAGGTAATCGCCAATGCTATTCACGCGCGGAGCCAGCGCGCAGGAAAACCAATGGTAAAGCTCAATTGTGCGGCGTTTCCCCAAACGATGATTGAGGGAGAGCTCTTCGGCTACGTGAAAGGTGCGTTCACCGGCGCGATGCAGGATTTCCCGGGAATGATCGCGGCGGCCGATAGCGGCACGCTTTTTCTCGACGAAATATCCGATATGCCGGCGGAACTGCAGACGCGCTTTTTGCGCGTGCTGCAAGAGCGCGAGTATCGGCCCCTTGGAAGCACACAAACAATGAAAGCGGATTTCCGGGCGATCGCGTCAAGCACTCTCGGAGAACCGGCTGCGTTCCGATTTGTACTACCGGCTAAACACATTTCAAATTGAGGTGCCGCCGCTTCGAAAACGGAAACAGGATATCCCACTGCTGATCGCCGCGTTCGTGAAGCAGTTTGCTCAGCAGCTCGGCAAACCCGAGCCAGACATTTCGCCAGAAGCGTTTCAAAAATTGCTGGACTACTCGTGGCCAGGAAACGTTCGCGAACTGCAAAACGCGATCGAATATGCCGTGGTACTGGCGCGACAAGGCATGATCGGCGTGAAAGAGCTGCCGACCGAAATACAGTTGCCTCCCGCTCTGCAACAAGCAGAGATCGCCGGGTTACCGCGGGCCGGCGTGCAGACTCTTGACGACGTCGAACGAACCGCGATCATTCAGGCGCTTGCAGAATGCCACGGCAACAAAAAAAAAGCAGCGGAACTCCTCGGCATCCAGCGCCCCACGCTCTATAACAAGATGAAGCGCTACGCGATCGAGTTGTAGTATTCCGGATTTCGCCCCCTCACGTTGTAGGCTTCGGCGAAGGCGGATCGTTCGTTACGATCACTTCCAACTTTATTTCCTGGAACGCGAGCTGATCGTGAATCAGTCCAAGAAACTCGAGCGCGCGCGCATCGGGCATTTGTGCGCAACGCAACGCGATCCGCGCAGGCTTGCCAACCAATTCCGGATGCACCTCTGCCAATTCGCCGTCGAGCAGGAATGAAACGTAAGCGTTAAAGCGTTCCTGCAACGCGAGCAATTCTTGGTCAGAGCTATCCCACTCGTTAGCCTCATTCATCACGAGAACGACCTCACCCGTCTTTGGGTCTTCCGCGATCACATCGATTACGCCTGTGCGATTTTTTGCTTCTGGATTCGGATTCTCCATGGAGATGAGTGAATATTGGACATTGGGCACCTGCTCGCGAAAACTTTCGGTGTTCGACGCCTGCCACACCGTAGCGTTGCGAAAGCGGGTTCGATGTTCAAGCGAAACCAATGATAAACGAAATGACCGCCGGGGAGATTCGCGCGCTCCTCAAGCTGGAACCCCACGCGACGTGCGGATTCGTGCGCGTGACTTTCATAGGCGAAAAGTGGATCGCCGCTGGTGGGTTGCCGCCACCATTCGCAGAAGGCCGTCCAGTGGGGTCCGCTCTCTACTTTATGGTAACGCCCGACGCACACGTGCGGTTGCACCGGATCCGCAACGATCAGCTTTATCACTATTACCTTGGCGATCCGATTGAAGTTTTGATGGTGCGCGCCGATGGCACGAGCGGGCGTGCTATTGTCGGTCCCGATCTGCGCAGTGGTCAACGCGTGCAGCTTCTTATTCCAGGCAATACTTTTCATACGGCGCGCATAATCGGAGGGCGCCGCTGGTTTCTGGGCGCAAGCACCGAATGGCCAGGCGTGGAGCCAGCCGACGTGGAAATTGGCGATGTCGATGCATTGGCCGAAAAATATCCGGGCGCGGCCAGCGATCTGCGCGCATTTCAACAAGGTAGGGGCGATTGACCTCAATCGCCTTCGGGCGAACTTTGATATTGCTGTGGCAAAAGCAAAACGCACAGGTCGTTTGACACTTCTCGGACGAAGCGAAGCGAAAATTCCAGCTTCCCCTGCCGAGGCGCGGCTTGAGACTTTCCCGAATCCCGCGCCCCGCCGCAATTACTGGATTCATTTCGAAACGGACGATTTCACTTCGGTTTGCCCGATCAGCGGCCAACCGGATTTTGCCAGGATAGACATCGATTACGTTCCGGAACGCCTTTGCGTGGAAAGTAAGTCGCTCAAGTTTTACCTCGCTTCGTATCGGAACGAGCGCGCGTTTAACGAAGCGGTCACGAACCACATTCTGGACGATTTTGTGAAAGCATGCGCTCCGCGCGAAGCGATCGTGACCGCGCAATTCTCCGCGCGCGGCGGGATCGCGCTGACCGTCCGCGCGGAATATCCGGATAAACGCGAGGTTGCCCGGGACGGCCGATGAAATGGTAGGGCGCGACCGGTGCGAGCCGGCCTGGCTTCTGACGCGCCAAGGAATAACTCCTCGCTTTCACGGAACCTTGGTTGCCGAGCACCACAGTAAATGAAACCCGCAGTCGTTCTGTTGAGCGGTGGAATCGATTCGACCACGACCCTGGCCGCCGCGATTGCCGAAGGGTACGACGCATATGCGCTGTCGTTCGATTACGGCCAGCGTCACCAGATCGAAACGCAGGCTGCTCGCCGCGTCGCCGACTCGTTAGGCGCAAAGGAACATAGAATCGCAAAGATCGACTTGCGTGTCTTTGGCGGCTCGGCGCTTACTGACCAGATCGATGTGCCGAAGCAGCGGTCGGAAACAGAAATCGAACACGGCATTCCGGTCACGTACGTCCCTGCGCGTAACACTATTTTTCTGGCTTACGCGCTTGCCTGGGCGGAAGTGATTCAAGCCGCCGACATTTTTCTTGGTGTAAATGCAATAGACTACAGCGGCTACCCCGATTGCCGTCCGGAATTCATCGAAGCGTTCCAGACCCTCGCCAATCTTGCGACAAAAGCCGGTGTCGAAGGCAGACGCTTTCAACTTCACACGCCGCTGATCAAATTTTCTAAAGCTGAAATCATTCGCAAAGCCGTAGAGCTCGGCGTCAATCTTTCGCTCACTCACAGTTGTTATGATCCATCGCCGGAAGGTCTCGCCTGCGGCGAATGCGATTCCTGTCTCCTGCGACTGAAAGGCTTTCGCGAAGCCGGAATAACAGATCCAGTTCGTTACGGCAAAAAATGAAATGGTTGTTTCGAATTGTTGAACTCTCCAAAAGCGAACAGCGCGTCGTTCTCATCGTGATGTTTGTTTTGATCACGGTGGTTTTCGTCGGATACGAACGCCGAATGCATAGCGTTCACCTTCGCTCTCCGGCGCCGCCGGAGGCCAAGACAACTCCAAGTCCCGCCCAAACCGAGGAGGCGCAATAGAGTCTAGTCTTCAACGAGACCGGGAATTCGACCGTAGCCGACAAAGACCGGACTGATTTTGGCGTCGCCGCTGCTGGGTGGTGGCGGCAGTTTGAAATCGAAAACACTGACGCCCCAACGTTGTTTGCCATCGTAAGTACGACCGTCGCTTGAGCCAATCATCACCCGCTTTTTGGTCCGTTTTTCGCGGCCCAGATAAATCATGGTGTGCGTGACCGGGGGGTCGCGATTGATGTTGTAGGTGCCGCTCCAAAAGAGCAAATCGCCTGGCTTAAGCGCATCGAACTCGAAAGAATCTTCGTGGCGGCTCAACACCGCGTTGAAATTTCCTGCTTTGCGCACCCAGACGTATTGCTGGCTCGAGTCGCGCGGCACATCTTTGAACCCGTTTTCGGTCAGAAGATAATAAATGAACCCGGAGCAATCCATTCCGCCGTTTGCTGGATCGGCCGAGCCGTATGTATAACCGAGATTCTGCTTTGTTAGCTCGAGGCCGGCATCGAGAATTTGGCGAACTTTCGATGGATAGCTGTCGTAGCCTGAAATCTCATCGGGCGAAAGAGTCACGTTAGGCGCGCCTCTTTTTTCCTCAGCGGGACGCGGCGAACGCGAGGGGCTTGGGGTTTCAGTTGGACTTGGGACCGGGCTCTCTTCGGGAGTGGCTGTCGGCGTCGGAGACGCTCGTTTGCGCTTTGATTTGGACTTCGGTGTCGGACTCGGAGACGGAGTCGGCGAAATCTTCTTGTGTCTTGGCGAAGTTGTGGGCGATGGGCTGGGTGTCGCCCTCTTCGCTGAGCGTGTCCTATGTTTTCGATGCGGAGATGGCGTGGGCGTTGGTTCGAAAATCTTCTTGATCTTTGTGCCCAACGACTCTTCAGCCGCGCCCGGCGTAACGATCGCACCAACACAGATCGCGGCGAGTAGAAGTATCCGCAGGATTATTTTGGTAGCGGGAAACAATCAGCGAGCGAGCTCCTGAAGGATTGCTTTGTTGAGACGAATCCCGCCTTCAAAATTTTCGAGAGGAAAATTTTCATTAGGCGAATGTGCGCGGCAATCGGCCAACGCGAGTCCCATGAGCAGCGTTTCGATGCCCAGGATGCCACGGAACTGTGAGACGATGGGGATGCTGCCGCCTTCGCGGATGAGCGCGGGCTCGTGATCGAATGCTTTACGTAATGCGCGTTGCGCTGCCTCGCCAAGCGGCGAATGCGGGTCGGTAAGATACCATGGGCCGCTATGCCCGTCAGTAATTTCCATCGTAACGCCTTTGGGCAGGTTTTTTCGTAAATGCGCTCTTGCCAGCTTGAGAACTTCATCGCCTTCCTGTTCCGGAACCAGACGGAACGTCAGTTTCGCCATCGCATGACTGGCGATGACGGTCTTTGTCCCTTGCCCCTGATATCCTCCGCCGATTCCGTTGATCTCGGCTGTTGGTCTAGCCCAGATCCGCTCGAGCGAATTGTAACCGGCTTCGCCGAAAAGTTCGGGGACGCCTGTTTCCTTGAGGATCAGTTTGTCGCCATCGACTGGAAGTTTGTGCCACGCTTCGCGCTCCCAATTCTCCAACGGTTTAACACGATCATAGAAGCCCGCGATTGCCACGCGGCCTTCGCGATCATGAAGTGTGGCGAGCAATTGCGCTAACGCGGTGATTGGATTGGCAACCGCCCCTCCAAAAACGCCGGAATGCAAATCCATCTTCGGTCCGGTCACTTTGATTTCGAGAGCGGTTACCCCGCGCAAGCCATAGCTCAACGTTGGCACGCCGCGCTCGATCATTCCGGTATCTGAGACCACTGCGACATCGCATTTCAGGGCATCGCGATTTTCCTCCAAAAAACTGCCAAGGTTCGCGCTTCCGATTTCTTCTTCACCTTCAATCACAAGATGCAAATTCACTGGCAGGTCGCCATTTTGTTCGAGCGTTTCCTGGATGCCGAGAATGTGTGAAAGGATTTGGCCTTTGTTATCCGTAGCGCCGCGCGCAAAGACGTAACCGTTTTTTAGAACGGGCTCGAACGGCGGCGAATCCCAGAGCTCCAGAGGATCGGGCGGTTGCACATCGTAATGCCCATAGATCAAAACCGTGCCACGTCCGGGCTGATGTTTGTTTCGCGCCCAGACGATGGGATGCCCGCGCGTAGGAACAAGCTGTGTCTCCAGACCAATGTTGGTGAGTCTTTTCACGAGCCAGTGCGCGCATTCGGCCACCCTCTCAGCATACTGGTCGTCAGTCGAAATGCTTGGGAACCGCAGGAAAGAATAAAAATCTTCGAGGTAATTTTCACGCATGGCCAGAAGCTAATCGGTTTTCGCAGTTTGCCTACGCTTTCCGCCGAACCTGGCCGCGGACGAGATAAACGACTGACGCAACGGCCAGCACGATCCCGGTAACGACAAATTCGCGAGCCGTGGCATGGACGAGAATCCAAAGAATCGCGACGATCGCCAGCGCAGGCACGATGGTCATTCCGGGAAAATTGAAAGGTTGAGCGCCATCGGCTCGCACGTCGCGTTGCACCAATACCCAGCAGGCAGCGCAGCAAAGCAGATACATCAATAACACCGCGACGTTCGAAAGCACCGCCAACTTTTCAAAGGTGCCGCTGATTGACAGCAAAAAGGCAAGCGTCGCGTAAGTGATGATCGCCACGTCCGGCGATCGATAGCGCGGATGAACGTGCGCGAAAAACTGCGGCAACGCGCCATCCCGCCCGAAAGCAAAGATCATTCGCGGTGAACTCAGGATGTCGCTCGTCACAAATCCAAATGCCGAGATGGTAGCTCCAGCCAGAAGAATCGTGCGACCTAAGTTGCCGAGAAAGGTCGCCGCGGACTCTGCGAGGGGCGCGTCAGGATGGTTCGCAAGATCGGCGCCGAGTGTCCCCTGTCCTACGATTTGGATCAGGATGTAAATGACCGTCGTAATGACAAGCGCGAGATACGCGGAGCGCGGAACAGTCCGCGCCGGATTCTTGACTTCGCCGCTCGGAATCAATGCCACCTCGATTCCGACGAAAGCGAAGATCAAAAGGATAACGGCATCCCCTAACGACTTGCTGCCGGGCCAACCACTCCAGGCAAGGTTCGACGGGTGGATAAAAAATATTCCCACGCAAATGAACAGCAGCAGGGGCAGAAGCTTCGCCACTGTGATCACGGTGACCGCACCCGCACCTTCACGCACGCCGCGGATGTTGATGAGCACAAGCGAACCATAAACGGCGAGCATGACGATAATACGCATCACGGGGTTGCCGAGGAATGGAACGACGAGCGCAACCGAATTCGCGAGCACGTTCACGACGCCAGCAACCGCGCCGAGTGCGGTTAGAAAATAAAGCATGCCGGCGAGAAAGCCGACGTAACGGCCAAACGCGACTTCGACATATGCGTAAAGACCGCCGGTCAACGACACGCGGCTACCGGCGATCGCGAAACAAGTGACGAACAGCACCATCGCGATCGCACAACAAACAAATGCGAGTGGCGCGGCGGGTCCCAAACCTCTCGCGACTGTCGCTGGGATCACAAAAATTCCCGCACCGATGGTCGAGCTAACAATATTTGCAGTGAGCGCCGGAATCCCAATTCCGCGGACCAACTGATGATCGACACGCTCCGCTTGTTCGATCGACAGTGTCGCTTCATCGGCCATTGGGGCATCCTGTGGGATTCAGTTGTCCAAGGCAAGAGTGCGAGCTAAGCTTCGCGACCCAAGAGGGCGTTTTTCGATGGCGGGTAATTGCAACGTGGCGTGTGCAGAGGGACACCTCTCCCTGGCGAAGGAGAGGGTGAGGGTCGACCCCAA
>Ga0193713_1000268_pt1 | contig 17542 bp, 18 predicted proteins | sample H3a2metaG_FD_143054 | JGI IMG/M metagenome (GOLD analysis project Ga0193713, IMG submission 143054) | Soil microbial communities from a riparian zone of the East river system, Colorado, United States - H3a2 | ecosystem: Environmental > Terrestrial > Soil > Riparian zone | place: USA: East River... | reverse complement strand
CATGAGTGCCGTGCCTGAAACCAGACCCTCCCCTCCCCTCGTCGCCTACGACACCCACCCGGACCGTTATCACCACTGGCGGCTTTCCTTCGACGGGCCCGTGGCGACGCTCGCGATGGACGTAAACGAGGACAAGGCTCTCAAACCCGGATACAAGCTCAAGCTCAACTCCTACGACCTCGGCGTGGACATCGAGCTTGCGGATGCGTTCAACCGCATCCGCTTCGAACATCCCGAGGTGAAGTGCGTGGTGATTACCAGCGCGCGCGAGCGCATGTTCTGCTCGGGCGCCAACATCTATATGCTCGGCCAGTCCACGCACGCTTGGAAGGTGAATTTCTGCAAGTTCACCAACGAAACACGCAACGGCATCGAGGACTCGAGCCGCCACGACGGATTGAAGTCCCTCGCCGCGGTCAACGGCACGGTCGCGGGCGGCGGCTACGAGCTAGCGCTCGCCTGCGATGAGATCCTCATGATCGACGATCGCTCCTCTACGGTGAGCCTGCCCGAGCTGCCGCTGCTGGGCGTCCTCCCCGGAACGGGCGGCCTCACGCGCGTCACCGACAAGCGAAAAGTCCGGCGCGACCTCGCCGACGTGTTCTGCACGACGAGCGAAGGCGTGCGCGCCGACCGCGCAAAGCAATGGAAGCTGGTGGACCACATCGCGAAGCCTCAGGGCTTCAAGGATGCCGTCGCCGAGCACGCTGCGGCGCTCAGCACGCAAAGCACGCGCGGAAAGGGCAAGGGCGTGACCCTCAACCCGTTCAGGCGCTCGATCGACGCCGGCGGCTACCACTACGACAACGTGGACGTGGTGATAGACCGCAAGCAGCGCACCGCGACGATCACGGTCTTCGCACCGCGGAGCGAGGTTCCTTCGAGCATCGAGGCAATCCACGCGGCTGGCGACAAGTGGTGGCCGCTCGCGATGGCGCGCGAGCTGGACGACGCCGTCCTGATGCTGCGCACCAATGACCTGGAGATCGGTACCTGGATCTTCAACACGCGCGGAGACACGGACAAAGTGCTGGCGGCCGACGCGGCGCTCAAGGCGAACGAGAACGACTGGTTCGCGCACCAGGTGACCGGTTTCCTGCGCCGCGCGCTTGCAAGGCTGGACGTCTCCTCGCGCACCATGTTCGCCATCATCGACAAGGGTTCCTGCTTCGCGGGCACGCTCTTCGAGCTCGCGCTCGCAGCCGATCGCAGTTACATGCTCCAGCTGCCCGACGATGAGGCCGGTGCGCCGGCGGTCGCGCTGTCGGAGCTGAATTTCGGCGCCTATCCGATGGTCAGCGAGGAAGCGCGCATCAACGCGCATTTCTGCGGCGAGTCGAAGCCCGTCGATGCGGCGCGCGCGCGCATCGGCGAGAAGCTCGACGCCAAGCTCGCCTCCGAACTGGGCCTGGTCACCTTCACGCCCGACGATCTCGACTGGGACGAGGAGGTGCGCATCGCCATCGAGGAGCGCGCAAGCCTGTCCCCTGACGCGCTCACCGGCATGGAAGCGAATCTCCGCTTCTCGGGCAAGGAAACCATGGAGACGCGCATCTTCGGCAGACTCAGTGCCTGGCAGAACTGGATCTTCATTCGCCCGAACGCGGTCGGCGAGCACGGCGCCCTGAAAGTCTACGGCAGCGGCACGAAAGCCAAATTCAATTGGGAGCGCGTATGAGCGCCATCGACTATTCCGAAAAAATCCCCAACAACGTCGACCTCGCGAACGACAAGACGCTGCAGCGCGCGCTCGAGCACTGGCAGCCGCGCTTTCGCGACTGGTGGCGCGACATGGGGCCGAACGATTTCGCCGGCGCCGACGTGTACCTGCGCACTGCAGTGGGAGTGGACGCGCAAGGCTGGGCGCATTACGGCACGGTGAAGATGCCCGATTATCGCTGGGGCATTTTTCTGGCCGATCCGATCGCGGAGCGCACCATCGGCTTCGGGGACTCCTTCGGCCAGCCGGTGTGGCAGCAGGTGCCCGGCGAATTCCGCTCGCAGTTCCGCCGCCTCATCGTCACGCAGGGCGACACCGAGCCCGCTTCGGTCGAGCAGCAGCACCTGCTCGGCCACACCTGCCCCTCCCTTTACGACCTGCGCAATCTCTTCCAGATCAACGTCGAGGAAGGACGGCATCTTTGGGCGATGGTGTACATATTGCACGCGTACTTCGGCCGCGACGGCCGCGAGGAAGCCGAGGAGCTTCTTGCGCGCCACTCCGGCGACGTGGACAAGCCGCGCATTCTCGGCACCTTCAACGAGCCGATCGTCGACTGGCTGTCCTTCTTCTGCTTCTGCTACTTCACCGACCGTGACGGAAAATTCCAGTTGAAGAGCCTCGCCGAGTCCTCATTCGACCCGCTCGCGCGCACCTGCCGCTTCATGCTGACCGAGGAAGCGCACCACATGTTCGTGGGTGAGACAGGCCTCGGTCGTGTCGTGAAGCGGACGCTCGAAGTAATGAAGGAAACGGGCAGCGATGACCCCGAGGCGATCCGACGCCAGGGTGCCGTGGATCTGCCGCTGCTGCAGCGCTATCTCAACTTTTGGTTCAGCTCCTCGCTTGATCTCTTCGGATCGGAGGTCTCCTCGAACGCCGCAACGACTTTCGCCAACGGCATCAAGGGACGTCCCGACGAGACGACGCAGTACCAGGACCACGTGTGCGCCGATTCGGCCTTCGAGATCGAAGTGCCGGACGGCAAAGGCGGAGTCATGAGAGACACATCCCCGTTGCGCAACGCCATGAACGAGGTCCTGCGCCTGTCCTACGTCAAGGATTGTGAGATCGGGCTGAAGCGCTGGAACATGCAGATCAAGCGCGCCGGGTACAACTTCGAACTGAAGTTGCCGAGCAACCGCTTCCGCCGCGCGATCGGCGCCTGGGCGAACATTCCCACAGACCTCGAGGGCAAGCCAATCAGCCGCGAGGAGCACGACCGGCGAATTCCCGGCTGGCTCCCGGGCGCATCGGACAAAGCCTTCGTCAATAGCCTGATGCAGCGTGTGGTGGAACCCGGAAAAATCGCAGCCTGGATCGCGCCGCCGGACCGCGGGATCAACAATCTTTCACTGGACTACGAGTACGTGCGCTTCCACTGACCATGTGGGCTTTCGTCTGATCTGAATCAATCCCTCCGAGAGCCGCTCAAAACTCGTACTCGGCCTGCATCCGAAAGGTATGCCCAGGCGCGCCCTCGGAAACGCCGAAGAGCCATGCAGCGTTGTAGCGGATGACCTGCCGGTCACCCATCGCAAGCTTCCCGAATACGGCGGGACCGAGTCGGTGGGTTTGCGTGTCAGCGGACCCCCAACGGTTCCATTTTGCGACCTCTCCGAATCCCTGCAGGCCGTACTCCAGGTGCGGCTGCCAGCGATACTTGGCCTGCCACTGGTAGCCGAACTCTGTATCAGGCTGGCTAGCTGCTTGGATGTGCCGCTCGACCAGGAGGTTGAGGTTGAGCTGGAGTCGCCCGAATTCCGTCTGGAACAGAGGACCGGCGCGCAATTCGTATCCTTCGCTTCGATCCTGCGGCCGCTCGAGTTCCACGATGAACCCGAGGTCCACTGGATATTCGCCAGCTTCGGTGACCTGAAATTTATTTTCCCACTCCCAGGCGTCGAAGCGAAGACCTTCGCCCTGCAGGCGCTCATATTTGCCGTAAATCTCGGTAAACCATCGCTGCGTGGCACCGTAGCCGAATCCCAGAGACCCCGCGCTCTGGCGAGGTTCACCGGGATTGCGCGACGAACCGGCTTTGAAGTCCAATTCACGTTCACCATAGGAAACCGAAGGCAGGAAGACATAATCTGAAGGTGCAGCGCGGAGCAGAGGCGCCTGCATGAGGGACGCCAGTAGCACGACGTAGGAGCGATTCATCAAAAGGGCTTTCTAGTTGTTTGAAGGAGTATTCAAGCCGACAGGCAGCCGGAAACGCGGAGCTATCGGCACGTTGTTACCGAACGATGAGCGTGCCCTGCGCAGTCTTCTCGTGGAATTCGCCAAAGAAGGGGTACCTGCCAGGGGCAAGAGGACCCAGGAACACCGGGACCCTGGAGTTGGCAGGCACCACTTTTTCGCGGTTGAGTGCGTGGCTCTCGAATTCTTCGGCCGTGGAGTCGCGGTTGTCGACGAGCAGCTTGAACTTCTTGCCGGCCGGGACTACAAGTTCCCGCGGCTCAAAACGGTGATCCCGTATCACCAAGAGGAATTCGGTGTCCGCGGCGAACGCGAAGGACGGGATCAGCAGAACAACCGCAAACATCCATCTCATGGGGTCTCCTAGGGTTGAGGCCACAATGATAATGCGAATGATTCTCGTTTGCAACACGGGCCTTGTATCCCCGCGTACAATGGCTACTTCTCCAGCGTCATGCACCCATGAACGGACTTCGCCTTGCGCCTGCGCTCGCGGCGCTGCTGATTTGCCTGCCAGCATGGGCGCAGACGGCCCCCAAACCCGAAACGGCGCGCAGCTCGCTTCCGCCGCGCGAGCTGCCGCCCGCGGAGCTGCTCTCCGAGCTGCGCAAAGGCGGCTATGTCCTCTATTTCCGTCACGCCTCCACCGATTTCAGCCAGAACGACGAGAAAATGAAAAGCTTTGAGGACTGCGCCAATCAGCGCAACCTCATCGACAAGGGCCGGGCCGAAGCGCGCGCGGTCGGTGCTGCGATCCGCGAGCTCGGAATCCCCGTCGAGCGCGCTCTCGCGAGCCCGTTCTGCCGCACGGTGGAAACGGCGCAACTCATGTTCGGGCGCGCGGAGAAAATGCAGGAAGTGCGCGGCGGGCCGACGGCGCCGCCCAACGCCGACCGCTACGCGGCGCTGCAGAGGATCCTGGCGACGCCTGTACGCGCCGGAAGCAACCTGGCGGTCGTCAGTCACGGCAATCCGTTCTACAGCGTCGCCGGCCCGCCCTACCTCGCCGAAGGAGAGGCAGCCATGATCCGCCCGATGCGTGGCGATTTCGAGATCGTCGGAAGGATACGCGTGGAAGCCTGGGACGCGCTGAAAAGCGCGGCGCAACGCAACTAGCGGGATTCCGGAAAAGCTAGTAGCCGCCCGTTTGGGCGTAGTTCTCGAAGCGGGTGTATTCCCCGAGGAAGGTCAGCTTGACCGTGCCGATGGGGCCGTTGCGCTGCTTGAGAATGATGATTTCGGCCACGCCCTTTTCCGGCGTGTCCGGCGTGTAGACCTCCTCGCGGTAGATCGCGAGGATGAGGTCGGCGTCCTGCTCGATCGCACCGGACTCGCGCAGGTCCGACATGATCGGGCGCTTGGGGCCGGTGCGCTGCTCGACCGCGCGGGAAAGCTGCGAAAGCGCGACCACCGGAACTTTCAGCTCCTTGGCGAGCGACTTGAGCGAGCGCGAGATCTCGGAGATTTCGGTGGCGCGGTTCTCGCCTTCGCTCGACGCCTGCATGAGCTGCAGGTAATCGACCACGATCAGCCCGAGCTTCCCGTACTGCCGGTGCAGCCGCCGCGCGCGCGCGCGCAACTCGAGCGCGTTGAGCGCCCCCGATTCGTCGACGAGGATGGGCGCATCGTGGAGCTTCCCGACTGCGTTGGTGAGGCGGTTCCAGTCATCGTCTGAGAGCCTCCCCGTTCGCAGCTTGTGCTGATCCAGCCGCCCGATCGAGCCGAGCATGCGCATCGCCAGCTGGCTGCCCGACATTTCCATGCTGAATATCGCCACCGGAAGCTTGTTCTCCACCGCGGCGTGCTCGGCCATGTTGAGGGCGAGCGCGGTCTTGCCCATCGAGGGGCGTCCGGCGATGATGATGAGGTCGCCTGGCTGCAATCCCGAGGTTTCGCGATCGAGGTCGCGGTAGCCGGTCGGAATGCCGGTGATGTCGGATGGGTTGTCCTTGTGATACAGCAGGTCGATGCGTTCCATGACCTGCGTGAGCAGTGGCTGGATCTCCATGAATCCCTGGCGCGTCCTCGCCCCGGCCTCGGCGATCTGGAAAACCTTGGACTCGGCTTCATCGAGCAGCTGCCCTACGTCCTTGCCCATGCGGTTCAAGGCGCTGTCGGCGATCTCGGCGGACACTTCGATGAGTTTCCGGAGGACCGCGCATTCCCGCACGATCTCGGCATAGCGCCGCACGTTGTGCGCCGAAGGCGTGTTGCCGGCCAGAGCCGCGAGATAGGTGATGCCGCCCGTCTTGTCCTTGTCTTCGCTTACCTTGATCGCCTCGTCCACCGTGACCACGTCGGCGGGCTTGCCGCGCTCGATCAGTCGGGAAACGTGGCGGAAGATGCGGCGGTGGTCGTCGCGGTAGAAATCGCCGTCGGCAACGACGTCGCCGATCTTGTCGAAAGCGCCGTTGTCTATCAAGAGGCCCCCGAGCACCGACTGCTCCGCGTCGATCGAATGCGGCGGAACCTTGAGGTTCAGCAGCTGGGAATCGGAGGCGGTTTGCGGTACGGGCGGGGCCATGAAAGCGCTCGAAAACCTGTGGCGGAGACTTTACCGCGTCCCGCAAAAAAACGCACAAGCAAAAAGAGCCGCCAGATGCGGCCCTTCCGTATCAACGGCTTGCGCTCAGGTTACTGCTGCGGGGCTTCTCCCAGCACCGATATCTTGATATTGACAACGACGTCGGTGTGCAACGCGACCGCGATGGAATGGTCTCCGACGGTTTTCAACGGTCCCTGCGGCAGGCGGATCATCGCGCGTTCGACCTCGAACCCCTGGCCCTTGAGTGCCTCGACAATGTCGAAATTCGTGACCGAGCCGAACAAATGTCCGTCGACGCCTGCCTTCTGCGTGATCTGGACCATAAGGCCCTCCAGCTTGGCTCCTTTTTCCTGGGCGGCCGCAAGAGACTGCGATTGAGCCTGTTCGAGCTCGGTGCGCTTTTTCTCGAACTCGGCGAGGCTTTCCGGCGTCACCCGCTTCGCCTTGCCTTGCGGCAGAAGGTAATTGCGGGCGTATCCGTCCTTCACCTTGACCACGTCGCCCAGGCCGCCGAGGTTGACGACTTTTTCCAGAAGAATGACTTGCATGGCGGCTCCTTCAGTGCAGGTCGGTGTACGGCATCAGCGCGAGATAGCGCGCGCGCTTGACCGCCGCCGAGAGCTGGCGCTGGTAATGGGTGCGCGTTCCGGTGATCCTCGCCGGGATGATCTTGCCGTTCTCGCCGATGAAGTCCTTCAGCAGGTCGACGTCCTTGTAGTCGATCCACTCGATCTTCTCAGCGGTGAAGCGGCAGAACTTGCGGCGCTTGAAAAGCTGCTTCGAGCCTTTCTGTTCGCGCTTGCCGTCGCGGCCCTTGCCTTTTCCCTTGCCTTTTCCGAAGCCGCCTCGACCTCTGGGTGGGGGCATGTCTACTCTCCTTCTACGAACTCGATCTGTGTCGCGTGCAGAAAAAGCGTCCGGCTGGAACGACTTCTTGCTGCAAGAAACCCGTTTACTTTCACGCTGCTTCCCAGTTTCGCGGCAGCTAGGAGCTTCGCTTCACGCTCGAACGCCACCGCAGCAATCTCGCAACTCACCTTGCGCTCACCGCCCGCTTCCGTTTGCACAGAATCGTGCTGCAGCCTGAACTTCAGCATCGGGACGCCCGCAGGCGTATGCCGAAGCGCATCCAGCTCGATCAGCCTGCCGGAGACCGTGACCCGGTTCGCCTGCGCCAACGCTCAGGCGCTCGCCGGCTCCGCGGGCTTGAGCTCCGCGGGCTTGGCCGCTTCACTGCGCGGCGCTTCGGCGCGCGGCGCTTCGCCCGAGCCGAGGACTGACTTCGATTTTTCTTCCTTCATCATCGGCGAAGGCGTGATCCAGGCGCGCTCCATTCTGATGATCAGGTGCCGCAACACGGCGTCGTTGAACTTGAACGAGTGCTCCAACTCGCTGAGCGTCTCGTTGTCGCACTCGATGTTCATGAGCACGTAGTGCGCCTTGTGCACCTTGGAGAGCGGGAAAGCGAGCTGGCGGCGGCCCCAGTCTTCGAGGCGGTGGATCTTGCCGTTCTTCGAGGTCACCGTGGCGCGGTAACGCTCGATCATCGCCGGCACCTGCTCGCTCTGGTCCGGATGGACGATGAAACACACTTCGTAATGTCGCATGCAAACTCCCTATGGATAAAGCCGCCCGCTGGGTCCGCCGTTGCGACGCGGCGGAGGCTGGTGCGGCAGGGTTGGCGGTCCAAAACAAACGACCGCCGAAGCGGTCGTCGCGAAGTGGTTGAATTCTAACCGAATCGGGGGCCGTGGGGCAAGAGCTTGGCCCGGTGCCGCGATGAGAAAGGCTCTAGCTCGTTGATGCGATAAGCAATATCGCGTCGCGACCGGCGAACGACGCTATGATATCCGGCGGCGGTTCTTCAATAGGAGGAGACGAAATGAGCGCAGTCAAGATTGCGGGAATCGTGCTGATCGTGGCCGGCATCCTGGGGCTGGTGTATGGCAGTTTCAGCTACACCAAGGAGACCCACAAGACCACGCTGGGACCTATCAAGCTGTCCGTAAACGAAGAGCAGACGGTCAACGTCCCGGTTTGGGCTGGCGTGGGGGCGATAGTGATCGGCGGCGTGCTCCTGCTTTTTGGAAGCAAGAGGTAGGAAGAACCGGCCGCTGCACCTGCTGTACTTTCGTATCAGCTGGTTTGACTCCCTCGGGGACGTGAATTCGTGGAGGTGTCCGTGGACCTGACTCCCGATTCGCTTCGAGCCACATACGCGCGACCTACCGCAATTTCTTTCCGCCCGAGGCACGCTGGCAGTTTTCGGGCCTGCGCTTGGCGCGCGACGCCGAATGATGTTCCGGTTGTCTAGAGGCCGCTCATGATTTCACACGCCAGAGTCATCGCCGTCATTTGTCTTCTGGTGGCAGCGTGCGAGAATGTCGTCGGCTTCGACTATCGCGTCGCGTCCAAAGATCCGAAGGTGACCTCCGCGCAAATCCTCAGGATCGTCAACGACGCGCTGGATCGCGCGGAGGCAAGGGCCTGGGCGCAAATCGACGAGAAAACGGGCGAGGTCACCTTTGCCCTTGGCGCGTTTGGCAGCGGGAAACCCCCGAGCATCCGCAACGCCGAAACCCGCCTGCTCGCCGCGCTGCGCTACGAATTCGGGGAGCGGGTCGAGGTCTTCTGCAACGGCGAGCCGCTGCGTTGACGAAGGCGCGCGGGATCTTCTGCTGCCTTCATGACCCGGCCGGCCGACAAGCATCGCAAGGTTCTTTCCCATCTGCGCAAAAATGAATGGGACAAGGCCCACGCGATCGTCATGGGCATGCGCGACAAGCTTGCCTTTCGCATCCATGGGCTCTTGCACCGGATCGAAGGCGATCTGGACAACGCGCGCTACTGGTACGACAGAGCCGGCGTGCCGTTCGGCAACTCGAAGAGGGCATCGGAAATCAGGGAAATCGCGGAGGTTCTGGAACGCCGTACCCCGGTTACGCGGCCGCGCGCCTCCGCCGCGCCTCGAACAGGCACACGCCGCTCGCCACGGAGACGTTCAGGCTCTCGACGCTCCCGCGCATAGGGATGCGTACCAGGAGGTCGCAGCGCTCGCGTGTGAGCCGACGCATGCCCTCGCCTTCCGCGCCCAGCACCCACGCGGTCGCCGCGGGCAGATTCGACTCGTAGAGCGTTTTTTCTGCGCGCTCGTCCGCGCCGATGACCCAGACGTTGCGTTCCTTCAGCTCATCGAGCGTGCGGACGAGGTTCGTCACCATGTAGTAGGGAACGGACTCGGCCGCCCCGCTCGCCACTTTGGACACGGTGGCACCGATACCCGCGGCCCGGTCCTTGGGCGCAATCACCGCGTGCGCGCCGGCCGCGTCCGCCACCCGCAAACAAGCGCCGAGGTTGTGCGGATCGGTGACACCATCGAGCACCAGTAACAGCGGCGGTTCCTTCAGCGAATCGAGCAGATCTTCCAAACCCTCTCGCGCCGGCTTTTCGAACGCAATGGCGACCACACCCTGGTGGCGCCCGCCGCCGTAGAAACCGTCCAGGCGCTTGGTCGGAACGCGCATGAGCGGGACGCCGGCTTTTCCCGCGACGATCGCGAGGTCTTGCGCGCGCGCGTCCTTCCGGTTCTCGTCGAGATAGATTTCAGTCACTGACGCCGCTTCGGCGCGCAAACGCGCAAGCACCGCGTGAAATCCGAAAATGGCGCGGGTGGGTTTCACCTTCTACGATCTCGCGCGCCGGCGGAGCGAGCGCGCATGGCGCGGGCCGGTCCCGGAATCTGTCGCGGATCCGCCCGCCAGCACGAAGTCGATCCGGCTCGTCTCGAGATCTACCCGCACGATCTTTACTTTCACCCGGTCTGCCAGGCGGAACTGCGTCCGGGTGCGGTCGCCGAGCAGCCGGTGCTTGGTGGCATCGAAGTGGAAATAGTCCTGGCCGAGCTCGGAGATGTGCACCAGCCCTTCCACGTAGACATCGTCCAGCGCAACAAAAATGCCAAAGCTCGTCACCGCGGACACCGACCCCTCGAACTCCTCGCCGACGCGGTCGCGCATGTAATAGCACTTGAGCCACGCGGAGACTTCGCGGGTCGCGTCATCCGCGCGGCGCTCCGTCTGCGAGCAATGCGCCCCTAGTTCCTTCCAGTTCCCCGGGTTGTAGCGCCCGTTTTCCAGCGCCGCCTTGATGGCCCGATGGACGAGCAGGTCGGGATAGCGGCGGATCGGCGAGGTGAAATGGGTGTAGTGCTCGTATGCGAGCCCGAAGTGGCCGACGTTCTCCGGGCTGTACTGCGCCTGCTGGAGCGAGCGCAGGAGCACGGTCTGCAGGAGCTGTACGTCCGGGCGCTTGCGCGCGGTCTCGAGCAGCTTCGCGTAGTGTTTCGCAGTGGGCTTGTCGCCGCCCGAGAGCTGCAATCCGAATTCCTTGAGGAACTCGCGCAGATTTTTCAGCTTCTCCGGGGTCGGCCCCTCGTGAACGCGGTAAAGAGCCGGGTGCTTGCGCTTCGAAAGAAAGTCGGATGCACACACATTCGCCGCGAGCATGCACTCTTCGATGATGCGGTGGGCGTCATTGCGCTCGACCCGGTCGATGCGCGCGACGCGCCCCTCCGCGTCGAACACGAACTGGGTTTCGACCGTCTCGAAGTCGATTGCGCCCCGCTCCTCGCGCGCCTTGAGCAGGGCCCTGAAGAGTTCGTTCAGCAACTGCAAGCGCGGCAGCAATCCTTTCAGTCTCAGCCCCGCCTCGCTCTTGGAGTCGGCGAGCGCGGCCGCGACCGAGGTGTACGTGAGCCTCGCGCGCGAGCGCATCACCGCCGGATAGAAGCGATATCGGCCGATCTCGCCCTTCGCGCCGATCGTCATGTCGCAGGCCATGCAGAGGCGATCGACTTCCGCGTTGAGCGAGCACAGCCCGTTGGAGAGCGGCTCCGGCAGCATCGGGATGACCCGGCGGGGAAAGTATACGGAATTGCCTCGATCGCGGGCTTCCAGGTCGAGCGCGTCGCCGTCGCGCACGTAGTGGCTGACGTCCGCGATGGCGACGACGAGCCGAAACCCTTCGCCCGTCTTTTCGCAATACACGGCGTCGTCGAAATCCCGGGCCGTTTCGCCGTCGATGGTCACGAGCTCGATCGATCGCAAGTCCTCCCGGCCCGCAAGGTCGCCCGGGCGCGGCACCGGCGGGAACTTCGCCGCGAGCTCCTCGGCCTGCGCGGAGAACTTGAACGGCAATTCGTGTTTTCTGAGCGCGATTTCGATCTCGATTCCGGGGTCGGCCGCCTCCCCCAGTACCTCGACGACGCGGCCGATCGGCTGGGTGCGGCCATCGGGCTGCACGGTCAATTCGGCGACGACGACCTGACCCAACCGCGCGTTACCCACATCTTCCGGCGCGATGAGGATGGTCTGGCTGATGCGCCGCTCGGCGGGCTGAACGAAGAGGAATTTGCCCTCGCCGTGCAGGCGCCCCACCACTCGGCGATTTACGCGCTCGATCACCTCGACGATCGTTCCCTCCCGGCGGCCACGCCGGTCCACGCCCGATTCGCGCACCATCACGCGATCGCCGTGCAGGATTTTTCGCATCTCGTGCGGACCGAGATACAAATCCTCGCCTTTTTCGGCGACCACGAAGCCGTAGCCGTCCGGATGCCCCTCGACGCGTCCGGTGACGAGATCGAGCTTCGTAGCGACCAGGATCGCGCGCTTGCGATTGCGCAGGATCTGTCCCTCGCGTTCCATCGCGCCCAAGCGCTTCACGAACGAGTCGCGCTCGTCCGGCCTGATGGCGAGCCGCTGCGCGAGTTCTTCGTCGGTGAGCGGCACGCCGGCTTTCGCGAGCGTCTGTAAAACGAACTCGCGGCTCGGGATCGGATGTTCGTAGCGCGAGGCTTCGCGTTCGCGATGAGGGTCGCCTGCTCGCGCATTGGGGCGTTTTTTCATTGACAAATCGGTGCTTTCCTATAGAATCCGCGCTCGGGCTGAAGACCGGAATTGGCGCGGCCCTTTCGCCGAGGTGGCGGAATTGGTAGACGCACTAGGTTCAGGTCCTAGCGGTGGCAACACTGTGGGGGTTCGAGTCCCTTCCTCGGCACCAAATTCGGCGAAACAGGATTTTAGCTTGTCTGCCAGTCGGTCAGGTTCCTGAGCCAATAATTACCCTGGCGGTCAACCTCTCCCGGTCCGGGGATCACCAACTCGGCGTACAGTGAATCTTCTCCGGACGGCTCCGCTCCTCATGTGTTTCGTGGCGCATTTCGCCTGCGCCGACCAGCTCCCTCTGTGGGAGGCCGGCGCAGGGATCGGTGCCACGACGCTCCCTCACTATCGCGGCTCGAATCAATCCCAGACCTGGGTGCTCCCTGTGCCCTATTTGGCCTACCGCGGAGAGTTCCTCAAAGCCGACGACCGCAGGTATCGCGGCCTGTTCTTCGACACTGACAAGGTCGAGCTCGAGTTCAGCCTGAGCGGCTCGCCGCCCGTCAAAGACAACGACGCGCGGCGCGGAATGCCCGATCTGGATCCCACGCTGGAAATCGGGCCCTCGCTGAACATCGCACTCTATCGATCCAACAATGGAATGGAAAGGCTGGAAATGCGGCTGCCGGTGCGCACCGTCTTCTCCTCCGATTTCTCCCATGTCAGGCAAGCCGGCTGGGTTTTCCAGCCCAATCTGAGCCTGGATTTCAAGAACGCCCTGGGAAACCGCGGATGGAACCTCGGCCTGCAGGGGAGCCTCATCTACGCGGACCGGCGCTACAACCGTTATTTCTACGCGGTCGATCCGATGTTCATTGACACAGATCGTCCCGCCTACAACCCGGGCGGCGGCTTCGGCGGAATAAACCTCATCGCGGCGGTCAGCAAGCGCTTTCCGGATTTCTGGGTCGGCGCCTTTGCGAAGTGGGACAGCATCGCCGGGGCGGTGTTCGCCGACAGCCCGCTGGTCAAGGCGAGAAGCAATTACAGCGGTGGCTTCGCCATCGCCTGGATCCTGGGGGCCTCGAGCACCAAGGTGGAGGCGCAGAACTAGCTGCAGGCGAATTCAGATCATCGCGCCGTTGATCGAAATGATCTGGCCGGAAATATAGGCGGCCTGCTCGGAGGCGAGAAACCCGATCAGGTCGGCCACCTCCTGCGGCGTCCCGGCGCGTTTCATCGGGACGAACTTCTCGATTGCTTCTTTGGCAAAAACTCCCTCCGTCATCGCGGAATCGATGATTCCCGGCGCGACGGCGTTCACCGTGATGCCGCGGCTTGCCACTTCCAGCGCAAGCGCCTTGGTCGCTCCGTGGAGTCCCGCCTTGGCGGCCGCGTAATTCGTCTGGCCGCGATTGCCCGCGAGCGCGGCGACCGAAGACAGGTTGATGATCCTTCCCCAGCGCGTGCCGATCATGGGCATGAGCAAGGGCTGCGTGACGTTGAAGAACCCGTTGAGGGAGACATCGATCACCCGGGACCATTGCTCCGGGCGCATGCCCGGCATCACCGCGTCGTCGTGGATTCCTGCGTTGTTGACCGCGATCTGGATGGGGCCGTCGCCGAGCAATTTCCGCAGCGCCGCCTGGGTCCTATCGCGATCCGCGACGTCGAACGCCACCGCAGCGGCGGATCCCCCGTTCGCGACGATCTCGGCGGCAAGACTTTCGGCCCGTGCAAAGCGGCTGTTCGCGTGGACGTAAACGTGCCGGCCGTCGGCCGCCAGGCGCCTGCACACCGCGGCGCCGATACCGCCGCTGCCGCCGGTGACGAGCGCCCGTATCACGACCCCGCCCCGCTTGCTTCCAGGACCACCGCCGCCCTGCCGCGCAAGACCTCGACATCGCCGACGTCCACCTCGAAGCTGTAGATCACGCGACTTTCCTCGCCCATCAGGCGCTCGGCTTCGACGATGAGGTCGCCTTCGAGATCGTCGAGCCGGCTCTTGTAGCAAGTCACCTCTCTCACGCTCGCCAGGTACCCCAGGCGTGGCTTGCCCGCGATATTTCCGGCCAGCTTTCCATGTATCGCCATGGCCTGGGCCGCGTACTCGATACCGCACAGGGCCGAGAGCTGTTGGTCCATCCGCAGGGGATTGTCGGGGTCGCGGTGGCCGCGGCTCAAACACCGGATGCGGACCGCGTCCCAGGACAGCACGCAGTCGAGCAGGCACATCGATCCCGAATGGGGAATCATCGCGGCGATGGCTTCTCGGGATATCAGCACCGGCTCACGCTGATGCGCAGGCGCGTTTCGGTCGGGAAATCGAGCACGACATTGCCTTCCGTGCTTCGCGCGAGCGCCTCGAGCAGAGGAAGCGCTCTCGCCGCAGGTACGCCGCACCTCAATTCCTCGAGGCGGGAATCGGACATGCGGGAGGGTTTCTCGTCGCCCGGCAGAACCGCCAATTCGAACATCGCGGAGGCTCGGCGGGTGGGTTCGGGCCCCAGGACCAGTGCCACGCCGAAACTCCCGAGCAGGGGACGCGCCGAATGAAGCGGCTCCGGATAGGGCTGGTCATATGCGATCAGGGCGACCGGCTTCCCCCACGATGCGACCTGCGTCACCGCCTCGAGGAGGCCCGCCGTGAAACTCGCGTCGTAGGCACACAGGCTCGTCGAGGCTTCCCGCGATCGGGTTGCGATGCTCCAGTAGCCCGCGGCGGCGTTGTGCACGGAATTGTGAAACCGCGTCGGCGACACCTCCCGTTCGGCCGACGCGAGGGTCTCGCACATTTGATGGAGCGTTTCACCCTCGCCGGAGGAGGATGTGAACACGGTCGCGGTGGCCGCGGCATCGCGGCCGGCGCCATGAAACGCCTCCTGCCCGACTGCGATCGCGAGCTTGACCGGAACGGGGGTACGGCGCCGCTCTGCGGGAGGCAGCAGCTCGCTTGAGCCGATGACCGTCGAAGCCGAGCGGAAAGGCTCCTCGCCCGCGAGGACGCGGCGAGCCGCCTCCCAGCCCTGCAGGCCCGGACCGAGCAAGCCCACCCCTTCTACGAAGACCCGCATCACTCGGCGACCCCCAGGACCAGACTGCAGTTGCTCCCGCCGAAGCCGAACGAGTTGGTCAGGGCGCAGGTGACTTTCGCCTGCCTGTTTTCGAGCAGGTAGTTGCTCTTCATCGCGGGGTCGACGCTTCGCGTGTTCGCGCTGCCCGGCATCAAACCGCTCTCGATTGCGAGAATGGAGACGATCGCTTCGGTGATTCCGGCCGCGCCGAGCAGGTGCCCGGTCGCCCCCTTGGTCGAACTGCACGGGGTCTCGGGCCCGAAGATTTCGAACACGGCCTTGTCTTCGCTGGCGTCGTTGGTCTTCGTGGCCGTGCCGTGCAGGTTGATATAGTCGATGTCGGACGGCTTGAGCCCCGCGGAATCCAGGGCCTGCTGCATGGCGAGCCTCGCACCCAGGCCTTCGGGATGGGGCGTGGACATATGGTAAGCGTCCGAGCTCTCGCCCACGCCGAGAAGCAGGATCGCCCCGGACTGGGCGCGATCCGCTTTCTCGATCAGCGCGAAGCCCGCCCCTTCGCCGATCGAGATTCCGTCCCGATCCGCGTCGAAAGGCCGGCACGGTCCGGGTGAAGTCAGTCCCAGTGAATGAAACCCGTACAACGTCATAAGACACAGGCTGTCGGCGCCCCCGACCACGGCAGCGTCGCATATTCCCGCGGTGATCATGCGCGCGGCGTTGCCGAAGGCCTTCGCGGTCGAAGAACACGCGGATGAGACGACGAACCCCGGCCCGGCCAATCCGAGATAGCGCCGCACGAATTCGCCGAGCGAGTAGGCGTTTTGCGTCTCGGCGTAACGGTAGCCGGCGGGCAAGGCGCCCGTCTTCGGATCCCGATGGCGATACGCGAGCTCGGTCGCGTGCAATCCCGAGGTGCTCGTGCCCAGATAAAAGCCGATTCGCTCGGCGCCGTAATCCTCGCGTGCCGCCGCGACCTTCCCGGCGAATCCGTCCTGCTCGAGGCACAATTGCGCCAGTCGGTTGTTGCGACAATCGTAGTCGAGAAGATCGGGTTTCACGCGAAAATCGTCCAGCGCCGGCACAGCTCCGACATAGGTATCGACGCGGGCCGTCTCGAAGTCACAGGGCACGAGTCCGGAGCGCTTCTCGCGCAAGGCGCGTCGCATCGCCTCCACTCCCGAGCCGAGGCTGTTCACGACGGAGATATGGCTGATGAGAAGAGGCTGCACTCGTCGCCCCTCGGATTTCTATTCGCCGGGCTCGTTCGCGCAGGCTGAAACGAGGGAAACGGCCTTGAGGCCCCGCGCCGACAACTGCTCGAGCAAAGCGGGCAACACGGCCAGCACTACCGGAGCGCTGTCGTGCATCAGCAGCACGTCACCGGCGGCAAGCCCCCGGGTCAGCCGCCGCAGAATGCGTCGCGGATCGGCGCTCACCGCGTCGAAGCCGCGTCGCGTCCAGGATACGTAGCGCAATCCGCGGGGAGCCAGCACCGGATCGAGCAACGGACTGCGGAATCCGGCCGGCGCGCGGAAGAAAACCGGCGGGCGGCCCGTGATGGAAGCAACGGTGGCCTGCGCGGCGTCCACTTCGCGCCTCAATCTGGAAATTCCGAAAAAAGCAAACGCCCGGTGATGATGGTAGCTGTGGTTCTCGACGCTGTGACCGCGACGCGCGATCTCCTTCACCAGCTCGGGCCGGGCGGCCGCCTTTTCGCCGATGCAGAAGAAGCTTGCCTTGGCTTGATAGCGGTCGAGCAGTTCCAGCACCCGGGGCGTCACTTCCGGATCGGGACCGTCGTCGAAAGTGAGCGAAATTTCCCGGCGACGCGCAGCGGCGGCGGGCAGGCGCACCAGGTTCGGACCCAACAGGCGGTCGCGCGGTGAAAGCGTGGCGTAAAGCAGCACCAGATGATTCGCCACCAGCACGCCCAGCACCCACGGCCACGCCTGAGGGTGTGCCGCAAGCACGACGGAAGCCGCGGCGTGCAGGAGCACCGAGACACGAATCGCCGGAGACGGACGCCAGCGCCTGCCGCTCTGGCTACTGATTGCAGTGCTGGTATCCAGGATCATCCTTCCACACTGTTCGGCTCGCGAACGACCTCCCCCGCAAGCACGGTGGTTGCCCCTACCTTGCGGGGGAGGTCGTTCGCGAG
>Ga0193713_1000266_pt1 | contig 17570 bp, 15 predicted proteins | sample H3a2metaG_FD_143054 | JGI IMG/M metagenome (GOLD analysis project Ga0193713, IMG submission 143054) | Soil microbial communities from a riparian zone of the East river system, Colorado, United States - H3a2 | ecosystem: Environmental > Terrestrial > Soil > Riparian zone | place: USA: East River... | reverse complement strand
CACTCTCAACATAAGAAAGAAGGTTTTCGTCGGTCGTGATGCGGAGAGCATGGGACCCACTTTGCCATTCGATTTCGAATGATCCACCGGCGTCGATCTCGGTGAACGCACTAACCGTTCGGTCATCCGTTTTGATGTGGCCATTGCCTCGAACGCCAACCCATCGGCATCCAGCGGCCAAAGCGACGCAGACGGTCAGAAATACAATCGTGATCTTCTTCATGTAAAATATGGTTTCTCTAGTTACGATGCACCGACGCCTCGCTTTGGATTCAAGGAAATAGCCGTGATGCAGGCAATCCTGCCTGCAACGATAGTGCAAGCATATTTGCAGACAGGATTGTCTGCATCACTTTCACTTCACGATCTTTAGCTTCGCCGCGTCCACCAAAACATCATCGACGTAGAATTCAACGCGGTAATCACCGATCGCCCAACCATCTTCCGGTCGCGCCAGCGTGAACGCTCCATGGGCATTCTGACTTTCGACGGTCGCTGAAGCTTCGTCCACCTTGTAATCTTGGGGAAAATCTTCGCCGATGTTCTCCGCGATCCACACCGCTTTCACCTTCCCGCCCTTTCGCAAGCGCTGTCCCTGCCAACGCACGTAAATCTGGGGTGTATCGGATGAAAACGTCGTGGTCGCTTTGCCGAACTGGTCTTTTGCGAAGCTCACGGACAGCCTTTTCGACGTCGCGTTCGATTTCACCTCTGGTCTATTCTCGATCTTAGGTCGCTCGGCCAGTTCGAGGGAAATCCGCTCGAGTAGATCGCCGTCCCTGGCGCGCATCGTTGTTACATCTTTAACAATTCCAATGCCGGGTGCGAACCAGCGATCGATTGTCATACGGCTGGGTGAGCTTTGCTCTCCACGAATATGGAACGCATGAAATTCGCCGGCTGGAACTTCGATATCTTCTTCTCCGGTCACATCGTAACGCTGATGCACTTCTAAATCGCCGGCCTGCCCATCGAAATTCCAGGTCGCGCCTTGCTTTAGCGGTGCGGCAACCATTGTCTGTGGCGGATTAAACTTGATCAGTTCGCCATCAAGATTAATTCGCGCCCAACAGGTTATTCCATGGTCATCGACCGTTATGAGATCTGTATTGGTGACTGCACCAGCACGGTGCATTTCGAACTTGAAAAGCTCCCTGCCGTCGACGTTCTCCATTCCGTCAAGGCGGTAGAGTACCGGTAGGCGAACTTTGCTATCAGGGTCTTGTTTCAAATTCGAAATAGTAAGGCCTTTTCCAACTTCTTCCGTCATGCCGTATCGCCACGTCGTCCCGGGATTAGTGGGAAGGAGCGGAGCGGCTAACGCAGTCGTCAGCGATATGAAAAAGAATATCGGGGACGTGCTTCGTCGTGAGGCTTTCAACATCGATCCAGCCCGGATCGACCCTGCTATACCAAAGCCGGGGAATGGATTCGGCTTTGGCGCACCCCGGCGTCTGCGTAATCTACGGTTCAACATGCTTCCGAAATATTGCACATCGATGTCGATCTTGGTCCTCGTTTTTTCTTTGGGCATCATCCCGCTTACGGCGGAGACACCAAGATTCGACGACCGGCATATCGTGGTTGTTGTTTGGGATGGAATGCGTCCTGACTTTGTCAGCGAGAAGACAACTCCGACACTTTGGAAGCTCGCGCATCAAGGAGTCACTTTTCGAAATCATCATCCAGTTTATCCCAGTGCGACTATGGTAAATGGAACAGCAATAGTGACCGGTGTTTACCCCGGGAAGAACGGCGTGATCGCAAATTATGAGTACCGCCCGGAACTTGATCGGAGGCGACCAATTAATGTCGAAAGTCCGGCCGCTGTGAGCAGAGGAGATGAACTTTCCGGCGGCAAATACATTTCCGTTCCGACCATCACAGAGCTCGTTCAACGCGGAGGCGGGCGCACCGCGATCGCCAGTGCGAAAACTGTCGGTCTTTTGCTGGATCGACATGCGGGTATTGGGCCTGCGAAAAACTGCGTCACGCTCTTCGCGGGTCAGACGCTTCCGCGTGATATGCTTACTCCCATCGTTGCCGCACTCGGCCCGTTTCCATCTGCGCGTTTGCAGCACGATGCCTGGACGACCAAAGCAGTGACAGATTTCCTTTGGAAAGACGGCGTACCAGCGTTGTCAGTGATTTGGCTGGGCGAGCCGGATCTAACAGAGCACGAATCTGCGCCCGGCGCGCCACCCGCGCTGGCCGCAATCAAATCGTCTGATGAAAATCTCACTGCTGTTCTTTCGGCGTTAGATATGAAAGCTGCGCGTGAAACCACCGACGTGTTTGTCGTTTCCGATCACGGATTCTCGACGATCAGGCGCTCGATCGATTTGCGAAAAATCCTAAGCGATGCCGGCTTTGTCGCGAAGACTGAATTTGATGGTGAGGCAAAACCCGGAGAGATAATGTTGGTTGGGAACGGCGGCAGTGTTCTGTTTTATGTTATCGGGCACGATGCGACGCTCACGCGCCGTCTTGTCGAATTTTTGCAACAATCAGATTTTACGGGAGTGATTTTTACCAAACAGGATTTGCCAGGAACTTTCCATTTGAATGATGCCAAAATCGACAACCCACATGCGCCTGACGTTGTCATGGCCTTCCGCTGGAACGATTCGAAGAATCAATTCGGCACTCCGGGAATGATCGACGCCGATTGGCAACGCGAAGCAGGGAAAGGGACTCACGCCACGCTCAGCCGATTCGACATGCATAATACTCTGATCGCGGCAGGCCCGGATTTTCGTCGCGGTCAAACGGACGATTTGCCCACAGGGAATGTCGATCTGGCGCCGACAATTTTGCACATTCTTGGAATTAAGACGGCGCAGGGAATGGACGGCAGAGTTCTGTCCGAAGTAATGGTTAACGTCGATCAAGTCCTGGCTGAAGGAAAAACGGAAGCGAAGACAATCGAAGCTAAAAAAGATTTCGCGGCGGGAAGCTGGCGACAATCACTTCGAATTTCACGTGTTGGTTCAACAATTTATCTTGATGAAGGCAACGGCGCTTTCGCTCCGAAAGCTGCGAAGAAGACTGATTGACATGAAAATTTGCGGGAACTAGCCTCGCAATCGTGTTTCGTTGCATCGGCCGCGTCGCCACAGTCAGCGCTCTTTGTTGCGCAATCGGTCTGCATTGGATGGCGCTGCAATCACTCGCGTGGACGAGTATGCTCATGGAGTATTCAAAGCGCGCGCCCCTGTGCCAGGCAATTGCCCAAACATTTGACGGCGGTCATCCGTGCTCGCTTTGCCACGCGGTAAACGCCGGCAAGAATTCGGAAAAGAAATCTGATCTCCAATCGCCAGCGCAGAAGATCGACATGATTTGTGCGTTGTCGACGGGCCGTTTGATACGACCGTTCGTTCCTTTCGAATATACGGTGCCCGATTCTTGTTCTTCTCAAATCGGGCGGTCTCCGCCCGTTCCGCCGCCGCGCCGACTCCTCGGTTAGTCGCGTTTGATTGGGTTGCGCCGTGCGTGTGCACGGGTCGTAGTCCTCGCGCATTACAAACTCGGAAACCACCGCGCAGCATCGCGGCGTTGTTTCGACTTTCGGAGGAATCGAAATGAAACATTTGTCTTTGCTTTATTTGCTCATTTGCGTCGCATGCGAATTCGGCGCGACCAGTCGGGCTTACGGTCACGGCTTTGCGGGCGCACGATTTTTCCCGGCGACGCTGTCAACGGATGATCCTTTCGTCTCCGACGAACTTTCACTCCCAACAGTCAGTACGATCAGGGCGCCGGACAATGGTGGGACGCGCGAGACGGATATCTCCATGGATCTCTCCAAGCGAATCACTCCAGAATTTGCGATCGAAATCGGGGACACTTTTACGGCACTCAATCCACATGACGGGCCTGCGGTGAATGGGTTTGGCAACCTCGAGTTAGGCGGGAAGTACCAGTTCCTGAAAAACGGCGAGCACGAAGCCATTGTCTCGATCGGACTTGGCGTGGAGGTGGGTGGCACCGGCTCGCGCTCGGTCGGGGCCGACTCATTCAGCACTTGGACGCCGGGGATTTTTTTCGGCAAAGGCTTCGGTGACTTGCCTGCTGAGCTGCGCTTTCTCAAGCCGTTCGCCCTCACAGGGCAGGTCGGCATCGCAATTCCCACTAGCGCGAGCACGCGCAGTGTCACTGTGAACGTCCAGACCGACGAACGCGACATTGAGGTTGAGCGGCACCCCGATGTGCTGGAGTGGGGCTTTGCACTGGAGTACAGCCTGATCTACCTGCAATCGCAGGTGCAGGATATGCACTTGCGCGCGCCACTCGATCGCTTGATTCCCTTGGTGGAGTTTGCTCTCGAAAGTCCGCTGAACCGCGGCGCGCAGGGACAAACCACTGGCACGATAAACCCTGGCGTCATCTGGGCGGGCAAATACTTCCAGGTTGGAGTTGAGGCTGTTGTTCCGATCAACGAGCGTACTGGATACAACGTCGGCGTGATCGCGCAACTGCACTTCTTCGTGGACGATCTCTTCCCGCATAGCCTGGGCCGCCCGCTCTTTGGAGGAAACAAATGAAACGTATTGTCTTCATCTTCTTTCTAATTCTTCTGACCGAGTCACCCCGGCTTGAAGCGCACGCTTTTCTCAAGGATGCGGAACCGGGCGTAGGCAGCACGGTACAGAAATCGCCGAGCGAGGTTCGAATTCGATTTACAGAGAATATCGAACCCGCATTTAGCAGCATTCAGGTCTTCGACGCGTCTGGGGAAGAAGTGGATAAACGCGATCTGAATCTGGATCGCTCCGACCACGCGCTGCTGCACGTTTCTTTGCCTCGGCTCGGCGTGGGAGTCTACAAGGTCGTTTGGCGCGTGGTTTCTGTTGATACACACGTGACAAACGGAAACTTCACATTCCGGGTAACTCGTTAGGCATTCTTATGTAGAAGACGCTCGATGCTTATTGCGCTGCTCATTATCGCTCGGACCGTGCACATTGGCGCGTCGATGCTGCTGGCTGGGACGTGTACGTTCGAAGTGATCACGCTTGGTCCAGCAGGTCGGGCCGGGAGCGACGATTTCCGCGAGCTCCAGCGGCGTTTGATCCGCCTAGTTCGATGGAGTCTCGTCGCGGCTCTTCTGTCCGCCCTACTTTGGTTCTGGCTGGAAGTCGCGAGCATGAGTGGATTGCCGGCCATGCGGGCTTTTTCCACGACAGCGTGGCAGATGGTTTTGTTTGAAACAAAATTCGGTCACGTCTGGCAGCTTCGCCTCGGACTCATCGTCCTCGCGTTCGCACTCGTCGCGCTCAGCCTGGGGCAAGTCCAAACGCGACACGCACTGATTATGGCCGTGTTTTTGATCATCATTGTTTTACTCGTCTCGCTAACCTGGATCAGCCACGCTGCAGCTGCCAGAGTGCAACCGCTCGGTCTTCTGGGTGATGCGCTCCATCTTTGTGCAGCGAGTGTCTGGATCGGCGGACTTCTGCCGCTGGCGATTTTTCTGACGCGCACACGTGCATCGCTGTCGTTGACCGAACGGGCCCTTCTAGTACTCAGCCGGTTTTCCACGCTTAGCCTGACTTGCGTAGGCGTCCTTATCGTTAGCGGCATTTCCAATTCGTGGTTGTTGGTCGGTTCGATTCACGCGCTCCTCACGACGCGTTACGGCTGGCTCTTGCTTGCCAAGCTTGCGGCATTCGGCATTCTCGTCTGCCTGGGCGCGCGGAATAGATTCGTCATCAAAACAAAGTTGCCCAGGGTTTCCGAAACCGCAGATTTGCTGGCTCAGCTTCGTCGCAATGTGATCCGTGAGACCTGCCTCGGCCTGGCAGTGGTGACGATCGTTGCGTGCTTGGGCGTTACGCCTCCAGCGCGAGGTCTGTGAATGTCAACGTTAGGATATGCGGTCTATCGGCTTCCGCCTGGCGATTTAAAAATTTTGCGTGGACTGTCCTAATTGAACCGCAGTCGTTAAGCGTTATCACGACCAGGTGATAAGGCGCAATTCGTGCATCTGCATCAGACAGGGATGCGTGGGGACAACGCGCACGCTGAAGCCGTACGTGCCGCTTTCAGAGGCGGGGACTGCTCCCCGATAGATATGATTGCCGTCTCCATCCGCTCGGCCGCTTTGATTGAGGAGGGTCGCCGAGGGATTGCGAATGTCGCCGTTATCCACTTCGCCGTGGTAGGCTTCCACTCGCACATGTTGTGGATCGACCGCGCCCAAATGAACTCGCGCCGTGATTTGCAGCGATTCACCGACCAAAATGCTTTGTCGGTCTTTGTTTCCGATCTGAACATCCGAAATTTTTACTTCCGGCCAATCCTTGCGTATTTGCGTTTTCCACTGGCTCAGGTGCGTGGCTGCGCCGCAGCCGTCGTGGGAAAAATTCTCGTACGATTTCGCGGCCGGAATATAAAGTTGCTCGGTGTATTCCTTTACCATCCGCTGCGTGTTGAAAACCGGCGTGACGCTGCGGATCGATTCACGCATTAATTGCAACCAGGCAAGAGGTAGTTTGCCGTCCGGTTTCGCGTAGTAGAGAGGAATGATCTGGTTTTCCAATAATTGATAAAGACTGCTCGCGTCCACTTCATTTTGAAATTCCGTGGTGCCATTGTTGATTTCTGCGCCGATAGCCCAGCCATTGCTGCCGTTGTACCCTTCGCGCCACCAACCATCGAGTACGCTCAGATTGATTCCGCCATTAGGAGGAGCCTTCATTCCGCTGGTTCCGCTCGCCTCCAGGGGACGCAACGGATGGTTCAGCCAGAGATCGACACCCTGCACCAGCCGGCGCGCGATGTAGCTGTCATAGTCCTCCAGAAAAACGATGCGATTTTCCAACCCGGCTTCACGGCTGAATTTGTAAACCTCTTGAATGAGCGCTTTGCCTCCTTCGTCGCGCGGATGGGCTTTACCTGCGAAAATGAATTGGACGGGGCGTGTGCTATCGTTCAGCAATCGCTTTAATCGTTCCTTGTCGCTGAACAGAAGTGTACCGCGCTTGTACGTCGCGAAACGGCGCGCAAAGCCCACCGTCAAAATTTCCGGGTCAAGAATGCGATTCACTTTGCGAATCGACTCCGGGGATTCGCCCAGTCGTTCACGGCGTTGTCGTTCCCGATCTCGGATAAAGTTAATCAAGCGGAGTTTGAGTGTCTGATGTGTCTCCCAAAGGTCCGCGTCGTGAATGTCAATGACACCGCGCCAAAATTCCGGCTCGGTGAGGTGTTCCTCCCACATACCGAGGTGCTTGCGATAAAGCGCGGCGAACTCTGGCGCCATCCAGGTTTTGGTATGGACCCCGTTTGTGATGCTGGTAATCGGCACTTCATGGACCGGAACGCCAGACCAGACATCCTTCCAAAGCGATCGGCTGACCTCGCCGTGTAATTTGCTTACTCCGTTGGCGTGTCGGCTAAGGCGCAGCGCGAGGATGGTCATGCTGAACGGATCATCCGGATTAAGGCGTGTGTGACCGAATGAGAACAGTTCGTCGAACGGAATGTTTAGTTCCTTGGCGAAATTACCGAAATATTTTCGCATCATCTCGCGCGGGAAGGAGTCATTGCCGGCGGGAACTGGAGTGTGCGTGGTAAAAACGTTGGCGGCGGCTACCAGCTGAAGTGCTGAATAAAAATCGAGCTTCTTCTCCACAACATTGAGACGAATGCGTTCCAGCGCCAGGAACGCCGAATGTCCTTCGTTCATATGAAACACCGCTGGCTGAATGCCGAGCGCGGCGAGCGCTTTGACGCCGCCGATTCCGAGCATCATCTCCTGGCGCATGCGCATCTCAAGGTCGCCGCCATAAAGCTCGGCAGTAATTAATCGGTCCTCAGCGCTGTTTTCCGGGATGTCGGTATCGAGGAGGTAGAGATTTACCCGGCCAACGCGCAATTCCCAAAGCCGGGCAAAAACTTCGCGCTCCAAAATTCGCACTGAGATGAGAAGTCTGTCGCCGCGGTGCACCTCCCGGATTGGCAGATGATAGAAATTTTGATTCAGGTTGATCGCCGCCTGAACGCCGTTCTTATCGATTTGTTGCCGGAAATAGCCATGTCGATAGAGCAGACCAATCGCAACGAAATTCAAATCCAGATCGCTCGCCGACTTGCAATGGTCGCCAGCGAGTATGCCAAGACCGCCGGAATAATTCGGGATCGATTCGTGAAAACCAAATTCAGCGGAGAAGTAGGCGATCGGATTCTTGATCGCGCTTCCAGCCCCTGTCTTTCCGTAAGTGTCGTGGCGCCCGAGATATTTTTCGAATTCGTCGAAGACCTGCTTTAGTTCGCGCAGGAAAGTTTTATCTTGTGCAAGCTCTTCCAGGCGGGATTGCCGCGAAAGCTGAAGCATCCGGACCGGATTATGATTTGTGCGGTTCCAAAGCTCGGGATCGAGATGACGGAAGAGCCGGCGCGCGGCGGGTTCCCACGTCCACCACAGATTAAAGCTCATCTCGCGCAGGGGTTCCAACGCCGCCGGCAGAATGGGAGTCACGTTATACGTTTGAAAAGTAGGCATGCGAAGGCGCTTTGCTATAGCCGGGATCGGCGACGCCGGCCGGTCACATTATACGTTTGAAAGGATGACATGCGAACGCGGCGGCAGTTAATCGAGAAAACCTGATCCGGCAAGTTGCAGGGCAGATTACCGACTCACTACCACTGGACCTAGTGAGTCGCTAGTGACGATCAGGTTACATCCAGTGATCTCTACAATCTGTGGTCGGGACTTCTCGGAGAGTCGGACTCTTGCGAGGATCAGCGATCCCCGGCTACTGACGTAGCGCGCGGTGTGAGGAGGAGGCCAAGGAAGAAGCCGGCGATCAATCCGCACAGATGCGCAGCCATGCTGACCTGTGGTGTCGAAAGATCGAATGCGACTTGAATCACTATGATCATTACAACGTTCCCCAGACGTTGTTTCGCCTGCGGCGCATGACGACGTCGCACTAAAAATCCCGCCCAGGTGCCGACGATTCCCATAATGCAGCCCGACGCGCCAACGAGCTGCGCCACTTGTACGAAACCGAGTACCATCAAACCCACAACACCCGCGCTGGAGGCAAGCCCCGAAATCAGGTAGCACACCGCAAATCGGATTGTTCCAATGGATCGTTCAAGCGGCGGGCCAAGAATATAAAGTGCGAAAAGGTTGAACAGCAGATGAGTGAAACCTCCATGCAAAAACAGCGCGGTAAAGAGCCGCCAGTATTCCCCTTGAGCCACCACAGCATAGGGCTCGAGTGCGCCAACTCGATGCAGAACCTCCGGATCGTTCAGATTGCCAACTGAAATCTCAAACAGGAACACAACCGCGTTGAGCAGAATCAACACGAGAACTGCCGGCGCGCTTCGGAGTTGGCTATGCCGAACACGGTCCACGACTGGGACGGATGTGAAAGGAACGGGGTGGTTTTGGCGAGATTCCAGACGCTGAAATAATCGGACCTGATCTCGCAGCTCCGCGCTGGGATGCAAAACTTGAAGAATTATTCCCAGTTTTGCGGCCGATCTGTTGCCTCCGCGAGCGGCTAGCTCTGTCATTTTGCGTAAGCCAATCGCCGGAAGAAAGAGAAGGACAATCCAAGCCAAACCGCCGATGTAACCAGCTGCATGGGGAACGAAAATCCACGCGGCAGCGGTGATAGTCAGCACAACAAGCGCAGCGCTACGCCAGCCACGATAGGGCGCTCCGGGACGCCATGCTCGGGCCAGAACTACGAGCGGTGAAATCACCGCGAGAAAGAGGAAAATATGATTCAGGTCCACAGTGGGAGGTGAAAAGTTAAAAGAGTTAAACGTTAAAAAGGATTCGCGGTTGGCCATTCATCGACTTGCTTTAACGCTCTCGTCATTAACCTTCTAACGCTTTAACTTTTGTAACTTTTTTAACATTCAAAGCATGCTTATCACTGTAACCGATTATCTCGATGTTGTTTCGTCCTGGTGTTTCTGGTCCGAGCCAACGTGGGCGGAATTGAAGAAGCGTTATGACGGCCGCGTCGAATTTCAGTGGAAGATCGCGTTGATGGATCCGGGTGGCTTGCCCACTTCGCGTGAGCAGGAGCAATGGTTCTATCGGCGTAGCGGAATGATGATGCGTTCGCCGTTCATGCTCAACACGGATTGGTACGATCCCAGTCTGCCGGAATGGCTCGCGCCGAATTGCGTGGCCGAGGCGGCCAAAGACTTTGGTTTCACTGATGATCGCGTTCGTCTGGCACTGGCTCATGCCGCGCTTCGCGAGGGGAAAAAGGTGAGCGATTGGGAGATCGCCGCCGAGATCGCTGCGGCGGCTGCCAGCGTTGACAAGAAAAAGCTCCTCGAGCGCGCACGTTCGCCCGAGATCGAAAAGCGCGTTCGCGCATCGACGGCAGAATTTCATGCGCTTCAGATCACGCAACGCCCGGCGTTCTTGATCGACACCGAAATTGGCGATCGCGCAGTGTTTTCCGGGGTTGTAAAACTCGAGCCGCTGACAGCAACGCTCGATTCGATGCTCGATGACGCTGCTGCGTACGCGGCGCACAAGGCGCATTTTGGCGACCCGCCGGCAAAGTGATCGTTGAAAGATCGACACTTGGTTGTTACGAGATTCGCCTTGCCAGCGCGAAATTGTTGCCTACAACTTCCCTTCGGCTCGCGATTATTAGCGAGTTCTCGTTGCGGTGAATCGCAGCCGTGGCGAAGTTAGAGTGTCCAGGCGTTTGCCAAAGGTGGCGCCGGGAATTGCGATAAATGGAAATACGGCGGCGCGGCGCACTCCCGCTCCGTCGGCCAGGAGCTAGTTCGAATCTGCAACCACAAATTCGTGTAAACGGTCGGATCCGCGCCCGAGAAGTCCGGGTCATTATGGGGTCTAACGGCGAACAGCTTGGCGTCATGAAGCTAACTGACGCCTTGCGCAAAGCTCAAAGTCTTGGTCTCGATCTGGTGGAGATCGCCCCAACGGCCACGCCACCGGTCTGCAAGATCATCGACTTTGGAAAGTTCCGGTACGATATCTCCAAGCATACCAAGGATAAAAGACCGTCCGGCTCGAAGCTCAAGGAAATCAAGTTTCGCGTTAACATCGACGATCACGATTATCTGACGAAAATCCGGCACGGCGAAGAATTCCTGGATCGGGGAAATAAGGTGCGGGTGCAACTGCAATTTCGCGGCCGCGAAATGGCGCATCAGGAATTTGGCATGCAACTCGTGCACAAAGTTCGCGATGATCTCGCGGGAATGTCGCAGGTGGAAATGGAGCCAAAAATCGCCGGACGCAATATCACCATGACCCTGGCACCTCTGCCGGCGAACCGCCGGAAAAGGCGATTTACCGCCCCACCACCAAACGCAGCGGAAGAGCAGGAACCCGTTGTTTCACCGACGGAAAGTTGAACGGCTCGAGGATTATCTTGCGCCTTCGGCGTCTGCTACCATCGTCTTCGGAGAAGTCGGAGAAGCTGATCCATCTTGCGTAAGTGCAGGTGCAACAGTCGCCGCGGCGACTCCTCGACGCGTTGGCAAACCGAAATGCGCCCGTTGCCGCTAACTAACGATTACGGCTTATGCGGCTTGTGCGCAGCCGCTGGGGAAGTCTTTGGTGGCGGAGGCGGCAGCGGTGAATTCATGGATTGTCGCGCTTCCAGCCGGGTCTTACGGCTCTTAGCCTCCTGGTTGTTGGGGTCAATCTTTAAAACTTTCTCGGTGTCAGCCATCGAATTTTTGATGTCGCCTTTGGTCTCGTAGATGTAACTGCGATAAAGATAATACCGGACTTCGTTCGGCTTGAGCTTGATGGCCTCGGAATAATCGGCCAACGCCTTGTCATAATCATTCAGTTTCATCTCGACTGCTGCGCGCTGTTCGTACACGCGCACGTCTTGCGGAGTCAGTTTGGCCGCTTGGCCATAATCGTTGATGGCATCCTGATATTGCTGGTTCGTCGCATCAGCGTATCCGCGTTGTTGATAAACGGCGGAGAGCTCATCTGCGTATTTGTGGTCGAGATCGGTGGCTTTACGAAGTAGTTCGATGGCTTTATCCCACTCTTGATTCTTGGAAGCCTCCGCCCCTTCTCTGGCAAGCTTGTTTGCTTCTTTCGCGTCTTTGGTGGCTTGCGCGTCGGATAACTGCGCAGCACAAAGCGCCAGAGCCGCGACGAAAGTAAAGACAAAGATTTTTTTCATAATTTCTTTTGGACGTTGATGTTCGTAAACAATTCAAAGTTCGGGCTGCGAACAGTTGGCCGCAAGCGGACTGTTTCATGTTTGATCTGGAGATGGCGCTTGCTCGACGTCGATTTTTGGTTCCGGCTCCGATGAAGCAGTTGCACCGGGCCCCGGCTCATCGACACGTGTGATACGCACGGCGCGACCCGTGCTCTCGTCGATTTCGATAAGCGCTCCACGCAGGCGCACTTCGCCGCCGGCGACGGGAAACGAAGCCGGCAGATTCGAGATGAACCGATTCATGATTGGATCAACGGCGCGCCCCAGGATGGAGTTTACCGGACCGCACATGCCCGCGTCGCAGAGGAAAGCCGTACCACCCGGAAAAATCTGCTCGTCGGCGGTCTGAACGTGCGTATGAGTTCCAATGACTGCAGAAACTTTTCCATCGAGGAATCGGCCCAGCGCGATTTTTTCACTCGTAGTCTCTCCGTGTACGTCCACGATGATGTTCGCAGTCTCGTTGCGCATCTTCGTCACCGCTGCATCGACCGAGCGAAACGGGTTTTCCAAAATCGGCTGCATAAATGTACGCGCTTGGACGTTGATCACGCCAATTTTTCCCTTCGTTGTTTCCAGGACGATCGACCCGGTCCCAGGCGCGCCATCAGGATAATTCACCGGGCGCAACAAACGCGGCTCGGTGTCGATGAAACCAAGAATTTCTTTTTGGTCCCATACGTGATCGCCTGTCGTGATGACTGAGACGCCTGCGCGCAAGAGATCGATGGTGATTTTTCCCGTTATTCCGCGACCACCAGCCGCGTTCTCGCCGTTAACGATGATGAAGTCCAAGGCATGCTTCTCTCTTAGTTTCGCCAGCCTGGCGATCACGGCCGTGCGTCCCGGCTCACCAACGATATCGCCAAGAAAAAGGATCGTTAGCATTTTGCGATCATCGTATTGAAGAGGCTCTAAAGGTCGATGTTTCATTTCAAAAAAAAGCGAAGACAATGACGAAGCCCGAATGACGAATGACGAAGGAATGCCGACGCTAAATGACAAAATATCGGCGCGCTCTCTTCGCGCCGCTTCGGATTTCGTCATTCGTGATTTGTCAGTAGTTTGGCATTCCGTCATTTGTCGTTCGTCATTTGTTCTGCTGCTCTTTACACCTGCGCTGCAAGCGGCGGACAATCTCGGCGTCCTTGGGAGCAAACCGAAATGGGACGTACTCGAACACTATCAGGAGACAATTACGCAAGATGAATTTAGCCAGCTGATCCAGAACGTTTACTGCACGCACGGACTCGCTCCGGATTTGATTGAAGTAAACACCGACACAGCACGGATTTTGACCAATCGCGAGCCGCAAAAATTTTTCACTTTACGGTTCGCGAAGAATGACACCTCGCGCAATCCGGTGCCGCGTCTTTGGCATCCCGCTAAATTTTTGCCGCCCGCAAAAGCGGACAAGCCGCTCTCAGGCTTGCGCATTGCGCTCGACCCGGGTCATCTGGGTGGCAAATGGGCAAAAATGGAAGAGCGCTGGTTTCAAGTCGGCCATACCCAGCCGGTTCAGGAAGGTGACCTGACTTTGAAGGTCGCGCGGATTCTTCCCCCGCGATTACGCGAATTAGGCGCGAAGGTTTTGTTTGTTCGGAATAGCAACGAACCAGTCACGGCAAAACGTCCCGATGATTTTCGGGAACTTGCCAGGAAAATTCTGATTAAGAACGGCGTGCCACAGCCCCGTGCCGACGTGCTTGATCCAAACGATCCGGAGAAAGAGCAAACGATTCGCTGGCAGAGCGAAATCTTATTTTACCGTTACAGCGAGATTCGCCGTCGAGCGGCGCTGGTAAACTTCAAGTTGCATCCCGACCTCGTCCTTTGTTTGCATTTCAATGCCGAAGGCTGGGGCGACCCGAATAATCCGACGCTGACCGACATCAACCATCTTCATCTTCTTGTGAACGGTTCCTATTTACAGCAGGAGCTTGAATTCGATGACGAACGTTTCGAAATGATTCGGCGACTTCTCAGCCGCGCTTACGATGAAGAACTGCCGCTGGCGGACACCGTTGCCAGTGCAATGGCTCGCGAAACGCAACTGCCGCCATACCAGTACCCTACTACTAACAGCACAACGAAAGTCGGCACCAGCGGTTATGTTTTTGCGCGCAATTTGCTTGCGACGCGGCTCTATCGTTGTCCGGTGGTTTATTGCGAGCCCTACGTAATGAACAGCAAGGACGCCTTTGCCCGAATTCAGGCTGGCGATTACGAAGGAACTCGCGACATCAACGGCTTGGAACGTAAAAGTATTTTCCGCGAGTACGCCGACAGCGTGACTGATGGATTAATCGAATACTATTCGAAAGCACGAGACAAGGGCGATTGACCAGATCACCTGTATTGTAGGGCGTTTCTGTGAAACGCCATGGCGTCTGACACAGACGCCCTACAGCGCGGCTACTGCCTCGCGGATATCGTTGAGCGTTACGTCGGTAGCGAGATAGGCAGCGCCGATGCGAGGCGTGACAACGAATCGGATTTTTCCGCTTTGGAATTTTTTATCGAACTTCACCGCCCTAATGATTTTGTTCCGTGGAAAATTCTTCGGCAAACACGTCGGCAAATCGAATCGTCGCAGAACGTCGATCACCGCATCACGTTGTCTGGGCGGGAGTCCGGCTCTTTTAATTGAAACAGCGCATGCAACAACAATTCCCAGGCTGAGGGCTTCGCCGTGAAGAAATTTCCGGTAGTTTCCCGCGCGCTCAATCGCGTGACCCACGGTGTGTCCGAAGTTCAGAAGGGCACGCTTGCCCGTTAGGTCGTGCTCGTCTTTCGCTACGATTTTTGATTTTATCTTTACGTTCCGAAGAACGAGCTGTTTTAGGGCAGGCGCTTCGCTTGCTTTCCACTCTTGAAGCATGCCGAACATTTTCGCGTCCGCGATAATCGCGTGCTTAATGATTTCGGCGAATCCCTGATTGAACTCGCGACGGGGCAGGGTTTTTAGAACATCAAGATCGTCAATCACCAGCGATGGATGGTGCACAATGCCGAGCAGATTTTTTCCATCGTCGGTGTCCACTCCGGTCTTCCCACCGATTGAGCTATCCACCATTGCAAGCAACGTCGTGGGAACCTGGACATGGGGAATGCCGCGGTGATAAATCGCCGCCACAAACCCGGAGATATCCCCGATCACGCCGCCTCCGAGACCGACGACAAAAGATTGGCGATCCAATCCCGCGGCAATCATTTGTTCGCAAATTGCACCGGCTTGCTTAAGAGTCTTCGATTTCTCGCCCGCCGGAATAGTGATCAACGTCGGCCGAAATCCGGCTAACATTAAACCTTGTTTCAAGACATCAGCATATTGTGCAGCAACGTTCGTATCTGATACGATCGCGCATTGGTCGAAAAGTCCTATTGCCTGACATCTTTTCCCAGTCTGCGGCAACAGCTGCGCACCGATTAGGATGCGCCCGGCACCGGCACGCGCAGAGATCATGTGAACGCGTTCGTTACTTTGTTGGGTCCCAGTGCTTCTGACCGAGCGGATCTGACGTAAAGTCTTTAAACGAGCCCAAAACGGAGCTTGGACCGAACGTCATGGTCTCAACATGCAAGTCGCAGAATAGTGCATTAATTTGCGTGCCATTGCGTTGCAGTCCGGTCGTCATTCCTGCCCCTCCTCCCACAGGCAAATTGCGCACGTAGGGTGCCAGTGCGGCAAGGCTCGTCCATAAAGGGCTGCCAGTGGGACCCACATTGTAATTAGGCGCGATTAGGATGGTGGAAGACGGCGAGACCACTTTTGTCATGTTGCCGTTTATCAAATCGTACATGTTTTGGTTGATGCCGTAGCTAACCGGTGCACTATCCGTTTCGGACGCCGGCCGCTTGTCAAAAGGCGATTGGAAAACCTTTCTGGTCTTTCCGATGTATTTCGGGTAGATGACCGGAATTAAGTCCGTGCCAATCCCCGGCGCAGCATTTATTGCCGGAAGAACGTCATCCTTATCGTTGAGGTATGTTTGCATTGCGAGGCCGACCTGGCGCAGGTTACTCATGTCCTTGGTCGCTTTGGCGCGCTCCGAAATCGTGGTGAAGGCCGGATAGACCATGGCCATCATGATAACGATGACTGCAAGGACGACCATCACCTCGATGAGGGTGAAAGCGCGCGCAAAGTGGGAAACCTTGGTCATTGATTTGGTCGGCTAGGAAGGCATGATATTGGCGGAGAGCCGCGACCGAAAGCGAAAAAGAACTGCGCACAAGGAAGATGCTTGACAATACACTTTCCAGTTCGTGTATGTAGATCATGCCAGACGAAGTGCCCACTCAATCTCCGCCTCCGCCAGGTCCTGAACCCGGAACGAGCGCAAAATCCACGTCGACCGGTTTACCTTCCAATGTGGCTGCAGCCATTGCCTGCATTCCGTTGATCGGCGGCATCATTTTTTATATCCTCGAAAAGCACGACCCTTTCGTGCGTTTTTACGCGATGCAATCGATCATCTTTGGCTGCGCATGGTTTCTCTTCAATATTGTGTCGGCGGTCGTCCATGCGGTCTTCGGGGCTATTCCGGGCATCGGCGGTATCCTGGTATTTTTCTGGGCAATCGTCGCGGCGCTGGTTCATCTCGTGTTCCTGGTGATCATGATCATTACCATCGTAAAGGCGTTCACGGGCGTCCGCTGGGATATCCCATACATTGGCCCGGTTGCGCGGAGACAGGTGGAAGGCGGCGCGTAATTCCGTCATTCCGAGCGTAATCGAGGAATCCCATCGGGAGAGCTTCGGATGACGCCGCGGGATCCTTCGACTTCGCTCAGGATGACGGCTGCTGAAGCAGCTTAACGACCACTTCAGTCAAGATCAGTTCATGATCAAGTTGCGTAGTAACCAATTGAACATTTGCTGCGAGACATGCCTGCATGGCCTGAATTAGTTGGGTCGTTTCGAACCGGGCTGCCTGTTGTGCGGCAATCCCAAGGGCGTAGGCGTTGATCGAGCCATCTTTCTTACGCGGCAAATGATCTGTTGCCTCGGTGGGCAGGCGGTTGATTGCGGAGATGAACTGGAACGGGGAGTGCGGCCGCGGCAGGCGATATCGTTCCATTAAATCTTTGGCAAGTAACAAATTCCGAACGGTAGGAACAATCGCTACTAGTAAAATGCCGATAGCGCTTTCGCCTTGATCCAATAGACGCCGCACCAGCTTTAGTGATAGTTCGAGATCGCGCGCCGCCAGCGCATTACCCAATTCGAAAATAACGCCAGCGCGCGAAAGCGGCACCAAGTCGCGGACGAGTTCGATGTTCACTCCGCGATCCTTTGCAAGAAAAGTGTCGATCTTTTCTAGTTCATTATCAATCTGCCGAGAATCGCCACCAGTC
>Ga0193713_1000264_pt1 | contig 17578 bp, 14 predicted proteins | sample H3a2metaG_FD_143054 | JGI IMG/M metagenome (GOLD analysis project Ga0193713, IMG submission 143054) | Soil microbial communities from a riparian zone of the East river system, Colorado, United States - H3a2 | ecosystem: Environmental > Terrestrial > Soil > Riparian zone | place: USA: East River... | reverse complement strand
GCAGCTTTTGCGGTTCCTGGAGGTTTGGGCGTCCAGGAAGGCGGTTATCTTTTCGTCGGCAACCTTCTCGGCATCCCCGGGGATGCGGCCTTCGCCTTGTCGCTGATAGCAAGAGTACGCGAACTTGCCCTTGGCATTCCGGGGCTCATTTCCTGGCAACTGATTGAAGCGCGCCGGCTCTGGCGTGTTCGCTTGGCAGCAATGGTTCGATAGCGTCCCAGATTAGCGAGTGATCTCAAAGCAATTCATCATCTCTCTAGAGTGATTGTTTCACCGATGTTCATCACCCGCAGTTCGGCTTTTAGATTGCGCTGCTTCAGTTCGCGATCAAACGCTTCCGGTGTGCCAGTCAGCACCGGAAATGTCCCGTAGTGCATCGGAATCACTATGCGCGGATCGACCAGCTTCACCGCTTCGGCCGCGCGCGCGGGTCCCATCGTAAAATGGTCGCCGATGCAAACGAGCATGATGTCGATCTTGTTAAATCGCGACACGAGCGCCATGTCCGAAAATAAATCTGTATCGCCGGTGTGATAAATTGTCGGGCCATCGCGCAACGCGATGAGCAATCCGGTCGGATTGCCGGCGTAAACCGGGGGCGCATTTTCCTCCTTTTGAATCGACGAACCGTGCCACGCTGGGACGAACTGCACCGTCACTTCGCCATCGAGCAACGAAAGTTCGCCGCCGAGATGTCCAGTCGTCGCGTTAGAAGTCTGCGCTTCGGGATAACCGAGCACAGAAATCATCGCCGCACTGAGATCGAAGTTTGAAACCAGAGTCGCACCCGTGCGCTTTCCGATTTCGACTGCATTGCCGACGTGATCGGAATGCCCATGCGTCAGGAAGATAAGATCAACACGATCGAGGCTGGTGAGCTCGTCCTTGCCCCTTGCGAACGCCGGATTCGTTACCCAGGGATCGATGAGCAGAACCTTGCCAGTAGGGGTTTTGATATTGAAAGCGGCGTGTCCATACCAGGTTAATTGAGTTTCCATGCTAATGAGGAAATCGAAAAGCATGGCGTCGGCAAGGGTAATGACCTTGCGCAAATAACGAATGCCAACTGTCGTGCGGGGCCGCGGGCTTTAACTAGTAGCTGGTGGAGACAAGCGCCTGCCCAAAACACCGCTGACTCAGAAAAACGGCAGCGGAACCACTTCTACGGAAATTGTTCTGTTCGGCTCCGGGACAAAATTCTCAGTTGCGGACGCACCCGGTCCGCCGGACGGCCTCCCTGCGGCAAGCTTGGTACTGGGGCCGTTGAAGCCGCGTTTCACGTATCCGAGGGCAATTTCTTTTCCGATTGTTTCGCTACGCGACGCGCTTGTGATCCAGCCAACTTCCTTCCCGGGCGCTGAAGGAGGGACAAGTTTCATACCTGGCTGAAGCGGGATATCGTCCACCGAAATCAGCCCGCACAGTCGCTTGTTCGTCTGACCCGACATCTTTATTCGCGAGATCACTTCCTGACCGATGTAACAACCCTTTTGGTAATCGATCGTTCGTTGTTCCAGATTGGCTTCGATTGGGATAATCTCCGCTGTTAACTCGCGACCCCAGCGCGGAATTCCCTGCTCAATTCGCATGACCTCAGCCGCATCGGAACCACGTAGCGTCCATCGCAAGGATAATTCCTGTAACAAGGCGCCATGCTGCGCGAATTCGACCCATATGTCCCATCCCGGTTCAGCAAAACGGTGCACAGAGACAATCCGGCCAGACTCCAACGCGGGGAGTTGTTGTAACAACACGTGAAAAAGCGAGAATTGATCGGTGACGTCCTCAATCTGCACGTCGTCGGCGATCACATAGCGCTCCAGCCGGACTTTGAGCGTTTCTCGAAGATCGGCCGCCGCATCGACCAAAAAGGATTCTCCCGATGTGGAAACAAAAATGTGCGCATCTGTTTTGCCCTTCGCATTGAGAATGCACGCTTCGATCGCAGAGGTTTCAGTCGCCCTGCGCAGATCATTTGTGATTTGCCCGTTGAGGAATCGAAGCCGGTCCGTGCCGGTAATACGAAATTTTGCGCGTCTGGAAAGGTCGAGAAAGATCGCATTATCCATTACAAGTCACTTTACGCATAAAGCTCGGACAAAAAAAACCTCGTGGTTTTCTGCCGCCTCTCCCCCGCGAAATGGAGCATTGAGATGAGGGGTCGGAGACGTCAAAGATTCAAGGGCCGTTAACCCTCAGGGCACCCTCTCCGTTGGGAAGCGAGAGGCGATTGCACTAATACCAGTAACGCGCTGGATGCACGACACCGGTTCTCCTGGGTCGGAACGCAATATCATTTTTCCCCGGAGGACAATCGGCTGAACAGCTGCTTGAGAAAACCGCGACGCAATCGTGTTGTTTCGTTAGCCGCCTGGCCGCTTGCCAGACCGACCAGCGGCGCAGGCGAAACCTCTGAAGTCGCATCTTGCTGGAGTTGGGTTTCCCCTTCGGTTGAGCTCGCGATCGACTCGCTAGTGCCGGTTTGCTCTTCCAGCTCTTCCAGTTGCAACTCTTCACCAGTAACTGGCGCAGGCTCGTGCAAATATTTCCGCGCTATTACCGAATAGTCATCGTCTCCGTGGCCCCAGTGCATTTGCTCAAGCAGCTGATCGCGAGCAGCGGCTGTCACACCCAGATCGAGATAATTCGACAAACCGATCTGATTAGCGATCTGCATATCTTTCAACATGTGTTTAGCAGAAAAGTGCGGCTCAAAATCACGGCTAACCATTTTAGGCAGTTTCATCGCGAGAGTTGTAGAATGGCTGGCGTTACTGCGCATTGCCTCGATGAACTTTTCCAACGGCAAACCCGAAGCTTGAACAAGCGCCAGCGCTTCTGCAGCTGCCTGGACGCTTGCGGCGGTGATCATGTTGGTTGCGATCTTGATTACGCTCGCCTGGCCAATTGTTGGTCCGATCTCGATGATCTCTTTACTGCTGGCTTCGAGAATCGGACGCGCTTCGCGCAGTGCCGCCTCGTTTCCGCACACATAATAAACGAGCTCACCCTTTTCGGCAGCAGTTTTACTCCCTGTAAAAGGCGCCTCGACAAACCGCGCCTTGCGACGTTCGACAATTTCAGCCGCGGCACGCATTGAATCCGGGGCGACTGTCGAGTGCGCAAGGACAAGATGACGCGGCGTAAGCTTTTCACCGAGCTGTCGGACGGTCTGCAACAAAGCTTCATCGTCCGAAACAAATATCTGGATCTGATTGCAAATCTCAGCTACCTCCCCGGGCGACCCGACAAAATTAGGAACGGAACGCGGCGACCGGTTCCAAACATAAACTGGGAACCCTTTCCGCCGCAGGTTCCCGGCGACGCCGCGACCGATAATCCCAAGCCCGATTACACCGAGATTTTTGTGCGTTGCATGCGACATAGGCTTCCGGCGTTCTATTAATTCGGCAACTCGCAATCAAACTGGCGGGAAAACTGACGCGAGGCAATGCAGAAATTGGGCAAGCCCGGACCGCGTGATTCGCTTCAACGCTTCAAGGTCCTTGTTTCAGTGCGAATTCGGACAGGTAATACAAGGCGACTGACCCGACGATCTGGAGACTCTGAGCGCTGATCTTATCGATTGTGTCTCCCGCGGTGTGCCACCAGGGATAATCAAAATCAATCACGTCAATTGTCGGAATGCCGATAGCGTTTAGTGGTGAGTGGTCGTCGATCATCTCACGGTCGAGGTACGTAAAATAACTTCGCAGCTTGAGCGCTTCCGCCGCCGCAAAGATGTCTCGCGCTATTTCGGGAGGCGAATCCGCAGGAAGCGTGACGTCGAGGGAACGATCGCCAACCATGTCGAACAAGATCCCGCCGCGGAACTGTTTGGCGCTGCTGCCTTGGAGTTGTCTGGCAAAATACCGGCTTCCGTACAATCCATCCGTCTCCGAAAAATGATCGTACGCTTCTTCGCCGTCGAAAAACACCAGCTCAATCTTCGCACCCAGATTTGGATGCTGCCCGATTACTCGCGCCAATTCCAGCAGCAAGCCTGTGCTCGAGCCGGCATCGTTAGCTCCCACGAATTTTATGGCATCAAACGTTTTCGTGTCGTAATGCGAGCACAATAAGAACAAGGGCGCCGCCTTTCCTTGGCGGGGAAATTGGGCAATCAAATTCACGAACTGGACGTTTCCCCGCGGAGTGTGGTCGGTGAATGCCTGCCGTTTTACCTGCCAGCCCGAACGGCTTAGCTGGTCCTCGATATAATGCCTGGATTTTTCGATCGCCTCGGATCCAGACGGGCGTGGCCCGAAATCGACCAATCGCTGAACATGCGCGAGAGCTTTCTCACCCGAGATCTCTTGCCAGGTTTTTGTCTCCGCCGCGTGCGACGCGTCCGCACAAACAGCGCAGACGCAGACAATCAGTAGTAATGATGTAGAGAAGTAATGGAGTGTTGTTTGGCGTGAATTCAGCACTCCACTACTCCATTACTCCATGTCTCGCAGTCCCAGAGCAGTCACAATTCGCTGAAGATCGTCGTTTCCGTAGTACTCGATTTCAATCCGGCCTCGTTTGTCTCCATGATGGATGGCGACGTGCGTAGCGAGGTGTTCTTGCAAGCGGTTCTGTAAATCTTCCACTGCAGTTGGCATCATGCTCGGTTCACTCCCTGCGCGCCGGGACTTTCGACGCGAACGCGCGACTCCAAGCAAGCGGGCAACCAGCCGCTCGGTAGCACGCACAGTGGCATTGCGACGCAAAACAGTCTCTGCAGCCAGGAGCTGTTCCTCCGGCGTTTTTAACGCCAAAACCACCTTTGCGTGTCCGACCGACAGCAAATCCTGAGTGAGCCAGACTTGCACCTGCGGATGTAGATCCAAAAGCCGCAGCGCGTTGGCTACTGCCGCCCGGCTCCGTCCTACTTTGAGCGCGATGTCTTCCTGCCGCAGTCCAAATTCATTCGCTAACCTTGCGTAGCCCTGGGCCTCTTCGATCGCGTTTAGATCGGCGCGTTGCAGATTTTCGATCAACGATAATTCGAGCACTTCCAGGTCATTTGCGCTTCGAATTATGGCAGGCACCTCGGTAAGACCAATCTCCTGCGCCGCACGCCAACGGCGTTCGCCCGCGATCAATTCAAATCGAGCGCCCGCCTGTCGAACAATGAGCGGTTGAATGATGCCGTGTTGCCGAATCGAATCGACTAGTTCCTGCAATGCTTCGCGTCCGAAATCTTTTCGCGGCTGCAGCGCGCTGGGAACGATGTTTGCTGAATTGATCTGGTGGACTCGCTCCCCGGACTCTATTACGTCTGGGCGCGTGGCGACCGAGGGAGTACCAATTAATGCGCCGAGGCCTTTGCCCAGACCAGTCCGTGCCATGCGCCTGAGGCTACGGGAACACTCAGTTCAACGCAAACCGCAATCCGCGATGGCGTGCGGCTCATTGGATGTCAACCGGTCCGCCACAGGGCGGATGCGCCGTGGCGAACCTGGCTGATTCAGCCACCAGGCTGCCAGCCCGCCAGTCGGACGGCCTCGTCCGGTGGTGAACCTGGCGAATTGGCGCTGGGCAGGCTGGCAGCCCAACCGCAGAGTCAGGCCGGCACCTTGAGATCCCACTCTCGCACCCCCCGATCTGACAATTTGGCGAATTCAGCCTTTTTCTCAAAAAAGTTTTAAAAAAGTATTGACACCGGCAGACGAAATTTCGTATCACACGCACCTGGCTCCAAAACAGACGAAGGATTTTTACCCGGTAGGTTCTTTGTCTGTTAGGACCTTGGTAACCACAAAAACAAAACGAAACACCGGGAGAGAAAGAACACAACAATCCATGTATCCACTCAATCAACTCAAAACGTTAGTTTCATGCGGACGAGATCCGGCTCGCTCGCTGCCGTTTCGGCGCGGGTTCCTTCTCATCCCGCTGATGTTGGTGTGCTTTGCGTTGTCACCGCAAACACAGGCAGTCACTCCGCTCACACCGGATCCAGGTTCCATCGCCCTAAGTAACACGGCGGATGGGAGCCTCGCCCTTGCGGGCCTAGCCGGTGGTATATATAACTCGGCGTTCGGTTTTTACGCACTCCTGAGCAACGGTGCGGCTAACTTTAACACAGGTGTCGGAGCCGGGACGCTCCTTCTCAATACCGCAAATGAACAGACTGCCGTTGGCGCTGGCACGCTTCTAAGCAACACGACCGGTGCGAGAAACACCGGATGCGGCACGTTCGCGCTGTTCACCAACTCGACGGGCGAGTTCAACAATGCCGTTGGCGCTAATTCGCTCCTTTTCAACACGGACGGAGCCAGCAACAACGCCCTTGGCGAAAGCGCGCTTTTTTTCAATCAGATCGGCTCTGCCAACACGGCCATCGGCGATGTCGCCCTCGAGAACAATGATTCAGACGGGGCCGGCCTTGGAAATGCCAACACAGCCGTTGGCGCCGGTGCGCTGTTCAGCAATGTTGATGGCGACTCAAACAACGCCGTCGGCTTTAACTCGCTCGGCAGCAATTCCGATGGCTTGTTCAACAATGTCCTTGGTTTTGACGCCATGGCTGACAACGTAAGCGGCGCCGGAAACGTGGCCGTCGGTGACTCAGCTGGTGCAGGCGTTGAAGGTGATTTTAACATCTATATCGGTGCGTTCGCTGGCCCGGCCCCTTCACCGGCGCCGGTAGCTGAAAGCGAAACCATCCGCATCGGCGACGTGTTTAACACAGACTGCTACGTCGGCGGCATCTTTGGTGCAACGGCAACCGGTGGTCTGCCTGTTGTCGTCAATTCGGACGGCAAGCTCGGCACAGTCCCTGTGGGATCGCCTCTCTCGATGAAGGAGATCCTCAAAGAGCGTCAAGTCGTGCAGGAATTGAAGGCCACAACTGAAAGACAAGCGGCAGTGATCGCTTTGCAGGAAGGGCAAATTAAGGCCCTCACCGCGGGCCTCAAGCAGCAAGCCGATCAAATTCAGAAAGTGAGCGCTCAGCTTGAAATGGTCAGGCCGACGCCTCGAGTGGTCGAGAACCGATAAGGCTACTAATCAAATAGGCATAAAGAAGTTTCAAGCAGCCGCCGCGCGAAATCGCGGCGGCTGTTTTGTTTTTTGGATGGAGGGACGAACCCCGCGAGGCTCTGGAATTGCGCGATCTTTTGAGGACGCCTGCTCGCGAACCCTTTCGGAGTTCGTTAAGGCGTCGCAGAGCTCCGCCCTCCAAATTCCTCTCGCTCGATGACGAAAATCGACTGACAGATGACGAAGGAACCGCAAATGAAGAAGGAGAACACTGAAGTCTTTACCCTGGGGCATTCCCCGGATCCGGATGACGCGTTCATGTTTTACGCGATGGCGCAAAATAAGATCGACCTGCGCGGATACCGGTTCGAGCATCAATTGGAGGATATTCAAACGTTGAACGAACGCGCGGTTCGAGGCGAACTGCACATTTCGGCGATCTCAATCCATGCGTATGCGTACGTCGCACACAAATACGCGCTTCTGCCCTGCGGAGCGAGCATGGGGGACGGGTACGGGCCGATTATTGTAAGAAAACGTCCAACCCGCTTCCGCAAGGCTACGGCGTGCCAGGCGCCCAACTCTCAACTCCGACACGTCGCGAGCGAACGAACAACGTCCAACGAGGATGCGGCAGTGAGAGAATTTTTAATCGGCAAAAAAATCGCAGTGCCCGGTAAGATGACCAGCGCGTTTCTCGCGCTACAACTTTTTCTCGGAGAGTTTGATTACCTCGTTGTGCCGTTCGATCAAATTTTCGACGCGTTGCGGACCGGGCGAGCAGACGTGGGTTTGATCATTCACGAAGGACAACTCACCTATGCGAAATCAGGGTTTGAGAAAATTGTCGATGTTGGAAAATGGTGGAAAGCGCAAACCGGGTTGCCACTGCCCCTTGGCGGAAATGTCGTGCGCAAAGATATTCCAAAGCCAGTACGCCACGATCTCAGCGAAATCATTCGCCAAAGCATCGACTACGGTCTGGCGCACCGGGATGAGGCAGTGCACCATTCTCTTCCCTACGCGCGCGACATGGACGCGAAGCTCGCCGGGAAATTTATCGGCATGTACGTAAATGAATTTACTCGCGATTATGGCGAAGTTGGCCGCGACGCTATCCGGAGATTTCTGGCGGAGGCACACAACAAAGGTTACACCGACGCCCCGATTGAAGTGGAATTTGTCGAATAAATCTGGGCGCTGAGCGTGTAACGACAGCGGCTACACCGAAGATGCTGTAGCGTGCGCTGTCTTCAGCGCACTCGATGTGGACTTGACGGCGTGCGCGGTTTATTTCGCGTAGAACAGCGGACTCTACGGCCGTTTGTTACGTTGGATCAATTCGCACGATCTCACCCGCGTATGGCCAGTCTTCGGCGCGACTAACTAGCCCAGCGCGTACCGGATTCTGGAAAACATAATCCCACTTGGCAGCGTAGCTCTCGTCGCTCCGCAACAGATGATCGTGAAAGCCCGGTTGCCAGAAGGAAGATAGCTTTTGGCCCGGTCGGTTTACAGGTTCATGTCCCCTTGAGAGTAAAATGCAATCGAGTTCGCGTTTGGGTCCCTTAATCCGTGAGCTCAAAGTCGTCGTACAACCAATCCCAAAACATATGAACAAGTGAATGTGGTCGGGCATAAGGACATATCGTCCGACGCCAATACCGAAGTTAGCGGCGCGCCTGCAGTATTCGATGAACGCCGCATGTATTTCGGGCGTCGCGAGCAGGCTGGCGCGAATGTAGGTATTAAACGTTACGAAAATAGATCGGCGCATTGAAGCGTTGGAAGATTACGCTTAATCGTCGGGGCTTGTCTTTGTACACGCGCTGCACAATGAATGTTGTAGCGTGCGCCGTCCTCAGCGCAGAAGTTCCGAGATAACGGCGCGCCGCAAAAGAAATCGGCTGAGGACAGCGGACGCTACAGCCCTAGCTCCAGAATTGTTCTTGCCTCACGGTTCGTCCGAGAGATATCAATGATGGCTCGGTGCAGGCGTTCCTCCAAGCCAAACGCGGTCTTCTCCGTCCGACCCGGGTCGGAATCTGTCTCGTCGCCTGCCTGATTCTCACGTTTTCCGGTTGCGAAAAAAACGAGCCGACCGACGAAGCAAAAGCGGCTGGAAAAACGACTGCCGATTTCCCTCAAATCACTGCAGACATTTTCAAACCGATGGATGCCGGCATTAATTTATCGCCTGAGGAAATCATGGGTCGCAATACCTGGAATCTCTGGACGGGCGGCAACCAATACTTCTGGGACAGGATCGCGCGGGAAGGCTATGGATTGATCGATCTTTTGAAGATGCTGGATTCGCGCAAGCGCGGCTCGCGACACGCCGACTTGGGCCTTGTCAATGAGCCTGGTTTCAGGCAAGCCAGCGATGAGGATGCAAAAGACACGTACGGTCTCTATCTGGACAAGCGGGTGGGACCAGAACCTCAGGGAGTTGATCCCAAAGTCTATGGCTACTCGACAGGGATCATGGGTTTCCGACTGTTTCCGAATCCCGATTTCGACGGTAAGGCGAAGAAAAAATGGGACGCCAAGCGATTCTATGATGATCCCGACTACTACAATGACCCGACGGTTATCCGACCTTACAAAGTCGGAGTAAGCTGCGGCGGCTGCCATATCTCATTTCACCCACTTCACCCACCTCGCGATCCAGAAAATCCGGAATGGGAGAACCTCGCCTCGGTTATCGGAAACCAGTACATCCGCGAAGGGGCTGTGTTCGCTCCGAACGTCAAACCGGGTCGCTTCTTCTGGGAAATGTTGAAGGCCCAGCCGCCGGGCACTTCGGATACTTCACGCATCGCCACCGACCACATCAACAACCCCGGTGCGATTAACGGAATTTTTAATCTCGACGCACGCTTAAGCATTGCCTCGGAAGAAAAGATCACTGGCGGCGAAGTGAATACGCCATATGAAGGTCACGTCACTAAGATCGCTGGTGGTGAAACAAGGAAGGTCCCACACATTTTGAAGGACGGAGCTGATTCCGTAGGCGCGTTTGGCGCGACGATTCGGGTCTATGTCAACATAGGGATGTTTTCCCAGCAATGGGTGAGCGTGCAGGATCCTCTGATTGGACTAAAACCGCAGAGTCTCGTGCCACTCACGTTTCAGAAGCCATTCAGCGTCACCAAAGCGCAGCAAAATTCAGTTTATTGGATGGCAACCCAGGAACGGCTGGAGAACATCAAGCAATTCTTCAGGCGAATCGGTCCGATGCACTTGGAGGACGCCCCCGGCGGTGCCGACTACATCACAAAAGATGAAAGCGTGATGAACCGCGGTAAGATTGTGTTTGCTGAGAGCTGCGCCAGTTGTCATTCGAGCAAACAGCCGCCGCAAGGCAGCACTGTGGATGAGAAGGAATGGTTCCGTCAGGAAGTTCTCAAGTCGGACTTCAGGGACAATAACTTCCTATCGAATGAAGCGCGTTATCCGGTTACGGATATTAAGACGAACTCCGCTCGCGCTCTTGGCACCAATGCCGTGAGGGGGCATGTCTGGGATAATTTCTCTTCTGAGACTTACAAGGACTTGAAGCCTGTCGGCGTCATTGAATGCAACAAAGGAACCCCTTACGAGTTTGAGTTTAACGCGCCCGATGGCGGAGTGGGTTACTATCGCCCGGCCTCGCTGATCAGCATCTGGTCTTCGGCGCCGTTTCTCCACAACAACGCGATGGGCAAATTCACTGGCGATCCCTCAGTTGCTGGCCGCATGGAAGCATTTAACGACGCTACGGAAAAGCTACTGTGGCCTGAGAAGCGCGAAGGCAAGATCTGGAGGACGAGTCAGGAATGCTATGTCACGATCGGCGAAGCTTTCCTCCCCGATCCGCTGAAACGCTTATGCCAGGAGAAACCGGGGGTACGAGGCAAGTGGCTTTACATTGGACCAATCCCGGCAGGCACTCCCATTAACCTCGTGGCGAACCTGAATCCGGAATTCAAGAACGTGAAGGATTTGAGCCATCTCAGGAAACTTGTGTCCGACTTTAATCTCGCATTCTGGAACATAAAGGTTAACCGCGCCGATGCCGCGACCGAGCTAAAACGGCTTGTGCCTGATCTGTTGGCGGCGAGCAAGTGCCCCGATCTTGTCGAAGACAGAGGCCATTACTTTGGAACAAGTCTTCCGGACGACGACAAGCGAGCGCTGATCGAATTTCTCAAGACGCTTTAGATCCCACCACCCAAACCGAAAGCTCAATCGTATGCCTGACAATACAACGACTATTAAAGACCCCGCCCAGTTTCTTGAGATGTCCGACGAACAACTCGACGACCTGTTTCGCAACGCTCCGCCGGGGGAGATTCCCGATGGCGAAGGCGAAGGGACCGCGATCATTATGCCGGGCTCGGCTGTCTCAGACGATGTCGCCAGGTTCGTTCATCTCTTTACCTGGAAAGGCAAAGTGTTCGACCGCGCAAAAGGCGAGTTGAAGAACAAGATCCTGCCCATGGGGCACAAGGCAATCGTGGCCAAGGTTTACAAGGAGAAGAGCTGGCTGGATCAAAAAGAGTGTATTGTGCTCGACTACTCTAAGACTTCTCTCATCGCGCACTGGATTCGAGACGAAATACGCGAAGTCGCACCGGGCATCTATCTGGGGATTGTTTATTGGGGTAAGAAGAAGCTCATTCATTTCGCGCTGAAGTTTCCGGCAAAAGGATAATCGCAGTTTGCGGTCATGGCCGACGGCCCAGAACAGACCGGATCAGTTAAGCGCGCCGCCTGGCGATGGCGCGTCGTGCTGCTGGTGGCCGTGGCGCTTATCGCGGTCGTGAGCTTGTATCTCATCGCGCGCTTCACGCGGGATGATCCAGTCACTTACACGGACCCCAAGGAGCACTTCAAATACGGCTCGACCGGCGGCGAACGCGAATCGGGCATTCCCTATTGGATTTGGAAGGTCCTACCCAAAATGTTTCCAGAATATTTGCCCGGGGAAACGTACACTCCGGGAACAGAATATGTCTCGTTAGGCTTTCTGTACGAACCTGGAAAAGATTTGCCGATCGGTGTCTCACGCCGCAATACGCAGGGGATTGATCGCGTCTTTTTGAACTGTGCGATTTGTCACGCCGGTTCCGTGCGCGAAACGCCGCAGAGTCCGCGCAGAATTTACACCGGCATGCCGTCGAACACCGTTGATCTCGAGGCGTTCGAGCGCTTCATTTTTGCCTGCGCATCAGATCAACGCTTCAACGCTCCACGGATCCTCGCCGAGATGGAAGGGATCGGTGCAAAATATGATCTGATCAATCGCTTCATCCTGCGCTATTACGCCATTCCTTTCATGCGCGAACGATTGCTGATGTTGAAAGGTCATTTCCGTTTCGGCGATTGGGAACCGGACGCTGGCCCTGGCCGCACTGACACGTTCAACCCAGCGAAGACGCTCCTGGAATTTCCTCTCGAAAAACTGGAAACCCGCGAGCTCGTTGGTCTCTGCGATTTGCCCTCGATCTGGCTGCAGGGCCCGCGCAAAGAGAAAAACATCCACGCGCACTGGGATGGAAATAACAGCATGATGGAGGAGCGCAACAAAAGCGCTGCGTTCGGCACCGGCACATTTCCGCCGACGATCGACTTGAAACAAATGGCGCGGATCGAGCAGTGGCTGCTCTACAAGGAACCGCCCAAATATCCGTTTCCGATCAATGCGCAGCTCAGCGTACAGGGGGAAAAACTTTACGCGCAATACTGCGCAAATTGCCACGGCCGCAATGGCCGGGATTTCAACGGTGAGTACGTCGGCGACATAGTGCCGATTGACAAAATCGGAACCGACCGTCACCGGCTTGATTCGTACACAGAACAACTGGCTGTGGCGCAGAATACGCTCTATGCCGGTTATCCGTGGCGATTCAGTCATTTCCGAAAGACTTTTGGCTATGTCAATTTGCCCCTGGATGGGGTCTGGTTGCGGGCGCCGTACCTGCACAATGGTTCAGTACCTACGTTACGTGATCTTCTAAATAGCAGCGCCGAACGGCCTGCAGTTTTTTATCGCGGGTACGATGTCTTCGACTCGGTGGAGGTCGGGTTCGTGTCGGACGTAAGCCGATTCGACGAGGAGGGCCGCAGCAAGGACGAACCCGACAATCCAAGAAAATATTTCAGGTTCGACTCGCAAGTGAAGCCGAGTGGATTGACCCCGCGTGATCGGAATGAAGGCAATTCAAATGTCGGTCACGAAGGGCCGGCCTATGGAACGACACTGTCTGCGCAGGAAAAAGACGCGATCGTGGAATATCTGAAAACATTTTGATCAACGTACAATCGATAAATCAATGAGCCTGCGACCTGAAACCAAACGCCTCCTTTGGATTTCCGCGATTGTACTCGTGATTTTGATTGCGCTTGGCGCTTTCTTTACGTGGACAAAATTTTTCCGTGAAGAGAAGGAAGTGTTTGCGAATGAAGAAGAGCATTTCAAGTACGGGTCGCTTGGTGCGGAGGGCGACCGGGGCATCCCGTATTATCTCTGGATGGTCTTGCCGCGTGTTTTTCCAGACCTGATGCCCGGGCCGGGCAGCTACCAATCGTTTGGGGTAGTTTGGGAAGAAGGCCATGAAATTCCGGTTGGTTTTTCAAAAAAAGTCGTCGGCTTCGCGCGGATCACGAACAACTGCGCAGTCTGCCACACTGCGACCTATCGTTCGAGCGAGGACGAAGTGCCGCACGTCGTCATCGCGGGGCCGGGCCATACCAATAATGTCCAAAGCATGCTGCGCTTTTTGTTCAAAGCAGCACACGATCCCCGCTTCAATTCGGACATTATCATGAACGAAATTCGCCTTGTTAACGCGAACAATTATGGCAATGGCGGCCTCTCGTTTATTGATCGACAGATTTACCGTTACCTGTTGATTCCATTCACCAAAAAGGCGCTGCTCCAGCAAGAGAAACAATTCACCTGGATGGAACGCTACGTCGCAGACGGCAAGCCAAAGCCCTACTGGGGGCCGGGACGCGATGATGCCATGAACTTGACAAAATATTTCATGACCAACATGGCGGAGGACAACACGTTTGGGCCAACCGATTTTCCTTCGATCTGGAACCTCGGCATCCGTAGCGGAAAGGATAATGCCGGGAAGCAGATGTTATTGAACTGGACTGGTGATACGCCGGCAGTGCGCTCGGTCTTAATCGATTCTGCGCTGGGTCTCGGCGCACCGGCGCGGCCGTGGTTTCTACAACGAATGGCCGACCTCGACCATTATCTCAGCAATCTGCCGTCGCCCAAGTGGCCATTTACCGAAACAAATCCAATCAATCAGCAACTGGCCGACGAAGGTCAGAAGATCTACACCCGCGACTGCGCGGCGTGTCATGACCCTCGCGCTGAATTTACAAACAAGGTGATTCCGATCACCGAGATCGGGACTGATCCCGAGCGAATGTATTCATGGTCGAAAGATGCCGCTGCGGAAGCAAATCGGCGGGTCAAACAAATGGGTATTGATCGTCCACCGATGGTAGAAACGCTAGACCCGTACGGTTACGTTTCACCGCCGCTGGATGGAATCTGGTTGCGCGCACCTTACCTCCACAATGGTTCAGTGCCGACTTTACGCGACTTGCTGAATCCGGCTAACGAGCGATCGCAGACGTTTCATCGCGGTTATGATGTTTTCGATCCGGTGAAGGTGGGGTTTAAAGAGCCGGCGCCGCGGGCGACCGGGCCGACGGGCGAATTGACGCAACCTTATGTCCTTTTCGATACGCGAGAAAAAGGTAACGGCAACAAAGGTCACACCTATGGCACCCAATTGTCCAACCAGGACAAGGAGAAACTGCTCGAATATTTGAAGACGCTGTAGTGCGCGCTGTCCGCAGCGCATCGGAAAATTGGCCGGCGATCGTCCGCTGAGGATAGCGGACACTGAAGCGTCACTCTTGTCAGCGAACCAGCCTCACTCTCGTGAAAAGCTCTTGTGCGAGTGCCGGTTCTCCGCCAGTTTCGTTCTGTCATGGCGGCGAATCGCAAGCTTGGTTGTCTCAGCATCTTCTTGTTCGTCGCGCTTTGTGCCAGTCTGTTCGTGAACCTTGTGCTGATGGCCACTGCGTTTCAGCGTTTCAGTGGAATCCGCGAACCCGAGCCAATCCCGCGTTTCCGTGAAATTCTGCTTCAACGGGGGGCACGCGCGACCACAGACAAGATCGCGGTCATCACCATGCGCGGTCTGATCAGTTCTTCGCTTCCCGGCACGGTTACTGATTCAATGGTCGATGACATGCGCGCGGCCCTGCAACAGGCTCGCGATGACAGTCGGGTCAAAGCCATCGTGCTTGAAATCGATTCTCCCGGTGGAGAAGTGACCGCTTCCGACGCGATCTACAGCGCGTTGGTCAAGGTGCGGGCAAGGAAACCTGTGGTTGTTTACATGGATTCACTGGCGGCATCCGGTGGCTATTACGTTTCCTGCGGAGGCAAATTTTTAATGGCAAGCGATACCACCATCACCGGCAGCATCGGCGTCATTATTCAAACGCTGAATTACGAGCAGCTTTTCAACAAGGTAGGACTCGCCTCCGTGGTTTTCAAAAGTGGCAAGTTCAAAGACATGTTGAACGGCGCGCGACCGATCACACCGGAGGAACGCGAGCTTGTGCAGAGCTTTATCATGAAGACTTACGACAAATTTCTCGGCATCGTTGCAAAAGAAAGAAATCTTCCGGCAGACCTTTTGCGCAATACGATTGCCGACGGGCGAATCCTTTCGGGAAAGGACGCGTTCGAACACAAGCTGATCGATGGCCTCGGTGAATTGGAAGACGCATTCGGGAAAGCGAAAGAACTTGGAAATGCGCCGGATGCCAAAGTCGTGAAATACGGCCCGCCGTTTAGTCTAAGCCGCTTCTTCCGGATATTTGGAGAGACCGATTCAAAAATTGAACTCCAGCTCCCAAAGCAACTCGTTCCGCAATTGGAAAGCGGTCGCGCGTATTTCCTGCCGAGCTATTACGCGCCGTGAAGATGTGGAAATACAGTGATCTCTCTCTGGTTTCTTACTCTTACTCATGCTCCTGCTCATGCTCGAGCACTGTGGCGCAAGAGCATGAGCACGAGTAAGAGCCGGAGTAAGAGAGAGACGCGCAAGCGTTTGCCGGTTCGGTAGGAATTCCAGGACACATGCGATCCGGCAGCCTCTTCGCGGCATCAGGAACCGTTCCTGGCTCTGTCTTAGGCCTTCTTCTCGCTCTTCTTTATCTTCTTGCCAGCCTGTATGTCTATATTTCGCTGGCTTATCAGATCAGCGCGCGAACCCGGAACGCTTTCAGCGGTGACACGGCGACGACGCGAAGCTTTGGACTGCCCGAGGCAATACTGGCTGCGCTATTGATCCTTTTTCTTTTTCTGACCATTGGCGCATCTGTTTCGCAGCCCTCGATCCAGTTCAGCGCGCGCAATCTCCTCGCAAATTTTCTCATTACTGGTTGCGTAGTGCTCGTCATAGTCACTTTCCTTCAGTTCCGCGGATTTGCCGTTGGCTCGTTAGGCGGGTTTTCCAGGCTAAGCTCTATCCGGACCCTGAGCACGGGAGCAATCCTCCTTTTTTTTGCGTATCCATTGATTTTGTTGTCCGACGCAATTACGCAGCGGCTTTTCGAGGGCGGCTCCAGCAGGCAAAACATCGTCGAGTTTTTCAGCGGATCGCGCACGATTGAGCAGCGAATGATGATCATCGTTTTCGCCGTGGCAATCGCGCCGGTAGTTGAGGAATTTCTTTTTCGATTTTTTATTTACGGTGTACTCAAGCGCTATTTCGGCCGCTTGCTGGGCGTCACGTTCAGCGCGCTGCTGTTCGCCGCGGCGCACGCCCACTTACCCTCGTTTGCGCCATTGTTTGTTTTGGGAAGTTGTTTCGCGATTGCATACGAGTGGAGCGGTTCCATTCTGGTCGCCATGACGATGCATTCGCTCTTCAATGCGTTAACTCTCACCGCCCTCGCATTTCCGGAGATCTTTTCTCCATGAGCCTTCGTAAGGCCGGCGCCAAAGGTGCAGATTTATCCATAGCCTGGGGCAACGCCGCGGGCTCAAACTGACATAGCGCCACTGGCGCTAAAAACGGACAATGAAACTGCGCGAGATCGGAGAAGACCGGCTGCTCGGCCAGCTTTTGCCTGATCTTCCGCTCGCAAAAGCCGTTGTCCACGGCCCGGGTGATGATTGTGCTGTGGTGAAAACCCGCGATCGCCGCAACTTTCTTGTGCTCAAAACCGATAGCGTTGTCGCAGGTGTACATTTCTTGGCAACGGCGAACGCGCCCGACGTCGGCTGGAAAGCGATGATGCGTCCGCTCAGCGATTTTGCGGCAACATCGGCCGTGCCTCAATTTGCCCTGATCACTCTCATTGCCCCTGAGCAAACGAAGGTTGAATGGGTGGAGGAGCTTTATCGCGGACTGCGCCGGGCCGCGAAGCGGTTCAAAGTCAGCATAGTCGGCGGCGAAACGAGTAGCACGCCTGGGCCCGTGGCGATTTCGGTTAGCGTTGTTGGCTTTGTCGAAAGAGACCGTTGTGTCTCGCGTGGCGGCGGCAAGGTGGGCGATGATCTTTTTGTCAC
>Ga0193713_1000263_pt1 | contig 17605 bp, 12 predicted proteins | sample H3a2metaG_FD_143054 | JGI IMG/M metagenome (GOLD analysis project Ga0193713, IMG submission 143054) | Soil microbial communities from a riparian zone of the East river system, Colorado, United States - H3a2 | ecosystem: Environmental > Terrestrial > Soil > Riparian zone | place: USA: East River... | reverse complement strand
CGTGGGCTTGCCTGGTTTCGTCACTCTTTGAAGCTGGGCCTGTCTGGCTGTTGTCGTCGTGGGTTTGCCTGGTTTCGTCACTCTTTGGACCTGGGCCTGTCTGGCTGTTGTCGTCGTGGGCTTGCCTGGTTTCGTCACTCTTTGAACCTGGGCTGGTTTGCCTGCCGGCCGCGATATCCGCGCGGCGGGCGCAGCCCGTTTGGTTGGCGCCGGTTTCTTTTTTTCTTGTTGCGCGCCACTCGCGGCGAATGCGCGGAAGGGCATCCAGAATAATGCGAAAAGTATTCTCATAGTTTTTAGTTTTCTTCCTTCTAGGCTGTTGGACTCGTAAAGAGTCTCACTTATTCAACGTCACCGCGTCATTTTCTGGATGCCCTTCCGCCAAAATGGAGTCGAGCCTTCACAATCTTTTGTTCGCGCAGATTAGTTAAAAGAAGAGCCGCACAGCGAGTTCGCCGTGCGGCCCCTTCGACAAGATGCCCAATATTACGCCAGGCCGAGCGTTTGCAAGGTTGGCCCATCCACTGCTGAAGTAACCGTCAGTCCATGGTCGGCTTGAAAAGCCGCCAGTGCCTCACGCGTTTGCGATCCGAGCATTCCATCGGTCGGTCCCGCGTAATATCCATCCCGTTGTAATGCGACTTGCACATTCACGATGATCCGATCCGGCGCCAGCTCGCCGTAGCCGTAAATGGGCCCATCGTACGGATAGTAAGCGTTCGAGTCGTAACCCCACGCTGGATACCAGTAGCCGGCGTTCCAGTACCACCACCCGCCGAGCACAAACACGATCCGTGAGTGATGATTTCTCCACCATCCACGGTCATGCCACTGGCGGTTGTAATTGTAGAACGCCGCATAGTTCGAACCGCGGAAACGCGCGTTTCGCCAGTTGTTAACAACGCGAGCGTTTGCTGCGCGATTAACCGCCACATTACGCGCCATAGTCAGGTTTCTCTGCCTGTTCAGCGCACGATTGTTGCGAGCTATTCGCGCGTTACCCCGCGCGTTGCGTATCCTTGCCGCCTCATTGCGGTTGACCCGCTGTGCGTTTGCCCGAGCAAGACTTCTCTCGCGACTAACCGCGGCGCGGTTGCGAGCAACTGCAGCCGTTCTGGCATTTGCAGTGCGCGTGCTGCGCGCCCTCGCCGCCTGCATGCGGTTAGTTCGCGAGGTCGACGCGATGGCACGCTGATGAGATCGTGCTTTGGAAAAACCGGTTCTCATCGACGCTGGGCGACTCGCAACGTGTGCTCCGCCTCTCGCCGATATTGCATGCGCCTTTGGCGCACTCCTGGCTCTCGCTGACCCATGTGTTGATGCACCCTTTGGAGCACCCAATGCCGTCAGTGCTAGAGCAAGGCTTCCAATGCATGTTAAAAACACAATATGTTTCATGGTTCTTCCCTTGTTATTCCTTTTGCTAATTTAACTCCCCAAGTAGCCACTGCGGTGCGATGTTTTTGATCAGCGTTGCTGTTGGCGTACGGCTTCAAACAGAACAATTGCGACCGCGGTAGCCAGGTTCAGGCTGCGAGTTCCATCCATCGGAATGCTAATGCAGCAATCTTTGTTGGCGGCGAGCAAATTCTCCGGGAGCCCTTTTGTTTCAGGGCCAAACACGAGAAAATCACCGCGCTGAAATCTTGCTTCGTAGTAGGGGCGCTTGCTCTTTGTCGTCAGAAAAAAATAATTCGCACCCGGCGACTGCGACCGTTGCAGGACGTCAAAGGAATCCCAAAGTTTCAGGCTTACGTCGTTCCAATAATCGAGACCCGCCCGTTTCAATTGGCGATCTTCCAACGAAAAGCCAAGCGGCTTGATCAAATGCAGAGTCGACTGCGTCGCCAAGCAAAGCCGGCCAATGTTGCCTGTGTTTGGAGGAATCTCCGGACGAACCAGGACAACATTAAACATGCTGCACCAGAGATCGTTGATCCCGGCTCCTGCGATTAGTTATCCCAGCTACAGTTTGCTCGCTACGAATTTTTCGAGCTTCACAATATCGGCGGCGAATTTGCGAATGCCTTCTGCTGTTTTCTCGGTCGCCATCGCATTATCATTCAGCATATAGCGGAACGTTTTCTCATTGAGTTTCAATCTCTCGACTTTCGCCTGCTTCGCTTTTTCCGGATCGAGCTTGCGTTCAAGCAGCTGGTTCGATTCGGAAAGTTCCTTCATCAGTTCGGGACTGATCGTTAAACAATCGCACCCCGCCAGCTCCACAATCTGGCCCGTATTACGGAAGCTGGCGCCCATCACTTCGGTGGGAATATCGAATTTCTTGTAATACGTATAAATTTCCGCAACTGATTGCACTCCTGGATCTTCTGCTCCAGTGAAATCGCGTTTCATCTCTTTTTTATACCAATCGTAAATCCGCCCGACAAATGGCGAGATGAGCTGCACCTTCGCTTCCGCTGCGCGGACCGCCTGTGGCAACGAAAACAAGAGCGTCAAATTGCAGCGGATCCCGTCCTTTTGCAGCTGCTCCGCGGCGTTCAATCCTTCCCAAGTCGACGCGATCTTAATCAACACTCGTTCGCGCGAAATTTTGCGGTCTTCGTAAAGCTGGATCAGTCGCCTCGCCTTCTTGATCGAACCTTCGACATCGAACGACAACCGCGCATCCGTCTCGGTTGAAACGCGCCCCGGCACAATTTCGAGAATGTCGCATCCAAATTGAACCAGCAGATGGTCACAGATGTCTTCGATCTGCTCGTGTCCACTCAGGCCTGATTTTTTTCGATCGGCGAGCACCTCCTCAAGCAAATGCGCGTACTCTGGTTTTTGCGTGGCGGCGTAAACCAGACTCGGATTCGTCGTCGCATCCTGCGGCTTGAAATCCTTGATCGATTCAAAGTCGGCGGTGTCGGCTACGACTTTGGTAAATTTCTTGAGTTGCTCGAGTTGATTCAGTTTTGTTTCAGTTTTCTTATCTTCAGCGACAGCGGTGGTCATAAGGTTTTCCTCCATCTGTTAGAACGTACGCCCGAACAAAGGATCGACAAATGATAAAGTCTTGGTCGCACGTCTCGTTTATGATTTTGCCGGCGCAGGCAAGAACGCATGCCGATGTTTTTACGCGGAAACAGCGGGCCGCGCTTCGACCGTGCGCCTTGAGCCAAGCGCGGCTTTGACAAAATTATTCCCAAGTTCCCACATCGGGCCCGGAAATTTACGGCATTCGGTAAGAACGTCGTCGAGCGCGTTGACAAACATGTCGACTTCTTTTTCGCCTATAATAAGCGGCGGCAAAATTTTCATCACGTCCATCGCGTGACCTGCGACTTGGGTGAGGATACGATGCTTGCTCAGCATCTGGGTCACGATCATTTGCGCGAAAAGCACCTTGTCGATCTTGTGCAACAGCTTCCACGCCATCTTCAGTTTGAACTCCTGCGGCTCATGAAATTCGATCCCGATCATGAGTCCTTTGCCGCGCACTTCTTTGATGAACGAATGCTTCGCGCGCAGCGCGTCCACTTTTTCTGTCAGCAACACGCCCATCCTCGCCGAATTTTCGATTAAGTTTTCGGTGTCGATCACTTCAAGTGCAGCGAGTCCGCACGCCATCGCCAGATTATTGCGGCCGAATGTCGTCGAGTGCACAACACAACGATCCATTCGGGAAAAAGTTTTCTGATAAATGTCGCGCCGGGTCACGATCGCGCCGCAGGGCACGTAACCGCCGCTTAGCGTCTTTGCCAGCGTGATGATGTCGGGTTCCAGATTCCAATGTTGAAATCCAAACATTTTTCCCGTGCGACCAAGCCCTGTCTGTACTTCGTCGGAGATCAGCAGCGTGCCGTATTTCCGGCAGAGTTCCTGCGCGCGAATAAAGAAATCGGTCTTGGAAGTTTGGCAGCCTTTTCCCTGAACAGTCTCAATCACGAAGGCCGCGACATCGCGCGAACGCAACTGCCCATCCAGCGCTTTGATATCATCGAGTGGCACACGTGCATCGAATCCTTCCACCAGCGGTCCGAATCCTTCGGTGAAACTTTCGCACCCCATTAACGATAACGAACCAAGACTCAGTCCGTGAAATGCGCTTGCAAGCGAAACCGCTCGCTTACGTCCTGTGGCAGCGCGCGCAAACTTCAACGCGCCTTCCATTGCTTCGGTTCCAGAATTGCAGAAGAACACAGCATTCAGATGCGACGGAGTTTGTTTCGTCAACGCCTCTGCGAGCAGCCCGCTCAAGAGCGAGCAATCCATCTGCACCATGTTTGGCAGATCGAGATCGAGAACATCTCGAATCGCTTGTTTCACTATCGGATGATTCCGCCCGATGTTGAACACGCTGTAACCGCTCAAAAAATCCAGGTACGGCTGATTATCCATGTCATACAGGTACGCGCCTTCCGCCCGCGCATAGACCTTGTCGAACCCGATCACTCGCTGCGCCTGCACCAGCGTCGGGTTTACGTGTCGCTCGTGCAGTTGGTAATTTTCACCCAGTCGCGCTGCGATAATTTCCTTCAGATCAAAAGCCATCTAGTGACGTTCTGCGATTTGCCTTCGAAACGCAAATCATAGTGCCGCAGCGCTCGCCTCGACGACACATAGGAGGGCGGCGCCTTTCACAAAAAAAGCTGCAGAATCAGAAGCGATTCTGCAGCTTTAATTTTGAGAACTGATTTCTGTTAGTCCCCGACAATCACTCGCTCAACCGTACGACTTTCAGTTGGGCCTGTGTAATAAACACGTACTTTTTGACCGGCTCGCAGTGGAGCTGTTACAACTTTGCCAGCCGAATCAACAATTCGCGCTGCCGTGCCTAGCGCAAAGCTAACAGGTCCCTGATCGCTCCTGACCACAATGGTCTTGCCGGGCTCATATGTGGTTACCGCACCCGTCGCGTAGGTCGTAGTTGTTGTCTGTGTTGTCGTTTCCGGTTCCGTGGTTGTTGTCTGCTCAGTCGTTGTTGTGCTCGCCTGCGCAAACGCCACCGGTGCAACTAATGCGCAAGTGAGAGCGACTATTGTTTTCTTTGTCATGACGTCCTCCTTTTGGTTGATGGTCTCCGTCTAAATTTCGTGGTTGGGAACGAAACAGGGTTCGCGAAGCATGCTTCCCCTCCTATCTCGCGATCAGTCCTCGCGAGAGTTACTGCACAAAGCAAAGCTATTTCGTTTACTCTTCGACAAGCACGTGATCGATCGTCCGCACTGGACCCAAGTCTGCGTAAAAAACACGGACGCGCGTGCCTGGTTTAATCGAGGTCGTTACCGGTCGTCCAAACTTATCATATACAAGCCCGGGACCGGGTAGATCAAACCGCTCCGGATTCGCACTGTCCGTGCGAATGACCAGAGTTCCCGCAGGCTGGTAACTGGCAACGCTCCCTCCCTCGGACGCTATGATCGGTGCTGTTACCGTTACTCCCTCTACGCTAGTTATTGCAGTCGTCGTCCGATAATACCTTGTGCGCTTCGTAGTAGTCTGCGCAAACGCCAGCGATGCAATGAGCACGCAAGCGAGAGTAATAATTGCTTTCCTTATCATAATGCCTCCCTCGTTTTGATACTCAAGGTTCGTAGTTCGATGAGTTGCCGGACGCTAAGGCGTCGCGATTTCATGAAAATTCTTATTTGAGTGATTGAGCGGACTTGCGGATTCGTTAACGTGAATCTGCCGATGATCAGCCAGATGCCGACTGCCGAGCCAGCAGTCACCCCAGAACTCATCAAACAACACGGCCTCACCCCGGAGGAATTCGAGCGAATTAAGAAAATCCTTGGTCGCGAGCCAAATTTCACAGAGCTGGGAATTGTCTCCGTAATGTGGAGTGAGCACTGCTCCTATAAAAACTCCAAGAAAGAACTGAAGAAATTTCCAACTACAGGGCCAGGCATTTTGGTAAGAGCCGGCGAGGAAAACGCAGGGGTTGTCGATATCGGCGATGGTTGGGCAATCGCATTCAAGATGGAGAGCCACAATCATCCGAGCGCGATCGAACCGTTCCAAGGCGCAGCCACCGGTGTCGGCGGGATTATCCGCGATATCTTTACCATGGGGGCACGCCCGGAATTTTGTCTGAATTCTCTGCGGTTTGGACCGATCACGCCGAATTTGAAATCTGAAACTTCAAATTCGAAACTGGCCGCCAATCGGCGGTTGTTCACCGGCGTCGTCTCCGGGATCGCGCACTACGGAAATTGCGTCGGGATCCCTACGATTGGTGGTGAAATCTATTTTGATGAGAGTTTCGAGGGCAATCCGCTCGTAAATGTTTTTTGTCTTGGTGTGTTGCGTCACGAGCAATTGGCGCGCGGCGCTGCAACCGGCGTTGGTAATCCAGTTTTTTATGTCGGCGCCGAGACGGGGCGTGATGGCCTGGCCGGAGCGGCGTTCGCTTCGCGCGAGTTGACCGAGCAATCGCGCGAAGATCGTCCGGCAGTGCAAGTCGGCGATCCGTTCAAAGAGAAACTTTTGCTCGAAGCGTGCCTCGAGCTGCTTAGTCATGATGCCGTCGCCGGCATCCAGGACATGGGCGCAGCGGGGCTAACTTGCTCGACATGTGAAACCGCCAGCCGCGCTGGAAGCGGTATTGAGATTGACCTTGCGAAAGTTCCAAAACGCGAGCCTGGCATGACGCCATACGAGATTTTGTTGAGCGAATCGCAGGAACGGATGTTGATCATAGCGAGGCGCGGCAAGGAAGACGTGGTCCGTGCAATATTCAAGAAATGGGATGTGCCGTGCGTCGAGATCGGCCGCGTGGCCGACGACGGCATGATGCGTGTGCGTAATAACGGTGAGATTTCCGCAGAAATTCCGGCCAAGGCGCTGGCTGACGACGCACCTCTTTATTCGCGGGAAGCGAAACCTGTTGCAGCGGTCTATGACCGCCGAATCGACAACCTCCCAAAGGTCGACAATCACCGCGCGTTACGCCAGCTACTGAGCGATCCCACCATCGCATCGAAAAACTGGGTGTATCGCCAGTACGATCACACCGTGCGCACCGGCACGATCGTGAAGCCGGGTTCGGACGCGGCCGTTTTCTTTGTGCGTTACGCAAACAAAAACCTGGCTGCGACTACTGATTGCAACTCACTCTATTGCGCACTGGATCCGCGCGAGGGCGGAAAGATTGCCGTAGCTGAAGCGGCGCGAAATCTTACCTGCTCGGGTGCCCGACCGCTTGCAGTCACTGACAACTTAAACTTCGGCAATCCCTACAAGCCGGAGAACTTTTGGCAATTGCGCGAAGCAGTCGAAGGCATCGCCGAAGCCTGCCGCGCGTTTGGCACGCCAGTGACCGGTGGAAATGTTTCTTTATATAATGAAAGCCCGGAAGGTCTGGTAGATCCAACGCCGACCATCGGCATGGTCGGTTTGATCGACAAGGAAGAGCACATCACGACGCAATGGTTCAAGAACGAGGGGGACGCGATTATTCTGGTCGGAAGTGGCATGGGCTTCCAGCCCACTGATCGGCAGGATGCCAATCCCACGAGCCAACTCGGTGGCTCACGTTATCTCAAAGTCTGTCACGGCTTGAAAGTTGGCACGCCACCACATGTTGATCTGGCGTACGAAATTAGAATCCAAAATGCAGTGCGCGCTTTGATTCGCGAAGGCGTTGTAAAAAGCGCCCATGATTGCAGCGAAGGCGGTCTCGCGGTTGCACTTGCTGAATGTTGCTTTAATCCGAAAAAACTTTTCGGGGTGGAAATCGATTTTAAAGCAGGCGACACGCCTGCCACCACAGCGCTTTTTAACGAATCGCAATCGCGGATCGTCGTTTCCGTCGGCCCCGAAAACCTGCAAAAGACAATATCCATGTTGCAAGAGCGACAAATTCCATTTCAACAACTTGGCAGAGTTGGCGGCGACCAACTTCGTATTCGCGTCGGCAGCGAAGAATTTTCCTGGCGAACTGCTGATCTTCATGACGATTGGTGGAACGCCATCCGCCGTGCGGTGGACAGCGATTCGGCTGCCGAGGGCATCCCGAGTTTATGACGCGCGAGACCAACGTCGTCTTTTCCGGCATTTCGAATATCACCACACATCGAGAACGATTCGTTGAACCGTGCGCGATTTGGTGAATGATTGAGTGTGATCTCTCCAGACAAGATCGACATCATCGAGGCCGAGACCAATCCGTTCCCGCAGCATGAGTGCGGGCTGTTCGGCGTGTTCGGCCATCCTAACGCTGCGGTATTGACTTACTACGGTCTGTTTGCCTTACAGCATCGCGGTCAGGAGAGCGCGGGAATCGTCACCAGCAACGGGCCGGGCACGACCTTCCTCCTGCACAAGGACATGGGCCTTGTGTCGCAGGTGTTTGGGCAGGATGAACTGGCAAGACTTAAAGGGACACGCGCCATCGGGCACACGCGTTATTCCACCACCGGAACCAGCACGATCAAAAACGCGCAACCCTTCGTAGTCGATTGTGTGCGCGGCCAAATGGCAATTGCGCACAATGGTAATTTGATCAATGCAGATTTTCTGCGCGATGAGCTTGAACGAAAAGGCTCCATTTTCCAAACCACCGCCGACAGCGAAATCATTTTACATCTTCTAGCGCAACCCTCGGGGAATGGCGGAAATGTTCTCGCGGCGTTGCGCCGGATTCAAGGAGCGTTCTCGCTCATCATCATGAGTGAACGGGAACTGATCGCAGTTCGCGATCCGTTTGGCTGGCGCCCACTCTCCCTCGGCAAACTCGATGACGCCTATATCGTCGCATCCGAGACCTGTGCCTTTGACCTGATTCATGCGGAGTTCATCCGCGAAATTGAGCCCGGCGAAGTGTTGATCATCGATGAAAACGGATTGCGCTCCGAAAGGCCATTCCCGGATGAGCGGCCGGCATTTTGCATGTTCGAATACGTCTATTTCGCGCGGCCGGACAGTATGATCGGCGGCGTTAATGTCGGCAAGGTGCGCATGGAAATGGGACGCGAACTGGCAAGAAAATTTCCCGTCGATGCAGACATTGTCGTGCCGGTGCCTGATTCCGGAAATTATGCGGCGCTCGGTTTTGCCCAGGAACTGAATATTCCCTATGCGCACGCTTTCGTCCGCAATCACTACATTGGCCGAACGTTTTTGCAGCCGAGCCAGCTCATCCGCGATTTCGATGTGAGGGTAAAGTTAAATCTGGTCAAGGAAATGGTGGCCGGGAAACGAGTTGTGGTTGTGGACGACTCGATCGTGCGTGGGACAACGGCGCGAGCGCGCGTCGTGAACTTGCGCGAAGCTGGCGCAAAGGAAGTGCACATGCGTGTGAGCTGTCCTCCACACCGGTTTGCTTGCCACTACGGAATCGACTTTCCCGATCCGGATAAGTTGATTGCGAACCAGATGTCGATGGAAGACATCTGCAAATACCTCGGTGTTGACAGCCTGGGTTACCTCGATGTGGAAGGCATGGTACGGGCGACCGGAAAGCCGATGAATAGCTTTTGCCTGGCCTGTTTCAACGGAGATTATCCCCTGCCCGTCGATCCTGCGTTAGACAAGTTCATTATGGAGAAACGGGAGCAGCGCGCCAAAGCGCTCGCCGATCAGGAAGCACATCCGACGTTATTCGCGGATTTGAAGTGATTTCTTCATGCGTGTCATCCTGAGCGGAGCGAAGGACCCCACCTACGACGCTTGGATCGCGCATGTTTGGAAGCGTGGTCAACAGAGCCGGTGCGGGGTCCCTCGTCGTCTCCGCGACTCGGGATGACCGCGAAAAGAAAAGCGTACGCCCGTGCAGGCGTTGATGTCGATCTAGGCAATCGACTCAAGGGGCAAATTCAATCACTCGTAAAGCAAACACACGGCCCACAAGTCTTGAGTAAGATTGGCGGTTTCGGGGGTTTGTTTCGAGCGAACTTCCCTGGAATTCGCGAGCCCGTTCTGGTTGCAAGCATCGACGGCGTCGGGACGAAATTAAAAATCGCGTTTGCTCTGAACAAGCACGATACCGTTGGCGCCGATCTTGTTAACCATTGTGTAAACGACATCGCCGTTCTGGGTGCACGTCCCCTTTTTTTCCTGGATTACATTGGCTGCGAAAAACTCGAACCCCGCGTGTTCCAACAATTGCTCCGGGGTTTTTCGCGCGCCTGCCGATCGGCGGGGTGTGCCCTTCTCGGCGGCGAGACAGCGCAAATGCCAGGAATGTATCGTAAGGGAGAATATGATCTCGCTGGCTGCATCATTGCTGTCGTGGACCGCGGCCATATCATCGACGGCAAGAAAATCCGGCCGGGCGACGTAATTCTAGGGCTGGAATCAAACGGTTTGCATACAAACGGCTACTCGCTGGCTCGAGAGATTTTGTTCAGCAAAATGAACCTCAAGATTGGTTCGCGTCTGCCCGGCTCAGCAATCGCGGTCGGGAAAGAATTGCTGCGCGTACATAAAAATTATCAGCCGCTTCTGGCAAAAACTCCAATTGGCATGATTAAGGGTCTGGCTCATATCACAGGCGGGGGTCTCATTGATAATCTGCCGCGAATTTTGCCAGCAAATTGTGACGCGGTAATCGAAACGAAAAACTGGCGTGCGCCCCGCATCTTTCAGATCTTGCAGCAAAATGGAAATATCGATCCTCATGAGATGTATCAGGTGTTCAATATGGGTATCGGAATGACGGTGGTGGTTTCCGAACACGATGCCCGGCGCGCAATGCGAATGTTAGAAGCAAAACGAATCGGCCAAATCGCACGCGGAAGTGGCAGGGTGCGTTTGAAGTTCTAACGCAAAGTCGAGCGAAGGAGGTACGACGGCTGAAAAACCGTCACTTCTTGAGGGGCGCCCCTATTTTGGAAGATTCGCCGACACCTCGTCCACGGTATTCGCTGGCATCTCAACTTGCGGCGTCAACTTGCTTCCGGCGATTTTGCCTCGACGCATCACCCGCTGCAGACCCGCGTGATAAGCTGCAAGATCGACAAGTTCGGCCACGCGTGACTTCAGCAAACGCGCTCTCGTCCAGAGGAACACCAGAAAGAGCACATAGGGAACAAGGACCCAAAGATCCACGTGGGAAATATTGAGCTGCCGATAAATCAACAAACTTAAGGCAATGAGATTGAAAATAATGGTCGTCGTAACGAACCGGTTGCGAAGCCGAACGCGGGTCAAACACTTACCGCCGCCGTGATACTCGGTGACGGTCTGAAGCGCGATGCTCCACCAAAAATTTCCGTAGATTTGAATGTCCCACTCATTCCACCCACTATCAGTGGAATAGCGCCAACCTTCTTCATCAAGCAACTCGAAGATGGCGCCGAGCAAATAGTGGCGGTCCCTCCCCTGTTCGCTCCAAAAAACTCGGCGACTTAGACTGCCGGCAAGACGGCCGGGCTCCGGCAGATGTTCGTGTGCCCGAATCACGCTTGCGGGTGTGCGCTTGAAATGCAGCCATGTGAAATAACGGGAGAATCCGCGCACGAGCGGTTGGACAAAAGCTAGAAACATCACAAGCAGCCGCGCGCCCGCCGTATCGAATTTCGGCTCAATGGAAGCTCGCACCATGTAGGAAAGCGCGACGCATAGCGTGCCGCCAAGCATGAGGTATGGAACAATGCGCAACGCCGGCAAAAAAATCCCAAGACCGAACAGGAAAATTGTCAGGGCAAACCACTCAATACTGCTCAGGTAGGCGGCCACGTCTGACTGAGGTGCGGGATAAATCGATTGAAAAAAACCTTCACCGAACATTCCGTGATAAATCACTGGCCGGTTAACGAACCAGCTGAACCGCGGCGTTCCGTATATCTGCCCGCGCCATTTTGCCGTGCCTGTTGGGCCGAAAAAGATCAAATGTTTAAAACGCAGCAATGATTCCGCCTCGCCGTAGCCGTTCTGCTGCCTCAAAAAAGCCCGAAGCGTAAAACGCCGATAGTGCCACACGATCGCGGTCGGACTGAAAGCAATGACCCAGCCAGCCTGCTGAATTCGCCAGCAAAAATCGACGTCATCACCTGCTTTGCGGTATTCGGTGTCAAAGCCGCCTACGCCCTCAAACGCCCACCGATAAAACGCCATGTTACAACCGGGAATATGCTCGGCGACCACATCGGTAAGCAATACATGACTCGGTCCTCCGGGTGCCGCTGCAACGCAGGCCTGAATCCAATTTTTGGCTGGCGGTGTGACATTCGGTCCACCCACTCCAGCGTAATCACCGCTCACAAGAGTGCCGATGAGATAATACAGCCAATCGGGATCAACCATGCAGTCAGAATCGGTGTAGGCGAAGACTTCACCCTTGGCTGCGGTCGCGCCGGTATTCCGAGCGTGGCTCAATCCTTGATTGCTTTGATGAATGTAACGCACCCATGGGAACTGCGCTGCGATATAAGATGTATCATCGGTCGATCCGTCATCGACCAGAATGACCTCATACTCGGGATAATTAAGTTTACCTAACGAATCAAGGCAGGACGCAAGAGTCGGCCCACCATTGTACGAGCAAACAATGACCGAAACGAACGGCGCCTTCGGCAAGGGACGATGAGGCAAGGTGGAATCGTTTCGGCCCAGTTTCTCTTCCAGCGTGTAGAACGCCTTCTTCGGTCGGCGTTCCCGCGTAACGATCCCAAACGCCCAGTCGGTAATTTCCTGCCCGCCGGTAAACCATTCGTCCGTCCAGGTAAAAAAAATGGTTCCAGCAAGGCCGCATTTTACGACGCTATCGATGTGCCAACCGAGCATCTCGGCTTGCTCGTCCTGTGAATGCCGAATCGTATCCATACCGAATTCCCCCAGGATAAGAGGATGCTCGCCCGTAAGATTTTGCAGTCGCAACAGATACCCTTCAAAATCACGCTGATTGTGGAGGTAAACATTGAAACAGCAAAAATCGGCATTCTGCGGCAACAGATATTCCGTCGGCGGGTACGTGGCATAGGAAAAGAGGGTATCCGGATCGATAGCACGCCCGATTCGAATCAGTTCCTCTACAAATTCAATCACTCGACGCGCGCCAAGCCAGCGGGCCATTGTACTGGAGATTTCGTTACCGACGAGATAACCGAGAATTGCTGGATGCCCGGCGTATTTGCTCACTGACGTCCGGACTGCTTCGACAATTTGCTTGCGAATCGATCTTTCGCGCAGGAACTCGATATGTTTTTCCCAGGGAAGCGTGACCAGCACGCGCATCCCTGCGTTAGTGCATCGGTCTAGGAACCAAGACGGCGGCGAATGATAAATCCGCACAACATTCAGGCCGGCTTGTCGCATGAGGGCGAGATCGGCATCCACCTGCTCGGGCCGACCGAGATAGTTCCCTTCGGCGTCCGGCTTGAAGGGACCGTACGTAACACCTTTGACGAAAAACTTTTTGTCACCTTCCAAAAAGAATTTCGCCGCCGGACGAATTCGCGAATCCTTAGTCGTTGTCATGTCGAGCGAAGTCGAGGCATTTCTCGATCACTGTTTTCTTGTTTGGGACATTCCTCCCAGCCTTCGCATAAAGCTACGGCCGGGCAACCCCGAATACTTTCGGGGTCGGAACAACAAAGAAGAAGGATCGCGGCTCGCAGAGACGTCGTTTCTTGAATGGAATGAATCTATAGCTCTCTTAATGCTTCGCGCACCACACCGCCTGTGCGTTCCACATCGTCCGGCAAGTGCGCTGTGGATATGAACCCGGTTTCAAACTGCGATGGCGCGAAGTAGATGCCGCGCCTTAAAGAAGCATGAAAGAATCTCGCGAATGTTTTTAGATCGCTCCTCCGGGCGCTCGCGAGATCGAGAATCGGTCCCGGGGCGAAGAACAAACAGAACATCGAACCGATCCTGTGAAACGTGACGTCGGCCTTCGTATCGCTGATGGCGCTCCGTGTGAGCCGGTCGAATTGCCCGCCAACCTCTTCCAGTAATTTCCATCCGTTGATGCGTTCGAGCTCACGCAGTTGCGCGAGACCCGCAGCCATGGCCAAAGGATTGCCAGATAACGTGCCCGCCTGATAAACGGGGCCATCTGGCGAAAGCTGGTCCATGATTTCGGCCCGGCCGCCAAATGCGCCGACCGGTAGTCCGCCGCCAATCACTTTCCCCAGCGCCGTAAGATCGGGTTTGACTCCGTAAATTTCCTGGGCGCCGCCGCGCGCCAGACGGAAACCAGTAATTACTTCGTCGAAGATCAAAAGCGCATCATTGATTGTGCATTCCTTTCTCAGCATCGACAAAAAATCGTCGCTCGGAAGATAAAGACCCGCGTTCGCCGGGACAGGCTCCACAATTACTGCCGCGATCTCGCGCTTGTTCTCGGCAAATGCCTCCCGCACAAGATCGGCATTGTTGAATGGAAGTGAGATGGTGAGATCCGCAAATGCCTGCGGCACGCCTGCGCTATCGGGCCGCCCGTGAGTAAGCGCGCCACTCCCCGCTTTCACCAGTAACCCATCGACATGCCCGTGATAACAACCGTCGAACTTGATGATCCTATCCCGCCCGGTGAACGCACGGGCGAGGCGAATGCACGACATGGTCGCTTCCGTGCCGCTGTTCACCATCCGCACCTTTTCGATCGATGGCATCCAATCGCAGATCAATTCCGCCATTTCCACCTCCAACGGATTCGGAATTCCAAAACTTAAGCCACGCGTTGCGGCCTCGCGCACTGCGTCCACAACGACTTTCGGCGCGTGACCGAGGATCGCCGGTCCCCAGCTTCCCACGTAGTCGATGTATTCCTTGCCATCGACATCCCAGATCTTTGCGCCCTTCGCATACGTCACAAAAAACGGCGCGCTATTCACGTTGCGAAACGCGCGCACAGGCGAGTTGACACCGCCGGGAATATTTTTCTGCGCTGCTGCAAACAGTCGTGAAGACTGAGAATTCACACGCCGATGATAATCGCTAAATGACTAAATCGCTAAATCGTTAGATGATTGACCGGTTTTCGGACTGCCGCTGCACACATTGACACCAAGTCTCCAAATCGGGATAGTTTGCATCTTCTCACCATCGGCGGGGTAGCCAAGTGGTAAGGTCGCGGTCTGCAAAACCGCTATTCGCGGGTTCGATTCCCGCCCCCGCCTGTTTTCATAGGTAAAATTGGGTGAATTAGTAGGTCAAAATTGCCAAATTCAGAACAGAAGTCAGAACAAATCCGCTGATTTTCGCCCTTGTCAGTGACGTTCCGTGACGGGATTTCGCTTTCAGCGCGCTGGTTCCTCGGGAGTAGCTTTTATCTTTCTGGGGCAATGTAACTACCGTTGATCCACCCCGTATCGCCATTCATGCTCGTCACTTTCTGCCAAACGACGGACGACGGCGGACGATTATTACGCACACGGCCCTCGTTCACGAAGACACGATCCCGCTGGTGTAGCGTTGCGACGATTGCGGATTTGGCGTTGGGTTCGGAGCGGATATGTAACCCCCTCCTCGCAGGGGCTACGACCACGTAGACGGGACGGTTGTCGCGACCGGTTTGGACCGGCGGCGGAGTTGGCGTCGCGGGGCGAGCGACTGTTTCTGCGAATTCATCCGAAGGGTTCTTCTGACCTCTTGTGATCTTCTGGCTCTCACCGAATAACTTGAGAGTACCCTGCGTTTCCCATACCCACCACTCGTTCGATGTCGAACCTACTGAGGTGAATCCCCGATCCGGCGATGTAGCCTGGAAATCGTATGAAAATAGCACTCTTTTTTCGTCAGCCTTTTTCGTATCGAGAACTTGGACCGCGCCATTTAATTGAACCTTTGTCACAGGCCACCGTTTAAAATAGCGCTCCAGATCTTTACGAATGAATGCTTTGTCAACTATTCCGTACCCGCGGTACACGACTTTATCGGCATATCTTGACATTAGGTTATTAATGTCGCCTTGCTCAGTCTCCCGTAACCTCGTCGTAATGAAGTCTGTGTACTTATCCTTCTCCGGCGCTCCGACTGGACTGGCATAGGCGATCGGCGCATTGCCGGTGATCTCTTGGGATTTTTGAATCGCTTCCTGCGACTTGGCGGGCTCGTTCATTTTGTTGTAACTGTCGGCCAAGGAGCGCCAGAATTCGGCATCTTTTGGCATTAACTGAGCGGCCTTTTGAAACGCGTCCGCAGCATCGGCATAGCGGCTTTCGTCTGAGTACAGTTTTCCAAGTAATGCCCATGCTGGGCCGTAATCCGGAGACTGTTTTACCGCTTGTCTTGCAGCGTCCTTAGCGTCGGCGAACCGCTTTAGTTTGGCGAGCGTGCTTCCTAAACTGGTCCAACCAATGCCGCTCGTTGGCTCTAGCTTCAATGCGTGTTGATACGCTTGGACGGCGTCGTCGAGCAAGTTTAACCGCTCATATACTGCGCCCAGTCTGAACAGGAATGCACCATTCTCAGGGTATTTCGTCGCGATGCCGTTGAGAAGCTTTAGAGCGCCCGCTGCGTCATCTTTTTGCAGCGCATTCTCCGCTGCCACAAAATCGGGATCATTTAGAACAACATTCTTGGGATTAGCTGTCACCGTCCAGAATGGAGCGACTTCAGTTGTTGCCTTAGACTGGTCAAGCAGCTCGGAAACGTACGCGACGGGCCTTGCGAAGTTAAGGGCCTGGGCGTTGTTGATAAGGAAAGTCGCAATCCCAACTACCTGTCCGTTTTCATCTACTACCGGGGACCCGCTTGATCCCGGAGATACAGCAGCAGTTATTTGTAGCAATTGATCATCCTTCTTTGCATTCCGATGACCTGAGATGATTCCTTCAGAGACAGTGCCTTCGAGGCCCAAGGGGCTGCCAATTACTGCAACCCGCGATCCAACCGCTGGCAATGAGGTCTCACGGCTAATAGTAAGAGACGGCACGTCCTTCGCGTCGGCTTGCAGAAGGACAAGGTCTTTGTCTAAAGCGGCTTTCAGTACCCCGCGGATGGAATACGTCGCGCCATTCTCAAGCTTTGCAGTGGCGTTGTCGGCGCCCTCAATTACATGAGCATTCGTTACGAGCTTGCCATCTGGCGAGATGAAGAATCCGGTGCCCAGCTTCAAAGGTTTGCCCGATTTATCCAAGACGGTAACTAGGGACGGCTGGCCGTGTCGTTGCGGCAAGTTTCTTTACATCGAACATCACAACACTTTGCTGTGGTTGAGGGGGCGCTGGTGTCGTATTCGGGTTCGTGATACCCTCCGGGGCTGCTAAGGGCGTTGGCGGAGCTGGCGGTAGCCCCTGAGAGATGGCCGTGAACGCCAGCACCGCTAGGAAAACAGCAAATCCAAACGAGCCAATCTTGCGCATTTCTGACCGGCCTATCGGATTACGAACTTTTCAGCCGCGTGTAAAGAAATTTGGAGTCCTTACTTGGTGCAGCATGATGGGCTGATCACCAGCGTCCGCCGAGTCTCCCTCAAAAGTGGCAAGCCCACTCCCCTCACCCGCAGCAAAGAAGAATCCCACGAGTGCGGACTGGCCGCGAGGGGATTGCGGCTGAAAAGTGAATCATGAAAATATTAAATCACGTTTCAGTTAAACTAATCATGGTTGTAATCGCGTGCAGCTTTGCTGCAAGCACACCCATTCAGGCGAGAGTGGCCAGATCGAACTCTGCCTCGGCCCGTTCCCAGGATGACGCTCGTTTGGTTGTGACCAGGGCAGCCAATTTTGGTACTTTCCAGTACCTCATCTTGTTTGTCGACGGT